>Ga0207933_1000999_pt1 | contig 23790 bp, 18 predicted proteins | sample NGESurdeep092012_4_FD_184488 | JGI IMG/M metagenome (GOLD analysis project Ga0207933, IMG submission 184488) | Arctic peat soil microbial communities from Barrow, Alaska - NGEE Surface sample F53-3 deep-092012 (SPAdes) | ecosystem: Environmental > Terrestrial > Soil > Wetlands > Peat ... | reverse complement strand
GGCGCCGCTGGCCGCCACCGACGCCGGCGTGCGCGAATGCGAACGCGCCCTCAAGAACGGCGCGCTCGGCGTGCAGATCTACACCAATATCGCCGGCAAGCCGCTCGACGAGCCGGAATTCGAGCCATTCTTCGCCGCTATGAACAAGATCGACAAGCCCATCTGGATGCATCCGGCGCGCGCCGCCAATTTCCCGGATTACCTCAGCGAGAAGAAATCGAAATACGAAATCTGGTGGACCTTCGGCTGGTCCTACGAGACCGCGGCGGCCATGGCGCGGCTGGTGTTCTCCGGCATCATGGATAAATATCCCAACCTGAAAATCATTACCCACCATTTCGGCGGCATCGTGCCGATGCTGGAAGGCCGCATCGGCCCGGGCTGGGATCAACTCGGCGCGCGCACATCGGACGAGGATTTGAGCCTGGTGCTCAAGCGCCTGAAGAAGCGCCCGCTCGATTATTTCAAGCACAGCTTCTACGCCGACACCGCGGTGTTCGGCGGCGAGCCGGCAACCCGCGCCGGCTTCGAGTTCTACGATCTCGACAAAATCGTGTTCGCCTCCGACTGCCCGTTCGATCCCGAAAAGGGCACGATGTACACCCGCGAGACACTGCGCATTGTTGACGAGTTGGACCTGCCGAAGGCCGACAAGGAAAAGGTCTGGCGCGGCAATCTCGAGCGCATTACCGGGGCGAAATTCAAGTCTTAACTCCGTTTTCCCCGGCCTCATTTTGAGGCCGGTGGAAGCCCCGCCCACTTCTGCTAGCATCCGGCCATGGCGCTCACGCATCCCATCGGCCTGTCCGAACCCGAGCCGCCGCCTCCCGGCGACGGCAACGGGCGGCCCAGCCCCATGCTGGAGCAGTACATCGAGATCAAGGCCGCCAATCCGGATTGCCTGCTGTTCTACCGGATGGGCGACTTCTACGAAATGTTCTTCGACGACGCCGAGACCGCCTCGCGCGCGCTCGGTATCGTGCTTACTAAACGGGGAAAACATCAGGGCCGCGATATCCCGATGTGCGGCGTGCCGGTGCACCGCGCCGACGAATATCTACACCGGCTGATCGCGCTCGGCCACCGCGTTGCGGTCTGCGAACAGCTCGAGGACCCGGCGGAAGCGCGCAAGCGCGGCAGCAAGAGTGTAGTGCGGCGCGACGTGGTGCGGCTGGTGACACCCGGCACGTTGACCGAAGACACCCTGCTCGATGCAAGGCGCAATAATTATCTGCTCGCCGTTGCGCGCGCCCGACTCTCGTCGGCCGGCGAGGACGCCCGCTTCGCGCTGGCCTGGATCGACATCTCGACCGGCGAGTTTCACATTACCGAGTGCGACCGGTTGTCGCTCTCGGCTGAAATCGCGCGGCTGGAACCGAGCGAGATCATCGTTTCCGACGCGCTTTATGCCGATGCCGATCTGGCGCCCTATTGGCGCACGTTGCCTGCCGTTACTCCTCTTACGCGTGACGTGTTCGACAGCGCCAGCGCCGAGCGCCGGCTGACGTCGTTCTTTGCGGTGGCGACCAGTGAGGCCTTCGGCACGCTGACGCGGTTAGAGCTCACTGCCGCCGCGGCTTGCGTCACTTACGTCGAGCGCACGCAGATCGGCAAACGCCCGCCGCTGTCGCCGCCTTTGCGCGAAAGCGCCGGCGCGACCATGGCAATCGACCAGGCGACGCGCGGCAATCTCGAGCTCATGCGCACGCTTTCCGGCGAGCGCCGCGGCTCGCTGCTCGACTCGATCGACCGCACAGTGACATCGGCGGGTTCCCGCCTGCTGGCGCAAAGACTGTCCGCGCCGGTCACCGATCCGGCAGCCATTGCAAAGCGCCTCGACGCGGTAGCGAGTTTTGTCGAAGACGGCGGGGCGCGCACCGATACCCGGTCGCGTCTGCAAGCCTCGCCTGATCTTGCCCGCGCACTCGCTCGATTAGCCGTTGGACGCGGCGGGCCGCGCGATCTTGCCGCCATTCGGGACGGCGTACTCGCCGCCGCAGAGCTTGCACGCGCACTTGGATCGCTGAAAGAAGCCCCGGCCGAAATCGCCGATGCACTGAAGTCCTGCCGCCACCCGGACGGCATGCTGGCCGCTGAATTATCCGCCGCGCTCGCTGCTGAGTTGCCAGCATACAAGCGCGACGGCGGCTTCGTGCGCGAGGGCTATGACGTATCGCTCGACGAGACGCGCGCGTTGCGCGATGAATCCCGCCGCGTGGTCGCTGCATTGCAGTCGCGCTATGCCGAGGAAACGAACGTGCGCGGGCTCAAAGTCCGCCACAACAATGTGCTCGGCTATTTCGTCGAGGTCACCGCGCAACATGGCGAAAAATTGCTGGCCGCGCCGCTCAATGCCACTTTCATTCACCGCCAGACTTTGGCCGGCCAGGTGCGCTTCACCACCACCGAACTCGGCGAACTGGAATCCAAGATCGCCAGCGCCGCCGACCGCGCGCTTGGGCTGGAGCTGGAGATCTTCGAGCGGCTGTCGGCCAGCGTCATCGCGCAAAGCGCGCCGATCAAGCAATGCGCCGAAGCACTCGGCAATCTCGACGTCGCCAGCGCGCTCGCACATCTCGCATCTGAGCGCGATTACGTGCGGCCCGCGGTCGACGATAGCTACGCGTTCGTCATCGAGGGCGGCCGCCATCCGGTGGTGGAACAGGCACTCTCGCGCGACGGCACGCCCTTTGTCGCAAATGATTGCGATCTGTCGCCGCCGAAGGGCGCGGAAGCCGGCCGCATCTGGCTGATCACCGGTCCCAACATGGCGGGCAAATCGACCTTCCTGCGTCAGAATGCACTGATCGCGATCATGGCCCAGATGGGCAGTTTCGTGCCGGCGAAGGCCGCGCATATTGGCGTCATCGATCGGCTGTTTTCGCGCGTCGGCGCCGCCGACGATCTGGCGCGCGGGCGCTCGACCTTCATGGTCGAGATGGTGGAGACTGCCGCCATCCTCAATCAGGCCGGCCCGCGCTCACTGGTTATCCTGGACGAGATAGGCCGCGGCACCGCGACCTTCGACGGCCTGTCGATTGCCTGGGCCACGGTCGAGCATTTGCACGATGTCAACAAATGCCGTGCGCTGTTTGCCACGCATTTCCACGAGTTGACCGCGCTCGCCGCCAGGCTTGAGCGGCTGCACAACGCCACGGTACGCGTGAAGGAGTGGCAGGGCGACGTGGTGTTCCTGCATGAAGTGGTGCCGGGTTCGGCCGACCATTCCTATGGCATCCAGGTGGCGAAGCTCGCGGGCCTGCCGGCAAGCGTGATCGAACGCGCCAAATTGGTGCTGGCCAAACTGGAGCAGGAAGACCGCGCCAAGCCGAAGGGCTTTGAGGATCTGCCGCTGTTCGCGGCGCCCTACAAGCCGTCCGAGGCATTACAAGACAGCGCGCTCGATTTGGTGGTCGCCGCGGTCGCAGCACTTAATCCCGACGAATTGTCGCCGCGCGAGGCTATGGAAGCGCTTTACAGGCTCAAGCTGAAGCTAAACGATACTCAAAAGAAGTAGCGGGGCAATGAATATTGCCGAGAGCAAGCGCGTGACGGCACTGGAAGCCGCGCAAAGTTGGCTGTCTCGTTTCGTCGAAACCTTGCAGGCGCAAGACGCGCGCGCTGCCGCCGACATGTTCCTAGCGGACGGGCTGTGGCGCGACGTGCTGGCTTTCACCTGGACCATCGAAACCACGACCGGAGCGCCGGCGATTGAAGCGGCGCTCAAGAAAACCCTGGCACGCACCAAGCCTGCGAAATTTCACATTCCGCCGGAGCGCACGCCGCCGCGCTGGGTCAGCCGCGCCGGCACGGAATCGATTGAAGCCATTTTTGAATTCGAAACCGCCTTTGGCCCCGCGCACGGTATCGTGCGCCTGGTGCCCGACCCGCAAGCGCCGTCGCATCTGCGCGCCTGGACGCTGCTGACAAGCTTGCATGAACTGCGCGGTCATGAAGAAGCGTTCAAGCGGCGCACGCCTGAGAATTCGACGCGCGACTTCGGCGCCGCCAACTGGCTCGACCGCCGTGACAGCGAGCGCACCTATGCGGACCGCGATCCCGCCGTCATTGTGGTCGGCGGCGGTCAGGCCGGCCTGTCGATCGCCGCGCGTCTGACGCAGCTCGGCGTCGATACGCTGATCGTCGACCGGCACGAGCGCATCGGCGACAATTGGCGCAAGCGCTACCATTCGCTGACGCTGCACAACGAAGCGCACGTCAATCATTTGCCTTATATGCCGTTCCCGCCAAATTTTCCGGTCTATATCCCGAAAGACAAATTGGCGAACTGGTTCGAGGCTTACGTCGAGGCCATGGAACTGAATTTCTGGACCGGAACGGAACTGTCGGGCGGCAGCTACGACGACAAGAGAACGCAATGGTCGGTTACGCTCAATCGTTCCGACGGCTCGAGGCGCATCATGCATCCGCGCCATCTGATTTTCGCTACCGGCGTAAGCAGCATTCCCTTCACACCTGAACTGCCCGGCCTTGACGATTTTGCCGGTAAGAAAGTGCATTCCGGTGCGTTCAAGAATGCGGAAGACTGGCGCGGCAAGAAGGCTTTGGTACTCGGCAGCGGCACCAGCGGCCATGACGTCGCGCAGGAACTGCACGCGCATGGCGCCGACGTCACCATGATCCAGCGCAGCAAGACTTATGTGGTGAGCCTGCAGGAGGCGCAGAGCGTCTATGCAATTTATTCGGAAGGCATCGCCTTCGACGATTGCGATTTGCTCGCAGCTTCCTTTCCCTATCCGGTGCTGCGGCGCGCCTATCAACTCTCGACCGCGCGCGGCATGCAAGTCGACAAAGCGCTGATCGCGGCGCTGGATAAACGCGGCTTCCGGCAATGGGCGGGCGAGGACGAGACCGGCTTCCAGATGATGTATCTGCGGCGCGGCGGCGGCTATTACTTCAATGTCGGCTGCTCTGACTTGATCGTCACGGGCGAGATCAAGTTGCTGCAATTCGCTGACATTGAAAAATTCGTCGGGCAAGGCGCCAAGTTGCATGATGGCCGCGTCATGCCGGCCGATCTGCTGGTGCTGGCGACCGGCTACAAGAACCAGCAGGACACCGTGCGCGCTTATCTGGGCGACGCCATCGCCGACAGGATCGGTCCAGTCTGGGGTTTCGACGAAGGCGGCGAGTTACGCAATATGTGGCGACGCACCGATCAGCGGGGGTTGTGGTTCACCGCCGGCTCGCTCGCGCAATGCCGGATTTTCTCGCGTTATCTGGCGATCCAGATCAAGGCGCTGGAGTGCGGGCTGTTGAACTGATCCGCCGCGAGAACCACAGCAGCGCGTTCCAGCCTATGCCGATGCTCAGGCCCGCGGCATAGGACCACCACACGCCGATCGATTCCGCCAGTAGATGCACCGCGAGCAGCGAGAGACCAAGTCCGATCAGCGGCGTGAGCACGTGAGCTGCGACACTGGCCGCCGCCGGCCCGCCGATGCGCGGATGCAGGATGACGAAGAACGATCCCATCGCCACCGGAAAGAACGCGAATACGCCGGAGAAATAAGATCCGATCGAGCCGCTCGCTCCGGTGACAACAATGACGCAGAGCGTCACCACGCCGGCGCGCCAGATTAAATCGCGCGCCGTCAGTTGCACGCGCTTAGTCGCGCCCCCGGCGCGGAAGCGGCTGCCGGCCATGATCAGCAGCGGATAAATTCCCACATTGAGCAGCACGGCTTGCGTTGCGCTCCAGTCCACCAGCCGCGAAAGCGCAGCGCCGCCCAGCCACACCGCAAAGGCGCCGCTCAGACTGACGAGTAATGTGCGCTTCTGCGCCAGTACGGCGTAAGTCAGCGCGAATACCCCGCACAATGCGTTGGCGATCATGCCGCCGACAGCGCTCGCCGCGATGAAATCCGGCGGATGCTGAAACGCGAGGATGATCATGGCGGCGCCACCCGCCGTCGGCAGCGCCGCTATAAGCGAGCCGACAAACGGCCCGCTGCGCTCGACCACCACCGAGGCCGCCACCACGATGCTCGCGGTCATGGCGATTTTGAGCGCAAGGCCGTACCAGATCACTGAACTGGCAAGCAGAGCGGTCATGCCGCGGCCGTCCGCTGGCGCACGAAATAGACGAATAGATTGCAGCCGATCGACACCAGAAGCGTCAGCGTCAAAGCCAGCGGCGATCCGAGTTTTTCGGCCGTCAGATCGAGCACGACGACCGCTATGCCGAAGCCCGCCAGACCAATCACCGCATTCGCAATCACCGCCGCGGTGGCCGGCCCACCAACCCGCCGGTGCAAGATCAGCATGATGCTGGTCAGCACAATGGGAAACACCGCAAGACTGCCACTGGCGGACGGGCCGATATGAAAGCTGAGCGTGATCACCGTGCCGACCAAAAGCGCCACCATTCCGGCGCGCAGCAGCAGATCATACCAGCGCCGCTGCACCCGCGGCATCGGCGCGTGACGCAGCGGCGCCGACAGCCAGAACGATAATCCGATCAAGACGACATTGAGAACAATCGCCGAGGCAAGCGTCCAGGACACCATATGTCCGATCCAGGTGAGTGCGAGCCAAGCCGCGAAAGCTCCGGTCAGGCTGATCGGCAGCGAACGTTTTTGCGCCAGGAGCGCATAAGCCAGCGCAAATACGACGTTATAGGAATTTGCGACGAGGCTGCCGAGTGCGCCCTGCGCAATGAAATGCGCGTCGTGATCGAGCGCCAGGAATACGTAAACCGGACCGGCGCTGATCGGCAGCGTCGCCACCAGTCCGCCGACCAAGGGGCCGAAACGCTCGGCGGTTACGGTCGCCGCCAGCAGGAAGCCGGCGGTGATGGCCATTTTGACGATGAGCGTGAGCGCGAAATAAAGATCGGGGGGCAATGAAAATTCCTAGCCCCGCGCCCGTTGCCTGAGCGGCGCCTGCATGGCGCGCAATTCATTGCCGTCCATTATCTTCTCCTGAAGCTTAAGCCGGCGTCAGCACGACACGGCCGACGATCTTGCCGGCACGCAACTGATCCATCACCGCGTTGACATCCTTGAGCGGGCGCGTCGCCACCGGCACGTCCGGCAGGCCGGTGCGCTTCACCAGCTCGATCAACTCCTTCATCTCCGGCAAACTGCCGACATAGGAACCCTGGATGGTGACCGCGCGCATCGGGATCGGCGGCAGCGACACCGTGAGATCGCCGCCATAGAGCCCGACGATGATGTATTTGCCGCCCTTGATTAGGCTGTCATAGCCGACGCGCGCACTCTGCGATGAGCCGACCAGATCGATCACCGCCCAGGCGCCGCCTTTGGTGAGATCGATGATCTGCTTTGTCGCATCGGGAGCTGCGCCGTCAATCACGGCAGCGGCGCCGGCTTTCTTCGCCGCTTCACGTTTGACCGGATCGATATCGACCACGATGGCCGAGTGACCGCCCATCGCCTTGTGCAATGCCTGGCACATCAGTCCGAGCCCGCCGGCGCCGATGATCACCGTCGGCTCGCTTTTCAGCGTCGGCACTTTCTTGAGCGCACCAAACGTCGTGACGCCGGAGCACGCCAGCGGCGCGGCGCGCTCGGGCGACAGATCGCCGATGTCGAACAAATAGCGCGGATGCGGAATGAGCAAGTAATCCGCATAACCGCCATTGCTGAACACGCCGAGGCTGCGCATCTTGGTGCACAGGTTCTCGTCGCCGCGCAGACATGGCCCGCAAGTGCCGCAGCCGATCCAGGGATGCGCCAGCATGCGCGCGCCGATCTTGACGCTTTTGGCGTCGGGCCCGACCGCCACCACCTCGCCGACATTCTCATGCCCGAGCGTCACCGGCAATTTCATGCCGCGGTCCTGCAGGCTCATGCGCTTGCCGCCGCCGAGATCGAACCAGCCGTCGGCGAGATGCAGGTCGGAATGGCACACGCCGGCGGCCAGCACCTTGAGCAGCACTTCGCTGCCTTTGGGCTCCGGGGTCGGCGCCTCGTTACGCTGCAGCGGCTGGCCGCAAACACAGACTTGGAACATAAGCATGGTGTTTCACTCCCGCATTTTTGGAATATTTAGTACGCAGGGAACCACAGTCCGCCGCCGCCGTCACCCTACGCCGGCAAGCCGAATTTTGAGGCACTTTCAAGCCGGCGTTGAATATCTTTCTGCCGGGGGCCGTGACTTGCAAGCCCGCCTCCGCTATCTCGATGCCCGCATGGCCTCTCTTGCCCTCGAACGCGCCCCCCGCCCGTCCGAAGCCCCTGCCCGGGCACCGAACGAGTTGATCGATTCCCGCGCGATCGCGGCCGATCTGGAAAAACTCGCCACGGTCCACGCCGGCAAGGAGCGCGAGATGCGCACCGCTTTGGCGCAGCGGCTCAAGGAAGCGCTCATCGAAGGCCGCGCCAAAGCCGAATTGCTGCTGCTCAAGGATCGCCACGGCCGGCGCTGCGCCGTGCGGCTGTGCAAGATGGAGGATGAACTTATCCGCCTGCTGTTCGAATTCGCCAAGAAACATCTTTATCCGTCGCAAAATCCATCAGACTCCGAGCGCATGACAGTGATCGCGACCGGCGGCTACGGCCGCGGGCTGCAGGCGCCCGGCTCCGACATCGATCTGTTGTTCCTGCTGCCCTACAAGCAGACCGCCTGGGGCGAGCAGATCGCCGAAGCAATCCTCTATTGCCTGTGGGATACCGGGCTCAAAGTCGGCCACGCCACGCGCTCGGTGGATGAGTGCATCCGCCAAGCCAAGGCTGACATGACGATCCGCACCGCCATTCTGGAAGCGCGCTTTCTGCTTGGCGATAGAAAATTATTCGACGAACTGGTGACGCGTTTCGACAACGAGGTGGTGCGCGGCAGCGCGCCGCAATTTGTTGCCGCCAAACTCGCCGAACGCGAGGACCGTGTCCGGCGCTCCGGCCAATCGCGCTATCTGGTCGAGCCCAACGTCAAGGACGGCAAAGGCGGCCTGCGCGACCTGCACACCCTTTTCTGGATCGCAAAATACGTCTACCGCGTGCAAGAGCCGGACGAACTGATCAAGCGCGGCGTCTTCGACAAAGAGGAATATCAGCGGTTTCGCGCCTGCGAGGATTTTCTCTGGGCGGTGCGCTGCCATATTCACTTCGTCAGTGGCCGCGCCGAAGAGCGCCTGTCGTTCGACATCCAGCGCGAGATCGCGGTGCGGCTCGGCTATACCGCGCATCCCGGCATGAAGGATGTCGAGCGCTTCATGAAGCACTACTTCCTGATCGCCAAGGACGTCGGCGATCTGACCGCCATTTTGTGCGCCGAGCTGGAAGACAGCCAGGCCAAGAGCGTGCCGGTGCTCAGCCGCCTGATGGCGAAATTCCGCCCCGTGAAGAAGCGCAAGCTCGCCGAAAGCGCCGACTTCATCGTCGACAAGAACCGCATCACCGTGACATCGCCGGGTGCGTTCAAGCGCGACCCGGTCGATCTGATTCGCATCTTCCAGCTGGCGCAGAAGCACAATCTCGCTTTCCACCCCGACGCCATGCGCGCGATCACGCGCTCGCTCAAGCTGATCGACGGCAAATTGCGTGGGGATGAGGAAGCCAACAAATTGTTCCTGGAAATTCTCACCTCCAAGAACGATTCGGAAACCGTGCTGCGGCGGATGAACGAAGCCGGCGTGCTCGGCAGGTTCGTACCGGCCTTCGGCAAGATCGTCGCCATGATGCAGTTCAACATGTACCACCACTACACGGTGGACGAGCATCTGCTGCGCTGCATCGGAATCTTGCAAGAGATCGAGCGCGGCTCCAATCCCGACCTGGGGCTCGCCAACGAGCTGTTTCACAAGTTGGCTGCCGGCAACCGCAAGGTGATCTACGTCACCATGTTCCTGCACGACATCGCCAAAGGCCGCATCGAGGATCACTCGATCGCCGGCGCGCGGGTGGCGCGGCGTTTCTGCCCGCGCATTGGTTTCTCCCCGGCCGACACCGAAACCGTCGCCTGGCTGATCGAAAATCACCTTGTGATGTCGAGCGTGGCGCAGTCGCGCGATCTGTCCGATCGCAAGACCATCGAGAATTTCGCCGCCGTGGTGCAATCGGTCGAGCGGTTGAAACTGCTGACCATTCTCACCACCGCCGACATCCGAGCGGTCGGCCCGGGCGTGTGGAACGGCTGGAAGTCGTCGCTGCTGCGAACGCTATATTACGAGACCGAACCGGCGCTCACCGGTGGCTTCTCCGAGGTCAACCGCGCCCAGCGCATCGCGCTGGCGCAGGATGAATTTCGCCAAGCCTGCAAAGACTGGCCGGCCGAACGGCTTGAGACTTACATCGCACATCTTTATCCGGCCTATTGGCTCAAGGTCGATCTGCCGCACAAGATCGAGCACGCCAAATTCGTGCGCGTCGCCGAGGACGCGGGCAAATCGCTCGCCACTTCCATCAGCTACAATAGCGGCAACGTGACCGAATTGACGATACTCGCCCCCGATCATCCCTGGCTGCTGTCGATCATTGCCGGCGCCTGCTCGATGGCCGGCGCCAATATCGTCGATGCGCAGATATCCACCACGACCGATGGGCGCGCGCTCGATACTATTTCGCTGTCGCGCGAATTCCAGCACGACGAGGATGAGAAGCGGCGCGCCGATCGCGTCGCCGACTCGATCGAAAAGGCGCTGCGCGGCGAATTACGACTTCCCGATATGGTGGCCAAGCGCGTGCCGCCAAAGGGCCGCATCAAGGCTTTCACGCTCGAGCCCTCGATCACTATCAATAATCAGTGGTCGCACCGCTACACCATGCTGGAAGTGGCCGGCCTCGACCGCACCGGGCTGCTGTATGAGATGACCACGACGCTGTCCAAGCTCAATCTCAATATCATCTCCGCCCACGTCGCTACCTTCGGCGAGCGTGTGGTGGACGTGTTCTACGTCACGGATTTGTTAGGCGCGCAGATCACCTCGCCGACCCGCCAGGCCGCCATCAAGCGCGCGCTGGTCCTATTGTTCGCAACGCAAGAATCGGAAAGCAAAGCTAAAGCCAAAAGCGAATCTAAAGCGTAGCATCCACTCGTAATGAACAATTCCCCCGTTGCCATTATCGGTCTGGGCCTGATGGGCGAAGTCTATGCCCAGCGGCTGCTGAATGCCGGCGTTGCCGTGACCGGTTTCGACATCGATCCGGCCCGGCGCGCGCGGCTCAACGCCATCGGCGGTAACGCGACCGAAGACATCGCCGCGTTGGCGAAGTCCGCGCGCTGCATCATCGTCGCGGTGTTCTCGACCGGTCAGGTCGCCGACGTGATCGAGAACCATCTGCTGCCCGCGCTCGGCGAGGGCTCCGGCAAAATCGTGCTGGTCATGAGCACTTGCGATCCTGATGAAGTGGCAGCGCTGGCCAAACGCGTGATGCCGCGCGGCATCCGCTATCTCGATGTGCCGGTGTCGGGCACCAGCGATCAGGTGCGGCGCGGCGACGGCGTCGCGTTGATCGGCGGCGATGCAAAAATCATCGATGAAGTCACCGACATCATGGACGCGCTTTTTGTCCGTCGATTTCAGGTGGGGAAAATCGGCGATGGCGGGCGCGCCAAGCTCGCGGTCAATCTGATCCTCGGCCTCAATCGGCTGGCTTTAGCCGAAGGCCTTGTGTTCGCCGAGCGGCTTGGCCTCGATCCGGCGGCCTTTCTCGAGGTGGCGAAGGGCTCGGCCTCCTACTCACAAGTGATGGAGACCAAGGGACCGAAAATGGTGCGCAGCGATTTTTCGCCGGAAGGCCGCGCCAAGCAGACCCTGAAAGACGCCCATTTGATGCTCGATCAGGCTGCCCACGTTGGGCAAAAGCTCGCGATGCTGGAAGTGCATGCCGATGTGCTTGAAGCCTGCGCCAAAGCAGGCGAAGCTGAGCTGGATAACAGCGTCATCATCAAAGAAGTTCGCCGGCGGCACGTAAAAAAATAAACACTACCGCGCGGCGACGTCCCGGGAGGACATCATGAGGAAGCTCGCCTTCGCAGTCGCCGCTTTGCTGCTGACCTTCGCCGCAGCGCCCGCATCGGCGCAGGATTTTCCGGAACGCCCGCTGCATTTCATCATCGCCTTCGGACCCGGCGGCGGCTCCGACATCATCGGCCGCATCGTGGGCGACGCCATGCAGACCCGGCTCGGTCAGGCGGTGGTGGTCGAAAACAAACCGGGCGCCGGCGGCATTCTCGGCAATGACCTGGTCGCGCGCGCCGCGCCCGACGGCTATACGCTCGGCGTCATGACCGCGGGCCAGATCATCGCGTCGGTCACCACCAAGAAAATGCCCTACGACACCAACACCGCCTTTGCGCCGGTCGGCCAGATCGCAACCGCCAGCCTGATGATCGTGACGCGGCCGGATTTTCCCGCCAACAACGTCAAGGAACTGATCGCTTACGCAAAGGCCAATCCCGGCAAGGTGGTGTTCGCGAGCCCCGGCTTTGCCGCCACCCAGCATTTCGCGGGCGAGCTGTTCAAGCAAACCGCCGGCATAGATCTCCTGCATGTTCCGTTCCGTACAACTCCGGAATGCCTCAGCGCCGTGCTCGGCCACCACGCCGACATCATGTTCGACACCGTCTCGGCGCTGATCGGACAGGTGAAGTCCGGCCAGCTCAAGGCGCTGGCGGTGACCGGCAAGGATCGTTTCGCGGCGGTGCCGGATGTGCCGGCGGCGATCGAGTCAGGTCTCTTGCCCGGCTACGACGTCACCACCTGGTACGGTTTGTTTGCGCCAGCGAAAACGCCGCCCGCCGTCATCGCCAAGTTGAACAAGACGCTCAACGACAGCCTCGCCGACGAGACCGTCAAGAAACGGCTGGAAGCGGTCGGCGTCGTGGTCAGGGGATCGACGCCGCAGCAGTTCGGCGATTTCCTGGCGAGCGAGTACAAACGTTGGAGCGATGTCCGGATCGCCGCCGGACTTCCGCAGCAATAGGAAACCGACCATGGACGACAAGGACCAGCACGCGCGCGGCTTGAAACTGCGCACTGAAATGTTCGGCAAAGAGGCGGTCGAAAAGCGCGCCAGCGCGATGGGCGAGTTCGGTAAGCCGCTTCAGCACATCATCAACGCCTATGCTTACGGCGATGTCTGGAGTCGCTCGGCGCTGCCGCCGGCGACCAAGTCGCTGACAATGATCGCCATGATGGCGGCGGCCGGACATCCGAATGAATTGCGCGTGCATCTCAACGGCGCGGTCAAGAACGGCTGCACGGTCGAGCAAATCCAGGAAGTGCTGCTGCTGCTGACAATGTATTGCGGCATTCCGGCCGCGAATGAAGCGCATCGCATCGCCGCCGAGGTGTTGCGCGAGCACGGCAAAATGTGAGGCCGCAAGGCCCCGGATTTGCTTATAAATCCGCGTTTAACGACGCCTTAAACCGCCCGCTCTAGCGTGGCTTTGGGGGCCGGCGCTTGTGCCGGCGCAGTCGAAGTCGGGTCGCATGGCGGAACGAGGACAATCGGGCGGGCGCCGCGAGCCGGTGTTCGACAGCGGGCCCGAATTGCGCGTCCGCGCAGGCGAGCGCGCCGGCGGCTCCGGCAAATCACCTAAACGAAAGCGCGCGCGCAAATCGCGCGGCGGCGGCCGCAAGCGGTCCCTTTTCGGACGCATGATTTATTGGAGCCTGGTGCTCGGGCTGTGGCTTGGCATCGGCGTGGTTGGCGCCGTGGTGTGGACCGGCGCGCATCTGCCGCCGATCCAGTCGCTGGAAATTCCCAAGCGCCCGCCCTCGATCCAGATCGTCGATATCAATGACCGGCCGCTGGCGGTGCGCGGCGATGCCGGCGGCGCCATCCTGCCGCTCAAGGAAATGCCGAGCTATGTGTCCAAGGCCTTCGTCGCAATCGAGGATCGGCGCTTCTACGAGCATTACGGCGTCGACCCCTGGGGCATCGCACGCGCCGTCGTCGCCAACATATTGCACCGAGGTATAAGCCAAGGTGCTTCCACGATTACGCAACAACTGGCGAAAAATCTTTTTTTAACGCAAGAGCGCACCATCCATCGTAAACTGCAAGAGGCCATGCTGGCGATCTGGCTCGAGCGCAAATTCTCCAAGACGCAGATCCTCGAACTTTATCTCAACCGTGTTTACTTCGGCGCGGGCGCTTACGGCATCGAGCCGGCCTCGCAACATTACTTCGGAAAATCGGCGCGCCAGCTTTCGCTGCCCGAGGCCGCCATGCTCGCAGGTCTCGTGAAGTCGCCGTCGCGGCTGGCGCCGACGCGCAATTTCGACGCCGCCGAACAGCGTGCGAAAATCGTGCTCGCCAGCATGGCCGAGCTTGGCTTTATCAGCGAGGCCAGTTCGCACGCCGCGGTCACACGCCCGCCGCATGTCGTGGCGCAGGGCGGCTCGGGTTCGGCCAATTATGTCGCCGACTGGGTGATGGACGCGATCAACGATGTGCTCGGCCATGTCGACGAGGACATCGTGGTCAAGACCACGGTCGATTCCAGCCTGGAAGCCGAGGCCGAGAAATCGCTCACCGAGGAACTGGCGCAGAAGGGCGGCAAGAGCAATGTCAGCCAGGGCGCGCTGGTGTCGATGACGCCGGACGGCGCGGTGCGCGCGCTGGTCGGCGGCCGCGATTATGCCGAGAGCCAATTCAACCGCGCCGTTGCCGCCAAGCGCCAGCCCGGCTCGGCCTTCAAGCCGTTCGTCTATCTGACCGCGCTCGAACACGGATTGACGCCCGATACCATCCGTCTGGACGCGCCGATCAAGGTCAAAGGCTGGTCGCCGGAAAACTACGGCCACGAATATTTCGGGCCGGTCGCGCTCACCAAGGCGCTGGCGCTGTCGCTCAACACGGTGTCGGTGCGCCTGACGCTGGAACTGACGCCGATGGCGGTGACCCGCACCGCCTATCGTCTCGGCATCGCCTCCAAGCTCGAGCCCAATGCCTCGATCGCGCTCGGCACCTCGGAAGTATCGCCGCTCGAACTGGTCAGCGCCTACGCACCTTTCGCCAATGGCGGGCTGGCTGTGGTGCCGCATGTGATCGAACGCATTACCGCCGGCAATGGCAAGGTGCTTTACGCGCGCAACGAGGCGCCGCTCGGCCGCATCATCGACGCGCGCTACGCCGGCATGATGAATGAGATGATGGAGCAGACCTTGCTGATCGGCACCGCGCGCAAAGCCTCGCTGCCGGGCTGGCAGGCGGCCGGCAAGACCGGCACCAGCCAAGATTTCCGCGATGCCTGGTTTATCGGCTACACGGCGCATCTCGTCACCGGCGTTTGGCTCGGCAACGACGACGGCACGCCGACCAAGAAAGTTACCGGCGGCTCGCTGCCGGTGGAAATCTGGAGCCGCTTCATGCGCGACGCGCATCAGGGCGTGCCGGTCGCTGCCTTGCCCGGTCCGCCGGCAGGCGGTGTTTTCCCGGGATTGTTCAGCAATAATACGCCGCCGGAAACCAACGGCATGGCGCCGACGCCTCCGGCGCCTATTCAATCGGCCGGCAACACGGCGTCTTCGCGCGGCGTCGGCCTTGACGGCTGGCTGCTCGACAATCTGTTTGGCCGCGGCAGAAATTAGTGCGTGTGCGCTTCGTGCGCGCGCAGCACCCGCGTCGTGATCCACAACACAAAGGTGGCGCAGCCCATGACCGCCACCGCGGCAGCGAGCGGCCAGGCGTTCGAGCCGAGCAAAAATCCCACGACCGCGCCGCATAACCCCGCCGCGGTCTGTTGCGTGAAACCGAGCAGCGAGGAAGCTGCTCCCGCCCGCTCCGGGAATGGCGTCAACGCGCCGGCGAAGGACTGCGGCAGAACCATGCCTAGTCCGGCGAGATAGAGCGCCACCGGCAGCACCAGCGAGACCGCCGAAGTCAGGCCGAGCGCGAGGGCCAACATCATGGCAAGACCGCCGACGGCGCAGGCAACGCTGCCGACACCGATGGTGCGGTCTAACCCGATACGCACCACCAGCCGCGCGGCCAGCGCAGTGCCTATCATGTAGCCGACCGACCCGATGGCGAAGGCGAGGCCGAAGCTGAACGGCGTGAGCCCGTAGAGATTTTGCAGAACGAAGGATGCGCCGGAAATCCAGGCGAACAGACCTGCATAACTGGCCGAAGCCATCCCTACATAAGCGAGGTAGGCCCGATTGCGCGCCACCACGCGATAGGATTTCAGCATCGATGACGGCGACACCGGCTCGGCCGCACGCCGCGCCAGGGTTTCCGGCAACACCCTCCAGACCACAGCGGCCCCGCACAAACTGGCAGCAACAAGCGTGATGAAAATCGAGCGCCAGCCGAACCCGGTCTGCAACGCGCCGCCGGCGAGTGGCGCCAACACCGGCGCCAGCGCCATCACCGATCCGATCAGCGACAATTCGCGTCCCGCGCGCGTGCCCGAATAAAGGTCGCGCACGATGGCGCGCGCCAAAACGATGCCACCGGAGCCGCCGATTGCCTGGATCGCGCGGGCGGCGATAAGCATTTCGATCGAGGTTGAGAACGCGCAGGCGATGCTGGCCACAAGGTAGAGCCCGAGCGCTGCCAGCAGCACCGGCTTGCGGCCGTGCCGGTCGGATAGCGGGCCGTAAAAGATTTGCCCAACGGCGAAGCCGAACAGATAGGCCGAGATGGTGAGCTGCACCTGCGCGGTCGGCGCCGCGAGCGTGCGCGCGATGTCGGGCAGCGACGGCAGGTACATGTCGGTGGTGAGCGGTCCGATTGCGCTCAGGGCCGCCAGCAATGCCGTGAGTGCGAAAGTGCCGGAACGCAGCATGGCGTGTGAGTACAACAAGCGCCGCCGCGAGGCTAGCGCGCTGGCGCTGAAATCCCGTAGCGGTGCAGATCGCTGCCATGCGCGTCGAGCCAGGATTTGGCGCGCGCGACATGCGGGCAGATGCGCTCGACCACGCGCCAGAATCGCCGCGAATGATTCATCTCAATGAGATGGGCAGCCTCATGCGCCGCCAGATAGTCGAGCACAAATGGCGGCGCGAAGATCAGCCGCCAGGAATAAGACAGCACGCCCGTGGTCGAGCATGAGCCCCAGCGGCTCGCGGGATCGCGGATCGAGACGCGCTTGAAACTGACGCCAAGATCCTCGGCGGCGCGCCGGCTGGCGATCTCAAGGTCGGTTTTGACCTCGCGCTTGAGAAAATCCGAGATCCGGCGCGTGATATGCCGCTCATCGCCGGCGACGCAGAGCAGCCGCTCGCCGCTGTCATCGATCTCGGTCCACACCGTGCCGCGCGTGTCGCGCCGGTGCACGATGCGGTGATCGATGCCGCGCAAAGGGATAACCGCGCCGGGAGAAAACGGCGCCGGTTCCGGCAACTTGCCCAAACGCGCGGCGATCCAACCGCCGTGTTTCTGGGCGAACTCATGCGCCTGCTTCAGGCTGCCGCGCGGCGGCATGGTAAGCACGACTTCGCGCGTGGCGGACTGGATGCGCAGCGTGTAGCGGCGCGCTTGCCGGTGACGGCGCACGCGCACCAGATAGATTTCGCGGTCGAAGGTGACGCTGATCGCCGGCGGTTCGCTCGGCCGGCGGTAAAGAAGTGCGCGCAAAGGCATGGCGAGTGTCCGCCCGATCCCGGAGTAGCGCGGAAATATTGCCATATTCGCCGCCGTTCGCCACGCGGTTTTGCGCGGCCGAAAAGCCGCAAGGACACAAGGGGTTACGCGCAGTTACCTAGCCGCTCGCGGCGGCTTTGGCCGGACGGGCGCCGTGCCCGCTGCCATTATGCGACAGCACGAAGTCGGAAATGCGCGGCATGATCTCGGCGCGGAAGCGCGAGCCGTTGAACACCCCGTAATGCCCGACCCCGAGCTGCAAATAATGCACCTTGTCTTCGGCGGGAATGTTCGGGCACAGCGCATGCGCGGCCTCGGTCTGCCCGACGCCGGAAATGTCGTCGTGCTCGCCTTCCACCGTCAGCAAAGCAACACGCTTGATCTGGGAAGGATCAATGCGGCGGCCACGATGGGTCATCTCGCCTTTCGGCAGCGCGTGGCGAATGAACACGGTATCGACGGTCTGCAAATAGAACTCGGCGGCCAGATCCATGACCGCGAGATATTCGTCGTAGAATTCCTTGTGCTTGGTCGCCGAGTCGCCGTCGCCCTTGATCAGATTGAGGTAGAGCTTGCGGTGCGCCTCGAGATGGCGGTCGAGATTCATGCTGACAAAGCCGTGCAGCTGCAAAAAGCCCGGATAGACGTCGCGCATGAAACCGGGCTGCGGGAATGGCACTTTGCTGATGACGTGGGTGCGAAACCATTCGATGCCACGATCGAGCGCGAGCCTGTTGACGGCGTTGGGATTGATGCGCGTGTCGATCGGTCCGCCCATCAAAGTCATGGAATGCGGGACGTTAGGGTCCTTGTCGGCCTCCATCAGAGAAACCGCCGCCAGCACCGGCACCGAGGGCTGGCACACCGCGATCACATGCGCGTCGCCACCCATGAAGTGCAGCATGGAGATGAGGTAGTCGATGTAGTCGTCGAGATCGAAGCGCCCTTCGCTCACCGGCACCGTGCGGGCATTGCGCCACTCGGTGACGTAGACATCGTGATTGGGCAGGAAGGCCTCGACCGTGCCGCGCAGCAGCGTGGCGTAATGACCCGACATTGGCGCCACGATCAGCAACTTCGGCTGCGGCCGGCGCGGCGTATTTTTGATGGCGCGCTCGAAATGCAGCAGCCGGCAGAACGGCCGCTCCCAAATCGGCTTGATCGCGATTGGCACGCGTTCGCCGCCGACCAGAGCCGAGTCGATCATCCATTCCGGCTGGCCATAGCGGCGTGTCGCGCGCTCGAATAATTCGGCAGCGGCCGCGACCGATTTACCGTAGGTGGTGTGCGCGAAGGGATTGGCCGGGTTCTTGAAGAACAGCTTGGTGGCATCGGCCATGGCGCGTGCAGGATTGAGCGAAGCCTGGCCCATCTCGTAGAGCCAATACATCGGTGTCGAGAGCAAAATGCCGTTGCCGCCGGGCAGCGTGGCCGCCCCGTCAAACTCTCCGATCGGCATAGGCTCAGTCCCCAGACTTTGCTGCGTTGCGGAAGGGTGTCGTTTTTCATTCATCGGGTCAACCTAGAGATAAGTCCTTGGCGCCCGGTTTACACCCCGCTGCCTGCCTATAAACCATTAAAAATGCGTGGTTTTTAGACTTATTCACCGCCCTGCAACAGCGAGCCTTGCACGCGGGCGCTCTGCAATAGCTTGAGGAAGGCGATCGACGCACCTGCGAACAACACAATGTTGAACGCAAAGGCCTCGAGCATGAGGTCGGCGCGGAACACATGGTCGATCAGCAGCGCACGCATGCCCTCGAACACATAAGTCGGCGGCAGCGACCACGACACGTATTGCAACCAATGCGGCAAGACCGTCACCGGATAGTAGACGCAAGTGAGGGGCAGAAATAAAAACATGATGGTCCAGGCCATGCTCTCGGCGCCCATGCCGTTGCGCAACAGGAGGCCTGCGACGAAAATTCCGATCGCCCAACTGGTCAGCATCAGATTGCAGAAGAATGCGACGAGCGGGAAACCGAGCGACCAAAAATTGAACCCGAAAAACGCCAGCGCCAGCAGCGTCACCGGGATCATGCCGATCAGCAGGCGCACGATGCTCATGATCATCAGCGCTGCAATGAACTCTACCGGGCGCAACGGCGACATCATCAGGTTGCCTAGATTGCGCGACCACATTTCCTCAAGAAACGAAATCGAGAATCCGAGTTGGCCGCGAAACAGGATGTCCCACAACAATACCGCGCCGATGAAGATGCCGGCTGTGCGGACCAACGGGCCGCCGTTCTGCGACACGTAAAGCTGCAGAAAGCCCCACATCAGCATTTGCACGGTCGGCCAATAGACCAGATCGAGCACGCGCGGCCAGGACGAGCGCAGCAGATACCAGTAGCGCCGCACCATGGCGGCGACACGGTTGATGGAGAATTCGACTCCCGTATCGCTCATTGCGCCGCCTCGCGGTATTGTCCTTGTCCGCGCGCCACATCGAGAAATACCTGCTCCAGCGTCTCGCGCCCATAACGATTGAGCAGGCGCGCCGGCGTGTCGTCGTCCTCGATGCGGCCGGTCTTCATGATGATGACGCGCTCGCACAACCGCTCGACCTCATTCATATTGTGCGAGGCGAGCAAAATCGTTGCGCCGTGAGCGATGCGATAACTGTCGAGCCGGGAGCGCACCCAATCGGCGGTGTCGGGATCGAGCGAGGCGGTCGGCTCATCCAGCAGCAGAATTTCCGGACGGTTGAGCAGCGCCTTGGCGAGCGAAACGCGGGTTTTCTGCCCGGCCGATAATTTTCCGGTCTGGCGGTCGAGAAATTCGGTGAGGTCGAGATCGGCGGCCAGGCTGGCGATGCGCTCGCCGATATCGTCGACCGCGTAAAGCTGCGCGAACACCGAAAGATTTTGCCGCACCGTGAGCCGCAGCGGCATCGCCACATAGGGGCTCTCAAAATTCATCCGGTGCAGTACGCGGTAACGCTGCTGCGGCATTTGCGCGCCCAGCACACTGACCGTGCCGGAAGTCGGCTGCACCAGGCCCATGATCATGGCGATAGTGGTGGTTTTGCCGGCGCCATTGCCGCCGAGCAGCCCGGTCATCGAGCCGGGCGTCAGGCGAAACGAAATGCCGGCGACCGCCGCCACGGACTTGTAATGCTTAACCAGGTTGTCGGCCGCGACGGCCGGTATGTTTTGTGCGTCCATTTGACGCCAGATGTGACGCTCCCGCGCCGCCAACGCAAGCCCTGCATCTATTGACCGCTACAGACGCATTATGAACCCGCGTTCGGCGGCGTTACACTGACACTTATGCCCGGCCTCGAACTCGCGCAGAATCATCCGCGCCGCAATGTGCGCCTCGACACGCTGGTGCGGCTGCGCTGGCTCGCCATCGTCGGCCAGAGCACCGCCGTGCTGACGGTTTATTTCGGGCTCGATTTTCCGCTGCCGATCTGGGCCTGCCTTGGCGTGATCGCGTTGTCGGCCTGGCTCAACGTGGCGCTGCGGCTGCGTTTCCACATGACGCAGCGGCTGGAGCATGACCGCGCCGCTTGGCTCTTGGCCTTTGATATCGCGGAACTGGCGGTGCTGTTGTTTTTGACCGGCGGCTTGCAGAACCCTTTCGTCTTCTTGTTTCTCGCGCCCGTGCTGTTGTCGGCGACCGCGCTACCGCCGCGTTTCACGCTGATGCTCGGCGCTTTCGCCGTGGCCTGCGCGAGTGTGCTGGTATTCGCGCATTACCCGCTGCCCTGGGCTAGCGACGACCCGATGATATTGCCGCCCATCTACATGATGGGGGTCTGGCTTTCGCTGCTGCTCGCCATCGGATTCATCGGCGTCTACGCTTGGCAGATCACCGAGGAATCACGCCAACTCTCCGACGCGCTGGCCGCCACTGAACTGGTGCTGGCACGCGAGCAGCATCTGTCGCAGCTCGACGGGTTGGCTGCCGCCGCCGCGCACGAATTGGGCACGCCGCTCTCGACAATTTCAGTGATCGCCAAGGAGCTGGAGAATGCGATTGCGCGCGATGCGCCGCATGGCGAGGATGTGCGGCTATTGCGCGAACAAACTACGCGCTGCCGCGATATTCTGAGCAAACTTACCGAACTCTCATCCAGCGGCGAGCCGTTCGATCGCACTCCGCTCAGCGCGCTGATCGAAGAAGTCGTGGCGCCGCATCGCAATTTCGGCGTCGACATCGACGTCGGCACGCCGCCGGCGCGCGGTGAGGAACCGGTCGGCGCGCGCAATCCGGCCATCCTCTACGGCCTCGGAAATTTGATCGAGAACGCCGTCGATTTCGCGCGCGCGCGCGTGACGGTCGGCGCGCAATGGAATGAGGACGCCATCGTGGTGACCATCAACGATGACGGGCCGGGCTTCGCGCCGGAAATCATGGATCGCATCGGCGAGCCCTATGTCACCAGCCGAAAGCGCACGGCGAACCGAACCGACGACACATCGGGCGGATTGGGCCTGGGTTTTTTTATCGCCAAGACTTTACTGGAACGCTCGGGCGCCACACTCGCCCTTGCCAACCGTGCAGCGCCCGAAAGCGGCGCCGTCGTCACGATCCGCTGGATGCGGCGCGATTTTGAGCGCCCTTCCACGTTCACTTCTTGAGTATTTGCTCTTAAAACTCATATTTATGCTTTGTTTATACCGTGCATAGCGCTAAAATCCACGTCTATTCAATTTGTTAGCAGGTGCAATATGGATATGAATATCAGCGGCGTCGCTCCGGCGGCAGCTAATTTTCTCAGCGGGCAAACGGTACTTATTGTCGAGGACGATCGCTCGTTTTTGCAGCGGCTCGCCAAGGCGCTGGAGCAGCGCGGTTTTATTGTCACTGCCGCCGAATCGGTGGCCGATGGATTGGTGCAGGTCGAGGAAACAGCGCCCGCCTTCGCGGTGGTTGATATGAGACTGGCGGACGGCAACGGCCTCGATGTCATCTGCGCGCTCAAGCGCCGCCGCCCCGAGGCGCGCGGCATTATTCTCACCGGCTACGGCAATATCGCCACTGCGGTGAACGCGGTGAAACTCGGCGCCGTCGATTATCTGGCCAAGCCCGTGGATGCCGACGACGTGGCGGCAGCTTTGCTGGCGCACGACAACAAAAAGATCGAGCCGCCGGAAAATCCGATGTCGGCCGACCGCGTGCGCTGGGAGCACATTCAGCGCATCTACGAATTGTGCGACCGCAATGTCTCGGAGACCGCGCGCCGGCTCAATATGCATCGCAGAACCTTGCAACGCATATTGGCCAAAAAGGCTCCGCGTTAACTGAAATCCGCATAAGGGCCGTTCGGATCGACGAGCGATTGCAACCGCTGCGCGGCGGCGCGGGCAAACAGCAGCAGCATGGCTTTGCGCGTGGCCGCCGGTAGTCTGTGCTCGGGCGCCTCACAGTGGAACACGGCGCCAAAGGCGTCAGCCACGATCAATCCGGTGTCGGGCGGGAAAATCTCGCAGGGGACGTTTTGCGCGGTTGCAAAGAACAGCCGGTCGCAATGGGCGCGGTAGTCCCGCCATTTCTGATCGGCGCGGAAATCAGCGACCGAAGATTTGATCTCTATGATCCAGATTTCGCCACTCGCATTAAGCGCTACCAGATCGGCGCGCCGGCCCGAGGGCAGCGCTAGTTCGCTGACCACGGTGAAACCATGGGCGTGCAATAGGCGCGCGGTGCCGCGCGCAATGGCAAGCGCGGTTTCCGATTGGCGGCCATCGGCGGGCAATTCCAGCGGCGCTTTGGCGGCGAGATTCATGAGGCGACTTTAGCATTATTTGTGACGCGTTCCGGAAATGCAGCAGCCAGAGCTTCGCGGCTGGCTTTGAGAACGCCGCGTTCGGTGATCAGCCCGGTGACAAGGCGCGCCGGCGTGACGTCAAAACCATAATTGGCGACCGGCGAACCGTCAGGCACCACCTGCACGGTTTCAATGCGGCCATCCTTGGTCTTGCCGGTCATGAATGCCACTTCCTCCGCAGCGCGCTGCTCGATCGGGATTTCGCTCAAGCCATCATTCAATGAGAAATCGATGGTCGGCGACGGCAGCGCCACATAGAACGGCACTTTGTTGTCGTGCGCGGCGAGCGCTTTCAAATAAGTGCCGATCTTGTTGCACACGTCGCCCTGCGCCGTGACGCGGTCGGTGCCGACGATCACAAGATCGACCAGCCTGTGCTGCATCAGATGGCCGCCGGTATTGTCAGGAATTACCGTGTGCGGCACGCCATGCCGGCCGAGCTCCCAGGCGGTGAGCGAAGCGCCCTGATTGCGCGGGCGCGTTTCA
>Ga0207933_1000998_pt1 | contig 23795 bp, 14 predicted proteins | sample NGESurdeep092012_4_FD_184488 | JGI IMG/M metagenome (GOLD analysis project Ga0207933, IMG submission 184488) | Arctic peat soil microbial communities from Barrow, Alaska - NGEE Surface sample F53-3 deep-092012 (SPAdes) | ecosystem: Environmental > Terrestrial > Soil > Wetlands > Peat ... | reverse complement strand
CCCCGCCCATTCATTGTTCGTGCCCCCGGCAGGATTCGAACCTGCGCACATGGCTTCGGAGGCCAATGCTCTATCCCCTGAGCTACGAGGGCGCAGCCTTTAAATCACTAGGTTTTCATTTTCCTTCGGGTACAGTAAAGAAGGGCTGCCCCGTAGCCGCCCCGTAAGCCAGATTCTCGGCCCCACTGAAATCGAGTGTTCCCATGTCTTCCCGACTGTTGGTAGATAGTCCCGACTGCACCTGTCGAGCGTACCAGCAACGTCTCTTTAACAGCCCCGCACTGGTTCGCAGATAGGTAGCACCGAGATGACGAAGAAGAAATGGCTCACTATGGCGCGGGTTATGGACGAATTAGGGACGTGTCGCTCATCGCTTAGTTTGTGGCGAGCCGATGGACGCATGAACGGCCTCATGGAGAGACTGGTCGTGGCATGAACCGGGCCGCCCCGAAGGTGAGCGTGTTCAAGATCACCGAGCGTGTCGGTAAGAGTAAGCCGTATTACGTGCGCTGGACCATCAACGGCCGCGAGGCACCGGTTGCCACCTTCACTGGGTATAAGGCAGCCGACAAGTTCCGCAGCCAGATTGTTCACGCCGCCGATGTCGGTGAGCGGCACTGGGATCCGGTCACCGGCAGGCCGTTGAGCATGGTGACCACTAGTGCAGTCAACGTGGCGGAATACTGCCGGACCTATCTCGTGGCTCAGTGGCCCAATATCGAGCCGCGCACTCGCCAGTCGCTCGCCGTGGCGTTGGTGGTGTTCGTGGAACGTTCCGCGCCCGCGGGAGCTCCGGCCTGGACCGTGGACCAGCGCAGCGAAATGAAGGTCTGGCTGACTAAAGCTGATTCCACGATGTCTCCTGCGATGGCCCGGTGGTGCAAGAAGTGGTCGCCCAACCTGGCAGCGCTAGATAAGGCGGCCCTGTTCGAAATTGACCGGAGACTGCGCCTGCGCATGGGCGAGACCCGTTCGCTCGGCAGCGACGCAGCCCGGCGCCAGGTCAACACTGCGCGCCACGTCCTCGATGTCGCCGTGGCATCTGGCGTGATGGCCGTGAACGAGTGGCCGACTCCCATCAAGGGCGAGGACCAGCGCAAGAAGGCTAAGGCTGCCGCCAAGGCCAAGCAGCGCAAGGTTAAGGACGTTATGACGATTGCGAATGGAAAGTTAGTGCTCGCGGCGATGGCGAACCACCAGCCTGCGAGCTATTTGTACCGCTGCATCACGTGCTTGGGACTGTTCGCCGGACTGAGACCCAGCGAGACGTTAGCGCTGGAGTTCGAAGACTTCGATTTGCCCGAGGCCGGGTTTGGCAGTGTCCGCATTGCCAAGGCGCTGACCGACGCGGGCCAGGACTACGGCGAGGAGGATGAGGAAGTCGGTAGCCCCAAGGAAGGGCTGATTCGCACCGTGCGCATCTCGCCACTAGTCGTGACTGAAGTGTGCGGCTACCTGTCTCGCACGGGTATCACCGCGGGCCCTCTGTTTCGGGGGCGTACGGGACAGGTACCCACGTCGAACAATTGGTGCCGCGCGCTGGATCGAGCTTGCAAATCGGTGGGCATCAAGACCGTGACGCCATACGGCTGTCGCCACTTCTGTGCTACCCATCTAGTAAATTCGTCCGTGCCACTCGGCCGGGCAGCCAAACAACTTGGCCACGAACCAGAGACGCTCGTGCGCTACTACTTACACGACGTGGAGGGCGATGAGGATCGTACGCTCGAGTTGATAGCCGGAGTGTTCGAGGAGTAGCCGGGTCGCAGCAATGCGGCACGTTGACATACATGGTGGCATTGCGCCGGGTGTTGCCGAACTCGTTGCGCTGACCGGTTGAACCCGCCAATCCAAATCCTCTATTTATCGACCGGGCATGATGGTTTTTGCAATCAAGACTAATGATGCAGCTACTGTTCGGTGGTATGCCACTTGTGTGCATCGACTCCAACGTCGTTGACCTTTTCCTCGAGGCGATGGCCCCGGATAATATTGGTGATTTTTCGGAGGCACAGGAGTCTCCGCCACCTTTCGACGATTCGAGGCCGGAATATCGTCGAGAAATACTCGCGTGCTATTGGCTCTTGGCAATGGCGAAGGATTGGAGCGGTGTCATTTTCACTTTTTCAGACATTCTCTACCTCGAATTGAAATCAGCGCCGGAAGCGTCACGGTTGCTAGGCCTTGCAATTGAGATTCGGGAATTTCACGATGAGATCGCCAGAGTTGTAGATCCCACTCGACTGCCTCGAATGGAGGAGGTTATGGCGGTTGGTTTACGGGAGGAAGATGCCACACACATCGCTGATGCGATTGCCCTCGGGTGCAACGTATTTCTTACGAATGACCGAAGGGTCCGAAACAAGTCCATTGCGCTTGAAGCTCGATGGAGTCTTGCCTGCCGTCGACCTTCAGAGTACCTGATCGAGGCCGTACGCGGTCAAGGAGCGCCATGGACGGCGAGAGCGCCTTGGCCGTGGGATGAGTTGGACGGGGCTTGAGCCATACTGATAGCAGTTGAGAATCGCATACAGCTGGGGCGCTGTGGATACGGGGCTGCTGCAACACCTCGAATTGTGACGGGAAAACTCAAGTGGTCTAACCAAACCCAGGCCGAATAAGGTTAATCCCTTAGTGCGCCTTAACCGAGCGTGAGGGAGTAGGTGTTCGCAAACTGACTCGCTTGGAGGCGGATGGTTGTTTCGCGCTCTAGGAGACATGTGGATCGAAAAATGGAGGTCCAAGAACCTCAAGTCGGAGACGAATTCAGCGAGTATTTCGCTTAGCCACTGCGGATTTGCCTAACAATTGATGCTCACCCTTCAGCGTCGCTAGCGCCTCGCTTCATACCGATATCCCAATCACAGCCGACATGACTTGTTCCAGACGTTCACAGTCTGTTTCGTGATATTTGCTGTCACTGCTGCTAGCGTGAAATTACGACCCTCCAGAGGAGTTTACGGGAAGATGGCAGAGGATTTCGAAGTGCTGACCGCAGTTGAAGTTGCTACTCTGCTCCGTGTGAGTAGCAAAACAGTCCTTTCACTCGCACGAGCTGGTGTGATCCCCGCTGAGAAGGTTGGACGGGCTTGGCGATTCCTGAGAAGTGATGTTCTTGCCTATGTACACGGCACGAGCGCCACAAAGGAGGTGACTTCTGGATGACCATTTCACAACGGCATCGGTACCATTTTGCGAGACGACGCGAACCATCATTAGGTGGCGAGCTTGATTGACATGTCCACATGGGAGGAACTCACCGTAGATGTCGTCAGCGGAGTCCGGCTCGACCCACGAAATATTCGGCTGGATCTTCCAGATGGAATACCTGAATCTGACATTGTCCAAGATCTCTTTACGAACGAGAAGGCGCTTTCTCTTGTTGAAGGTATGACCAAGGTTGGTCTGCTAACTCATGAGGTTCCTATTGTCGTCAACCGAGATGGGGAACTGATAGTCGTTGAGGGAAATCGGCGCGTTGCGGCTCTCAAAGCTATCCAGAATCCTTACCTCGCACCGAATCACCAGTCGAGGATTAGTCGGCTAACACAGACTCTAATTAATCGGGATGACCTTCGACGGATCACTGTGAAGGTGGCTCCCACGCAAGAAGATGCGGACCAATTGATTGCGGCGCTCCACACCGGCAATCAGCGTGTTGCCTGGAGCCCTACTCGTCAGGCCGCTTTCTTCCAAGCGCAACTCGATGCAGGTAAGACTGCCAAGCAACTTGTTGCCCAGTTCCCAACTATTGACGTTCGAAAGTTCATCACGAGAAGCAAGATCCTCGAACTGTTTCGGAATGTTGACTACGTGGACTCGTCGCTTGGAGACTTTGTTCGCCAGCGCCGTTTCCCAGTATCGACGTTCGCTCGTCTCTATGAGAATGAGAGTTTTCTGGATCTGATCGGCGTTTCGTTTGAGGGAGTGACTGGTGAATTCACTTTGCTCACACCGCCGGCAGTGTTCACCAAAATTGCAACGAAGATCGTGGGTGACATTCGTGACGGAAATATCAATACACGATCCCTGAACAAGACATCGAGTTACCGGTACGTCGAGTACATGGATGAACTCCGCGACCTTTTGAATGAGCAGGATGCGTCGCCTTCAGACTCTGACGGCGAAAGTCCAGGCTCAGCCTCACGCGTGCTAGTAGCGAGCACCAGTGAAAGTCACTCGAAAGAATTGGAAACCTCTGAAGTCCCGAAGCATGGCCAAGTCATTTCACCGAAGATTTCCAATTCGGGTAGCGAAAAGGCAAAACCATTCCCGCCAAAGCGGAACTATCTCAATACCGACAACCTTGTCGTTCCATCGAGTTTCCCGCCTTCGATTCACGAGATTGTGAAGGAACTCTCCGCGATCAATATTCAGAGATTCCCTAACGCGACGCTGGATCTATTGCGGACCTTTCTGGAGAAGACCATTAAAGCTTATGCCGAAGTACTTGGTGAAGATATTAAGAAGGGCTCAAATGATCACGGATTCGTCTACCTCTCGAACTGCCTCATCTGGCTCGAAGAACACTTCAAAACAACGGGGCAGAAATCGTATATTCAGCCTGTCTTGAAGATCAGGGATGACCGCTTTGGTTTTGTCGGATCCAAAGCGCATTTGGACGCAACCAACCATAACCACCACATCGTCGCTGTCCCAGACGACGTCCGTGAGTGCTGGGCGACCATCGAAGGAGTTGTGAAGGCGGTGTTGAAACCATGACACAGGCAACCATCCCAACGACGAAGAGAATCACGATTTCACCTCTTCGATACCCTGGCGGCAAGGGACTTCTCTACTCTCGACTGCGTACCATCATCAGAGAGAACGATCTCACGTCAAGTATCTATGTAGAGCCTTACGCAGGAGGTGCCGGCGCGGCACTTGCACTACTGATTTCTGGTCAGGTTAAGACCATTGCTATCAACGACTTAGATCCGGCGATATATGCGTTCTGGACTGCCGTCGTCAATTGGCCGACTGAATTCACAAAACTACTCAATGAGGTGGAACTCTCCGTTGACGAATGGGAACGGCAACGGAGCATTTATTTAACTGCTGCAAGAGACGACCATTTGAACCTCGGGTTCGCCACGTTCTACCTCAACCGAACCAATCGGTCTGGCATCCTGAACGGAGGGCCTATCGGAGGCAAAGATCAAACAGGCAACTACAAGATTGGCGCCCGTTTCAATCGCGACGGACTCGCGGAACGAATCAGACTGATATCCCTGCACTCCGACCGCATCACCGTGACCAATGACGACGGTCTGGAAGTCATAAAGCGGTACGCCAACGATGGTCATGCATTTATCTACGCTGATCCACCGTACTTTGAAAAGGCCGGTTCGCTATACCTGAACGCATTTAAGACTGCTGATCACGACGAACTTGCCACGTGTCTTATTGAGGTCCGACTTGCGCGCTGGATTCTGACTTACGATAATGTCCCTCAGGTCTCAACCCTTTACGCCGACTTCAGAAGAAAACTGTTCTCACTGAACTACTCTGCGCACCGAGTGATCAAAGCCAGCGAAGTCATGGTGTTCTCCGACGGGATGACGATCCCCGATGATATCGAGTTAGCTCACCGAGAACTCATCGGTGGAGCGCAAGGCATTACGAAAGGCGATAACTGATGGCGAGGCTTGGCAAGATCCGACCTGACAAGTTGACACTCGACCTCTCGAATCCCCGCATGCCCGATACGACGTTTGAAGATGAGATTGAAGCAATCAGTTTTCTCTATGCTCAAGCCGACTTGGGCGAGCTAATACAGTCAATCGGAAACTCTGGATGGCTTGATTTCGAACCGCTCATCGTCGAAGAGTCAACTTTGACTGTCATTGAGGGAAATCGACGACTCGCAGCCCTGCGCATCTTGGCAGATGCAAACCTCCAGACTCAGTTCAAAGTGACTATGCCCCACAAATTGCATACCGGGGCTATTCCTACAGAGATACAAGTTAACTACGTGAGTTCGCGCAGAGAAGCACGCGACTTTATTGGCTTCAAACATGTCAATGGCGCATTCAAATGGGACTCCTACGCCAAAGCACGATTCGCATATTCCTGGCTCCAAGACGGCGATGGCATCGAAGAAGTGAGTCGGCGACTTGGTGACGGCCACAATACTGTGAGCAGGCTCATCAATGGTGTCATCGTTCTGCAACATGCCGAGGGGGCGAGACTATTCGATAAAGAACAACGGTCGAAGAAATCCTTCTATTTCTCTCATCTCTATACTGCGCTATCTACAGCGAACGTTCGTCGGTTTCTTGGACTGCCCGAGGGCGACAACTCCGTTCTTCCAATCGAACCAGTCCCGATATCGCATCGACAGCAACTACGCAGTCTTCTCTCGTGGCTCTATGGGCAAGAAGATGAGCCTTCTGTCATCAGGAGTCAAAATCCCGACCTTGGCAGGTTGGTAAGCGTCCTGGGCAGCGACCGAGCGGTGGAAGTCCTAACTCTGACCCGCGATCTCGATCGTGCGTTCGACGTTGTAGAGGACAAGGCTAAGGCTTTCGAGAGGTCTTTCTTCCGTCTGAGCAGTTCCGCTGAAGACGTGTCGCGCATCATAGCTAGATATGATCCCAAGTCCGACCTCATCAAGGATGCCGATGCAACGCTTCGAGTCGTCACCATCGTGGTGAACGCAATGAAGGAAGCTCACGCGCGAGATGATTCATCCGATGCGCGTTAGTGCACCGCTTGTGAAGTCGACAAGAAGTACCACCGCGGACTGGGTAGAAATCCAGGCACTGCTAGATGAGTCCGGGAGCAACGAACAAAGACTGATAAGGAGCCAATCGGTCCAGCGAGAACCCGATCATGGCGAACTCCTGACTGATATTGATTCGGAGCCATTCGATGAGGAAATTCTTGAGCCGGAGAACGACGCGCTGTCTGAACGTGTCTACGAGGAACTTGCATACCGTGAGAAAGTCTTGGGAGTGCTATACCCCTTCGTGCTCTCAACTGAGTATGGGAAGTGGTCACTGAAGCGCCGGCACGGGGGCACGGAAGCCGAGCAGGCTGCCCACAGTTGTTACTTGTGTTGTCTCCTGATTACCGCAATTCACTCGGAGTTGCTTCCGTTGAAGAATGAACACGGGCTCTTTAAGTCAAGCGCTGAGGCGATGCAGATCCTTTCCTATTTGTCGGCCGCCGAGATACTCGGCGGACGCGCGTATTGGTTCGGGTTCCCGCGCCCAGATGGTTCGGGCATGCTTCAAGCAATAAAGAATTTGGTTGAGCAGATGGGTACCGGTGTTGCCCCGGAGTCCAGGCCGATCGGCCTTTCGGCTCAGGCCGCAGATGGCACCGTCGACATCGTTGCGTGGCGATCGTTTCGCGACGGACAGCCAGCCTCAGTTGTGGCCTATGGTCAAGTCGCATCAGGTCGTAACTGGAATGCCAAGCCGATTAAAGCATTCATCGATGGACATTTCTTGCCGTGGTTTGTGAAGAGCCCCTCGCACAGTCACGTCGAAATGCTGTTCGTGCCGATACTCCAACACCACGAGTTGGACGAGGACAAGAAAGAAGACTTTCGTGTTGTCGCGAGAGAAAAGGCGTACCTGCTCGAGAATGACTTTGGCGTCGTCATTGACCGCCTGCGGCTCACGGAACTTATGGCGCTCTCGAAGACCAGTGGGCGTTACAACAGAGATGAGTACGATCGGCACGAAAGAAAAGCATTGACATGGACCGAGGCTGCCGTGGCTTATGCGACTGGAAGTGATGCTGAAGTCGCGTAAGTAGCCGTGTTGTCCCGGTAGATGCGGAGTGCACTCCGCCCTGTGTAACCATCCCTAATCTCGACCGTCGACGAGAAACGGTCTCTAGGGAACGAGGAAAGACGGGGCCGATCAGACTCTGTATCGATTGGACGCGTCCAGTGGATCGGACGGGCGAATGATTTTGCCAGTGGTGTCTTGGAGGTAAGTCAGTTGGCGATACCAAGGGTCAAGCGCAACATACTTTCCTCTACCTCCGTGCCCGGTACCAATTGTGCGAAGCACGGGATTGAAACCACACGAAAACGAGAGGACTTCGACTCCCCCCCCATTGTCCAGCAGGCGATTGATGTCTTCTTTGAAACCACCATCTCCAGTCAGCACGACCGCGACAGCAGGGCTCCCGATGCGGTCAGCCACACTCCGCATCATGTGAAGTTGAATGGCTTCGTCGACAGCCTGCTCTTTTCCGCTCTGCTGGCCACGTTCCTGTAATTCGACATTGACGCCTGCGTGCTCAAGGTGCTGCCAAAGAGCCTGCAGATCGGGTGGAACAGAACCCACAGCGATGGCCTTTTCTACCTTTCGCCCGAGAGAGGCGAAATCGTAGATTGCTTGAAAATTCAGCCGGAGATCGAATCGGTGACCTAGTTCTTCACCCACACCGTGATCGTCGCAAGTGCTCTGAGCACAATGAAAAATATTTGACTGGTCCCAAAATATGTGGGCTGTGGTGTCATCCATCGGTCGACATGCTAGCCGACGTCAAGACCGCTTAGGTTTTGGATCTCATCATTACGGTGCCCGAACCCCATGGCAGCGTTTACTCTCATGGATAAGCACGACCGACTCGGGAAGGGCTCTGATTCTCGTCAACGAATTCACTTCTTCGATAACACTGCTGGAGTCGCCGGCAAGATCTACGTTGTCTTTCTCGGGCGACATCTTCCAAGCGGACAGACCAACTGACGGCTTTGTGACAAAGTGTGCAACGGGTCTGGGCGACATTCGTTCTCGCCACCTTCACCGAATTGCTTCGCTGCATTGTCAGCGGGTTACTGAATAATGCCAACCGCGCATAATCGTGGAATTGTGTCACGGCAACGACGTACTATCAACGTGTGGTCAATACCCTTTGCCGTCATTCATTGGGCGTCGGGCGTCGGGCGTCGGCCAAAGTGCCGTAGGTCATGAAGATCACTGACCTCAAGTCGGGGCTCAGGCTTCGCAACCTCCTAGCCGGCTTCGACGTCGTCTTGATTGCGGTCGAGGCCCACGGTGAAGGCATCGCCAATGTCGTCTACCGGTCGGATGACGGTGCCATCGCCGACCGACTCGTCACGGACAGTGATTTGGACGGAGTCGTCGAAGTCACTGGTAGCCGTTGGACCTTCGATGCGGACGGCGCGGCGTTCCGTCTCGCTTCCGAAGCCCGGCGGATTGAGCTCGCCCACGTCTTTGATCCGTTTGCTGCTGTCGAGGCGTCGACAATCCGCCCGCTGCCTCACCAGATTGAGGCCGTCTACGATCGGCTCCTCCCACAGCAGCCGCTCCACTTCTTGCTCGCCGACGACCCTGGCGCCGGCAAGACCGTCATGTCGGGGCTCTACATCCGTGAGCTGCTCCTGCGCGGCGACCTGGCTCGATGCCTCATCATCGCTCCTGGGAGCCTCGTTGAGCAGTGGCAAGAGGAGCTCTACGACAAATTTGACCTCCGCTTCGACATCTTGAGTCGTGACATGGTTGAGGATTCCCGTTCGGGTAACCCGTTTTTGGAACGGAACCTGTTGATCGCCCGCCTCGACCAGCTCTCGAGGAGCGAGGAGTTGAAGGCGAAGCTCAACGTCTCCGACTGGGACCTGATCGTCGTCGATGAGGCGCACAAGATGTCCGCCCATCTCTACGGAGACGAAGTCAAGAAGACCCAGCGATACGTCTTGGGCGAGCTCATTCGAGACCGGACCCGGAACCTCTTGCTGCTGACCGCGACCCCGCACAACGGGAGCAACGACGATTTCTTGCTGTTCATGTCGCTGCTCGATCCGGACCAGTTTGCCGGCAAGCTCCGACACTCCCAGCAGGTGCCGGACTGCAAGGGCGTGATGCGCCGTTATGCCAAGGAGAACCTGCTCACGTTCGAGGGGAAGCGGCTCTTCCCCGAACGGCGGGCAACAACCGTGACCTACCCCCTCAGCGACGCCGAACAAGAACTCTATGACGAAGTGACGACCTACGTGCGCGAGGGCATGGGGCGCGCGCAAGCCATGGAAGAACACGGCGACCGGCGACGGGGCTTAGCGGTCGGCTTCGCGCTCGCTGCCCTTCAGCGTCGTTTAGCATCGTCACCCGAGGCGATCCTCCAGTCACTCCGGCGCCGCCGCGAGCGGCTTGCCGCACAGCTCGAGGCCGCCGAGCGGGCGATGCCGACCGGCCCTGATCTCGATCGACGGCTGAGCGATCCTGACGGGTTCGACGCCGATGACTTCGACGACGATGAGTTCGAGCGCCTCGAGGACGAGGCAATCGAGGGGGCAATGACCGCCGGGTCGATAGTGGAGCTCCGAGCCGAGATCGTCGACCTCCAAGGTCTTGAAGCTTCAGCAGCAAAGGTCCGTGCATCGGGCGAGGACCGCAAGTGGGTGGAGCTACGCTCGATCCTGCAGTCCGACGAGCTGCGCGGTGGGAACCCGCCCCGCAAGTTGATTGTGTTCACCGAACACAAGGACACTCTCAACTACCTCGTTGAGAGGATTAGAACGCTGCTGGGGCGACCCGAGGCTGTCGTCGCGATTCACGGTGGTGTCCATCGGGATGAACGGCGACGCATCCAAGCCGAGTTTCGCCACAACCCCCGCGTCCAAATCTTGGTCGCGACCGACGCTGCCGGCGAAGGCGTGAATCTCCAACGGGCCAACCTGATGGTCAACTACGACCTCCCGTGGAACCCCAACCGGATCGAGCAGCGCTTCGGCCGCATCCATCGCATTGGTCAGGGTGAGGTCTGCCACCTGTGGAATCTCATAGCCGAGGGCACGAGGGAGGGCATGGTCTTTCAACGGCTCTTCGAGAAGATCGACCAGCAACGCAAGGTCTACGGCGATCAGATCTACGACGTGCTCGGCGACGCCCAGATCAACCGGTCACTCCAGGACCTCCTCATCGAGGCAATCCGTTACGGCGAGCGACCTGACGTTCGCGCACGGGTTGACGAGGTCATCAACGCGGACATCGGCGCTCGCCTTATCTCGGTCCTCGAAGAGCGCGCCCTGTCCAGCGTCGGCTCCGAGCTCTCGAACAACGAGGCCATCCGCTATCAGATGGAGCTCGCCCAGGCCCGCAAGCTCCAGCCTGGCTTTGTTGAGGCTTTCTTCACCGCCGCACTGACCGACCTCGGTGGCCGTATCACCCCAAGAGAGCGCGGTCGCTTCGAGATCACGAGGGTCCCATCCGTTATCCGCAGCAAGGAGCGTGAGGCGACCGTCGGCGCACCACTCCAGAGTGCGTACGAACGAGTGACCTTCGATAAAGATCGCATCACGCTGGACGACCGCGAAGGTGGCGTCCGTGCAGAGTTGCTCGCGCCAGGCAACCCGCTCGTCAAAGCGGTCATTGAGACAGTGCTTGAGCGTTATGGCGCTACTCTCACGAGTGGATCGACACTCGTTGACGCGACGGATGACTCGATTATTCCGCGAGTCCTCATCTACCTTGAACACTCAGTGAGCGATGGGCGGATGACGGGGGGCAGGCGCCATGTTGTTTCGACCCGCTTCCAGTTCGTCGAAGTGGACCCCGATGACACCGTGTCAGATCCAGGGGCTGAGCCCTACCTCAACTACGAACCGCTCACCGAGGACCTCACAGGACGGCTCGCGGAAATAGACATCGACTGGACCGGACAGGGAATCGATGAGATTGCGCGGGGCTGGGCAACGGCCAACTTCGCGACGCCTCACTACCGCGAGATTGCTAGCGTCACCGCTGCCCGCGTCGATAAGACACGCCGTGCGGTGGAGGAGCGCCTCAACAGCGAGATCCGATACTGGGACCGCCGCGCCGCCGAACTCAAGCAACAGGAACTGCAGGGCAAGAAGCCGCAGCTCAACTCCGGCCGTGCTCGTCAACGCGCGGACGACTTAGAAGCTCGTAAGGCCAAGCGGTTCCGTGAACTCGATACCGAAGCCGATCTGGTGAACCAGGCACCCAGAGTGGTCGGGGCGGCCCTGATCCTTCCCCAAGGCTTCGTCGACCGACTGCTCAACAAATCAGTCGGTGAGGCAGTTGACCCAGAAATTGCGAAAGAGACCGACCGCCGAGCTATCGCTGCGGTGATGACAGCAGAACGCTCCATTGGACGAATTCCCGTCGAGCAAGCCCACAACAACCCCGGCTTCGACATCCTCTCAGAGAACCCCACGACCGGCATGGTCTTCCAAATCGAAGTGAAAGGGCACCGACCCGGAACCAAAGAGGTCAATGTCCATGCACGCCAAGTCCGCCAAGCTCAACAGAACCCGGAGCGCTTTCGTCTGGCTATTGTCCTGGTACCAAATGAAGCCGGCAAGGTGCCTTCGGTCTCCTACTTCGTCCGACCGTTCGAAGGCTACGACTTACACTTCGCTCAGACTTACGTCCCATTGAGCGTCGCAGGACTTGCGCCCCACGCATTGGAGCCACAGTGATCTACAAGAAGAAACTGATTGAGGTGGCACTCCCCTTGGCCGTGATCAATGCGGAGTCTGCACGAGAGAAGTCCATCAGACATGGACATCCTTCGACCCTTCACTTGTGGTGGGCTCGCCGGCCACTGGCCGCCGCCCGGGCCGTTCTCTGGGCCTCACTCGTTGATGACCCTTCGGCCCATCCAGAGTGGTTCCCCACAGAAGAAGACCAACTGGTTGAACGCAAGCGTCTCTTCGACATCCTGGAGCGACTCGTGCCATGGGAGGCGTCCAACGATCCCCGAATCATCGTGGAGGCCCGGGCTGAGATCGAACGATCATGCGACGGCGATCTCCCTAAGGTGCTCGACCCCTTCGGTGGCGGAGGCGCCATCCCCCTTGAGGCGATGCGACTCGGACTGCCGACCTACACTGGGGACCTCAACCCTGTTGCTGTCCTTATTCAACGAGCCATGCTCGAAATCCCCGGTCGGTTCAAAGATAGGCCGTCCATCGCACCAGGAACGCGAAATAGGCAGGGTGTCGGCACGCGCGGTCTGGCCAAAGATGTCGAAGCATACGGCAAGTGGATGCTTGATGAAGCTCAACGTCGCATCGGACATCTCTACCCTTCGGGCCATCTCAGTGACGGAACTTCCGCTACCCCTATCGCTTGGATCTGGGCACGTACCGTCAAGTCACCTGATCCGTCCTGGCCGGGTAACGTTCCGCTGGTGCGGTCTTGGGTGTTATCGAAGCGGCCGGGCAAGCCAATTGTATGGATCAACCCCATCGTCGATAGGGAGTCCAAGACCATCACGTACGAAGTGCGCACTGGCGGCACACCGCCAAGTCAGACCGTCGAACGAGGGAATGGTACTTGCCTCGCGACTGGCGCTTCAATCCCCGGTGACTACATCAAAGAAGAGGCGATGGCCGGACGCATGAGTGCTGTCTTGCTTGCGGTAGTAGCAGAGGGACCATCGGGACGTGCTTACTGTGATCCAACTTCGACAGAAGATGTCGTGGTCCCTGCGCCAGAATGGAAGCCCACGGGTACGATTCCACGTCATCTCTCTGGCGGAACCTGCGCGGTATACGGACTTGATGACTGGTCGAAGCTGTTCACTCCGCGTCAGCTCACGGCTCTAACGACGTTCTCAGAACTTCTGACCGATGTGAGGGGCGTCATTGAGCAAGACGCCAAGCAAATGGGTCTCGCTGACGACAATCTTCGCTTGCGCGATGGCGGCGCTGGGGCTACCGCATACGCGGATGCAGTGATCACTTACCTCTCATTTGTCGTCGACAAGTGCGCTGACTATTGGTCGAGTATTTGTTCTTGGCACAACACTCGAGAGTTGATCCGCAACACTTTTGGGCGACAAGCCATCCCCATGACTTGGGACTTCGCTGAGACCAATCCCTTCTCGGCCTCAACCGGCAACTGGATGGCCATGGTCGCCTGGGAGGCCAAAGCAGTGGAGCATCTTTCGCCGATGACGACCGCAGAAGGTCACACTGCTCAACGAGATGCTCGAGCGCGAATTAGAGAGGTCGGAAGATGCCTGATTTCGACTGATCCTCCCTACTACGACAACATCTCATACGCCGACCTCTCCGACTTCTTTTACGTTTGGCTGCGTCGAAACCTTCGTGATGTTTGGCCTGATGAGTGTGCAACACTGCTCACCCCTAAGGCAGAAGAACTTATAGCGAATCCCAGCAGAGCCGGCTCGAGGCAAGCCGCCAACGATCACTTTGAGCATGGTATGGAGGCGGTCTTCCGAGAGGCTGCAGCAAACGCAGATCCGCGGTTTCCAGCAACGGTCTTTTACGCCTTCAAGGCTACCGAGTCGACGACTGACGGAGTCGCTTCGACCGGCTGGGAAACGTTCCTTCATGGACTGCTGGAGGCTGGCTATGCAATCACCGCAACTTGGCCAATCCGCACAGAACTCAGTAACCGCATGATCGCCTCCGGCACCAACGCACTTGCCTCCTCAATCGTGCTCGCTTGTCGACCTCGTGAGGTCAGCGCTCCGATGGCTTCTCGCGGAGACTTCATTGGCGCATTGAAAAAGGAGCTGGAACCCGCAGTGCGCATCCTCCAGCAAGAGAACATCGCGCCCGTTGACCTTGCCCAATCGGCAATGGGTCCTGGTATTTCGATCTATTCCCGATACGCTCGCATCGTCGAGGCAGACGGCTCGACAATGACGATTCGTTCTGCATTGGGACTCATCAATGACGCTCTCTCAGAAGTCCTGGGCGGTGAAGAATCGGAGTTCGATCCTGACACTCGCTTCGCCCTCACCTGGTTCGAACAGTTCGGCCATAACCACGGGAATTTCGGTGACGCAGACCTCTTGGCGCGCGCCAAGAACACCACCGTTGACGGTGTTGCTGAAGCAGGAATCGTTGTCAGTCGAGACGGTAACGTTCGTCTCGTTGAACGAGTTGATCTACCTGCGGACTGGGACCCGTCAACCGACCGACGGTTCACAGTATGGGAGGCGACTCAGTACCTTATTCGCGCGCTCGACTCATCTGAAACGGAAGCCGCGGCACTGCTTGCGCGCCTGGGGACAGGCGTCGGCGATCGGGCCCGCCAACTTGCCTATTTGCTCTACGGCATCTGCGACAAGAAGCGATGGGCAGATGAGGCGGGCTACTACAACATGCTGGTCACGGCTTGGCCCGAACTCGTCCGGCTCGCCGGCACAAGTCCGCCGCCGCCAGGTGAAGAGCGGTTGTTCTGATGAAGGTTTCAGCGGAATGGGCCGCTTAGATGAGTGAGGTTGGTAGGTCATGGTGATGCCCCACAACGAACGAGTGGGCCGTGCTCTTGACGCAGTTCGCGACGGGCTCCGCCCCTTGTGTGAGCTTGCTTGGGAGGCCCATTATGGGACCGACTGGCTGTCCGTAATTCACGGTCGAGACAAGAGTGCGGCCGGGGTGGCCGATCCGAATGATCTGATCTTCCTGCTCAAGGGTATGCAGAACTCCTGGCAAGAGGTATGGCGTCAACACATGGGCCAAGCTGAACGCGCCTACGTGGGCGAACTCCGTGATGGAAGAAACTCCTGGGCGCACCAGAATCAATTCAGTTCAGACGACGTCTATCGGCTTCTTGACACCGCCGAGCGCTTGTTGCAGGCGGTGAGTGCTCGTGACCAGATCCAGATCGTTCAGCAACTCAAGCGCGACCTGCAGCGCCAGGTCTTCGACGAGCAAGGACGGTCCGAAAGGCGCAAGACCGCAGCCAAGCCGACCGAAGGCGAGCCGCTCAAGGGGCTCGCCCCATGGCGCGATGTGATCACACCCCACGCCGACGTCGCCAGCGGTCGGTTCGAGCAGGCAGAATTCGCCGCAGACCTCTTCCAGGTGGCAACCAACAACGCCGACGCCGAATACCAAGACCCAGTGGCTTTCTTCGGTCGCACATACCTCACTCACGGCCTTCGACAACTCCTGACTGGGGCCGCCCGTCGCCTGTCGGGCCACGGGGGCGATCCGGTGGTGGACCTCCAGACGAACTTCGGTGGTGGCAAGACTCACTCGATGATCGCTCTGTACCACCTCGCTTCGGGCATCTCGGCGGCCGAACTCCCCGGGATCGGCGAACTGCTCGCCGAAGAAGGGGTTGAGTTGCCTACATCGATTGCGCGAGCAGTAGTTGTCGGTCAGTTCCTATCCCCTGCGTCTCTCAACTCCAAGGGTGACGGCATCGAGACGCGAACGATCTGGGGTGAGATCGCGTACCAACTCGCCGGCGCTGAGGGGTACCGCCTCGTTGAAGCCGATGACCGTGCCGGCACGAACCCCGGCGAGAAGCTCATTGAACTGTTTCGACTCGCAGGTCCATCGATCATCCTGATCGACGAGTGGGTCGCCTACGCCCGTCAGTTGCCCGCCAACGAGAATGAACCTGCGTTAGTCGGTGGTCACTTCGATACGCAGTTCACTTTCGCACAGACTTTGACCGAGGCAGCTGCGGCGGTGCCGAATGTGGTGGTCCTGGTTTCGATTCCAGCGAGCGACATCGAGGTGGGTGGAGAGCGCGGTCGGGATGCCCTCGTTCGGCTCAGCAACGTCGTGCGCCGCAAGTCGGCACAGTGGAAACCGGCGGAGGATGACGAGAGCTTCGAGATCGTGCGCCGCAGGCTCTTCGAGCCGATGAACGCCGACAACGCGAGGGTACGCGATGGCGTGATTCGTGCGTTCTGTGATCTCTACCGAGAGCGCAGCGCCGACTTCCCCTCGGAGACTTCTGAGGCGGACTACCGCCGTCGGATGGAGCTTTCCTACCCGATTCATCCAGAACTCTTTGACCGCCTTTACAAGGACTGGTCATCCCTCGACCGCTTTCAACGGACACGCGGTGTGCTTCGTCTCATGGCGACGGTCATCTCCGTTCTCTGGCAGCGAGGCGACCAGAGCCTGCTCATCATGCCGGGTACAATCCCGATGGACGATCCACGAGTGAACTCTGAACTCACAAAGTATCTCGAGGACGGCTGGGATCCTGTCATCCGTGCCGATATCGATGGTCCGACCGCAACACCCTTGCGTCTTGACCAAGAGAATACCAACCTCGGTCGATACTCGGCTGCCCGCCGTGTCGCCCGCGCCGTCTACCTGGCGTCCGCACCTCGAGAAGAGACCCGACGCGGCATTGACGTAAAACTGATTACCTTGGGCGTCACCCAGCCAGGGGAAAATCCGGGAACGTTCAATGACGCGCTTCGTCGCCTTTCCGGAGAGGCTACGTACCTCTACGTCGACGGCTCACAGTACTGGTTCTCCCTCCGAGCCAACATCACTCGAATGGCGGCTGATCGAGCGGCGTCGAACTTCAGTGACGACAACGCCGACGATGAGATCAAGCGAAGGATTCAAGCAATTCGCTCCGGTGCCCCCTTCACTGCGATTCATGCATTCCCCGACGGCCCCGGCGACGTCACTGACGATGACGATGGAGTGCACCTCGTCGTGCTGCCACTGACTGCGCAGCACGTTCCCAATGCCGAAACATCACCCGCGACGGTGATGGCCGAGAACATCCTCGCCCAGCGCAACGCAGGACCGCGGCTGAATCGCAACCTCCTGGTCTTCGTTGCCCCGTCCGAGACTCGTCTCACAGAATTGCGCTCAGCTGCTCGACAGTTCCTCGCGTGGCAATCCATCGAGGTCGACCGCCGCAATGAACGACTCGATCTAACGATGAGTGACGATGCCCAAGCTCGCTCGAAGGTGGCCGAGACCAATGACACGGTAAACCAACGGATCCTTGAAACCTTCGTTCACGTACTCGTGCCTGAACAAGACCCGGGGACACGCGAAGTGCGATGGCACCAAACCAAGCCGGCCACCGCGGGAACCCTCCCCGAGCGGATCGCTAAGAAACTCAACAGCGAAGAGCGACTCATCACTGCCTACGGGGGGACGAGGGTGCGGATGGACCTCGACCGGATTCCATTGTGGACAGAGCGTGGCGACATCAGCGTGGACGCGCTCTGGAAGGCCTACTGCCAGTTCCCCTATCTCCCGAGATTGGCGTCGTACGACGTGCTTGCCAAAGCCATCGGCGATGGAACCTCCAAGCTGGACTGGGAAAACGATTCCTTCGCTTACGCCGACGGTCACGACGGCAATCGATGGGTCGGTCTCGCTGTCGCTCGAATCGTCGATGCCCGCCGCAGTGGCGTCGTGGTGTCGGCCCCCGTCGCCGCTACCCAGATCGAGGTTGATCGAGGAACCAACTCCAGCGCTGCCGATGAGCGCGCGAGCGAGTCCCCGCAAACGACGCCAAGCGGCAATGGCAGTTCAGCGACGTCGGCGCGCTCGCCCGCGAGTGCAACTGGCGCCGAACCAACGAGGTTCTACGGCCAGTTCTCGCTCGATAGTGTCCGAGCCATCCGTCAACTTGAGGAAATCCTTGACAACATCGTCACCCACCTGAGCGGCGCTCCAGATTCGTCAATCTCTCTTACTCTCGAAGTGAACGCCTCCTCAGGAGGCTTTGACGACCGAAGTAGGCGAGTCGTCAAGGAGAACGCCACCCAGTTGGGCGCTGTTGCCTCCGAATTCGAGTAGCGGTTTTAACAAGGTTGAAGTCTGCTATCGACGAGACCAGGGTTGAGTAGCTGACGAAGCCTCGACCAGACTATTGAGGCACCGGATACCGGTGTGAAGATTCTTGGTTAGTTGAAGGCGTTGTTTGCGATTGGCTTATGGGCTCGGCTAAAGGTCAAGTTCGAAATCTTGATTGGGTGACTTAAAGAGGCCTTCGCTGGAAAACACGTATGCAGTCTTCGTCGGTGCTGTGTCAACCGCAGTGAGTGCGTGGGCTCTCTGAGCAGCACCAAGTACACGCCTTCGCTGAGTCTCTTGTTCGTGGCTAACAAATGCGTCGTCGATAATGGTGTCAGGGTTGTCAATACTCCAGCATTCGATGTAGGTCGCGCCAGTCGCAACTTCTAATACCCACCGCTCGTAGAGTTCCCTTGACGCGGGAGCTTCGCCGAAGTCCTGTACCCAGGCGCCACCGCGTTCAATAGCGATCGTTGCGAGTTCGTGCGCTCGCAGTTCGATGGCGTCGGCGCGATCATTTAGTGCGGACAGGATGTCCGGGTCGGCAATTCCACTGGGACGCAGGAAGATTCCGGCGACCAGTTCGTTAGCAGGTGGGCTGGGGTAGCCGACGCCGGTCACGTAACGATCGACGCGGTAGTGCAGGACGCTGGCGACGTCGTCGGCATCCCCGAACGAACGACCTGTGACCAGCATCGCCAGTTCGGTGTCAACGTCGAAACCGCGGTTCTCCGCGTCACGCAACTGGGCGAGCAGTGCTCCGTACGCGGGGGAGGCCTTGGCCTGGGAGAGTTCGGTGTCGTTAAGTCCCGACTCACTAAGCACCTCATCCCAGCGTGGGCCTTCAGCCATTGAGACGATAGTGTCATATTCGGCGACGAGCGCGGCGATGGACTGGGTCTGGGACTGGCGAATCATGTCGGTGGCGGACACGTCGGCACCCTCGTGGCGAAGCACATCGGCGAGTACATCGAGAGCGCTCGGGACTTCGGTCAGTCCATCGTGACCGGTGTCGGGATCGGGGTCGTAGTGCGTGTCGATGTAGAGATGGTTGGATTCTGATCCTCGCGTCAGGGCTACGTACAGCACTTCACGAGTGGTGGTCGGGCTCACGAACGCGTGCGCGGTGTCTACGGTACGCCCCTGCGCGCGGTGTACCGTCGTGGCGTAGGCCAGTTCGACGTTCTCGGCGACGTACGTGGCCGGTAAGTTGACCGATCCTTGTCCATCCACTCGAGTAACGGTCATTGAACCATCTGGATGCGTCGCGGAGACAGTCCACACGTCGCCGTTCTTGACCCAGCCCGTTTCTGTTTTTAATCGTCGGTTATTCTCACGCGTCACGACGAGATCGTTGACGCCGGCGGTCATGGCTCCGGCAAGGTCAACTCCTTCGTGGACAACGGCGCCACTGGCGACACGCTCGACACGAGCGCGAGCGTTGAGCTCGTTGACAGTCGCGCTATCGCTCGCAAGCATTAATGAGTGCAAGCCTCGTTCGCCGTCGGCCTTCCACGAGTCGTAAATTGCATCAAGCATCTCGTCGCGAGTTCCGTCAGCGATCCGCTCGTGAGTCGCGTACGCGCCAAGGGCTGAGTTCGCTCCATTACGGATGCCGAGGCTGGCTTCTTTCTCCCACGCGGCGCTGAATCGGCGAACGTCCGCCAGCGTGGGTGCTTTGTCACCCCGGTCACGCACGAGGGTGCGAAACATTCCTCCGGCGTCCACGCTGGAGAGTTGCGCCCCGTCACCGACGAGGACGACCTTGGCCCGCGCGTCGAGGGCGGCCGACATGAGTTCATCGAGTGCGAACGTGGAGGCGAGACTTGCCTCGTCAACCACAATGAGTTGACCCGCGCGAAGTGTCCAGCGTGCGAGTGCCTCTTCGCGACTGGCGATGCTCGCGAGCAGACGAGGACTCGGTGCGCGACCGGCCTGTTCGATTAGGCGCACCTTCTCACGTAACTCCTCGATTTCGCGGGTGCGTTGGCCGTGTTGGCGGTGCTCGTAGAGCCACTTGGCGAGATTGTCGGTGTCGATGCCCATGTCGTCACCCAGGACTTCGGCCGCCGCAGCAGAGGGTGCGAGTCCGGTGACCGAACCGGCGCCGTGCTCCGCGTTCCACGCGGTGCGGAGCCCCGCCATTGCGGTGGACTTTCCCGTGCCCGCCGGTCCCACCAGAAGATCGAGGGCATAACCCGAGGTCGTGATCTGCTCGACGGCGAGAGCCTGGGCGATTGAGAGCGTGAAAGTCTTGCCAGGTAGTGGTTGCTTGGTGATGTTTGCCACGGTGGCGAGAGGCACCACGGCGGCGTCAGTGCGTTGGCCGGCGTCGAGCAGTCGCGCCTCGGCGTCGAGCAGTGTCGTGGTCGTGTAGATCCAGTTGCCAGTGGCTCGAAACTTCGACGTTCCGTCGGCGCGAAGCAGGAAGCGTGGTGTGTGGTGCAGGTCGGGCGTGGTGATGAGGAGCGCCTGGGAAACGGCGAGGTCGGTCGCCTGGGTGGCGGTAAGAATCCTCTCGGTCGGCGCGGTGAAGCGGACTCCCTGCATCTGGCGAAAGACTTCCGCCTGGACGTTGGCGCGAGAGAATGTCGGACGCTTCGAACTCACGATCTCTAAGGCTGTGGTGGCGATATCGAGCAAGATCTCGTCCTCGAACTCACCACTAGTGAAGGCGGGCACGTCGCGGCCACCGAGTTCGTGAACCCAGGCCGTGGGCTCATTGTCGAGGTAAGGCGTGGCTCGGGCGGTCCACTCGTTCGTTAGATCACCGAGACCGACTCCCTTCTTCGCTCGACGGGTGGAGAGGGTCGCTGTTTGGCGTAGCTTGAGCACTTCGACGTCGGTGGGAGCGCGGTGGTGATCCTCCTCGAACTGGGTGATCAGCCGATCTTTGGCGTCGAGAATGGCGATCGTACGGGTGGAGAATTCGTCCATGAGACGCTGCGACACGCCAGCGACTTCCCACTTCGGAGCGGGGCTCGAACGTCGAGCGTGCGGCTCCCAGCCCCAGCCGAGTTCGGCGGTGAGCAGGTCCGAAAGCACGCCTTGGTGCATCTCGGAGAGCATCACCGTGGAGGCGAAGAGTCCCCGGCTGTCGAGAGTCCGCCAGGCACCGTCATCCTTGGCTTGAACCCGGTTGAGGACGACCACGTGATCGTGCAACTGGGGATCGCCGCCGCGAGAATCGAAGTGGGTGAAACTCGCCGCGACGACTCCCACGATGCCCTCTTCTACGCATCCTTGTTTACCCGATCGAGAGTGAAAGATCTCGCTCTCTGCGTAGGAGAGGACTTCGGCGATGGCTTCCTGGTGGCACCGGTAAATGACTTCGCGAGTCTTCTTGTCGGCCAATGCCCAGGTCGTCGATACGCTCTTGGAGGGACTGAACGTCAGGTCGAAACCGCCCACCGCTTTCTTGCTCGGGGCCCTACCGAGCACCTCACCAGTGATCGGATCAGCGCAGTCCTGGAGCATTCGCTGGAGGTTCTCCGCCGTGACCGACTGTCCGACTTCCACGCCTTCATTGTTGTTGAGACCGACCAGTCCGGCGCCGAGAAAGACACCCGGGGGAGTGCCGGTTTCGCTGTAGTAGCGGACCAGATCGGACTTGTTCGCCCCCTCTGGACCGTCGCCAATGGCGATGGATTTGAGAAGGTACTTGTAGCCCGCTCCGATGCTGAGGCGTCGAATCGTCATCATGTCGTTGGTAGCCCCATGCGTCACAACGGTTGCATCAGATGCAACAAAAGACCCGGTTTTTCCTCTTGTGCCAGACGTGTGACGCAAAGTCGTAGAAGAAGTCATGGTGCGCTGAAAGGCAGCAATGAGAGGAACAGGAGGTACATACGCAGGAATGGGTTGAGGCAAGTGAGTGCAGTTGACGGAGATGGGGAGGCAAGAGAATGCTGTTGTTTGAGAGTCGGGGTAGGCTGGCTTTGGGGCATTTCGGGTTTCGGGAGTGAATGTCGATCCCAATTACAATTGCTTTATGACTCCTTCTAATCCTCGTCGTGGTTTGGTGCTTGCTCTAATTGCTTCCTTGGCGATATCTTTTGTTGGGCAAGCTGCCGCAGGCGGGGATTCTTTGGTGTCTCATGGTTACGGCATTAGCAATGTCGTGGAGGTCGGACCGGGACCCTTAGTCAGCGTCAGTTGCGCTTCAGCCACCAATTGCACCGCAATCGGTGTTGGAACCTCTCAGAGTTTCAGGGTATTGGAGGTTAATGGAAGATGGGGGACACCAAAGAGTTTCTCGGCACCGTTTTCTGAGAGCCTCCAAAGTGTCAGCTGTCCTTCGGTGGGTAATTGCAGCGCTGTGGGCTATGTGGGAACCGATGGTGTTGGGGTTGGTGTTATGCATCAGCCAGTTGTGGCTTCTGAGGTGAATGGAATTTGGGGCCCCGTCACAAAACTGGGTGTTGATGGAGTAGGCAACCTCTCGTCTGTTGATTGTTCGTCAGTTGGTAACTGCGTTGCGGTGGGGTTCAATCCGGTTGGTCTTACCCTTAGTGACAGCGCTGTCTACTCGATTGAAGAAAATGGAGTGTGGGGTCCTGTCGTTCGTATTGGTGGTGTGGGAAACGGCGGCCTCGATAGTGTGAGCTGCGTCACTTCGGGCAACTGCCTAGCAATCGGTGGGTCGACAGAGGGCTCGAAGTCCTTACCGATGTATTCCGTTGAGAGGGATCGGAAATGGAGTCCTTTGAATGAAGTCGTCTCAAGCGGTGCAATCGGACTTGCAGGAGTGAGTTGCACTGCCTCAGGTGAATGCGTTGCGGTTGGGGGTTCATTGAATGGCGGACCAATCGAGTTGTCGTTCGTGCGTGGACGTTGGGGCCCGATTCAGAGGTCAATTTCACCTGTAGCTGATTCAATATTCTCTGAAGTCAGTTGCACTCAGGTTGGAAATTGCGTCGCGGTGGGCACTGCCGGGAGCCTTTATGACGCAGGTATTTACGCAATCCAAAATGGCGGGAGATGGGGCAAGGTCAACATCGTCCGCCTGCCAAATTCTGGTCTTCTATTACAAAGCGTGAGTTGCCCAGTTCCTGATTACTGTAGTTCTGTCGGTTGGGCATTCAAGCCAAAATCAACTCTTCAACTTGGGGTCGCTTCGGTGATCAAGTCTTTCTAGATGTTGTCTGCTACAGATACCAGGTCAAATTTGAGGGACTCCTCGGGTTCCCGTGGGTCACTTGATGCCCTGATCGAGGAGCATCATCCTCGAAAGGCCAGTCCCCACTTGGGTCGATGGTCGTGGTGTAAAGCGTTGAGTCCTCATCAAATGGCGCGC
>Ga0207933_1000997_pt1 | contig 23848 bp, 19 predicted proteins | sample NGESurdeep092012_4_FD_184488 | JGI IMG/M metagenome (GOLD analysis project Ga0207933, IMG submission 184488) | Arctic peat soil microbial communities from Barrow, Alaska - NGEE Surface sample F53-3 deep-092012 (SPAdes) | ecosystem: Environmental > Terrestrial > Soil > Wetlands > Peat ... | reverse complement strand
GATCGTAAGTTTTAGTGGCGGCTGCCTGAAGATATTTTTCAGCAATTTTATTTTCATCTTTTCCGTCGGAAACCGGGCATTTGTCAAAGCCGTTAAAACTGGTAGCAGCCGATAAGAGAATAACCACCTCATTGGCGCGGCTAACAGTTATGCCTGATGTATCAGTATGTAAAGTACCTCCTTTATTAATAGCTTTTACTAACAGTTCAAACCGCATTCCCTTGCAGGTACTTTCAGCATCACTGTAGATAATCGGGTCATGCTTATAACTCGTATAATTGGGGTCAACATGCGTGGGCGCCACACCTTTCATGGCGAGTACATTTCTATCAAGAACCGCATTTGCATAATGCAATTGGCTCCGTGCGGATATTTTTAAATTAAGCTGATGTGAATGATCTGCTGTTAAACGAATTACAATAACCTGGTCGGGTGCAGAAGAAAAAACTTCCCGGGTATATTTTACGCCATCAATTGTAAACTTCGTTGCAGCAACAGCATTCTGTATATTCAGATCACGATAATAATCTGTGGTAGTTGAAGATTTAAAATCCTGGTGAATCATCAAATCGCCCAGCGGCAAATAACTTTCAGAATAAACACCCTGCATCTTTTTGCATAAGTCAGATGCTTTCTGATAGTCACCTGCAAAGGCTGCTTCTCTTATTAACGGCAAATATTTTGGCGCATCTGGATTTACATTATCACCCACAGGACCGCCAGACCAAAGTGTGTTTTCATTTAGTTGAATCAATTCATCATTTGTCTTGCCAAAGATCATGGCGCCTAATCGCCCATTCCCAACTGGTAAAGCTTCTGTCCATTTCTCCGCAGGTTGCTGATACCAAAGCTTCACGTCTTTCTGACATAGACTATTCAGCGGAATTACGAGTAGTAGCTTTAGAATTATTTTCTTCATAATTTTATTTAAAAAGATAGTTATTCAATTTTTCAATATCCAGCTTCCAAAATGCAAACTACAAACGTCCCTGGTCATCTCCATTTACATTCACTGCTTCAATAAAAATACCAATAAACAACCGTTATTTCACGTCCTTGTGTCTTTTTTCTAAAACTTCAATTACATCATTCAACGTTTTATTTTTTGCCTGCAACAAAATAAGATAATGAAACATCAAGTCGGCGGCTTCATTCAGGAAAAGTTTATCGTTGTTATCTTTGGCTTCTATCACTAATTCCACTGCTTCTTCACCTACTTTTTGGGCCATCTTGTTGATGCCTTCTTTAAATAGTGTAGAAGTATAAGAACCGGAAACAGGACGCTTTTTTCTTCCTTCGATAATTTTTTCCAATGTTCTTAAAAAATCCATTCCTGAATTTTCCTCGTTAAAGCAAGTTTCCGCGCCCGTATGGCAAACCACACCGTCGGGATTAGCTTTTATCAGCAATGTATCAAAGTCGCAGTCTATTTTTATGTCCGTTACATGCAAATAATTTTTACTGGTTTCTCCTTTTACCCATAAACGATTTTTGCTACGGCTGAAAAATGTTACCAGGTTTGAATCTATTGTTTCCAGCAACGCCTCTTTATTCATATAGCCCAACATTAAAACAATATTGGTTGACGAATCCTGTATAATAGCAGGAACGGTACCGGAAGAGGATTTAGAAAAATCTACACGTTTTACTAATTCAGAATAATTCGTTCTCATAATCTTACATTTATATTTTTAGTTGACAAATAACTTTTCAATTCAGGAATTTTAATTTCGCCAAAATGAAATACGCTTGCTGCCAAAGCCGCATCAGCATTGGCTTTATTAAATACATCTTCAAAATGAACCATATTGCCCGCCCCGCCTGAAGCAATAATGGGCACAGAAAGATTGGACGAAAGCAAAGACGTAATATCTTCTGCAAAACCATGCTTGGTTCCGTCGTTATTCATGGAAGTTAGCAAAATTTCACCGGCTCCGAGATCAATTCCTTCTTTAGCCCAGTCATACGCCAACTTATCCGTTTTTAATCTTCCTCCATTCAGATAGACGTACCAATTACCATCACTTTCTTTCTTAGTATCTATCGCAAGAACGACACATTGATTGCCAAACTCCTTCGCCATCTGATTTATTAAATCCGGAGATTTAAAAGCTGCAGAATTCACAGAAATTTTGTCAGCGCCATTTTGTAAAAGCTCGGAAGCATTTTCAACAGAATTAATTCCTCCACCAACCGTGAAAGGAATATTAATATTGGCAGCCACTTTTTTTACCAGTTCTACCAGTGTTTTTCTTTTTTCGATTGTTGCCGTGATATCAAGAAAAACCAATTCGTCTGCGCCTTGTTTTGAGTAATACAATGCAAGTTCTACGGGGTCACCGGCATCCCGGATATTTTTAAAGTTGACCCCCTTTACGGTTCTTCCATTTCTAATATCGAGGCACGGTATGATTCTTTTCGCAAGCATGATTTGTCTTTTAAAAATATTTCAGTTGATCTAAAGAAATTTTCTCTTCATAAATCGCCTTACCGACGATTGCCCCACTACAGCCGGTTTCTCTTAAAACCAACAGATCTTCAAAGCACGAAATACCGCCGCTGGCAATAAGATTTAATGATGGAAATTGTTTTAATATTTCACTATACAATTTTGTTGACGGACCCTGCATCATTCCATCTTTTGAAATATCCGTACAAAAAATCGTGGTAATGCCTTTTGAAATTAAATCCCTGGTAAGATCAAAAATATCAATCCCTGTTTCTTCCTTCCATCCATGAATCTTTATTTTGTTATCAAGTACATCGGCACCGGGCAAAAATTTATGAGTGCCAAAGTCTTCCATCCATTGCGAAAACAATTCTGGACTTTTTACAATTACACTGCCAAGGCTTACCATTGACGCGCCAGCATTAAATACCGCTTGAAGATCCTCTGTAGTTTTTAGCCCGCCTCCAAAATCTATAATAAGAGATGTATTGTTTGAAATATGTTCCAGCGTATTTATATTCTTTAGAGAGGTTCCTCTGGCCCCGTCCAAATCTACAATATGCAATCTTTTTATTCCCGCTGCCTCGAACTTCCTTGCGGCGTCCAGCGGATCATCATAGTAAATGATTTTTTTTTCAAAATCACCTTTCTCCAATCTCACACATTTACCATCAATAATATCTATCGCCGGAATGATTTCCATTTACTTTATTTTTAAAAAATTCGAAATGATTTGTTCTCCAACCGCGGCTGATTTTTCAGCATGAAACTGAACACCAAAAAAATTATTCTTGTGCATCGCCGCGCTATACGGATGTATATAGCCTGTAGTAGCAATAGTTTCAGAAGAAATCTCCGCATAGTAGCTATGAACATAGTAGACAAAGGAATTTTCAGGAATTCCATTTAGCAACGGTGAAGAAAGATCATAAATAGCATTCCAACCCATGTGCGGGATTTTAAAATGGACGCTATTTTCTTCACCATACGGCTCATTAAATCTTTTCACTGCCGCATCGAAAATTCCGAGACATTTGGTATCGCCTTCTTCACTATGATTGCAAAGCAACTGCAGGCCGAGGCATATTCCAAGAACAGGTTGTTTTAAAGAAATAATCAATTGATCCAGTTTCCTGCTTTTCAAATATTCCATGGCTGAAAAAGCATGGCCTACTCCCGGAAATATCACTTTATCAGCATTCATTATTGCTTCATGATCATCCGTAACTATTGCGTCTATTCCTAAACGTTGCAAAGCATAAAGAACACTTTGTACATTTCCTGCGTTGTATTTTATTATGACTAAGCTCATAATATTCCTTTGGTAGTTGGTAAAGAATTATTAAAAGGGTCTCTTCTAATGGCCATCTTTATTGATTTTGCAAATGCTTTGAAAATGGCTTCTATTTTATGATGCTCATTGGTACCCTCTGCTTTTATATTCAGATTGGACTTGGAAGCATCAGAAAAAGATTTGAAAAAATGATAAAACATTTCGGTAGGCATCTCTCCTACTTTTTCCCGCTTAAATTCCGTATCCCAAACGAGCCAGCTTCTTCCCCCAAAATCAATAGCCACCTGCGCCAAACAATCGTCCATAGGCAATAAAAATCCATATCTTTCGATGCCGCGCTTATCGCCAAGTGCCAACGCCATTGCTTCTCCCAAAGCAAGCGCCACATCTTCAATGGTGTGATGCTCATCAATATGAAGATCGCCGTTGCATATTATTTTAAGGTCCATTCCGGAATGACGCGCTACCTGCTCCAACATGTGGTCAAAAAATCCTAACCCGGTCTTTATCTCCGCTTTGCCATTTCCATCCAGATTAATTTCAACTTCTATTTTTGTTTCGTTAGTATTTCTTGAATGCGTTAGTTTTCTTGAAGGAAGTTTAATTCTTTCGTTGTTGCCTTCACGAGCCAGAAAAAGATAAATATCTTCCCACTTTTGCGTTTCGAGCGCAATCACTTTTTTCAAATCTTCGTATGAACCTTTAGTCTCCCCGGTTCCCAAATTTTGGAAATTATTGATAAATACAGCACGGCTACCTAGATTCTTCGCAAGCTCCACGTCAGTAAGCCTGTCTCCTATCACGAACGAATTTTCAAGATCATATTGTTCCTTGTCAAAATAATGTTTCAACATGCCCACTCCTGGTTTCCTGGTATCTTTTTTTTCATGAGCAAAAGTTTTGTCTATTAATATTTCCGAAAACTCAATGCCCTGATCTCTAAAAGTTTTGACTACAAAATTTTGCAGTGGCCAGAAAGAATCTTCCGGAAAAGCTTCAGTCCCCAGTCCATCCTGGTTGGTTATCATCACCAGTTTATAACCCAACTCCTTCACTATTTTCGATAAATATTCAAAGACATGAGGATAAAATTCCAACTTTGAAAAAGAGTCCAACTGGTTGGTCACGGGCGGTTCGATGATAATGGTACCATCGCGGTCTATAAATAAAATTTTCTCAGGCATAATTTTCTAAAGCTTTAATTAATTTTTTGTTTTCTTCCGGTATACCTACGGTTATTCTGATACAATTTTCACATAAAGGCTCTTTGGTTCGGTTTCGAACAATGATTCGCTGCAACAACAGATATTGATATAATTTATCAGCATCATCTACTTTCACCAAAATAAAATTTGCATCCGACGGAAATATTTTTTTTACAAAATCAAATCTCAGCAATTCATTATTAAGCCAATCTCTTTGTTCAACGGTATTTTTAGTATTGGCATTTACTTCTTTGATATTCAACAAAGCGTGTAATCCTAACTGTTGTGATGACTGGTTGATATTATAAGGCGGCTTTACTTTATTAAAGAGATCAATGATTTTTTCTGAGGCAAAGCCAATTCCCAACCTCAATCCAGCCAGCCCCCACGCTTTCGAAAGCGTATGCATTACAATGAGGTTTTCATATTCGGTCAGCTCACGCAAAAACGGCTTTTGTTTTGAAAAATTGATATACGCTTCGTCAATCACCACAATGCCACTAAAATTATTAAGCAACATTTCTATGTCCAGTCTGCGCATATTATTGCCAGTGGGATTGTTCGGCGAACAAATGAAAATCAATTTAGTGTTCGTATCTATCGCGGCCAATATCTTCTCAACATCCAATTGAAAATCATCAGTGAGCAAAACCTCTCTTGCTTCCACATCATTAATATCAGCACAAACTTTATACATACCATAAGTAGGTGGGCAACCAATTATATTATCTTGTCCTGGTTCACAAAAGATCCGAAACGCAATATCAATGACTTCATCACTCCCATTGCCAATAAAAATATTTTGGGGAGGCACACCCTTTATTTTGGAAAGCTCTTTTTTAAATTGCCATTGCAACGGGTCAGGATAGCGATGAAGCATCTCGCCCGGCCCTTTCTCATCGGGGAGATTTAATACTACCGGTGATCCATAACTGTTTTCATTTGCGTCTAAAAATACTTCTGCCGTGCCCCGATATTCGCTTCTTGCAGACGAATAGGGTTTTAATTTTTTTATATTTTCCCGTATGAGGTTTTCTAAATTAAATTTTTCCATCTTTAATCTTTTTTAAACGAACGGTCACTGCATTTTTATGAGCCGCCAGGCCTTCCGCAGCAGCCATTGTTTCTATTGTTTTTCCAATATTTTCAATTCCTTTTTTGTCAATCTTTTGGAACGTAATCTTTTTCACAAAGCTATCCACAGACACGCCGCTATGCGTTCTTGCCAGTGCATTCGTCGGTAATGAGTGATTAGTTCCTGAAGCATAATCGCCGGCACTTTCAGGAGAAAGGTTTCCGAGAAACACACTTCCTGCATTGATTACTTTTTGAGAAAGATGTTCAGCGTTTTCTGATGCGATGATTAAATGTTCCGGCGCATAATCATTCAAAAAATCAAAAGCATCATCTTCATTTTCTATTATCAAAAACCTTTTGTTCAACAAGCTTTTTTCTATTATTCCAAAACGGGGAAGGGCGGGAGATTGTGCATTAATTTGCTGAATAACTTTCCCGGTTATTTGTTCGTTTACTGCTACCAACACGACCTGGCTGTCTTGCCCATGCTCTGCCTGGCTTAATAAATCTGCAGCCACAAATTCCGGAACACAAGTATCATCGGCATAAATAGCCAACTCACTTGGGCCTGCCAGCATGTCTATCGCCACACCATCTATGCTGACCAACTTTTTCGCACACGTTACATACTGGTTACCGGGCCCGAAAATCTTATCTACTTTTTCTACCGTTTGTGTTCCATAAGCCAGCGCTGCAACCGCCTGAGCACCGCCACCTTTATAAATCTTTTTCAACCCGAGAATATGTGCAACAAATAATATAGCCACATCTACATCTCCAAATTTATTTGCCGGAGTGGTAACGGTAATACTGTTACAGCCTGCAATCTTAGCAGGAATAGCGAGCATCAATAAAGTAGAAAATAAAGGAGCGCTGCCTCCTGGAATATACAAACCCACTTTTTCGATCGGCACACTTTTTCTCCAGCAAACTACGCCGTTCGATGTTTCTATTTTTTTTATTTTTTCAACCTGGCGCTTATGAAATTTTTCAATATTCTTTTTGGCAACGAGAATCGCCTTCTTTAATTCTTTGTCAATTTTTTTAGCGGAGGCAGAGATTTCATCTTCCGCAACCCACAAATTTTCCGGTGCGAAATCATGAAACTTCTGAGAATAATTTTTTACAGCTTCATCTCCTGATTCCTTCACAGTATTAATAATTTCCAATATTGTTGCATCGAGATCCTTTGAACTAATCTGTGGCCTTTTCATTATTTCCGGCCATTCTGATCTTGATGGATTTATAATTATCTCGCTCATATTTTTCTTTTTAAGAAATCATTTTTTCGATAGGTACTACCAATATCCCTTCCGCCTCAAACCCTTTCAATTTTTCTATCACGTCCCAAAAATCATTTTCATTTACTACACTTTGAATGCTGCTCCATCCCCTTTCCGCCAGCGGCACAATCGTTGGGCTTTTCATTCCAGGCAGTAAGGCACAAATATTTTTAAGCTGATGGTCAGGGGCGTTCATCATAATGTATTTGTACTTTTTAGCAGCTTTCACGGCGTTGATCCTTAATAGTAAGTTATCAAGGATTTTTCTCTCATCCGCAGAAAGGTCTTTATTGGCGGCTAATACGGCTTCCGACTTTAATATTACTTCTACTTCTTTTAGTCCATTGGTAAATAAAGTGCTGCCACTGCTCACCAGGTCGCAGATTGCATGAGCCAAACCTATACCCGGCGCTATTTCTACAGATCCACTGATTTCATGAATTTCCGCTTTCACTTTGTTATCATCCAAAAACTTTTGTAGTAAAGTACTATACGAAGTAGCGATTTTTAGACCGCCCAAATCTTTGATGTTCTCATACTTCATGCCTCCCGGAACGGCTATGCTTAGACGGCAACGTCCAAAACCCAGCTTATTAACGATATCAATTTCCTTCCCTGTTTCGTACAACACATTTTCGCCCACGATGCCCACGTCTGCCACTTTATCAAAAACATATTGTGGGATATCATCATCACGCAAAAAGTAAGCTTCCAGCGGAAAGTCTGCAGCGGTGGCTTTCAATTGCCTGTTACCATTATTAAGTTCAATACCACATTCTTTCAGCAGCTGTAAAGACTGGTCATGTAATCTTCCTGATTTTTGAATTGCAATTTTTAGCATTTTATTTTTTTAAGGGCCTTTTTCATCCTGAGCCTCCCTTCGACAAGCTCAGGGTAACAAAAGCAGTAAAATTAAAAAAGGCTCACTTTTCAGTAAGCCTTTTTTGAATTATGTTTATTACATACAAATCAACACAGCTTACCCGTTGGTAAAAAAATGATGATGATGTATGTTGTTATTTATTTCCATTGAGGTGCAAAGTAAAGGATGAAAATCTGATTGAACAAAAAAAATTTATTTAGCCAATTTCCCCTTTCTCAAATTTTATCAAACCAGGTTGTTTTTCGCCTGAAAAATAATGGTCGTAGTTAGACGGATGCAAATTAACCACCTCCCCTACTATGATGATAGCAGGATTTTTTATTCCCTCAAATTGAGACTTAAAAAAAATATCCTTCACTTTTCCAATAATTATTTTTTCTTTTTCAGTAGTACCATCCTGGATAATAGCAACCGGCGTTTCCTGTTTTCCCATCTCGAAAAAAATATCCATTATCGCTTCCAGTTTGCTCATGGCCATAAGTATGACCACAGTCGCCGACGATTGCGCGGCAAGTTTTATGTCCGGTGAAATATTTCCATTTTGAGTTGTACCCGTCGTAACCCAAAAGCTTTCATTGATTCCACGGCAGGTAAGAGGTATCATTTGTGAGGCGGGGACTGCGATAGCGCTGGAAATACCGGGAATTACTTGCACTTCAATTCCGGCTTCTCTCGCCGCCTCAATTTCCTCATGGGCTCTCCCAAAAACAAAAGGATCTCCACCTTTCAGACGAACTACATGTCCGTGAGAGAAGGCATACTTCACGATCAGTTGGTTTATTTCTTGTTGAGAAAGTGCATGGCAGCCATATCTCTTTCCTACAAATTGCCTTATTGCTCCGGAACGGGCATAATCTAACAATCTTTTGTTAGCAAGCGCATCATATAATATGACATCAGCTTTACGCAATACCTTGATTGCTTTAAGTGTAATTAATTCCGGATCTCCCGGTCCTGCACCGACTAAAGACAAAGATTGTTTGGTCATATAATTTATATTATTTTTTAAAATATCTAAATTATTTAAGGCAAAAATATAGATTTTCTGAATTAAGGCTTTATATTTGTTAAATAAAATAGATCATAATTCATTTTATTCTTACATTTTTGATTATAAAGTTATATATATTTATTTTTAATGCGATTGCTTGATATGAATAATAGTAATTTTAAATCGCTTAAAAATGAAAATTGTAATTATCGGAAATGGAATGGTGGGTTATAAGTTTTGCGAAAAATTATTAACCAAGGCCGATCAAAACGAATTTGAAATAATAATTTTTGGTGAAGAAATTCATCCTGCCTACGACAGGATACACCTCAGCGAATTTTTTTCCGGAAAAACCGCAGAAGACCTTTCAATGGCACCTAAAGATTGGTACCAATCCAACGGCATCACTCTGCATCTTGGAGACCCGGTCAGTAATATTGACCGCGAAAAGAAAATCGTTTACTCTTATAAAGGAATTACTGAAACATACGATTACCTTATTCTTGCCACCGGCTCATCCGCCTTTGTTCCTCCTATCCCCGGCTCCGACAAAAAAGGAGTGTTCATTTATCGTACCATAGAAGACCTGGAAATGATGACTTCTTTTGCCAAAAATGCAAAGAAGGGTGCGATAATTGGTGGCGGACTTTTAGGTCTGGAAGCCGCTAAAGCTATGATAGATCTCGGTATTACCGACACGCACGTAATCGAATTTTCTCCACGTTTGATGCCGCGCCAGATTGATAGCGCAGGCTCTGAGATTTTAAAATCCAAGTTAGAAACCCTCGGATTGAAAATTCTTACTAATACTAATACATCGGCAATTCTTGGTAACAATGCCATTACAGGTATGCTATTCGCGGACAATAGTTCTATTGAAGTGGATATGCTGGTAATTTCTGCAGGCATAAAACCAAGAGATGAAATTGCAAAAAAATCGGGCCTGGAAGTTGGTCCACGTGGGGGGATTGTTGTTAACGATTATATGCAAACTACCGATCCCAACATTTTTGCGATTGGGGAATGCGCCTTACACAAGGGAATGATATATGGATTGGTAGCTCCTGGTTATGAGATGGCGGATGTAGTGGTAAATGTTCTCATCGCGAATGATAAAACATTTAGTGGCTACGACATGAGCACGAAACTAAAACTTATCGGCGTGGACGTAGCCAGTTTTGGAGATCCTTTTGCTTCCAATAGCGATTGCCATACCATTGTTTTCGAAGATAAAAGCAAAGGAATCTACAAACGCATTAACGTATCCAAAGACGGTAAACATTTATTAGGTGGTGTGTTGGTCGGAGAAGCTGCTTCTTATAACATGCTGTTGCAAACCTGCAAAAATAAAATGGTGCTGCCTCCAAATCCGGAAGATATTATTCTTGGATCCAGAGGCGATGGAAAGCAGGGTTCAGCTGACTCTGTCTCTGCCTTGCCTGATGACGCGGTAATATGTAGTTGTGAGAGCGTGACAAAGTCTCAAATATGCAACGCAGTTAGTGAAGGAGGGTGCGAATCTGTAAATGCTATAAAAAAATGGACAAAAGCGGGAACTGGGTGCGGAGGCTGCATTCCAATGGTAAAAGACCTGATGTTGCACACCATGAAAACTAATGGAAAATATGTGAAGAATGTGTTGTGTGAGCATTTCAATTATTCCCGCCAGGAACTTTATGATTTGATCAAATTAAAGAGTTTAAAATCTTATGATGAGGTACTGGATGCGCTCGGCGAGGGAGATGGATGCGAATTATGTAAACCCCCGATTGTTTCCATTCTTGCGAGCCTGTGGAATGAGATGATATTAACGAAAGGGAACGATACCGCGCAGGATTCGAACGATCGTTATCTTGCTAATATTCAAAAAGGAGGCACTTATTCTGTTGTCCCAAGAATTCCGGGAGGCGAGATTACGCCGGAAAAATTAATCGTGATAGGCCAGGTAGCCCAAAAATACAATCTCTATACAAAAATTACCGGGGGACAACGCATTGATATGTTCGGAGCTCACGTAAGCGACTTGCCGGAAATATGGAAAGAATTGATTGATGCCGGTTTTGAAAGTGGCCACGCCTATGGCAAATCATTGCGAACTGTAAAAAGTTGCGTAGGCTCCACCTGGTGCCGGTTTGGTTTGCATGACAGTGTAAGTTTTGCTATTCGCATAGAAGAAAGATATAAAGGTTTAAGATCGCCACATAAATTAAAAGGTGGTGTCAGCGGATGCATTCGTGAATGCGCAGAAGCAAAAAGCAAAGACTTTGGCATCATCGCTACAGAAAAGGGATGGAATCTTTTTATATGTGGCAACGGCGGCAGCAAACCACAACACGCCCTCTTGCTCGCTTCGGATATTGATAGTGAAACGTGCATCAAATATTTGGATCGCTACTTAATGTTCTATATCAAAACTGCTGATCCTTTAACCAGAACTGCTACATGGCTTAATAAAATGGATGGCGGTATTGACTATGTGAGAAATGTTGTTGTTAATGATAGCCTCGGAATTGCTCATGAACTCGAATCCGAAATGCAGTTATTAATTGACAATTACAAGTGCGAATGGAAAGAGGTAGTTGACTCTCCCGACCTGCGCAAACGCTTTTCTCATTTTGTAAATGCGCCTGAAGAAAAAGACCCCACTATCCGGTTTGAACCGCTGCGGGATCAGAAGAAAGCTACAGAATGGAAATAAAAATGCAATCCCATTTATTAATAAGAATCAAAACTCATTTTATGAACTGCAACATCACAGAAAGTATTACCTGGTTTCATGCCTGCAAAATAAATGACGTACCCGAAAATGGCGGTGTTTGCGTAAAATATAAAGAAAGCCAGATCGCCTTATTTTATTTCAAAAGAAGAGATGAATGGTTCGCAACTCAAAACCTGTGCCCGCATAGAAGGCAAATGGCCTTGAGCCGTGGCATGATCGGTTCACTGAATGGAGAACCAAAAGTTGCCTGTCCTTTTCACAAAAAAACATTTTCGCTTGTGGATGGCCGTTGCATGAATGAAGAAGATGATTGCAGCATCAAAACCTACCTTGTAAAAGTTGAAAATGATGACGTTTACATTGGCTTTGCTGGAGCAGATAACGATGAAGAAGAAATTTTTGCATAGGCTATTTCAATAGCAATTGCTAAATTAATTTTCCTCACAAAAAACAATTTTTCAAACTAAATTATTTTCATGTTAACTACTATCAATTCCAAAGGCCAACTTACCAAACTAAACATTTTTAGCCTGAAAGGTGTGCAGATGAAAACGTTTCACATCACATGGCTCATGTTCTTCGTATGCTTTTTTGGATGGTTTGGATTAGCTCCGTTAATGCCAACCATACGCGTTGATATGGGATTGACTAAAAACCAGGTAGGCAACCTGATCATTGTTTCTGTATCATCAACCATTGGTGCGAGATTATTTATCGGAAGATTGTGCGATACGTGGGGGCCGCGCAAAACAGCCATACGCCTGCTTTTAATTGGATGCATCCCCGTGTTCTTAGTTGGCTTATCTAAAGATTACATGACGTTTATGCTGTTTCGCGGAGCTATTGGTATTATCGGCGCATCATTCGTAATTACCCAGTCCCATACTTCTATGATGTTTGCACCCAATATCAAAGGCACGGCTAATGCGGTTACAGGCGGCTGGGGCAATCTTGGAGGGGGAGTTACCAACATGGTGATGCCTTTAATTTTTGCCGCAATCGTAGGTTTCGGATATACCAGCGCAGAATCATGGAGATATGCAATGATTGTTCCCGGAGTGATGATGCTCATAGTTGCGTGGCTTTATTATAAATATACAAAAGACACGCCCACGGGAAATTACGATGAAATAGGACGAACAAAAGCCACAAGAGAAAAAGCGGACTGGAGTATTTTAAAAGACTGGAGGCTTTGGGCGCTGGTCTTGGGGTACGCCATGAGTTTTGGCATGGAACTCACTTTTGATAATGTGGCTTCTCTTCATTTTGTGGATACTTTCAAAATGTCGCAAGCAGGCGCCGGATTGCTGGCCGGCGTATTTGGCTTTATGAATCTTTTTGCCAGGGCACTTGGAGGCATTGCATCTGACCGGATAGGAAGAAGATCAGGGATGAGAGGAAAAGGAATTCTGCTTGGTATTCTATTGTTTACAGAAGGTGTTGGATTGATATTATTTGCAATGTCAGGCAACTTATCTATGGCTATTGTAATGATGTTATTCTTTGCCATATCGTTGCACATGGCCAACGGTGCTACTTACGGAATCGTTCCGTTCGTGAATGAAAAAAATGTCGGCCTTGTAAGCAGTATCGTAGGTGCCGGCGGCAATTTGGGAGGAATGGCCTTTGGCTTTTTATTTAAATCAAACAGCATTTCGTATGTGCAAGCTTTCACCTACATAGGTTTTGTGGTCATTGCAATTTCTTTTGTGGTATTGGCTACAAAATTTTACAAATTGAAAAGCCTGGAAAAGATGGAGGAAGCCACTACAGTTGCAATGGCATAGAAGCGCATTCAGTAAACAAAGAAATAATCGATTTTTCAATTTTATTCGATAGAATGTTGCACATCGTAATTAGACAAGCCGTAATTAGAAAAATATGGATTCATCTTATAAAACAACATGTTGTTATTGCGGAGTTGGTTGTGGGATAGTTGTATCCAAAGACCGCAACGGCAAATTACTTGTAGAAGGTGATAAAACTCACCCTGTCAACAAGGGTATGCTTTGCAGCAAAGGGATGAACCTCCACTATACGGTGATGGATAAAAGCGACAGGCTGCGCTATCCGGAAATGCGGCTCAATAAAAATATGGGAAGGCAAAGGGTATCATGGGATGACGCGATGGAAAGAACAGCGGCCGTTTTTAAAACATTAATTGAAAAATACGGGCCTGATTCCGTCGCCTTTTATGTATCGGGCCAGTGCCTTACAGAAGAATATTATCTCATCAACAAATTAGTCAAAGGGCTTATCGGCAGCAATAATATCGATTCGAATTCGCGCCTTTGCATGAGCAGCGCGGTAGCAGCTTACAAGATGAGCCTCGGTGAAGACAGCGTACCGGTGAGCTATGATGATATAGAACTTGCTGATTGCATTTTCGTTGCGGGAGCCAATCCTGCATGGTGCCACCCTATTTTGTGGAGAAGGGTGGAAGCGGCAAAATTAAATAACCCGAATCTCAAGATTATTGTGAGCGACCCCCGTCGTACGCAAACCTGCTCGGCAGCAGATATCCATTTACAATTAAAACCGGGTACTGACATTACCTTACACAATGCCATCGCAAGATGCCTTGTTGAAAATGGTTTTATTGATCTTGCTTTCGTTAAAAATAATACCGAAGGTTATGAAGATTTTCGGAATAAAATAATGGAAAAGACCATGGAGGAAGCCGCGTCTATTTGCGATGTACCGGTAGAATTAATAAAAGAAACCGCCTATCATATTGGAAATGCGAAGGGTTATTTAAGTATGTGGACAATGGGCCTCAACCAAAGTGTGGTGGGCGTTCAGAAGAACCTTAGTCTTATCAATCTTAACCTAATAACAGGTCATATCGGCAAACCTGGTAGCGGGCCTTTTTCATTAACAGGTCAGCCAAACGCAATGGGAGGAAGAGAGACTGGTGGTTTATCGAATTTACTCCCTGCTCATCGAAATCTCTCCAATAAAGAAGACAGGGAATTTGTTCAAAATTTCTGGAACGGAAAACCTATTTCGCCTAAGCCAGGCCTCACCGCCACAGAAATGTTTGACGCATTAAATGACGGAAGACTGAAAGCCATTTGGATTATTGGTACCAACCCATTAGTTAGCTTACCCGATGTTCGTATGGCTGAGGAAGGATTAAAGAAAGCAAAATTTGTAGTAGTTCAGGAGATAAGCAATAAAGCCGAGACCTTAAAATATGCGGATGTAATTTTCCCCGCAGCAGCATGGGCTGAAAAGGAAGGCACCATGTCAAATGCGGAACGCAGGATATCGTACCTCGATAAAATGGTGGACGCACCCGGAGAAGCACTACCGGATGCTGAGATTATTTGCCGGTTTGCTAAAAAGATGGGTTACCATGGATTTGATTATAAAAATGTTTCTGAAATATATGATGAGCATTGCAGCCTTACCGAAGGAACTCATATTGATATCAGCGGATTGAATTACGCTATCTTAAAAAACAGGACGACCGTTCAATGGCCCTATCCAAAATGCACGATTGGACCGGGAACAAAAAGATTATTTACAGACCACAAATTTTATACTGCTTCTCAAAAAGCGTTTATACATGCTTGTAACGACAGCAATCAATCCGAGCAAACCAACTCAGAACTGCCACTGATTTTAACCACGGGCAGAATACGCGACCAATGGCATACCCGCAGCAAGACAGGAAAAGTAAACAAGCTCAATCAGCATATAAAAGATTCCTTTTTAGAAATCCATCCTGAAGACGCTGCAAAACGCCATATATCAGAGAATGACCTTGTAAGTATTTTTAATAACCGGGGAGAGGTAAGAGTAAAAGCAAAAATATCAACCGACATAAAAAAGGGCGTTGTTTTTTTACCCATGCATTGGGGAAAAATTTTAAACCGCGACCTCAACAGGGCCAACAACCTAACCAAAAATTTAGTGGACCCGGTTTCGAAAGAACCAGACTTTAAATTCTCAGCAGTACAGGCAAAACGCTTTAAAAAACCAAAACAAAAAATAATTGTAATTGGTGCTGGCGCCGGTGCTTGTGGTTTTGTGAAAAGCTACAGGGCTGTTAATAAAGAAGATGAAATTGAAATATTCAGTAAAGAAAATTTGCCGTTTTACAACAGGGTGCTGTTACCGGATTATATAAGCGGAACGCATCAATGGGAACAGTTGGTAAAAATGAAAGACGATGAAGAAGCTAATTTCAACATCCAGTTGCATCGTGGACTAAGCATTGAAAACATTGACAAAAAAAATAAAATAGTGACCGACAGTAAAGGCGTTACTCATTTTTATGACGTACTGATATTAGCAACAGGCAGCAGGCCTTCTATGTTAAGAGATGTACCGGCACTCAATGGAATTTTCACCATGCGCAGTAAAATGGATGCAGATAGTTTTAAAAATCATATTAATACTTCAAAAGGAAAAGTGATCATCGCAGGCGGAGGTTTGTTAGGTATTGAGTTGGCTGCATCCTTACGTGAAATGAATGTAGAAGTCACCATCATTCAGCGTATCTCAAGATTGATGGCGCGGCAGTTGGATTCTTTAGGCAGCCAGTTGCTTCATGAGGAACTCAGCGACAAGGGAATTGATATTTATTATAATGATGAAATCGAACGCTTCCTTGGTGAAAAATCCGTAACAGGAATTCGTCTTAAAAGTGGCTTGACTGTTACTTGTGATTCACTCGTAATCGCAATCGGCACTACGCCAAATATAGAACTTGCAAAGGAATCAGGCATTACCTGTAAACGTGGAGTTGTAGTAGATGAATATTTACAAACCAGCGAACCCGATATATATGCAATAGGCGAGATTGCTGAATTTGAAGGGTTTTTATATGGCATCACGGCGGCGGCGGAACAGCAGGCAGAAATTGTAGCCACATTTCTGAATGGTGACATTTCAAATTACTATAAAGGTACTTTGCTGATGAATATTCTGAAAATGCAAGGAGTGGATCTTTGTTCTCTTGGCTTAACAGAATGCCCCGATGATCCTGCTTATGAAGAAGTAGTATTCATCGATAAATCCAAACGCTATTATAAGAAATGCATTATCTATAATGATAAGTTGGTGGGTGCTATTCTTATTGGCGACAAATCTGAATTCCTTGAGTTCAGAGACCTGATACAAAATAAAATCGAGCTAAGCGAAAAACGCATCCAATTGCTGAGGTCTGGCAAAAAAGCCGAACCCGTGATTGGCAAATTAGTTTGTAGTTGCGCCTCTGTGGGCGAAGGCAACATTAATAATATCATTAAAGAAGGTTGCAATGATTTGGTACAGCTATGCCAGCTCTCAGGCGCGGGACTTGGCTGCGGAAGTTGCCGTTCTGAAGTAAAAGCGCTACTTGAAAAAGAAAAATATTATTTAACGCAAAATGAGCGAGAACCTCAATTAGCTTTTTTGATTTTATAAAAGTGATTGAAAGTAATTTTGCCTGGTAATTTTTGAATAATGAAAAATAATGACTCAACATACAATCCCGACAAAACAGGCGATAAAATCTTCTTCGATTTTGAAGAAGATTTTATTGAAAAAAACATAAAATGCGTCCCTATGATTGTTCGGTTTAAGCTCGATGCCTGTGGCATAAAATTGAAATTATCTGAATGGACGAGAATGACAATCGTTGAAAGGGATTTATTAATTGACACCGCATGTGCTACAAAATTGGAAATTAAAAAATATCATTTCCTGGTTCAGGAAATCGTATCGAAAAGCACAGGGCATGAAGCAAAACTTTTATTCATAGACAACAAACCGGCGTGGGCAGATATTAAGAAAGTGAGTGATGAAGTGAATGAAAAAGCAAAAGAATTTGGATGGCAAATTAATGTGAACGAATGGAAGCATTTGAGCAACCTGCAACGATTTGCTCTTTTAAAACTTTGCCGCCCGGGACACGAAAACAAAAACTTTCCGGTAGCGATGAAAGAATTCCAATTAGTCTCTTAATAAGTTGATATGAAAAATCATCATACTATAAAAATAAATTTTAGGGGCGGAATTATCTCACCCGGAGATCTACTTGAAATCCTTGAAACGGCAAGCCTTGCAGGAGTCAGCAAAGTAAGTTTTGGACTAAGGCAACAATTGATATTGGAAATAAAGGATGAAAAGTATGTTGAATTTTTGGAGCAATTAACCAATCTTCATCTGCCTTTTGAAAAGGATGGAGAAGCCAATCCTAACATAATGAGTTCCTACCCGGCAGAAGAAGTTTTTATTACCAAAACATGGTTGAGTGAAGGCGTTTATAAAGATATTTTTGACCTCGTGGACTTTGAACCCAAATTAAAAATAAATATTTGCGACAGCAATCAAAGCATCACTCCAATGCTCACGGGCAACATCAACTGGGTGGCCTCTTCACAAAATCCGCATTTCTGGCATTTACTAATTCGCTTTCCGGGAACCAATACCATTTATGAATGGAAACAGTTGTTATACACCAACGACATTGCACGAATGAGCAAAGATTTGGAACATCTCACCCTGGCAAACAAAGAAGATTTTTACCACAATCCCGATGCAAAGGGCGATGACCTTTTCAAAATGACCAACATCGCAGACTATATTACAAAGCCAGCAACCAGCGCGGCCAGGCTTGCTTCTTTTAATCTTCCTTACTATGAAGGTTTGAATCGCTACAACGATAAATACTGGCTGGGCATATACAGGCGTGATGAAATGTTTGAGGTAGATTTTTTAAAAGACATTTGCCATCTCTGTCTTCAAACCAAGATAGGCCAGGTTTGTTGCACAAGCTGGAAGTCGCTGATGATAAAAGGCATTACTGAAAAAGACCGGCCGGACTGGAACAACCTTCTCGCAAAACATCGTGTCAATGTGCGGCACGCGGCCAACGAACTGAACTTCCAGGTGGAAGATGATTGCAGCGAAGGACTCAAACTAAAAAATTTTATTGTCAGAAATCTCAGTCGCGACGACATACGAACATTCGGCATTTGCATTGGCATCAAAACGAGAAAAAAGAGTGAAATTTTCAGCAGCATATTAGTAAAGAGGAAAGCATTATTGACCATCGCCGGCATTCCTTTTTTTCACGTTTATGATATCCTTTGCGCCACCAACTTCAATCCAAATGAAAGAACAGGATTTAAAACCGGACAAAATATTTTTAAATTCATGCTGCCCGTAAAATTGCGAAAGACCATCATTTTATTTTATGAGCACCAGCATAATAAGAATGAGAAGATAAAAAAGTTGATAACGAAAAAACCAGAAGTTGTTGCTGAAAAAGAATTTGTTCATCAATGCCCTCAATGCCTTACCATTTACGATTCACTCAGCGGAGAACCTGAAAATAATATCGCATCGGGAACCGCATTTGAAGAATTACCAGCAACCTATTGCTGTTCGTTATGCGAAGCGCCAAAGAATGAATTTATCAAAAAAGATAAATCGACTCTACTGTCACAAGCCGTTTAAGTCCGTGTGTGTATTGATGTTTTTAAAAAACTTCTTTTCATTTTCTTCAATCACGATGAAATAAGGATTGATGTGCTCAATCATATTTTTCATACTGTACTTTACCAAAATTCCGGAATAAAATTTTTGCAAAATACCTACAAGCGCTGATGATGAATAGACCGCGCAAAGAGGTTCCGGCTCGCCATTATTGGTATATACAATCGCATCCATAGAAACATCCAATTGATATTGGTCCTTCAACTTTTGAAGAATGAGAATGCCCATAAAAGGCATGTCACACGCCAGCACCAACAAATCTTCTGAAGGGTATTTTAAATGAGCGCTCATCACGCCAAGCAGCGGCCCTTTTAATTGTAGTTCGTTATTATCAATGATTAATTTTGGCTCGTCAAAAGCTGACGAGTAGGAATTGAACTGTTCAGGATTTACCGACAATGCTACCGGCAGTCCGAGTGAAGCCACTTTATTAAATGCAGACTGCGCCCAGGCTACGCCCTTATCTTCTATAAGGCCTTTATCAACGCCCATTCTCGCACTTTTACCGCCACATAAAATTACACCGGTCATTGGTTTTGATTTTAAACTTTTAAAAATCAAGGCTTACGGGTAGGCTTGGACTGGTAGGATCACATTCCCCTTCGGCAAGCTCAGGGCGACATCAGGATGTCAATTCCGGAATTTTCTTTTGCCATGCCCAGGCGCTGGTTACCATCTCTCTAAGTCCCAGTGCGGCCTTCCAGCCTAATACCTTAGCAGCTAATGAAGCATCTGCATAGATGGAAGGTGCATCACCGGGGCGCCTTTCGCCGATGAAATAATTTAGTTTTACATTATTGTATTTTTCAAATGCTTCTATTATTTCCAAAACAGAAATACCATTACCCGTGCCGATATTAAATGCTTCATAGTTATTTTCTACTTTGCTATTCAACAATCTTTCGCAGCTTTTTACATGCGCAGCCGCGAGGTCTGTTACATGAATATAATCGCGAACGCAGGTGCCGTCAGGCGTATCATAATCATTTCCATAAACGGTTAATTTTTCACGAATACCTGCGGCAACCTGGGTTACAAAAGGCATCAGGTTATTTGGTGTACCAATAGGCAATTCGCCAAGCAATGCAGAGCTATCCGCACCTACGGGGTTAAAATAGCGCAACGCAATAGCATCTATCTTTCCAGTCGCCGCTACCTTTTGCAAAATATCTTCGCCCATTTGCTTGGTGCTTCCATACGCAGATAACGCAGGCTTAAAAGCGGTATTTTCTGTAGCAGGCAATTCTTCCGGATCGCCGTAAACTGTAGCAGACGAAGAAAAAACGATGTTTCTTATTTTGTGCAGTTCCATTGCGTCGAGAAGATTCACAAGAGAAAAAATATTATTTTTGAAATATTTTAAAGGCTTCTCCATGGATTCACCGACGGCTTTGGATGCTGCGAAATGAATGACCGCATCTATGTTTTTTTCAGTGTTGAAAAAATCTGCAAGCTTATCTAGCTCCTTCATATCTATTTTATAGAACGCTGGCTTTACGCCGGATATCTTTTTAATATTATCTAAAATAAATAATTGCGAATTACTTAGGTCATCAATGATCACTACTTCAAAGCCAGCTTTGATAAGCGCTCCAGAAGTATGCGACCCAATAAAGCCCAGACCGCCCGTCACCAATATTTTCTTGTTGCTCATAAATTATTTTATTGTTGTGAAAAATGAATATCGCTTAAAGATTTTAGTTTGTCCGCCGCGCTTTCTGCAGTTATATCGCGCTGAGGGTTTGCCAGCATTTCATAGCCTACCATAAACTTTTTAACCGTGGCCGAACGCAACAATGGCGGAAAGAAATGAAAATGCCAATGCCATTCCGGATGCGGCCCATCGTTTACTGGTGCCTGGTGCATGCCCGCTGAATACGGGAAAGATATTTCAAAAAGGTTATCGTACTTAGCCGTTAATTGCTTTAATATTTCTGCAAGTGATTTCTTTTCTTCATCATTAAATTGTGTAACATCATGCACATGCCTTTTACTTACAATCATTATTTCATAAGGCCACACGGCCCAGAATGGAACCAATGCTACGAAGTGTTCATTTTCCAAAACAACCCTTTCCTGCTTTTTTAATTCTAACTCCACATAATCAGAAAGCAAACTTCTACCATGTGTATCAAAATATTTTTTTTGCTGTTGGGTTTCTTTTGAAAGCTCCAGTGGAATAGAGGAAGAAGACCATATCTGTCCATGCGGATGAGGATTACTACAACCCATCAGTTCACCTTTATTTTCAAATATTTGGATGTATTTTATAGAAGACGTTTTTGCTATTTCTGAAAATTCATGTTGCCAAACTTCAATCAAATTCACGATTTCATCTATGCCCATCTGTGGTAATGTCAGATCATGACGCGGAGAAAAACAAATCACTTTGCAAATTCCACTTTCGTTTGATGCCACCAAAAGATTTCCTTCGTTCACTTCTCCTGCTGGCGTATCCGATAACAAAGAAGAAAAATCATTGGTAAATACAAATGAATCTTTGTAGTCAGGATTTACGCTCCCGTCCGATCTTTTATTGCCGGGGCACAGATAACATTTGGGATCATACTCAGGTCTGTTTTCTTTTGGAAGGTCTTCTACTTTTCCTTGCCATGGCCTCTTCATACGATGTGGCGATACCAATATCCAATCGCCGGTTAAAATATTCAACCGGGTATGAGAATGTTCTTTTAAATTAAATGCCTCTTTCATAACTAGTCGAAAATCGTTGTAAATTTTTGATCCATAATATTTTTATAAATAATCTCTATTTGCGAAGATAGTATTCTGTCTGTCGAAAGGGGTGGAAGATCGCCAACAGCAAACCAGGAAACGTCCAGCACATCAAAAGCAGGTTTCAGAAGATTTTCGTCCGTTGAGATAAGCTCACCATAAAAAACCATTTTATAAACATAATATGGTTGTGGAGGATGCGCGTGCATTCGTTTATCAAAAACCGCCGACAAACATTTGCAAGTTATTTTCAAACCGGTTTCTTCAAATACTTCTCCTATGGCCACCTCCGAAGGGGCCTTTCCAATATCTGCCCAACCACCGGGCAGTGACCATTTGCTATCCGATTTTTCCTGCACCATCAAAATTTGCTTTTGGCTGTTTAAAACCAATACCCTTACATCTACTTTTGGCGTGGGATAATCAATGCATTTGTTAAAAAAACTATTTATTTTTTCAAGCGTTACATTTAATTGTTGGCCCAATAATTTTTCACCAATCAGTTTCAATTCTGCATAACGCTCCTTATCAAAATCATCGGAGGTATATAACAATCCGGTATCTGCAATTGCTTTTATCCTTTTGGCGAGATCAATGACAGATTGTTCAATCATGGCTTTTCTTTTTATTAATCTTGAACATTGATGTTTTGTTTCGCTATTTTCTTACCGGCCAAGTTATATGATTTCCGTGCCATCACTGATAGAAACAACATAAGCACTCAACTTCTTACCGCTATGTTTTTCATATTGAGCCGACAGGTCTTTTATTAATCCAGCTATTGCTTCTTCTTTTACAAGATTAATGGTGCAGCCGCCAAAGCCACCGCCCATCATGCGCGCACCAATCACTGCATCGTTAGTTCTTACAAAATTAATTAGGTAATCCAGTTCGTCACAGCTCACGGAATACATTTCAGAAAGCCCATCATGCGTAGCAAACATTTTTTTACCCATTGCGGCTATGTCTCCTCGTTTTAGATCTTCACAGGCTTTTTGCAAACGACTTATTTCCTGCACCACAAAACGGCTTCTCTTATCAATCAACTGATCTTTTGGCAATACATATTTATCAAGCATCTCTTCCGTTACATCCCGCAGGGAATCTACATTTGGCTCGTGTTCTTTGATCCACTCCACTGCCTGTGCGCATTCTTTACGGCGGGTGTTGTATTCCGACGAAGCGAGAGAATGTTTTACGTTAGTATCCAGCAATAATATTTTGATGCCTTCCAGTTTAAAAGGAACGTACTCGTATTCCAACGAACGGCAATCCAATTTTATCACATGATCTTTCTTTCCCATCATAGAAGCAAACTGATCCATAATGCCACACATCACACCAGCATATTCGTGCTCTGCCGTTTGAGACATTTTTACCATCTCAACCCGACCAAGTTTAGTTTTAAATAATTCGTTCAGAGCAAAGGTGGTAGCACATTCCACGGCCGCGGACGAAGAAAGGCCGGCGCCGATCGGCACGTCGCTGGTAAGTAGTGCATTAAACCCTTTTAAAGGAATTCCTTTTTTTATAAACTGCGCCACCGAACCAAGGATATAATTCGGCCAACTGATATCGCCCACAGGTTTCATTTCCTGTATGGTGGTAGAAAATGTTTCATTAAGGTCTTCTGCTCTTAAATGTATCTCATCATCGTTGCGCAAAGCGATGGCGAGATAAGCCGCTTTGTCAATAGATGCCGGTAACACAAAACCGTTATTGT
>Ga0207933_1000996_pt1 | contig 23849 bp, 8 predicted proteins | sample NGESurdeep092012_4_FD_184488 | JGI IMG/M metagenome (GOLD analysis project Ga0207933, IMG submission 184488) | Arctic peat soil microbial communities from Barrow, Alaska - NGEE Surface sample F53-3 deep-092012 (SPAdes) | ecosystem: Environmental > Terrestrial > Soil > Wetlands > Peat ... | reverse complement strand
GGGTTGGAGTACTCGGCGGGGGCGGCGGAGGGAGCGGGTGCGTCAGATCGTGGCTCGATACGCTGATCGCCGGTTCCTCGACCGGCGCCTGCGAGCAGCCAAACACGGTGCATCCGCCATTTTCCTGAAGGCAATCCGCGTGGTGGGCGGTGTTGCAGGCAGGGCACGGGACAGCTTCGTCATCGGCGTCGAAAGGTGCGCGGCAGTAGGGGCAAGTGGCAGTCATCCGCGCTGCTTCTCCTGGTAGCGAAAGACATAGCGGCCAAGCTGAATGATGGAGCCGCTTTCAAGGACGCGTACCCCGTGGACCGGCTGGCCAGAAGCGTAGATCATGCCGGTCGCGGAGAGGTGCGTGCGCGAACCTTTGACTTCGAGCGTGGCGTGCTGGGCCAGGATGTCGGGGTCCTTGAACAGGTAAATATCGCATTCCTGGGAACTGCCCATGGTGGTGCGCGGCTTGTACAGGATGAATTGCTTGCCGGCCAGCGGGCCGGCTGTAACGTATAGCCAGCGGTCCTTCAATGCACTTTCCACCAGGCCCATCGCGACTCCCGTGGCCATGCCGAGGAGGCAAAAGCCGATCGCGCGGCTGGTCGCGCCGCCGTGGGTGGCGAAGGATATGGGATCGAAGACGAGGCCGCCGATGCCGGCCCCGATGGCCCCGCCGAGGACGCCGTAGCCGGTCTTCTTCATGGACTGTCCAATGATGCCGTAGACCACGCCGCCGGCCGCTCCCAGGACCATCCACGCAAAACCGCGTGCAAACCACACGGACGGGTTATGGTAGGACTGCACGCCCGCGACACGGCAGATGTTGAGACAGATACCGTAGATCAGGTTCGCCACACCATCGAACAGGAAGCCGAAGACGATGCCGAGAGGCAGGGCCAGCCCGCCACGAATGAGGGCCTTTCGCGGCGACCGTTCGACGATGCTTTCGGCGATCGCAAACCCCACGCACATGAGCGCGACCAGCAAAGGGATCATCCAGATATTGCCCCATCGATGGCCTATGCCATCGACAAAGGCATGCTCCGTGATACCCCAACCGGCGAGCGCGCCGATCAGGCCCGCGAGGCCGAGGTAGAACCATCCTTGCAGCAGGATGCTGGCCTTTTCGTGGGCGATTGTCGGATCGTCGGGGGTGGCGTTGATGTTGCCGTAGCTTTTTGTGCCGGGAGGGAGGCCGGTTGCAGGCGCGATCTCCGTCGCGGCCAGTGCGGCACCGGTATCGACGGTGGAGAGGTCGTCAAGAGTGACGCGCAGCTTTTCCTGGTTCGGGTCGAGACTCATTTGGCGCCCCCTGGGCGATCGTTCGCAGGTGCTGGTGCCGCTTGCTGAGGTGCGGCCGCGGGTTGGTCCGGCTGTAGGCGCAGAATGCGCTCCATCTGGATGGGCCCGAGCAACACAGGCCTTCCATCTATCACGAGCGGTTGGCCGGTGCTCGGATCGATTGCGATACCAACCACGCTGGGGAAAAAGAAGAAGCAGATGAAGAAGCCCAGAATGGCTACGGAAAGGTACGTCGTCGCTTTGACCGTAATCCTCAACCATCGAGGGGGCGTTTGCTTTCTGTCCGTTGTCCGCTGCGTCTGGTCGCTGTCGGGTTCCGCTTCAAGCGGGTCGAGATCGGCATAGTCCTTGGGCGTCCGTTCCTCGCCGTCCCCGTTAAGGTCGACGACCGAAAGCGAGGCAATGCGCTGTATCTCGCCGTCAAACCAGCCGAAGCATCCTTCCTCGTCGGTGTGCGGGTCGTAGACCCACGCGACCTGGTTGGGAGAGGAGAAGAAGTTGCGGTGAATGAAGGTGTCGTGCTCGGAGAGGAAAACACCGAAGCCCGGGTGCGAATGATACCAGCCCACGATCCGGTGGTCGGGATAGGTCTCGTCCTTGACGCGATAGATTTCTTCCCAGGCATCCTGCGTAAAGGTGACGTGGGTGCCGGCCTGGGCCGCGCTGCTGGCCTCGATGGAGGCTTGCACCTCGACTGTGTCGCCGCACACTTCGCCGATGAGGACGCCGCAGACTTCCGTCTTCATGTGGGCGCGCGCATGTTGCCGGATGCGCCGTGTGACTTCGCTGTCGATCTGAAACTTTACGCCAATTTGCGCGGGCCTTGTCTGGTTCATGGGGCCACCTCGACGGAAGCGGCGAGCGGGCCGAGGACTGCAACGGCGTCTCCGGCGAGGCAGTACGAAATTTCCGACTCGGCGGAGCGCGCGGTGAAAATATCGAAGAGCGGAAGCCCGAGCCGATCCAGCGTGCGGCCCGCGAGGTTCGGCTGGCCGCGGTAGCCGGAGAGGGTTTGAACGGCGCGCATCTCGCCGTCGAGGGGGCAGCGTCCCTCCGCGAAACTGATTGCGCCGACGGGCAGGAAGCACTCCGTTTCGGTTCCGCACTTCGGGCAGACCAGCGCTTGAATGATGTCGCGGCTGAAGTCGATGACGACGTCCTCGGAGTGCAGGTCCCGGCTCGCGCGATGGAAAAGGTCGGCCATCGTCATCTCGGATGACGCCTGCGGGAGTTGCACGATTTCTTCCAGCACATAGTGGCTGAGGCAGTCCGGATTTTCGGTGTACTCAGTCACGTACGACGTGTTGTGGAGGCCCTCGAACACAAAGCCTTTTCCCGCGAGCGTGGGCAGGCCGTGCAATGCTTTTACCGCTTCCTGCACCTCGATGCCGGCGATGATGGAGGAAATGGTGGGAGTGGTTGGAACACGCCCCTGCGGATGAGGGTCGTGCAGCAGCAAGTTGCAGGACATGCGCTTGTCGAGAATAGCCCAGTCGGTCTCTCCGAGGGTGCATTCATAGCATGGAGCCTTGCCGGGCAGGAAGACGCGGGCCACACCGTTGATGCCCTCAATCGCGCCATCGACCCACGGCCGGTTGGTCTTCCAGGCTGCGCGGTTGATCCAGAGGCGTGCCTCGCGGTTGTCCAGCCCTGCGAGAATAAGGTCCGCCCAGGCAAAGAGTCCGAGCCCGCAATCGCGCATGATGTTCGCCACCAGCGGCTGCACGGTGGCTTCGGGGAGAATGCTGCGATAGGCGCGCGCTACGGCCTCCGCCTTCGACAGACCCACGTCCTGCGAACGAAACAGGATGGAGCGCGAAAGGTTGGAGAGTTCGATCCGGTCGAGGTCGACGACGACCACGTTGAGAAATCCGAGCAGCGCCAGGTTCTTGAGGATCTCGTTCCCCAGCGCTCCCGCACCCACCACCAGTACGTTGGTGGAGCGGATCTTTTCCTGGTCCCACCACGGGATAAGCCGGAGACGGCTGTAGCGATCGTCTTCCTGCTCGGCTGCGACTTTGATCGTCTCTGGCAGCATGTTCTATCCGGCTGTGATTTCGGGTTGCAGGCGCAGAATGTCTCCATCGCGCACCCCGGCTTCGGCCAATGTCTGCGCGTCCTGCACCTGGCGGCCCGAATTCTTGTGGTGGAACTTGTAGCTGAGCGGCGCTCCGTCCGGGCCGTTGGTTGGCAGTTGCAGCTTCTGGATTAAAACGGCAACGATCTTGTTGCACGGCGCGTCGTCCGGCAATTCCGCTGGGACCCGCTTGTTTTCCGTCGAATCGTACACAGTGACATTGATATACGGCATATCTTCCTTCTTTATTTCTCTGGTTTATCGGTAGCGGAAGGTGCATCCCGGCGTGCTTTGACGGTCGAGGTGTAACGTTCCAGCAGCTTCTTGCCGTCGGCTGTAAATCTCCAATGAGAGGGGTCGAACAGAGCGTCGGCCTTGGTGGCGAAGCCGATGTTCTCCGCATTTGGATCGATGTTGTGGTCGAACTTCGAGCTGACGATCCCCACGAGATTCCCGCGGTCGTCATAGACCGGCCCGCCGCTGTTTCCGGGACTGATGGCGGCAGAAACCTGGATCGTCTGGTCGCGGAGGCCGGAGACGATGCCCGTGCTGAGCGTAAACTTCAGCCCCTCCGGGTGCCCAATCACGAATATTGCCGAACCATCTTGCGGGGTTGCGATCGGCTGCACAAACTCGGAGCTGCCCGAATGCCGGCCCACCCAGAGCAGGGCCAGGTCCAGGTCCGGCGCTGTGGCAACGACCGCTGCGGAGGACCAGACGCCGGAAGCGGTCGCGACCATCGCGTGGCCTGAGGCAGGGGCGGACTTGTCGGCCGCGAGAGTCACCACATGGTTGGCGGTCGCGAACAGGTAACCGGATTTATCCGCGAACAGCAGCGCGCCCGCCCCGAACTGCGGCGCGGGAACGTCCTGGTGGTTCCACAGCCGCACCGTCGGGGACACGACGATCACCAGCGGCTTCAACTGCTCGGAGGCATCGGAGCTTGCGAGCACGGTTTTCGCCGGCAGCGCGACGAATTGGTTTCGTTCATCCAGATCGGGCAGGCCAGTGTTGACGATGGCCGGCACGGGGACGAAGGAAACGACAACCACAGCCGCCACGGTGGAGAACAGGGCGCTGACGATCAGCAGCGTGGACATGAACGAAAGCCAGGCGTAGCGGACGTTGCTCGGCTGGTTGCGAAAAGCGATGCGCAAAACAAAGGCGATGATCGCAACTATCGGCAGCAACGGCGCCAGCGCCGACAGACACACTCGTGCCCAGCGCGGAACGGGCGACTTCAGCTTTTGAAACGTGGGAGTTGGAAAGTCCGCCAACGGCTCAAGCTGCGATATCTCCTCGGCGCTTACAACTACTGTCTGAGAAGGCATGCGGAGAAATCACCCTGGGGGACTGGAAGGTATGGGAAAGAATATCCCGTTTATACAACACAGGCTGGAACAACACAAATCGCGTTTCGGGGCATGGCCAGCGGGTCTTCAGAATCTATGCGACATCAAGAGCTTCCGTCCCTGTCCCCCGCCGGTTTGGAACCGCGGGCGCCCAATAGACGTACCTGCGAAGGCGCCCGCAGCAGTATCTCGCAAGTGCCAACGTCCGGCTGCCGGAGCAGGCTCTCGCGACGCCGTTCTCGACGCCAAAGGCATCGGTGCTCCGATGGCAACGGGGTGCTCCAAAGAGCACCCCGTTGGTATAACTCATTTTGGTTATGGTCGCCGCCCTCTCAACGGTCGCTTCGTGAACTAGAACCGGAAGCGGCCGGCGAACTGCCAGTCGCGTGGAGGCACTGAAGCATTCTGGCCGCCGATGGTGCCGAAATTTATAGCGTTGCATTGCTGGACGGTCGTCGATCCCGCAGGACAGGTATTCCAGTTCGTGGCGCCCGACGCCAGGCTGAAAAAGGTGGAATTGGTGATGTTGGTGACATCGGCCTCCAATTGGAAAGTGAGGTGTAGCGTCTCGCGCTGGATCACGTCGAACGTGCGCCGGATACCCATATCCATGTCCTTCCACCCTGGACCGCGCAAGCCATAAGGGGCCGAGCGCGGCACGTTGCCCAGCGTATACCCGGTGCAGCCGCCATTCGTCAGACCGGTGCCTTGACATTGGAATGCATTGGTGTCGATATAGCGAATTGTCTGGATGTTGCTTGCGTTGGCCCCCGGTGCACGGCCCCACTTGCCATTGATGTGCGCGCTGCCGCTGGTGAATGCGGGGTTATAGTCGGGGAAACAGGTGCCTTGCAGGCCGCTTTGGGCGGCGGCGCAGCCATTCGTACTAAGCTCCTGGACGGTAATCGAGAGCGGGAAACCCTGACGCAGCTTGACGATGCCGGAGACGGACCACCCACCGGCGATTGCGCCGCCAATCCAGTTCCTGGTAAGCCATTGGCGGCCGTGCCCGAAGGGCAGGTCGTAGTTGAACGTGCCGTTGAAATTGTGCCGCTGGTCGAAGCTGCCGAGGCTGCGGTCCACCTTGTTCGCGGGGATGTTGTGCGTAAAGTTTCCGTCCAGCGGGCCCACTCCATATTGCGTGCGATGGCTGCCCGTATCGTCGATCGACTTGGACCACGTGTAGTTGACGAAGCCGCTGACGCCGTGCCACGGGCGCTGTACGTAGGTCAGCTGCATGGCGTTGTAGTTGGAGTTGCCGGTTGCCCCCCAGATGTCGGTGAGATTGCCGAACTGCGGGAAGGCCGAAAGCGAGCGCGCTACCGTTGCCAGGCTGCCGCCAAAGTTGGCATAGGGAAGCTTCCATCCCGGAACGACCTGCTGAAGCTGGGCCAGTTGGGCGGCATTGAGCGTCGCCGGGAGCGTCTTAATAATGTCCCCCAACTGTGCGGGATAATCGGGCGAGATCGAGTTCTGTGCAGCGCCGCGGCCTGTGCCGTTTGGCAAAAAGTGGGTCTGCGAACCGACGTAGTTGATGCTGATGACGCCCTGCTTGTTGATCTGCTGCTCGATGCCGAGGTTGTAGTTGACGAACTGCGGGCCGCGGCCGCCGTAGTACAGATCCACGAAGTTTTGAGTGGTGGGATTGCAGCCGCCGTTCACCTGGTTGGATATGGGGCAGTCGTTAATGTTGGCAGCGGTGAGTTGGTAGTTGCCCGTCGTGCTGAGCGGGTTGACGATGTCGCTGGCAGCAATCCAGGCAGGGATGGAAGCGTAGTCGGCCTGTCCACTTGGCGTTCCCGGAGGGTAGAGACTGTTCTGCGGAGAGCCCTGAATTCCCGGGTTGAGGAAGAACGCCGGTGGCGAGGTGCTGCTTGCGCCCTGCCAGACGTTCGTAAATGCGTACTCAGAGTTGTTGCCGGGGCCAGCTGTGGCGTTGCCGTGGCCGCCGGTGCCGCCGGCGTGCGTGGTGATCACCCCGAAGTTGGCGCGGATAGCCAGCGTGCGGTTGGGCGAGTACGCGAGGGCGACCTGCGGCTCAAAATTTTTGTTGTACGGGTGAATCGGTGTGCTGCATTGGCAGACGTAAGGGGAATAGGCCGGGTTGGGACCGGCGCCATAGCCGCCGTAGTAGATCACTCCCTTGTTGCCGGTGACAGGATTGGTTACGTCGGGCTCGACGTAGGCAAAGCGGTTCTTCGCTTCGTGCCACGGCTGCAGATAGTCGTAACGAAGGCCCGCGACGATCGTGAGCTTGGGTGTGATGCGCCAGGAGTCCTGCACGTACGGAGCGATGGGTTTGAAGCGACCGCCGACATCCGAGATCGTCTGCGTACGGACATTGCCGGTATAGACCGCACCGACCAGGAAGCTCGCAAAAGCGGATCCGCCTTGCACCGTCCCCGTAGCGTTGCACGGTATGGCAGTGCAGCTATAGTTCAAATTCTCTGTGCTGTATCCGTTATAGGTGAGTGCCGTGGCGCCGGAACTTCCGCCATAGGAAGCTGCATTGGTCTCCAGCCACTGCATTTGGATGCCGAAGGTCCAGTTGTGGCGGCCCTTTACCCAGAGGACGTTGTCGATCAGCGTGAAGCTATTGGTGGCCTGCGGTCCGCTCCAAAGGTTCGCGGCCCAACTAGTCGGCGCCACCTGGGCATACAAGCCGCCGCCACCGAAGGTCACGCTGGGCATCTCGTTCGTAGAGTTGCCCGGTGGCAAGTTCTTGATTCCAGCCTTTCCAGCGGAGAAATCCGTCTTGTCGGTGGGAGAGAACGATTGGCCCCAGGTGCGCGTCAAGGAGTAATTGAGCGTATTGATGAGGTGCTGGTTCACCGTGAAGGTATAGGTGATGATGCCGGTCGAGCTTTTCTGAGAAGTGAAGGTGCCTGCAGCGTAGGGCACCGGCAACTGGGTCTGATTGCTGTAGTGGGGAATCGTGTTGTAGCCGTTGAGGCCACCGAGACCGACAATCGAAATTCGCTGCCGCTCCGAAAGGTTATAGTCGATGCGGCTGTTGATGCGGTAGTCGTCCTGCTCGAGGGGCAGACCAGCCAGATAGTTGTTCGAGGTAGACAGGTTGGTTGGCGTCGGCAGCGCGGACATCAGGTACTGCGAGATGCTCGAAATCTCGTTTTGCGGGATGACGTTGAACGTGGGAGTCCCGTTGAGCACACCGTGAAACTGGTTGCGGCCGCCGCCGGGGATGGGGTCGAAGATGCCGGCGACACCGGGCTGGTTCGCATCGCCCGACCCGAAGGCATCCGTAAAGTCGCCTTGCCGCTCGCGCATCGTAGGGATGGTCACATACTGCGGCGTGTTGCTGATCTTGGTGTAGTGAAAGCCCTCATAGGCGACGAAGTAGAAGAGCTTGTCCCGGACGATCGCGCCTCCGATCGTGGCGCCGTACTCATTCTGATGTTCGCCGGGCTTGCGCGCGAATCCATTCGCACCGGGGACCTTGGTGAAGTATCCCCACGAATCGAACATGGTGTTGCGGATGTAGTCGTACACCGTGCCGTGCATCCGGTTTCCGCCGCTCTTGATCGTGTAGTTGGTCACACCCGCGCCGCCAAAGGAAACGCCCGCGCCGTTGGTCTTCACCTGGAACTGGTCTATCGCGTCGATGGAGACTGCGTTGCGCACCGTCGTCGGATCGCCCTGCGCCGCGATCGAACTCACCGGGATGCCGTTGATGTAGTTCTGGTTCAGGAATTCCTGGCCTGTCCCACCGAAAACTCCGGTCGTGCCGCCACCCTCCTGCACGCCGGGCATCAGGTATTGAAACTGCGTGGGGTCGCGCGGACCCTCATTCATCGATAGCGGAAGATCGGTATAGAGTTCGTTTTCGATGGTGCCGCCCATCGAGGCGTCCTGCGTATCGAGCATGGGAGGAGCGTCCGTCACCGTGACTTCTTCGGCCGCCGAACCGATGACCATCTTCATATTCAAGCCAAGGGTCTGGAGCGAATCGAGAGTGACATTCTGCTGCACCAGGCTCTGGAAGCCTTTCGCTTCCACGCGGGCCTGGTAGTGCCCAGCCTGCAAGGGAGATGCGTTGAAGTCGCCGGCCTTGTTCGTGACGCGCTTCACCGCAACGCCGGTCGCAACATTGGTCACGGTAACTGTAGCGTTGGGGATTACGGCGCCGGTTTGGTCCGTGATGGTGCCCTGGATGGTGCCATCGCCCTGCTGCGCGCGAGCCAGCGGCAACCACAGGCCCGCTGCGAAGAGCAGAATCAGCAGAAGGGCTTGCGACCGGTTCCGCGGGCGACGGCAGGGTTCCGTGAGCGAATGCGCTTTGGTCAATCGGGACATGGCAACTCCAAACAACGGCTGTTAGGTAACATAAAGGCGGAAGCGGTTCGCCAGTCCTGCGCAAAACCCGTCCTCGCGGCCGAGACCGTGCAAGGAAAGTTTCTTGCATGCTTTGCACGTACGCCAAACTAAAAAATCCAGACGCGATTGTCAATGGAAAAATATTTCCAGATGAGAAATGGGTCGCCTTGAGACATTTTTTCCGGGAGCGTGCTAAATTTGCTTCCCAACGCGGTCTAGATCGTGCTAGCTTGTTTTCGGAATTCAATAGCGGATTTGTCTTCCATTTGAAGTCGGCTGGATTTTCGGTCATTTGAAGCCATTTTCAAGCGCGTTGCAGCTTCCTGCGACGCACGACAAGCCATCGATCTACCTTTACGGACGGGGAGCGCGGAGTGATCAAGTCGGAGCGGAAGAGCGTCTTTCTCATCGCGGCCGCCGTCGCGTTTGCGGGAGCCTCTGTCGCCCTTCGGGCGCAGAATCCTGGGTCCGCGCAACAGCCGCCGGAAGACCCTTCGAGCACCTTCACCCTGAAAACCTATTCACGGCTCGCCGTCGTCGATGTGCTGGTCTATGACGCCAGAGAGAATCCCGTTCACAACATCCCGCGGAGCGCGTTCACCGTGCTTGAAGACGGCAAGCCTCAAGCGCTGCGCGCCTTCACGGAATACAGCGCGGCAACGCCTCTTGTGACGCGCCAGTTCCCCAAACTTCCGCCCCACATCTACACCAATCTGCAGCCCGCGCCGACGACGACGGCGGTCAACATCCTGCTGCTAGACTCGCTGAACACGTCGCCCGCCGATCAAGTGTTCGTCAAGGACGAGGCCACACGTTACCTCAAATCCATGCAGCCCGGCACCCGCATCGCGATCATGGGACTGTCGTCTCATCTTCGCCTGCTACAGGGTTTTACCTCCGACACCTCGGTCCTTCTTGCGGCCCTGAACACAAAAAAGAACCGCGCCCTTCCCTCCCCTTTCATCGATACCGCGACGCCGGAAGCGATCGACTCGCTGATCGACGTTGCCGATGCGGACGCCGCTGCGACGCTACAGGAGTTTGAGAACGAGCAGAGTTCGTTCCAGGCCGACATGCGGAATCGCATGACCATGGAGGCCCTGAACCAGATCGCGGCGTATGTCGCCGATGTCAAGGGCCGCAAGAACCTCATCTGGTTTACGGATGGCATGCCGCTCCAGGTGTTCCCTCAGGGAGGCGTGAACGATCTCGCCGCCATGACCGACTACAGCCGAGACCTGCGGCACACGACCGATCTGTTGACGGCGTCTCAGGTGGCGGTCTATCCCATCGATGCCAACGGCGTGCAGGCGAACCCGGCTGCGAGCGTGGTGCATCCTCCGACCGGCTTTGCGAGCGGACGCGGCGACTCCATGGGCACGGCCATTGCGAAGTTCGACATGAAGACCAGCCAGGCCCACCTGGGGATGGAAGCCGTTGCGGACGCCACCGGGGGCATCGCGTACTACAACACAAACGGCCTGAAGGAAGCGGTTGCCAAGGCCGTAAGCAACGGCGAGAACTACTACACGGTTGCCTATGTTCCGCCGGATCCTGGCTTCGACGGCAGGTTTCACAAGATCACCGTGAAGGTAAACATTCCGAATGTCCACCTGTCGTATCGCAACGGTTACTACGCCGACAACATTGCCCGCAACGAGATGACGCCCGGTCTCACGCTCGCAACCACCGCTCCGGAACCGTATGGCAACAACATGGCCGCATCGATGGGCCGCGGTGTTCCGACGTCAAGCCAGTTGCTGTTCACCGTGCGTGTGGAGCCGCATGGCGACGGCCTCGTCCCGCCGACGGAAAAAGTGCTGGGCACGCTCGATCCCAAACTTGCCGGAAAGCCGCTGCGCCGCTACGACTTTCAATACTCGCTGCCAGGCCGGCAGATCGCGTTCAAAGACGGCCCGGACAACACCCATCAGGGAACGCTGGAGTTCGACATCGCCGCTTACGACGTATACGGCAAGCCGGTCACGAACATCAGTCAGACCGTCAACCTGAAACTCACCACCGACCGCTATCAGGAGTTGCAGAAGAGGCCTTTCGAGCTGTTGCAAGGCCTCGATCTGCCCGCCGGCGAGTTGTTCGTACGCATGGGCATTCTCGATGCCAACACGGAAAAGACGGGGACGCTTGAAATTCCTTTGGGCGTCTCGACCAAAGTCAGTGCAACCGGCAAGGACACTGAGCAAGGCGGGAGTGGCCGCGGCAAGGTTGGTTTCAAGTGAAGGATGCAGCAGCGAGCAACGAACCGGTCCATCGCTCCACGTGGGCCGAACAGCAGCGGATTCAATTTGTACCTCCATTTTTACAGGTGATGTCTATGTTCTCCCGAGTAACAGTTCCCTTGAAAACCCTGGTGCGCGGCCTGGCGGCCGTGCTGCTTCTTTCCGGCGTGCAGGCCGTGGCGCAGACGGTCGCCCCTGTGCTCGTCCCCTACAACGTTACGGCCATCGCGGGGAATACCCAGAGTGCCGTGGCCGGATACGGCGGTGAGGGTGTACCGGGCTTGAGCGCCACGCTCAACGGCCCCAACGCGCTGGCGGTCGATTCGGTGGGCAACGTGTACATCGCCGACCAGGCCAACGCACTGATCCGCGAATTGAACCCGCGTACGAACATCATCGAGACCATCGCGGGCGTTGCTCCGGGCAAGTGTACCGGGACAACGTGCACCACCATCAATTCGGGCTGCTCGGATGGCGTGCCGGCCTACGGCAACCGTGTCGGTTCGCGCATGCAGGGGCTGGTCGTAGACGGCTTCGGCAATGTCTACTTCTCCGATTACAACTACCAGGGTGTGTGGGTCATTTACCGCGGCGGAGCGAAAGTCGCGAATTTCATCGCCCTGGTCGATTCCGGCACCGTGGCTTCCGCATCCGCGGTACAGCCGGGATACGTGTACCACATAGCGGGTACTTCCACGCCCAAGGTGGGCGGATGCACCTCGTCCAGCGGGGCCGTGTCCAAGGTGCTCGCCACCTCGGCCAAGTTCCACGATCCGCTGCAGATGGGGATCGACGCCGCGGGCAACTTGTATGTACAGGACTACGCCAATAACATCGTGCAAGTCATCAACACCCAGGGCGTCCCGCAGACCATTCTCGGTGTAACGGTCCAACCCGGTTTTGTCGCCCCGGTGGTAGGCTGCAACGCGGTGCTGACGGTGTCCTGCCCGTCGTCGGTCCCGCCCTGGGGCAGTCCGGCCACAGGCGCTCTCTATAACGTGCTGGCCGGCATGACCGCGGACCAGTACGGCAACGTCTACCAGGTCAACACCAAGGGAGCGACGGGTTCCATCTACGGCGGCGTCGCGTATGCCGGGGGCAGTGCGCTCGCTCATTTGCTGAATCTGGAAAGCGGACTCACGCCTACCGTGGGTGGATGGTATGAAGTCATCAACAATATCACCAGCACCTATCAAACCGGATACGACAACACGGTGACTCCTGTAAAGCCAGTCGCGCTGGAGCCCGGCATCCAGGCGAACGCGACAAACAACATCGCTCTTCGTCCCGCGTCCATCGCAGTCGACCCTCTCGGCAACGTCTACCTGGAGGACACCCACTGGCAGACGATTTATCGCGTCGATGCCAACAGTCAGATGGCCACGCGCATCATGCCGGGCTTGTTGAACTCCACCCAGGTAGCTCCAGCGGGCACACTCGCCGCGCCGGTCTATTGCTCCGGTACCTCCGGCCCGCAGAATTACGACGCCTATGGGGACGGCTGTTCCATCCAGCAGGCCAAAATGAGCAACGCGGGTACCGGATACATCACCTTCGATGCCGCCGGCAACCTGTATTTTTCCGACATTGCCGACAACATCGTTCGCAAGGTCTCGATCGGGAACCAATTTGCCTCAACCAATCTCGGGGCCTCATTGTCGCAGACGCTCCAACTGCATTTCGATCGGTCCAACCTGCCCACGGCGAGCGATACCAGCGCGTTCAAGATACTGGATACTGCATCGGATTTCACCATCGGCAACGTGAGTTGCTCCAACTACACGATTCGCGACAACAGCATTGAGTGCTACGTCACCATCGCCTTCACCCCGACGGCGGTTGGCACGCGCATCGCGACCTTGCAGGCCACGACGGCCGGCGGAACGTATAACTTTTCTCTTACGGGCATTGGCGGCGGGCCCGAGATCGCGGTTGACGGTGGCGCGCCCTCGACCGTTGCGGTCACCGGCCTCGGCAGCGCGACCGGCCTGGCCATCGATTCGCAGGGCAACGTTTACGTTGCCGACCCGGCCAACAACCGCATCACCGAGACCCCCGCGGGCGGCGGCGCAACCACGAGCGTAGGGTCCGGTTTCAAAGCCCCGCAGGGCGTTGCGGTCGATGCCGCCGGCAACGTCTACGTCTCCGATACCGGCAACAACCGCGTGGTAAAGATCGCCGCGCTTAGCGGCACGCAGACGGTGCTGTCCACGGGCCTCAACAGCCCCACGGGCTTGAAGGCTCCGCAGGGCATCGCCGTCGACGCGATCGGCAACGTCTATGTGGCGGACACAGGCAACGCCCGCGTGGTGCAGATCTCGCCGTTCGGAAAGCTGGCCCCGGTCCCGATGCTCGATTACACCGGCTCGCAGACATTCGTGACGCCAGTGGGGGTTGCGGTCGACACCGCGGGCAACATCTATGTGGCTGACTCCGGCAACGGCAACGGCATCGTCGAGATCGCAGCCGGCGGCGGCGACCTGCAAGTGCCTGTCGGCGGCACGGCCATCGCTTCGCCGGTCTCGCTCATCAGCTTCGGTTCCGCGCCCATCAGCGAGCCAACGGGAGTTGCCGTCGACGCTGCGGGGAACCTCTACGTCAGCGATGGAGCTTCGAACACTGTTCAGGAATTGCCGGCTGGATCGGGCCCCGGAAGCGAACCCATCACGCTTGGCTTCACCGGCCTGAACTCTCCAGGCGGCCTGGCGCTGGATGCAAACAACAATGTCTACGTAGCCGATACCGGGAACAATCGCGTCGTCTACGAAAACCGCACGCAAGTGCCGGTGAACTTTGGCACAGTCGCACAGTTCGCGCCTGCGTCGACGGTGTCTTTGAACGTGACCAATATTGGGACCTCGCCCCTCACACCCACATTGCCATTCGCCACCGTCACTGGTGCGACCGCGGACTTTAGCGAAAGCGACATGTGTGCGGCCGGCAACTTCCCGCTGGGCACGCTCACCAGCGGCCTGCACTGCGCTGTCACAGTCGGCTTCCAGCCGGTCGTCGACGGACCGCTTACCGCGTCCGCCAGCATACAGGGCGGTGCAGCCGGCCTTTCGCTGAGTGGAACGGGCGAGAATCCGCTGGCGGCGATCAGCCTCGCGGTCACAGCGCCGGCCGGCGGCCCGGTATTCGGTTCACCGGCCACCATCACCCTTACGGCGACGCAGCCCAACGGCCCAAATCCGCCCACCGGCACCGTGACCTTCAATTACACGGTCAATGGCGTCGCGCAGACGCCGGTGATCGCCAACCTGACAACCACCGGCAGCACGTCGACGACGACTCTCACGCTCAACAACCTGCTGGCAGCGCGCACCTACGTCATCGACGCCGTGTACAGCGGCGATACGTACAACAGCCCGACCAACGCCGCTCCATTTACCTTCACCGTGCCCGGCCTGCCGGTAACGGTCGTCGCCAACTCGGTCTCCTACATCTATGGCGGGGCGGTGCCGGCACTTACCGGCACGGTCACCGGAATCGCGCCGGTCGACCAGGCAGGCATCACGATTACGTTTACCTCGAACGCCACTTCGTCCAGCCCCGTTGGGACGTACCCCATCATTGCGGTGCTCACCGGCGGCAACGCAGAAAGCTACACCGTGCCCGCGGCGGTCACATCGACTGGCGCTCCAGCGACGGTCACGGAAAACCAGGCTCCCCTCACCGTAGTGGTTCCAAACTTCACGGAACCTTACGGCGCCCCGGACATCTCCTACGGGCCGCCGGCAACGACCACCACCGGCCTCGTGAACGGCGATACCCCCGGGTATGACTTCACCCCCGCGCACTCCAGCTTGCAGCCGGTCGGCACATACACCATCGTGCCCACCCTCTCGATTCCGACGAAGGGCTCGAGCTACGACAAGATCAACAACTACAGCGTGAAGATCACCGACGGGTCGCTGGTCGTGACCAAGGCGGCGCCGGTGATTGCGGTGACGCAGGCGGCGACTGCCGTGCTGCCCACTGGCCTTAGCGGCGCAACCGTCACCATCACCGTATCGCCGCAGCCGACCTACTACGGTACGCCGAGCGGCACCCTCACCATGACCGACACGTTCACGCCAATCACCTCAACCGGCACGGGATCCGTCGTGACCAACACGCCCCTCACGCTGAACCTGACGGCTGCCGTCGTTTCGGGTACCGTGCCGGTAGGTGTCGCCACCTACACGCCGACCAGCGCGACGCTCGGAACGCATGTGTATACCTTCAGCTACAGCGGCGACTCCAACTTCACGGTCGCCGATACCACATCGACTCCCACGTCGCTGATCGTCGACCAGGCGGACTACACCGTAACGTCGACCACCTCGCCGATCCTGGTCGTTCCGGGCATCGTCCCGGGCGGTGACGCAACCGTGACAGGCGAACAGGCAGCGACACCGGAACAGGCCATCGTCTATGTGGCTCCCATCCTCGGTTCGACCGCGACGGTGAACCTCACCTGCACGGCTCCGGCCAATTACATCACCTGCACCGTGTCGCCTGCATCGCTGACCCTGACCGGCAAGACCACCCTGACCAGCACGATCTCCGTGTCTACCCCCGCAACCCTGCCGATCGGCGCCACCACCAGCAGCATCGCCGGCCCTTCCAACCGGATCGTCTATGCCATGCTGCCGTTGGGTCTGCTGGCCTTGTTTCCGCTGTTCCGCAAGCGCCGCAAGCTTTCGCAGATGCTGCTCGCGATGGCCGTTTTCGGATGGCTGGTCACGGCCAGCGGATGCGGCGGAGGCAACCTGGTGCAGTTCTTCACGCCCGTCCCAGCCGGCCCTGCTTCGGTTATCGTTACGGGAACGAGCGGCACGACCTCGCGCTCGTTCACCGTCCCCATCAACATACAGTGACGATCGCCCTTGGAAGAAGAGCCTCTCCGCAGAGAGATACGCATGGCAGCCCCCGTCTAATTCCCCCGTCCAGAATGAACGGCCTCCCGGCTAGCTAGGAGGCCGTAAGTCCCTGATTATATTGGTGCATGAGGTAGGAGAATCAAAATGCCACGGGCGGCGGTACGTCTCCGCCGGCGCGATCTTCCTGTCTGACAACTGCAGATTGCGCCACAGAAGGACTCCATAACCTAGCGGCATCCGCCGGCCAGATCGGGCAGCCGGAACAGTGAGTTTTTCAACCGCGTTATGCCTGTGGAAAAATATCGGCAAAAATTCGATTGTGTTTTCCGTCCGGCGGTGTTACAAACTCTGGGCGCGTACGATCATCCGTTTCACCGCACCGAAAGTCCTGTGCGGTCCCGCCTTGGATGACGTTCAGCGCCTGTTTTCGGGTCCCCGTACCTCCGTATTGTTTACCCAGTTCGCTTTGCTTTGAGGACCAGGATGGCCCAAGCATAAGGCGGCGCAGATTATATCGCTATATCGCTATCTCGCTTTGCGCACTACTCAGCGCAAAGGCGGAAGGATGCCATTTTATGAACACCTTTGAGCCCATGAGGGCTATTCGTACGTTGTCCGTTTTTTTCGTGACAGCACTGACCTGGATTTGTTCCCCGGCGCTTGCATCGGCCCAAACCACCGTCACACCGACGAGCGTCACACTTCCGTCGACCGTGGTGAATGAGGTTTCCGCGGCGTCGTCGGTGACGCTCAAGAACACCCAGGCTACGGCGTTGACGATCTCCACGATTGCCGCGTCGGGCAACTTCGCGGTGAGCAGCACGACGTGCCCGCTGTCTCCGGCCACCCTGGGCGCCCTCCTCTCGTGCAAGGTCTTCGTTACATTCTCCCCCGTTGCGCTTGGCCTCACGACGGGATCGCTGTCGATCACCCATGATGCCGCGAACAGCCCGAATACCGTTCCGCTCACCGGGACGGGTGTCAATCCGACGACGCTTTCGGTGACGGCTGAAGCGTTTGGCAGCGTAGCTGTTGGCGAGACGAGCGCGATCAAGCATCTGACGCTGAAGAACAATCAGCTGGCTTCGCTGACGCTGGGCATTTCTTCGATCACCCCACCCGCCGGTGGATACGCCGTCGACCCATCCACTACATGCGGTGGCGCGCTGGCCGCAGGCGCTAGTTGCACCATCGCGTTGACCTTCACTCCAGCCGCGCTGGGAGCGGCGCCGGCAGGCTCGTTGGCAATCGTGACGACCACCCCGAGTCAATCTCTGTCCGTCGCTCTCACCGGCACAGGTGTCAATCCGACGACGCTATCGGCGACAGCGGTATCTTTTTACAGCGTGGTCGTTGGCGAGACGAGCGCGATCCATACGTTTACGCTGAAGAACAATCAACTGGCTCCGTTTGCGCTGGGCATTTCTTCGATCACGGCGCCCGCCGGTGGATACGCCCTCGCCCCATCCACCACATGCGGCGGCACGCTGGCCGGAGGTGCCACCTGCACCGTTGCGCTCACCTTCACACCGGCTGCGCTGGGAGCGGCACCGGCAGGTTCGTTGGCGATCGTGACGACCAACCCGAGTCAATCTCTGTCCGTCGCGCTGACCGGCACGGGCGTCAATCCGACGACGCTATCGGCGGCGGCTGAAGCATTTGGCAGTGTCGCGGTTGGCGAGTCGAGCGCGATCAAGAGCTTTACGTTGAAGAACAATCAACTGGCTCCGTTCACGCTGGGCATTTCTTCGATCACTCCGCCCGCCGGTGGATACGCCCTCGCCCCGTCCACCACATGCGGCGGCACGCTGGCCGCAGGCGCTAGCTGCACCATCGCGTTGACCTTTACTCCAGCCGCGCTGGGAGCGGCGCCGGCCGGTTCGTTGGCAATCGTGACGACCACCCCGAGTCAATCTCTGTCCGTCGCTCTCACCGGCACAGGTGTCAATCCGACGACGCTTTCGGCGACAGCGGTAGCTTTTTACAGCGTGGTCGTTGGCGAGACGAGCGCGATCCATACCTTCACGCTGAAGAACAATCAACTGGCTCCGTTTGCGCTGGGCATTTCTTCGATCACTCCGCCCGCCGGTGGATACGCCGTCGCCCCATCCACCACATGCGGCGGCACGCTGGCCGGGGGCGCTAGTTGCACCATCGCGTTGACCTTCACCCCGGCCGCGCTGGGAGCGGCGCCGGCAGGTTCGTTGGCAATCGTGACGACCAACCCGAGTCAATCTCTGTCCGTTGCGCTGACCGGCACGGGCGTCAATCCGACGACGCTTTCGGCGGCGGCTGAAGCATTTGGCAGTGTCGCGGTCGGCGAGACGAGCGCGATCAAGAGCTTTACGCTGAAGAACAATCAGCTCGCTCCACTGACGCTGGTGATTTCTTCAATCACTCCGCCCGCCGGTGGATTCGCCGTCGATCCTGCCACCACATGTGGAGGCAGTCTTGCCGGAGGCGCGACCTGCACCGTCGCTCTGACCTTCACTCCAGCCGTTCTCGGACCGGCGCCAGCCGGTTCGTTGGCGATCATCACGACCAATCCGGCTCAATCTCTGTCCGTCGCGCTGACCGGAACCGGCGTAAATCCGACGACCATTTCGGCGACGACTGAGGCCTTTGGCAACGTGGTGGCCGGTGAGAAGAGCATCGTCAAGAGCTTCACGCTGAAGAACAATCAGCTGGTTCCGCTCACGCTGGGCATTACCTCGATCACGGCGCCCGCCGGCGGATACGCCATCGACCCTGCGACGACATGCGGAAGCTCGTTGGCTCCGGGAGCCATCTGCACCGTCTCGCTCACGTTCACTCCGGCTGCGCTGGGAGTGGCCCCGGCAGGTTCAGTCGCACTTGTGACGACCAACCCCAGTCAGTCTCTGTCGGTGCCCCTGACCGGCACGGGAATCGCCGAGGCCACGGCGAGCGTGAGTTCGCTGGCCTTTGGGAACGTTGCGGTCGGTGCTCCGAGCGTGGTCAAGAGCTTTGCGCTCAAGAACAATCAGGCCGCGCCCCTCGGTCTTGTATCGATTACGCCTTCTTCCGCGATGTATAACGTCGATCCGTCGACTACGTGCGGAACCACGCTGGCGGTGGCTGCGACTTGCACGGTCGGCGTCACTCTTACCCCAGCGAGCCTGGGAGCGGTTCCGGCAACGAACCTCGTGATTACCACCAATGCGCCTGCGCCGAACGCCCCGATCAGCATCGCGATGACCGGTAACGGGGTTGCGCCTGTCACAATCTCGCCGACTTCCATCGCGTTCGCCGCGCAGTTGGTGGGAACCACGAGCACCCCCGCCCGGACAGTGAAGGTGACCAACGTACAGGCGACCAAGACGCTGCACATTACCGGAACGGCGATCAGCGGCGCCAACAGCAGCGATTTCGCAGTGACCAACCCGTGCGCCAACATCGCGCCCGCGACCAGCTGCACTCTGCCGGTTACGTTTACGCCCAGCCTGTCGGGAGCGAGGACCGCGACGCTTACCATCCAGGACGATTCCGCGACTTCGCCGCATACGGTCGCGCTGAGCGGCAACGGGAACGCTCCGGTGAGCGTTACACCGCTGTCGATCACCAACTTTACCGCTCCGGTGGGCAGCACCAGCACGGTCAAGACGGTCACGATCAAGAACAACGACGCGACGACCGCCCTGGTTATCGGCAGCTTCCAGCTCACCGGTGATTACACGCAGGCGTCGACCAGCTGCGGGACACCGGCAACGCCGCCGAACCTTCCGCCGTACTCGCTTGCGCCCGGCGCGTCTTGCATCCTGACGCTGCAGTTTGCTCCGACCATCGGAGGAACGCGCACGGGTCAACTGCAGGTGAACGATTCCGCCCTGACCAGTCCGCAGGTGATCAACCTTTCGGGCATCGGCACTTCTCCGCTGACGGTCCTGCCGACGGCGCTGATCTTCCCGGCGCAGCCGCAAGGAACAACCAGCACGCCCAAGAGCCTGGTGCTGACCAACCACGAGTCGCAGCCGGAGACCTTTGCGCTGAACCTGCCGGGCGATTACACAGCCAACAGCAGTTGTTCCAGCGGAACGATCAACGCCAACTCTACGTGTACGATCTCGGTGTCCTTCGCGCCCAGCCTGACCGCGGGCAATGGGCCCGATAGCGGCACGCTCAGCATTCCGCACTCGGCCGCCATTGGATCGCCGTTGGCGGTAAGCCTGACTGGGTCGGTAGGCACTCCGCAGGCGGCCGTGGCAGAGGTGCAGCCGGGCGTTGGAGGCGCGGGCACCAGCGTTCCGGTGGTCATCACGGGCAATGGGTTTACGCACTTCACGAATTCTTCGGTCATCACCTTTGTCGATACCGACAGTTCCAGCATTCCTTCCGACATCACGGTAACCGGTGTCTCCGCCTCCAGCAGCAACGTACTGCATGCCACGTTGGTCATAGGGGCCAATGCGGTTTCAAATCTCGTGACGTTCGGCGCGCGCAACATCACGGTCAAGAGCGGATCGGAGTCGGCGTTCCTGAACTCCGCGTTCACCATCTTCGACCCGGACAACATGCACGACATCACCGTGGTGAACCCGGGCAACGGGGCACAGGGCCAGACGCTGAATGTGGCGCTCGCCGCGACGGGAACTCACTTTATCCAGGGAACGACGTTCGTCAACTTCGGCACGGGAATCACGATCAACTCGCTCACGATTACCGACCCGACCGATGCGGTGGCGAATATTTCCATCAGCAACACGACGACGGTTGGGCCGCGCACCATCACGATGGTGACCGGTGGAGAGTATGCGAGCTCCACGGCGGGCGCGTTCCAGGTGACGAGCAATGGATCGACGCTGGTAAGCGTGAGCCCGAACGTGGAGCCGCAGAGCTTCGCCGGCACGATCACCTTAACGGCGACCGGGACCCACTTCCAGCAGAATGCCACCCAGGTATCGATCAGTGGCGGCGTCATCGTCGGCGACGTTCAGGTTACTTCTGCGACGACAGCCACGGCGGAGGTTGCGCTGAGCACGGCTACGCCGGGAACGCAGGACGTTACGGTTTCGACGGGCGGTGAGATCGAAACGCTGCCGAACAGCTTTACGGTGACGGGCTCGACGCCGGCGTTGCTGTCGGTGGCTCCGACTGCGGGAACGCAGGGCCAGAGCAACCTGAACGTAGTGATCACGGGCAACGCCTTTACGAATTTCAGCACGACGGGCGGGGCCTCGATGCTGGCGGACTTTACCGGCCAGATCGTCGTCAACAGCATTACCGTCAACAATCCACACCAGGCGACGGTGAACATCTCGATCAACCAGACTGCGCCGACGGGTGGACTTACGGCGCGGCTGACGAGCACGGATGCTTCGAACAACGTGGAGATCTTCCCGTTCAGCTTCACGGTAAACCCATCGAATGCAGCCATCGTGAGCGTGGTGCCGAACAACGTTCCGCAGGGCGGGCAGGTGACGCTCGTAGTCACCGGCGTGAATACCATCTGGAACCAGCCGCAGTCGACGTCGCAGTTCTATCCGGAGATCGTACCGACGCCTAGCGTGGATGAGATCACGGTGAACAGCCCGACGTCGGCTTCGCTGAATATTTCGGTGCCGAGCAACACGCCTCCGGGCAACTATCCGTTCTACATCGCCACCGGCGGGCAGATCGTGAATGCAACGATCCACGTCTACGCCAACACGCCTTCGATGATGATGACCCCGGCGAATGGGCTGGTCCCGAACTCCGGCGTCAACACGTTCAACGTCACCTTCAACGGCCAGTTCACCACATGGTCGGAGGGCAACGCCGACTCCAACCTCAACACGCAGACGCCGGTCGTCGCCGGCGCGGGCGTGACCGTGTCCAACTTCCAGGTCACCAGCGCGCTCAGCGCCACGGCGACGATCATGATCGCCGCGGGCGCCGCCACAACCTCGCGGCTGGTGACCATCACGACCGGCCCGCAGACCGTGACCACGTACTTCAACGTCACGAGCAAGCCGGTTGCGATCATCAGCGTCAGCCCGCCGCGCGCTCCGCAGAACACCACGCTGAACGTGGGTATCGTCGGCCTGAACACGCACTTCTGCGACAACGTTGCGACCCCGTGCCCAGCCGGAGTACCACCCTCCACTGTCCTGTTTGGACCGGAGATCACGGTCAACAGCGTGAGCGTGCAGGACAACACTCACCTGACCGCGAACATCACCACGGCGTTCACATTCAACAGCGCTACGGCCAGCACCCAGCCCGGATATCAGACCGTCTATGTGGACACGGGCAACGAGCAGGTTACGGGTTCAGAGCAGGTGCTTGGCGCCTTCTCCGTCGATCCTCCGGCCAGCCCGACGCTTTTGAGCGTCGTGCCATCCAGCGCTCCGCAGGGCTCGACCGAAAACGTAACCATCACCGGATCGCTGACCCACTGGTGCGGCATCAGTGCGACATGCCCCAACCCCACCGAAGCCATCCTGGGCGCGGGCGTGACGGTGTCGAACCTGGCCATCACCAGCGCCACCACGGCCACGGCAACCATCGCCGTTTCTCCGACCGCTCCCGTCGGCGGTAACAGCGTCACTATGATTACGGGGACCGAGATCGTGGGCGGCGTCGGATTCAGCGTCACTCCGAGCGCGGCGTATATCCAGAGCGTCGGTCCTACGTTCACCTGCAACGCCAATGGTCTTGAAATCGCCAACTTCTGCAACGGAGGCTCCGGCAGCGGGGTCCCGTACGAGGTTGGACAACTGCAAACCACCACGCTGAACGTTGTCGGTGTGGGGACCCACTGGCTACAGGGCGACACCACGTTCAACTTCGGCGGAGGAGTGATTGTGGATCTTCTCACGATCACCAGCCCGACCACAGCGACGGTGCAGATCACGGTGCTGTCCAACTCGCCGGTGGGCTATGCGTCGCTGACGACTTATACCGACGGCGAGTCGGTCACCCTACAGCAGGCCATCGACATCGAAGAAGGCTTCCCCAAGCTGCTTGCCATCTCCCCGAACTCCGGTGAGCAGGGCGCCACCGTGAACATCCAGGTCCTGGGCCGCTTTACGCACTTTGGCCCGACCACGAATGTGGCCTTCAACGAGACCTTCCCCGGCGAGATCACGGTGAATTCGTTCAGCGTGGCCGACAACAACACCATGACGGTGAACGCCACCATCAATGTGCTGGCGTATGTCGACTACACCTTCCCGTGCGGCCACGTCCTTACCATTACGACGGGCGGCGAGCAGGTTTCGACCGCGCCGATCCTGGATAACCTCTGTGTACAGACAGGCGCGGCGCAGATCAATTCCGTCTCGGCGCCGGCCACTCCGGCGGGAAGCACCGGTACGCTTACCATCGTCGGCTCGGCCACGCACTTCGAACAGGGCGTCACAGCGGTCAGCTTCGGCGATTCGAGCCTCAGCGTCCCCACAGCGGACATCGTCGTTACCAGCCCGACCACCCTCACCGCCACGTTCGCGGCGAGCACCAGTGCGACTCCGGGCTTCAAGACCGTCACCGTCTCGACCTTCGGCGAAGTTGCGTCGCAACAATTTGCCTACACCGTCATTCCCAACCAGGCCACTCTTACCGAAGCTAACCCGAACCAGGCCCAACAGGGAGCGCAGCTCTACCTGACGCCTGCGGCGACCGGAATCGACGTCAAGCTCACCGGCCAGTACTCGCACTTCAGCGGCCTGAGCACAGCCACGTTCGGCCCCGG
>Ga0207933_1000995_pt1 | contig 23877 bp, 21 predicted proteins | sample NGESurdeep092012_4_FD_184488 | JGI IMG/M metagenome (GOLD analysis project Ga0207933, IMG submission 184488) | Arctic peat soil microbial communities from Barrow, Alaska - NGEE Surface sample F53-3 deep-092012 (SPAdes) | ecosystem: Environmental > Terrestrial > Soil > Wetlands > Peat ... | reverse complement strand
CATGTCGGGATGCTACTTCGTGACCCAAAATGTCCATTGCTGGCACGCTCGAAGGACATCGTTTGAGGCCGTACGATGGCTAGGGACCAAAATCGAAAGGAGTGCAATGGGGCACGAAATGTTTGAGTTCGACGCCGAACTCGGAGAGGCCGTCTTCGACTACTGCCGCGAACGACTTTCGATGGACCCGGTGCCCCTCGACTTCGGCAGTTTGCACGCCGTGGCGCCCGAATTGATGAAGGGGCTCATCCGACCTGAGGGTCGCGACGCGCAAGAAGTGCTCGAGTTCTTCGAGGAGTCACTCGCGCCCGCCGTCGTCTCCATCGACTCCCCCGGCTTCTTGGCCTTCATCCCGAACGCCCCCAGCAAGAACTCCCTGCTCTTCGACATGGTCGTCGCCTGCTCCGGGCTGAACGGCACGAGTTGGCTCGAGTCGAGCGGCGTCGTCGTCGCCGAGAATCAAGCGTTGAGCTTCATCTCCGACGCAGCCGGCATGCCCACCGAATCCGGTGGCGCGTTCGTATCCGGAGGATCCATCGGCAACCTGTCGAGCTTGACGGTGGCGCGCGACGTCGGCCGCGCGAAGCGTCCCCACCTCAACCCCCGCGACGTGCGCTTCGCCATCTCCGAGGACGCGCACTCGAGCATCGGCAAGGCGCTGCACGTCTTGGACGTCGCGACGCTCACGGTCGCCACCGACGACCACCGCTTCACCCGCGCGTCACTCGAAGCCGCGCTCGCCTCCGATCCACATCCCGAGAACGTGATCGGCGTCGTCGCGACGGCCGGCACCACGAACGCCGGCATCGTCGACGACCTCGAAGGGCTCGGCAGCTTCGCGCGCGAGCACGACCTCTGGTTTCACATCGACGGCGCGTACGGTGGCGCCGCGATTTTCTCCGCGACACATCGTCATCTGTTCACGGGCATTCGTCACGCCGACAGCTTCATCGTCGACCCGCACAAGTGGCTCTTCGCGCCCCTCGACTGTTGCGCGTTGCTGTACCGGAAACCGACGGTGGCGAGAAAGGTGCTCGCGCAACAGGCGAGCTACTTGGACGTCCTGCACGAAGGATCCGACGAGGAGTACGAGTGGAACCCCTCGGACTTCGGCATCCATCTCTCTCGTCGCGCGCGGGGACTGCCGTTTTGGTTCTCACTGGTCACGAACGGCATCGCCGCGTACGAGTCGGCCGTGCAGTGCGCCATCGACCTCGCCCAACGCACGCAAGTCCTCGTCGACGAGAGCGAGCACCTCGAGATGGTTCGACCCTCGAGTCTCTCCATCGTGCTCTTTCGTCGAATCGGTTGGAGCGCCGAGCGCTACAACGAGTGGAGTCACGAACTCCTGCGTCACCAGATCGCCTTCGTCACACCGACGAAGTGGGAAGGTGAGACGGTCGGACGAATTGCGTTCCTGCACCCCAACACCACCGAAGAGATGGTCGTCGAGATCCTCGACTCGCTACGCGGTTAGCGATCGAGCAACGGATCACTCGGATGACGGTTGGTGTCGCCGCGCTCCTCGCGACGGCGCCACGCCACGCCGCCTAAAGCCTCGAGCACGATGCGGTTGCCGAGGTAGGCCGTGATCTCCGCGTGGTCGTAGGGCGGCGCGACCTCGACGACGTCGACGCCGGCGATGGGCACGCTCATCGCGACGCGACGCACGGCGTCCAAGAGTTGACGACTGGTCAGGCCACCGGGCTCGGGGGTTCCCGTGCCGGGTGCGGACCCGGGATCGACGACGTCGACGTCGATCGACATGAACACCGCGTCACAGTCGGTCATGGCGAGATCGAGGGCTTCGTCGAGGACGTCGTCGAGACCGCGCGCGACGATCTCGCCCATCTCGAACGAGCGCATCCCTTGCGCGGACATCCAGTCCAGCGTCGCGGGCTCGGGCCAGTAGCCCCGCAGCCCGATCTGTAAGAAGCGGTCGCCGCGACAAGCCCCCGACTCTATGAGTCGACGCATGGGGGTGCCGTGACCGTAGAGCGATCCCATCTGACTCTCGCCCGTGTCGGCGTGCGCGTCGAAGTGGATCACCGACACGCGTCCCCATCCCACGTGGCGCGCCACTCCCGTCACGTCGGGCAGCGCGATCGTGTGATCGCCGCCGAGGATGATAGGGATGACGCCCGCACTCGCGACCGCCGCCACGCGCTCTTCGAGCAGTCGCAACGAAAGTTCCGTGTCGCCCGAGGGCATCGCGACGTCGCCGAGGTCGACGACCCCGAGGTCGACCAACGGATCGACGCCCAGCGCGAGCGAGGGGCGCCGCCCGTCGTGCGGGAGGTAGTCCGTCGTGCGGATCGCTTGGGGCCCGAAGCGACAGCCGGGGCGGTGCGACGTCCCACCATCGAAGGGTGCACCGATGATGACGGCCTTCGCGTTCGACCACTGCGACACGTCGTCGGGATCGGCGGCTGGCACGCCGAGAAAGGTGGCGTCGGGTCCGTAGAGGTTGCCGATGCGCGTCACGTCAGACGAGCCTAGGAACCACGGGCGTCACGACGCGAACGCCGACGAGAGGTCCGACGCGACCTCGTCGAGGTGGCGCGCGAAGATCGAGAGGTGTCCTTCGGGCGCGTGGTGATGGGCGACGCCGTTCGGGATGCTCTTGGTGAGCCAGTGACCGTGTTTTGGCGGCACCATGAGGTCGGCGTCACCGAAGTAGACCGATACCGGTACGTCGATCGTCGAGGTGTCAAAGCCCCAGGGCAGCAAGAACGCGACGTTGTCGTCGAAGTAACCACGCCAGTCGTTCACGAAGCCGTAACGCATGCCCGTAGCGAAGACGTCGCGTTCATAGTCGCTCGCGAGGACCTCGCGGTCGACCTCGGGCACGAGCCCCGACATCAACTCGATCACGTTGTCCTTGTTCACGTCGGCCATCGCCGCGCAGGACGCCTTCATGTACGCCTCGTAGGCCGGCCCGCCCTCTTTCGCGAGCGCGAACTCCTCGAGGTTCTCTGGCCCCATGCCTTCCATCCAATCGAAGTCGACGTCGCTCGGCGCGACGCCCGCGAGGGTGACCCCCTTCAGACAACGTGGCGCGTCGAGCGCGGCGCAGGCCAGTGCGTGCGGTCCCCCGCCCGACCAACCGAGGGCCACGTACGAACCTCGTCCTAGCGCATCGAGTACGTGGCGCGTGTCGTCGACGACGGACGCAATGTCGCGCCCTTCGCGGCGGCTCGAAACCCCGTAACCGGCGCGCGACGTCGTGACGAAGAAGAGTTCCGCGCTCTCGGTGAGTGGCTCTAAAGCGAGCATGGTCTTCGTGGAACCTGGCGTGCCGTGGTGAAAGAACACGGTGTGGCCCGCGGGGTCGCCCATCGTCGCCACCTCTAAGACCCGTCCATCAGGCAAGTTGATGAGTTGTTCACGAAACGTCACGCGACTCCGATCGAAAGACTTCCCTTACCCTACGCTTCGCCCATGACCGCTCGCCGTTCCGTCAGCGCGACGCGTGTCGTCGCTGCGCCAGCGTCAGCGATCTTCGCGCTCCTCGCGGATCCCCGCCAACACGCCAACTTCGACGGTTCAGGTTCACTCCGGGCGATAAAAGAAGGTCCACCGCGACTCTTCCTGGGCGCGACCTTCGCCATGAAAATGAAGATGGGTGTTCCGTATTTCACGCGCAACGTCGTCGTCGACTTCGTCGAGAACCGGACCATCGCGTGGCATCACTTCGCGCGCTGCGTGTGGCGTTATGAACTCGAAGGAGTACCCGGCGGGACTCGTGTCACCGAGTCGTTCACCTACGACAAACCCGTGGGACTCGTCGTCACGGCGATGGGCTTTCCCGAAAGGAATCGCCTCGCCATGGAAGCCACGCTCGAGCGGCTCGAGACCCTCGTTACTTCGTGACCGTGAGCGTGGTGCCGGTGTCCAGGAGTTCCACCCACGTCTGACCGGGAGTCAGCGTGATCGTGGTGCCCTTCGCGGTCTTGTACTGGACGACGTCGGCCTTGGAGGGTCCCCTCGACCACGTCCCCTGCACCTCTTTGCCGGCGCTGAACACGGTGGCCGGGCCCGAGCCCTGGAGGTTGGCGTAGGAGGCCTCGGTACCGATGCCGTTCACGTAGTTGACGAACATGACGACGACGTTCTTGGGCGATTCACGTACGCCGGTGCCCGTGACGTCCGCCTTACCGAAGAGAGTACGGTCCCACGACGTCGTCGCGGCGTTCCACGTCCAGGTCACGGCGTAGATACTCGGGAACGGCACGACGAATCTCGCGACCTTCGAGCCCACGGGCTTCTCGGTGCTCTTGCGGTAACTAAAGAGCGCGGGTGGCGGTGTCGGCGTGCCCCTGAAGGCGAAGAGCGCGGACGCGACGGCGAAGAGGTTGTGCGGCGCGTACCGGCTGGGGTCGCGGAACATCGCGGTACCGGCCGAGCTCTCGTCGATCAACTTCACGGGGGCCGTCGAGATGCTCGCGACGGCGTAGGCGGCACCGCCGGAGAACGCGAAGATCCCGCCGAGGGGCCACACGACCTGGGTGTCGGTGGGTCGAACGGAGCGAACCGGTCCCACTTTCGCGGGCGCGTGTGAGTTGAAGACCGCGGCGAGGCGGGTAATGCCGCCGTTCACGATCTCCTCGTAGACGACGTCGGCCTGGTCGATGCCCCACTGGGGCAACGCCTCGGGAGTGTTCTCGATCTTCACCGTCAGCGCGGGGCGCGTAAGGGACAGTCCCGACGTGTCGACGACGCCCGTCAAAGGAGCGTTGGAGTAGTGCGGGACCGGCTTCGTGGTCGTCGTAGGAGTGGTCGGCGTCGTCTTCGACTTGAGGTGGGGGTAGGCCACGACGCCCGCGGCGATAACGACGAGCACGCCGAGAAGAATCAGGTATTTACGCATCTACCAAATCTAATGAAACCCGCGCCAGGGAGAGGCTCATCTACGAGGGGTCGACCAGGGACTTCACGATGGTGGTATGAGGTAAGTTCGTCTCTTTACTGAGGTGTTCGGAGCCTTCGACGACGTTCCAGCCGGTCGCGACGTAGAAACCGAGCGCCGTGTCTCTCGCGTACGCCCAGACTTGCGCGGCACCTTTCTCTCGCAGCTCGTCGAAGGCGAACTCCAAGACCTCCGCCCCGTATCCCTTTCCCTGCACGTCGAAGTCAGTCGCCATGAAGCGCAGTTGGTACGAAACGAGTTCTTCGTTCACCGGCGCGGGCGTCAGGTAGAACGACGCGCTGACGACGAGTCGGTCCCCGATAAAACCACCCAAATGCAGCGTCGCGGCTTCGTCGTCGCGTGCGTCACCCGCCTTCTTCGTCGGATCGTTGCCGCGTAGTACGCGCAGACGTAACTCGAAGAGGGTCGACGCCTCGACGCGCTCGACACGAAGTTCAGTCATTACCCAATTCCTTCTTCATTCGAATCAACTCCATCGAGGGGTCGCGTTCCATGACGCGCCGTTCACCCGTCGGGGCAAAGCCCACCTTGAGGTAGAAAGCTCGCGCGCGCACCAGTGACCTCGTGACGTCGAGGTACAGCGCGCTCGCGCGCTCGCTCCTCGCCCAGGAACTCACGGCGTCGACCAGGGCGGACGCCGCCCCGGTGCCTCGCGCGGCGGGCGTGACGTAGGTGGCGTAGAGCCAGTGGTCGCCTGGATGATCGTCGTGGTAGCCGCCCGCGGCCATGCCGACGACGACGCCGTCGCGCTCGACCAAGAAATAGCCCTGCTGCGCGGTCATGAGGCGCCAGCGATTGTCGGAGATCCTAAGGGCTCGCTCGAGCGACGAACCGTACGCGTCAGGCGTGTCGCGCAGCGCCTCGAGTCGAATGGTCTTGAGCGCCAACCAGTCGGCTCGTTCGGCGCGGCGTACGAGCAGTGACGCATTGCTCATCGACTTCTCGTCAAGTGAATACGGCGATCCTGCACGACTCCATTGTTTCACGAGGTGACGACTCATTGATCATTGACGTGGGTCACGTCGTGACGTCCGTGTCATGACGCGGTAGTCGGGCCGTGTAGACGGAGTAGCCGTCTATTTGACGCACGATGAGCGTGGCGATGACGGCGGCGGCCAACATGGGGATCACGAGGGCGAATCCCCCACGGGTCAGTTCCAACACCAACACGAGGCCGACGAGGGGTGCCTGCATCGTCGCGGCGATCATCGCCGCCGCGCCGATGATCGCGAACGCGCCCAGTGGCGAGCCCGGCCAGAGATGAGTCCACAGCGTCCCTAGGAAACCACCGAGGACGGCGCCCGTGGCGAGGAACGGGGTGAAGAGGCCGCCGGCGGCGCCACTACCAAGGGTGAGCGCGGTGACGAGGGGTTTGAGTGCGAAGAGGGCGAAGAGAAGCCCCACGCTGCCGAGACCCAAGAACGCGCTATGCGCCATGCCCTTGCCGTTACCGAAGAGTTGCGGGTACCAGAGACCGAGCACGCCGACCACCACGAAGGCGAGTGGCATCAACCACAGAATGTGGACACCTCTGACGCGATGGAACGAGACCCAGCCGATGAGACGCACGTAGCCAACGGCGAGAAGACCGATGATCACACCCGCGAGGAGCGACCAGACCATTAACGTCGCGCTGAACTGGTAGGTCGGAATGTCGGGGTACGTCGCCCTGCTCGGCAGGTAGATCCACGCGACGGTCGTCGCGATGAGTGACGTCGCGAGCGCGGGAAGGACGACGGGCAACGCGAAGCTGCCGAAGAGCACTTCGGCGGTGAAGAGTGCCCCGCCGAGGGGAACGTTATAGACGGCGGCGAGTCCAGCACCGCCGCCACAGGCGACGAGCAGTCGCTTCTGCGCGGGCGTCAAGTGGAACCATCGCGCCAGTACCGAGCCCGAAGCACCACCCATTAATTTGGGCGCCGCTTCTCGTCCGATCGACGCGCCGAGGCCGATGACGACCTCAGACACGAGTGACGTGAGAAGACTCCGACGTGGCGAGAGGTCACCTTCGCCGTTCCATAACGCTTCGTCGATCTCAGAGCGCTCGTTCTTCAAGTAGCGCCGGATGAGGTACCACGAGACGGCGCCGATCACGCCCGCGGCGATGAGCGACGTGACGCGTCGAAGGCCCCCGACGCGCGCGACTGCACCCTGGTAACTGCCGGAGTGATAGTGATAGGCCGCGTGTTCGACGAGCCTCAAGATCCACATCAACAGGTCCCCGAAGAGACCCGTCGCGACGCCGGTCAGGACGACGGCGAGCCAGAACGTGGGCGTGAGGCGGGCCTCGCCGTCGTGGGTGACGTTGGGTTGTTCCATCGCGCCGCGACCGGAAGGGACACGACGTTTGATGAGCGGTTGCGGTATGCGCTGGCGCTCACTCTTGCCATTCGATGTAGGCACGCGTCTTCACCTCGGCTCGCGAAACGCCATCGTAGCCGCGAGCGCCCTGGCGCCGACCCGCGTGACAATTACGACTTTGTCACTAGAACAAGTGTCGTAACGCGAACGCGTCGCTTCCCTAGTCCGTGAGATTCAAGGGGCCTTCACCGAAGTCGCCGTGGGCGGCGGACGCGAGTTGACGTCGATGGGGGAACAAGGTCGCCCACGGCAGTCGACTTCGTCCGACGAGCGCTCTCGAGAGCGGCGTTCGCGCGACGACCGCGCTGAAGATCCAGCCCAGCAGGTAGGTCACGGTAACGGCCAGGATCGTGAGTACCAGCCACGGCACACGTTGAAAGAGGTCGAAGTGCACTGCCCATCGGTGCATCACCAAGATCCACACCATCTGCGACACGTAGATGCCGTACGCCGCCTCGGACCCCGAGGTAGTGATCGCCTTCGTGCGCGCGCTGCGTTGAGGGCTCACGAGGTACACGCCGAGCAAGTACACCGCGATGATGGCTCCCACGTCGAAGGGGATCACCGCCGCGGCGAAGGGATCACCGCCGGGCACGATGATCTTGGGTATCGCGACGCCGTGACTATGCAGGTAGTCCAACATGATCGGCACCGCGCCCGCGACGATTGTCCACGAAAGGATCGCCCTTCGGTGACGAAGTACCCAGTCGTGGAACGCGTCGAGGTAGAACGCCGCCACGACACCGCCGAGGAGGTACAGCGGATACGAGAAGACGAGACGCGCCTCGAGTTTTGACGAGATCGAAAAGCCGAACCATCCCCGTCGCACGACGTAGGGAAACACGATCTGCCAGAGGACGGCACCCACGACGACGTAGACGTGAGACCTGGGAAAGCGTCGCAGCAGTTTGAAGACGTACGGGAAGACGACGTAGAACTCCAACAGCACCAAGAGGAAGTAGAGGTGGAAATAGCCCGTGGCGAGCGAGACGAAGAAGTTGTGTGCTCCCGTCGCACTGAAGATCGACGAGAGCGGGAAGTGAAAGTAGGGAAACCTCGACGCTGGTACAAGGGCAGCCATCGGAAAGTAGATGACGGTCCACACCAGGTAGACGAGACCCACGGCCATGAAGCGGCGCTTCCAGTAATGACCTATGGCGACGGTCTCGCTGTTGCGATAGCTGTAGGCCAACATGCACGCCGAGACGAAGAGGAACGCGTCGCGAGAGAAGTGCGTCAACGTCAAGATTCCTGACGCCAAAAGACTCGTCGAAAGTGGCGAGAAGAAGAGCAACGCGTGTGTCGAGATGACCGCCGTCTGTTTGATCGGACGCATCGCGTCGATGTGATCAAGACGTTGGCGAGTGCCGCTCGGTACCACACCGGAGACTGTCGTCGTTACTTTCTCCGTCGAGCTTTGCATGTGACGTCTCACTCGACCGTGCCGCTACAGCGACTCTTGGTGAAGCACAGTGACGTCGTCCCCGCGAAGGAGGCCCTTGCGAATCTTTCCCGTGGCGTGAGCGGGAAAGCTCTCCACCACCCTGACGGTGACCGGCCGGTGCGCCTTCGAGAACGTGGCGTTCGCGGTGCGACGCACTCGCTCGACCAAGTTCGCCATTTCCCCGGGTGAGTCGGAGGTCATCTCGTCGGAACGAAGGTAGGCAACGGGCACCTGGCCGAACACGTCGTCGGCCTCACCGACAACGGCGACCTCGGCGACGCCATCGACCGTCACGAGGACGTTCTCGATCTCGAGTGGGTAGATCTTCTCCCCTCCGCGATTGATGACGTCGTCGCTGCGTCCAACGATGAAGAGATACCCGTCGTCATCGAAGTAGCCGAGATCGCCCGTCCTGAGCCAACCATCATCGTCGAATCGATCGTCGTAGGCGGAACTTTCGTAGCGCGTGATAACCGTGGGACCCTTGATCTCGATGTACCCCACGAGGTTCGATTTTCTAGCGGCGTCATCGCTCTCGGGCGTGACCACGCGAACGTTGACGCCCACCGCGACACCCACCGAGCCGGACTTTCGAACGCCCGTGAGCGGAGTGACACAGATCTGACTGGCCGCTTCGGTCATGCCGTAGGACTCAATGACGGGGATACCCGTTGACGCCTCGAACTGATCGAAGAGGGCGGGCGCGAGCGGCGCCGAAGCGGAACGAATGAAACGTACGCTCTTCGAAGGAATTTCACCGTCTTCGAGGATCGAAAGTCGCGAGATGATCGCCGGCACCGCGTTGATCCACGTGACCTCGAAATCATTGACGACCTTCCAGAACCCCGTACGGTGGAATCGGTCATCGAGCACCAATGACGAGCCCGCGTAGAGGGTCGCGAGGAGCCCCACGACTTCGGCGTTGACGTGCCACAGAGGCAGAGGACTGAACCCCCGATCCGTGACGTCGAGTTGATTGTGTCGCGCGACGAGTTCGGCGGTCGCGAGCAACTGAACAACAGAGAGCGCCACGACCTTGGGTACTCCCGTGGTACCCGACGACGCGAGCACCACGCCGCCGTCACTAGACCGCCCGTCAGCGATCTCGAGAACGCTCAAGGACGAGACGTCGTTGCCGATCTCGAGAATGTTGCGCCAATTGACTGGTGCGTTCGCGGGAGCGTCGCGGTCACTGAGCACCACGCGAAGCTCCAAGTTTGTCGCGCGTGCGGTGACGCTCGCGAGATTCGAATCGCTCACTGTGGAGTCGAGCGGCGCGACCCACGCGCCCATCGCGACGCCCGCTAGGAACCACGTGGAGAACGTGAGAGGGTCCGCCACTTGAAGTCCTACGCGGTCACCGCGCCGTACGCCCCAGGCGCGAAGGCGGTTGCGAAGACGCGCGACGTTGTCGAGCAGCTCTACGAAGGTGAGGGTGCGGCCACTTCGAGCGTCAAAGAGATACGGTGCCGTCGAACGCGTCGACGCCTGCTTCAAGAGCAACGAATCGAGGAGGTGACGATCTGTTCGCGTCGGAGAAGTTTCCATCAGTGGATCAGTTAGTACATCATTCGATGGTCAACGTAATGCTTGAACTCGAGGAGATTCGACGAGGGATCGCAGGCCACGAAGGTCTGGTGGACTTCGACCATGCCCTCGAAGCGAAGGTTCACGTCGCTGTAGAGCGGGACGTCACGCTGCTTACATAGTTGGTGCAGGGCGTCGAAGTCGCTCTGCTCGCGAAACGTCACGCCGAAGTGACGTGGGTACATTGGCAGTTGACTCATCGGTGTCGTCTCGGCTGGTGCCTCCGTGAGGTGGCAGACCAATTGATCACCGAAGAAGTCCAACGTGACGCGGTCATCGTATCGTCGAGCCAGATTGCAGCCCAGCTTGGTCACGTAGAACGCAACCGTCTCGTCGAGGTCGTAGGCCGGGATGGCTAGATGAAAAACGTCGCGACTCTCTCTCATCGGTCGTCAGACCGCGTCGGCAAACCGGGGCTCGAAAGCAAGGAGCGTCTCACTGCGTAGTCCCATGCGGATGGTTTCAAGGGGAATGATGTCCGTGACCGCAATGTTGCCCAAGTTGGCGTCCGGTCCGACTCGTTGGACGAAGTACGTCTGAAGTTCGGTCGAAGGGGCTTCGAAGAGCAGTCGCTCGTGGTCGATGTTTGCCGACAGGATCTCTTCGATGAGACCGTAGCGAAGCTCCCCGTTCGAGCGACAGATGCCGCCTTGGCCGCCCTCACGCGTCTCCAGCGTGACGAGCGTCGCGCCGGCCTCGAGATCGGCTTTGATATAGCTAATCCACTTCCCGGGCGCCATAACGTCCGAGACGGCCTGGTTCTTCGAGCCCACCTCGGAGATGACGTTGAAGTCATCGGTGAGGCGCTTCACGTAGTCCGCCTTGTCGTCGTTCGTGATGTCGATGGTCCCGTTGGACACTTCCACGAAGCGACAACCGTAGCCCAGGCAGAGACTCCGGAACTCTTCGAAGCGGTCTTGCAGGATGTACTTCTCGAAGAGGGTGCCCCCGAGGTAGAAGTCAATGTTGGCTTCCTTCAGGACGTCGAGCTTCACGCCGAAGTTCTTGGTCACCGCCGACGTTCCCCAACCGAACTTCACGAAGTCGACGTGTTCGCCTTGGCTCTCGATTACGTCGATGAAGTGACCGAGGGGCACACCCTTGTCAATGATCATCGTTCGGCCGACGGTACGCGGCTTCGAGGCTCTCGTTGGAAGTTGAAGGGTCATGGCTCAATTCCTTTTTCTTGCGGGCCTGACAAAATGCCAGGGGAGAAGGATGCAAGGTCTCGACGTCCTAACTCGAGAGTACCACCCGGCGCGTCTTCTTTGATCGTGACCCTGGACGTTTGTTGAGGCTCAGTCAAGGACAGGCTTAATCGAGACTCTGTGTTTCCTTAGAACGAGCGTGCGTCATCGATACGTCACTCTTGGAAACTCCTGTGAATCGAATCAGGCGTCACGTTCACGTCACGAAAAGTCGACCAATCGTCGTCGCACTTTTGCGCGTGGTGTGTCGGCTCGCGACAACGTCATGGTCACGGAACATCACCGCTACCACCGCCAACTTCGTCATGTCGTGACGTTCTTACGTCCACTGACGACAAGACACAGCGACGTTGCGACGCGGCGGCGCGCGTGCTTGATGCCTCGTGACCGCGTTCGCGTTCGCGTTCGCGTTCGCGTTCGCGTTCGAGTTGGAGTTCGAGTTCGAATCCATTCCGACACCGGTACTCTTGACGCCGTGACTTCCTCTCCACCACACGACTTCTCGATGATGCTGGTGCGCCACGGCGAGACCGATTGGAACGCGGCGCATCGCGTCCAGGGACACCACGACGCCGCGCGACTCACGGCGCAGGGCCGTCAGCAGGCTCAGTTGATCGCTAATTCCTTACGAGAACTGGGTTTCGCCCACCTTTTCTCCAGCGATCTCGACCGCGCAACGGAGACCGCGACGATTATCGGCGCCTCCATTGGCCTCAGGCCCGAAGTTGACCCTCTCCTTCGGGAACGGAGCTTCGGCTCGTACGAAGGCGGCCCGGTCGATCATCTCACCAGTGACGTGACTGGCATCGACGACGACGTTCTCGTCGATCCCGACGCGCGCCCCCCGGGTGGCGAGTCATTTAGAGACGTCGTCACTCGCGTTGGACTCTTCATCGAACGTGAGATTAAAACGCTCTCGACGAGCCGACTGCTCGTCGTCACGCACGGCGGCACGTTGCGCGCCATGCGCGCCTACGCAGCGCACGAGCCACTCGAGGGTCTCTCGTGGTACCCCGTGGGCAACTGCAGCGTGTGGACGCTCGACACCACCTTCGTACGCGAGGACGACGTGACTTCAACGCTCGGCTGACTCGATTGTCGCGTACGCTCGTTCTGACAGAGCATGACTACAACAGTGGCGCGGCGCAGGCGATGGCTACGACCGCGACCACTGTTCCGACGACGGAGAACGTCAGCATCGAAGGTCGCACGTCGTTGCGATGAGCGATTCGTATCCACAGCAGCGACGACAGCGCGCCGGTCACCATGATGTTAGGCCCTAGGTCCAGTCCCAGTAGCAACGCGTACGGGTGAGCGACCCGATGTGCCGCGAAGAGCGACGCGGCGGGAAGATTGTTGATAACGAGTGACGCGATTGCCGACGTGGCGATCGTCGCGGTAACACTCGCGTGGCGTAAGAGGCTCGACGTGAGTGTCGAGAATCGAGCGAACCAACCCACCGACACGGCGACGCCAAAGAGCAGCAAGAGCGTCCAAGGATTCGTCACGGAAAGTGCGTCGCGAAGTGCGCTGCGCTTTTTCACCGCGATCTCGTAGAGTTCCGAGACGAGACCCACCAGAAAGATCCAAATCGCTGGGGATTTCAGTAGCAACATCGCGAGAACGGCGAAGCCGACGGCAACCACGCCCGGGCCGAAAATGAACGACGTCGTCGATCGCTCGGGGGCTTTCGCTTCTTGGCGAAGCGGTCGCCAACGCCACGCCACCACCACGGCGATCGTCACGACGACGGCGACGGTCCACGGCAACACCATGTGTCGAGCGAACGTCGAACCCAACGTGGGTCTGCGAGCGAAGACGAGCAGGTTGGTGAGATTCGACCCCAACAACAACAGCGAGGCCGAATTCGACATGAAGATTGTCCCGTAGAGAAAGGCCTTCTCATCAGTTCCTTTCGCTCGCGCCGCGTGGAGGGCGACCGGGGTCATGAACACCACGGACGTGTCGAGATTCAAGACCGCCGTGACCAAGGCGACCGCGACCATCGTCACGAGAAGGAGCGACAGACCTTTACCGGGCACGCGTGCGCACCATACGCCAACCAGTCGAAAGAGACCCTCCCTTGACGCGACGTGCCCGATAAGCAGCAGACCCGCAACGAGAACGAACGGTGACCACGTGGCACTGATCGTCTGAGCCAAGTCGTGCATGGTGCCACGTTAGAGGCCGATCTCAACGCAGCCGGAACTAAGCAGTGATCCAAGACGAGGTGACCTTCGTTACGTCACGTATAACGATCTAGCGACGTGAGCGGCGCCATGGTGGCGGCCCGACCTCGATCCGAGCCAAGGTTGACGCGACACGCCCGAAGCGATCGTCGCCCTTCATCCAACTCTCGTACGCTGCCGTGATCTCTTCTTGAGTCCGTGCGACGAAGTTCCACCACATCATGATCGTCTCGTCGAACGGGACGCCGCCGAGCAGCATCGCGACGGAGCCCTCGCCTGTCTTTAAGCCAATCTCGTCGCGACCGAGTCCGAGGTACGCGAGATGTCCGGGCGTGACCCACGTGCCGTCGAGTTCGACGGCACCACTCGTCACCACCATCGCGTACTCGAAGGTCTTCTCGAGCGGTACGACGTGCTCACCTGGTCGAAGGCGTAGTTCGACGCCCACCGATTCACTGTCGTGGCGGGCGCTCGACGCGGCGGCCCCGACGGTACCGACGAGAACCGTGGCCTGGCCATGCGACATCTCGAACGTCGGTAACGCGCCGTGATGTTCGAACGCCGACGGGCCGTGGCGCGTCGACGACGGCAGGGCGGCCCACAACTGCACGCCGTGCAACTCTCCCGACGTCACGCCGGGATTCTCCTCAGAGTGCGCGATCCCTTCGCCCGAGGTCATGAGGTTCATCTGCCCCGGCCGAATCAACTGCTCGGATCCGAGACTGTCACGATGCAGTATCTCTCCCTCGAAGAGCCAGGTCACGGTCTGGAGTCCGAGGTGCGGGTGCGGCGCGATATCGAAGCTCCGCGACGGACTGAACGTGGCCGGTCCCATGTGATCGACGAAGCACCACGGTCCGACCGTGCGCCGCCCTCGCGTCGGTAGCGCACGTCGAACGTCGAATTCACCAACTTTGGTGGATCGAGAGTCCGTGACGATCAGTTCCGTCTCGTTCGAGTCCTGCTCGCCGTCCATGCTCGTAGTCTTTCAGGCTCGAGCACCGTTTTCTACTCCCCGCGCAAAGCCCGTGACGACGAGACGAAGCACCAGATCTTGCGTCAGTCGACGTCGAAGCGGTACCCGACGCCCGGCTCGAACACGAGCCGACTCGGTGCGCCAGGGTCGTCCTCTAACTTCTCACGAAGACATTCGACGACGGTCTTCAGGTACGCCGACTCGTCGTGGTAGCCGGGTCCCCAGAGGTGTTCGAGAAGCTCTTGCTCGCCCACGACGTCGCCCCGCAGACGGGTCAACTCGGCAAGGATCGCCCACTCCTTTGGTGAGAGATGAATCGTCTCACCCCGGCGGCGCACGTGACGTGATCCGAGATCAATGGACAGGTCACCGGTGTCGACGACAGCCTCCTCGCCCAACGCGGCGCGTCTGCGCAGGGCCGCTCGAATTCGCGCGAGCAACTCGTTGATGCCAAAGGGCTTCATGAGATAGTCGTCGGCCCCGGCCTCGAGGGCTGACACCTTCTGGTCCTCTTGGAGTCGCGTCGACGTCACGATAATTGGCGCGCTGCTCCACCCGCGTACAGCGGTGATGACTTCGACACCCGAGAACTGGGGTAGCCCGAGGTCCACCATCAACAGGTGCGGGTAGGTCTTCGCGGCGAGTGAGATGGCCTCGTGGGCCGTCAGCGCCGTCACGACGCCGTAGCCGTGAGCGCCGAGACCCTTCGACAGTGCTCGACTCAGGGAATGATCGTCGTCAACGACCAATATCGTCGTCATTCGGCCTCCTCGCCCAAACGCGAAAGCTGAAGGTTCCTGGGAATGGTGAGGACCCTAGTGCACGCTTCGTCAAGGGAATTGGTCCACGTTCCAGCCAGCATCGCCGCGCACCGGAAATCCTTGCTCAGCGCCCCTTTCGACGAACATGCTGTCGTGTACGGATTCAACTAACTCGCGCCGTCGGGTGCTCGAAGTGGAAACTCCAGCACGACCGTGAGGCCGCCACCCGGCGTGTCCTCAAAGCGGAGGCGACCTCCGAGTTCCTGGAGGAAACCGGACGCCACGCTGAGTCCGAGGTTGACGCCCTTCTTGTCCGTCGTGAAGCGCTGGCGGTCGTCGAGGATCGCCGTTCGTTCGGCCACGGCGACACCCGGACCTCGATCGATGACCAGTAGTTCGATGGCGTCACCGGTCATGCCCGCCGTGATCCTCACGGGACGGTCCTTCGGACTGAACCGACAGGCGTTCTCGACGACGATAGTGATCGCTCGTTCGCACAAGGCAGCGTCCGACGTGAAGGGAGGAAGGTTGCGGGCGACGTCGATGTCGAAGGGTCGAGCGCTCTTGTCGATCGTCACCAGCGCGTGGTCGACGAGTACGTCGATCGAGACCCGTTCCATCTTCGGCGTGATGCTCCCGGCTTCGAGACGGCCGGCGTCGACGAGATTGGCCGCCAACCGGTGAAGGCGCTGCACTTCCACCTCGATCTCCAACAGTCGCTCGCGTTGCACTCGTGCGGGAGCCGTCACGACCCCGTCGAGGAGCGACGTCACTTTGTACTGGATCATCGAGAGCGGTTCGCGCAGATCGTACGAGATCGCGCGCAACAGTCCCGACCGTCGGGTGTGTGCGTCGGCGAGCACTCGTCGTTGCGTCTCGCCTTCGACCGTGTTCACCGTGCGAAAGCCCGCGGCGATTCTTCCCGCGAACGCACCGACGAGTTGGCGATCCTCACCGTCGAGTGACACGCCGTCGAGGACCAGGGAGTGCTCATCGTCAACGCCGAAGTGCGTCGCCGCTGACGAAACGTTGAACTCGTCGCCACTCACCACGAGGGGCTCCCACCCATCAGTCCCCGGCACCAAGATCGCTGCGCTCGACGCGCCGAACACCGCGCGTATCGAGTCGAGTAGGGGCAGCAGATCTTCGTTCGAGGTGCCAACCGTGGCCACCACCTTTACCAACACCTCGGCTTCGGCGCGGGCGCGATCGGCCTCATGAGAGCGCCTGGCAAATCGGCTCACGATGATGCTCGCGCCGACGGCGAAGCCGAGAAAGGCCAGGAGCGACACGAGCTCGTTGGGTCGCGAGACCACAAGGGTGTGCAGAGGCTTCACGAAGTAGTAGTTCTCTAGACCAAAGGCAGCGACCGCGGCGGCAAGACCCACCACCGCTCCGCCCCACGAGGTCAGTGCCAACACCACGACGAGGTAAGCGAGAAACTCCGTTGAAGGCGACAGGCTCGAGCGCACGTCGGTGAGGATCGCAGTCAGCACCGGCAGAGTCACCGCGCCGAGCACGAGTGCGACGATCTTTCGTCGCCACGAAAACTGTCGGGCGCGTCGTCGCTGTCGAACGGTCGGCGTGCGCTCGTCGCCCACCGCGATGACGTGCACGTCGAGGTCGGGCGTGTGGCGAAGGACCTTCTCCACCACCCCGCCGAGCGGTCGTAGGGTCGAGCGCGACCTGCTCGCTCCAAGGAGGATCTGGGTGCCGCGCTCCGAGCGGGCGAAGGCGACGAGGGCCGTCGAGACGTCGCCGTCGACGACCTCTTGGTACTTGCCCTCGAATTCTTCGACCAACTCTCGGGTGAGCGCCGTCTCAGACTCCGTGCGACGCGCGCCGTCGGCACTCACGACGTGCAGGGCGAGGATCTCGGCGCCAGTGCGCGACGCGATCCTCGCGGCCCGACGTAAGAGGATCTCGTCGACCGGCGTACCCGCGACGCCCACGATGAGACGCTCGCGGGTCTCCCAGGTTTCGTTGATGTCGTGATCGTCTTGGTATCGCTGGAGGGCGTCTTCCACCCGATCGGCCAGCCAGAGCAACGCGAGCTCTCGAAGTGCACTGAGATTTCCGACCCGGAAGTAGTTCGAGAGCGACGCGTCGATCTTGTCCGCGGTATAGATGTTGCCGTGCGCCATTCTTCGACGTAGTGCCTCGGGTGTCACGTCGACCAACTCGATCTGCTCGGCCCGACGCACGACCGCGTCGGGCACGGTCTCTTGTTGCGTGATACCCGTGATCTTTTGCACGACGTCATTCACGGATTCGAGGTGCTGGATGTTGACGGTCGTGATGACGTCGATGCCCGCGTCGAGAAGCGCTTCGACGTCTTGCCAACGTTTTTCGTTCAAGCCATCGGGGACGTTGGTGTGCGCGAGTTCGTCGACCAGCGCCACTTCTGGCTTTCGCGCGAGGATCGCTCCGATATCCATCTCTTCGAGTTGAGCTCCGCGGTACTCGCGCGTCGTCCGTGGCACGATCTCGAGATCACGTACTTGCGCGTCCGTCGAGGGACGGTGGTGCTTCTCCACGTAGCCGATGACGACGTCGGTCCCGCGTTCGCGACGACGCCAACCCTCGTCGAGCATCCGGTAGGTCTTACCGACGCCCGGCGCCGAACCCAGGTACACGCGGAGGATTCCTCGAGCCATGCGTTAATACTCGTCCGTGGCGCGCGCGCTCGCCCGCAGCGAAGTGCGACGTCGTGTTTTCGAGCGATTGCCCTGGCTCGCGCTCATCTACGCGACCCGCGTTTCGGTCGCGAGCGAAGCACCGACCACGTTGACCAACAACACCGCGACCACTCGGCGCTCGAGCGAGACAGGCTGGCCCGATGAGGGCGTCAGGATGAATCGACCAAGCGCCCGACCACGCCATTCGGCGACGATCTCTGCGGCCGGCCCCGGTATACCTATGTCGCTCACCGGCCACTCGAGACCCACGTGGATAACGGCGCCGCTCGAGACGATCCGCGCGAGCGGAGGATTGGTGAGGGTGGCGTCGAATCGACAGGCCCGTAGGTCGAGGAGGGGCACCAGCGAGCGCTCGACACTCTCGATGACCTCGACACTTCTCGACGATCGCGCGGCCAGGTCCGTGAGGTCACGGATCATTGAGACGTACGTGGTCTCTTCGTTGGAGACGAGCGAGTGGTGGCGGCTCCTCGCGGCCAACTCGGTGACGATGATGCCGACGACGAAGATAGCGATCGTCGTCTCGAGGTCGGGGCGATGGCTGATCGCGAACTGGTAGTAAGGCCTCGTCAAGAAGAAGTCGAACCACAGGGCCGCCGAGACACTCGCGACGAAACCACTGACGCGACTGCCGAGCACCGCGATCGCCACCACGCACGCGACGAGCACCAGCGCGGCTGCCGTGGTCGTGAAGTTCCCTCGAAAGGGTACGAGCGCGGCAGCGGCGGCGGGTACGAGAAGGGCCAGGATAAAGGCGAGGTGCTGACGATACGTGGCGAACATCTCGATCATGACTGCGTCCCCCTTTCTTCGATCGACTGTCACGACCGGGTTGGTCTAACCAAGTCGAGCGAGCGCTTCGTTCAACTGCAGGACGTCGATGTAGCTACTGCCGAGGAAGCCGAACTGCGCCCCGTGGGTCTGACTGGTGATCAGCGCGCGAAGCCTCGAAGCAGAGACTCCAGTCGCCTTGGACACCATCGGAATCTGCACGATGGCGTCCTGCGGAGAGATGTCCGGGTCGTAGCCACTGCCCGAGGTGGTCACGAGGTCCGGCGTCGGATTGACGCCGAGCTTGTGCCAGTACTTGACGAGTGCCTTGGTGTCGTCCAAGAACTTCTGTGAGCGTGGCCCGAAGTTGGTCGCCCCGGAGCCACCGGCCGCGCCGTTGGCGACAAGGGGGTTGTCGCCTCCGTGTCCTACCGGACTCGGATTCTTGGGGTTGGTGTCGGCGTAAGCGCCGGTGTCGTCGGGGCGACCGTGAAACCACTTCGGACTTGACCAGTTCTGACCTATCAAGGTCGAACCATTAGCCGTCAGCGAACCGTTGGCCTGATTCTTGAACAACACCTGGGCGACGCCAGTGCCAGCGAAGGCGTAGACGAAGCCGAAGAAAATCATGCAGATGACTGCCATGACCAGTGAACGACGGAGGTGAATGAGCATGAGCAATCTCTCTTTAGTAGGCGTGCAGCGCGACGAGTATGAGGTCGATGAGTTTGATGAACGCGAACGGGACGAGAATGCCGCCCACGCCGTAGATCCAGACGTTCCGTCGCAGGATCGCGGCCGAACCCGAGGCTCGGAACTTCACACCCCGAAGGGCCAAGGGAATCAACGCGATGATGACGAGGGCGTTGAAGATCACCGCGGACAACACGGCACTTTGGGGACTGTGCAGGCGCATGATGTTGAGTGAGTTGAGCTGAGGGTACGTCGCCACGAACAGCGCGGGAATGATCGCGAAGTACTTCGCCACGTCGTTCGCAATGGAGAACGTGGTGAGTGACCCTCGGGTGATGAGGAGCTGCTTTCCGATCTCGACGATGTCGATCAGCTTCGTCGGGTTCGAGTCGAGGTCGACCATGTTGCCCGCTTCTTTCGCGGCCGTGGTCCCGGTGTTCATCGCGACGCCGACGTCAGCTTGAGCGAGGGCCGGCGCGTCGTTGGTGCCGTCGCCCGTCATCGCGACCAATTTGCCGCCTTCTTGCTCTTGCTTGATCAACGCCATCTTCGCCTCGGGCGTGGCCTCGGCGAGGAAGTCATCAACGCCCGCCTCTTGGGCAATGGCGGCGGCCGTTAACGGGTTGTCGCCCGTGATCATGACGGTGCGAATACCCATGCGACGCATCTCGTCGAACTTTTCACGAATGCCCTGCTTGACGACGTCCTTGAGCTCGATGACGCCGACGATGTCGGCGCCGTCGGCGACGACCAGCGGCGTCGATCCGGCACGCGCCACGCGTTCGACGATGGCGTCGAGGTCGCTCGGCGTGGTGCCACCGAGGTCGCTCGCCCAGCGCTTGACGGAGTCACCCGCGCCTTTACGGATTTTGCGCGTGCCGACGTCCAGTCCCGACATGCGCGTCGTTGCGGTGAAGGGGATGAAGGCGTGGTCGCCTTCGAGTTGGCGCTCTCGTATGTCGAAGAGTTGCTTCGCGAGGACGACGATGGAACGGCCTTCGGGCGTCTCGTCGGCGAGTGACGCCAGTTGCGCGACGTCGGCCACTTCCAGCTCGGTGTGTCCCCCCACGGGAAAGAAGTTGGCGGCCATCCGGTTACCGAGCGTGATCGTTCCCGTCTTGTCGAGCAACAGCGTCTGGACGTCGCCTGCGGCCTCCACGGCTCGACCGCTCATGGCGAGCACGTTGCGCTGCACGAGTCGGTCCATACCGGCGATACCAATAGCCGAGAGCAACGCGCCGATGGTCGTGGGAATGAGACAGACCAGGAGTGCCACCAAGACGACGATCGACACCGACGCACCCGCGAAGTTCGCGAACGGCACGAGGGTGACGACGACCGGGATGAAGACGATGGTGAGCACCGCGAGGAGGATCGTGAGTGCGATCTCGTTCGGCGTCTTGTGACGGTTGGCACCTTCCACCAGCGTGATCATTCGGTCGATGAACGTGTGACCACGTTCGGCAGTGATGCGAACGACGATGCGGTCCGAGAGCACCTTGGTGCCACCGGTGACGGCCGAACGGTCGCCACCCGACTCTCGAATGACCGGCGCTGACTCACCCGTGATGGCCGACTCGTCAACCGAGGCGATACCTTCGACGATCTCGCCGTCTGAGGGGATGACGTCGCCGCCCTCGCAGACCACGAGGTCGCCCTTCGAGAGTTCAGCCGCCGGCACCAACTCCTCGTTTCCGTCCGCGCGAAGTCGACGCGCCTCGGTCTCGGAGCGCATCTTTCTCAACGTGTCGGCCTGCGCCTTACCGCGGCCCTCGGCCATAGCTTCGGCGAAGTTGGCAAAGATAACCGTGAGGAGTAGCCACACGGTGATCGACCAGGTGAAGGTGCTCGGGTGCGCGATCGCTTCGATGAAGCTGATGATCGTTCCGACGAGGACGACGAACATCACAGGATTCTTCACTTGGACTCGCGGATCCAACTTAAGGACGGAGTCCTTCAGCGCCTGACGCAGGATGGGGCCGTCGAAGAGGCCTCGCGACTCGGCGACGCCGTGCGCGCTCGGTCCCGTTGCTGGTTGATGGAGAACGGTAGTCATTAGAAGAACCTCAGGTGGCTAAGTTGCTCGACGACGGGGCCGAGAGATATCGCGGGGAAGAAGGTCAGTCCACCGATGATCAAGATCACGCCAATGGTGAGACCCACGAACATCGGATTGTCGGTGCGGAACGTGCCCAACGACTCGGGCACCACGTCCTTCTCGGCGAGTGCGCCGCCGAGAGCCAGCGCCGGGATGATGATGGCGAAGCGGCCGAGCAGCATCGCAATCGCACCCACGACGTTGTAGAAGGGGCTGTTGCCAGTAAGGCCGCCGAAGGCCGAACCGTTGTTGTTCCCCTGCGAGGTCAGACCGTAGAGGATCTCGGTGAAACCGTGGGGGCCCGAGTTGAGTGGACCAGCACGACCGACCGCGAGCGACACCGCAACAGCCGTGACGACCAAGACCACAATCGGCATCACGAGCGCGCCGAGTCCCGCGAGTTTGACTTCTCTCGCTTGGATCTTTTTACCGAGGTACTCCGGTGTTCGCCCGATCATCAGTCCCCCGATGAAGACCGCAATCAGGGCGTAGAGCAGCATGGTGTAGAGGCCACTGCCCGTGCCGCCTGGGGTGACCTCTCCCAGCATCATGCCGGTGAGGAGTCCGAGGCCACCGACGGGCGTGAACGAGTCGTAGGAACCGTCCGCCGACCCGGTGGAGGTCATGGTCGACGAGACGCCAAAGAGTGCCGACGACGTGTCGCCGAAGCGGACTTCCTTTCCTTCGGTATTACCTACCGTCGAGTGGATGCCCGCGGCCGCGACGACGGGGTTGTTCTGGTGCTCGGCGTACGAGGTGAAGCCCACCCACACACCGAAGAGGATTACCATCGCGGCGAGTAGCGCCCTGCCGTGACGGATACTGCCCACCATCTTGCCGAAGGTGTAGGTGAGGGCGAAGGGAATCGCGAGAACCAAGTAGATCGAGAGGAAGTTCGTGAGACCCGTCGGGTTCTCGAACGTCGTCGCGGAGTTCGCGTTGTTGAAACCGCCACCGTTCGTGCCGAGTTGCTTGATGGCTTCCATGAACGCGATAGGGCCTCGGGCGATGGTCTGTGAGACGCCGTTCAAGACGTCGTGGAATGACGCGGTGCCGGCAAGCGTCTCGACGGCGCCTTGGCCGACGAAGATGATGCCGAAGGCGAAGGCGACAGGCAACAGGATGTAGAACATGCAGCGCGTGATGTCGACCCAGAAGTTACCGATGGTCGCTGACTTGCGACGAGAGAAGCCACGGACCATGGCGATCGCGACAGCGATACCGACCGCGGGTGAGACAAACTGCTGCACCGTGAGCGCGCCGATCTGCGAGAAGTACGACATCGTCGTCTCGCCGCCGTAGTTCTGCCAGTTGGTGTTGGTCGGGAACGACACGGCAGTGTTGAAGCTGAGCGCCGAGCCGACGTTAGGGAGGTGTTGTGGGTTCATGGGCAACGAACCCTGGAGACGAAGGATCACGTACGTAAAGGTGATAGAGACGGCGGAGAAGATAATCAACGCACCGGCGTAGCGCTTCCAGGTCTGTTCCTGCGACGGCGACGTGCCGAGCAATCGGTAAATCGGCTTCTCAACGAAGCCGAGGAAGTGCACACGACCGTCGAAGACGGCCTCCATGTACGAGCCGAGGTAACGCCACGTGACGCCCAAGAGCACCACGAGCAGGAGGAGTGTGAGGAAGAAACCCATTAGAACTTCTCAGGTTTGAACATCGCGTACCCGAGGTAGAAGAACATCACCACGGAGATGATTAGTAGGAGGATTTGGGCGAGCGTCATACGCGGTCCAGTGCCCAGATGAGACCCAGCATCGCCGCGGCGAAACCCAGGATGCCTAGTAGTGAGTAGAAATCTGCCATGGACCCAGTCTTCTGATCTGGCTCTTAAGCGTCCCTTAATAACTCTCCAGGGCTCTTCATTTTTTCTTCATTCCGTCGCACCGCACGTCCGTGAAGCGTTTCGGACGATACTGAGTACGTGCAGAGACGACTGGTTGGTTCTTGCGTCGGGGTCGTGTCGGCCGTCGTCTTCGGCTTCGCACTCCTTCCCTTTCGTTCGCACGTCAGTGTCTCCACGGCGGCGCTCGTCCTCGTCATCCCCGTCGTCGTGGGCGCCGTTCTCGGCGGGTTCACCGCGGGCGCGGCCAGTGTCGTCGCCGGGTTCCTGATCTACGACTGGATGTTCGTACCGCCCTACAAGACGTT
>Ga0207933_1000993_pt1 | contig 23881 bp, 19 predicted proteins | sample NGESurdeep092012_4_FD_184488 | JGI IMG/M metagenome (GOLD analysis project Ga0207933, IMG submission 184488) | Arctic peat soil microbial communities from Barrow, Alaska - NGEE Surface sample F53-3 deep-092012 (SPAdes) | ecosystem: Environmental > Terrestrial > Soil > Wetlands > Peat ... | reverse complement strand
TGAAGGCCGAAAAACGGCCTCCGGAACGCAAAATAACAAAAAAAAACAGCCAAAACAAGCCAAATCGACGAAAATTATCCCCGCGAGAACTTCACGAACGAAAATAACGAGTTCTTCCGCAGCCTGTTCAGCCCGCGGTTCATGCCGCAACAAACCATCCGGGCTTTAGCCCCGGCCACTCTGGAGGCCCGCACCTAATGTCTACACCCGGTCTTAATCTCAACACGCACGAACTCAACTTCCGCGCTTTTCTCGATGCGCATCTCGACCAGGAAATGCTCCGCTTCACGACGGCGGGCTCGGTCGACGACGGTAAATCCACGCTGATTGGCCGTCTCCTCCACGACACAAAATCGGTCTACGAAGACCAGCTCGCATCCATCCGATCCAGTCGCGTCAATCGCGCCGGCGAGGGTGTCGTCGATCTCTCGCTGCTCACCGACGGCCTGAAGGCCGAACGCGAGCAGGGAATCACCATCGACGTCGCTTACCGCTATTTCTCCACCACAAAGCGCAAGTTCATCATCGCCGACACCCCGGGCCATGAGCAGTACACCCGCAACATGGCGACCGGCGCCTCCACTGCCGACGCTGCTATTGTTCTGATCGACGCGAAAGCCTTCGTCAAACTCGGAACACTGCTGCCGCAATCCCGCCGGCACACCTACATCGCTAGCCTGCTGCGCATTCCGCACGTCGTCGCCGCGGTCAACAAAATGGACATCGTCGACTTCGACGCCGGCGTTTTCGATCGCATCTGCAACGAGTTCACCGCACTCGCTTCGAAGCTCGGCCTTTCCAGCGTCGAAGTCATTCCGATCAGCGCGCTGCTCGGCGATAACGTCGTCGAACCCAGCGCCAACATGCCCTGGTACACCGGCCCGACGCTCCTCGACTACCTCGAAACCGTCCCGCTCCGCACCGCCGAACTCAACGGCCCGCTGCGCTTTCCCGTACAACTCGTCGTCCGCCCGAACGCCGACTTCCGCGGCTTCGCAGGGCGTGTCGAGCGCGGAGAAGTCCGCCCCGGCATGCGCGTCAAAGCCCTGCCCAGCGGCCGCATCACGCGCGTCAAAAGCATCGTCACCTACGACGGCGACCTCGCCGCCGCCTCCGCTCCGCGCAGCGTCACCCTCGAACTCGAAGACGAAATCGACCTCAGCCGCGGCGAGATGCTGGTCGCCGAAACAGAGGCTCCGCCGCACAGCAGTACCGCCTTCAGCGCGATGGTCGTCTGGATGCACGAGCAGCCCTTGGCCGTCGGCAAGACCTACCTCGCCAAGCACACCACGCGCACGGTCCGCGCCACCGTCCGCGCCATCCGCTACCGTGTCGACATCGTCTCCGCCGAACACGCCGCCGCCGACCGGCTGCGCATGAACGACATCGCCGAAGTCGAGTTCGACACCAGCCTGCCGCTGTTCTTCGACGCCTACACTGACAACCGCGAAATGGGCGCACTGATCCTCATCGATGGGGTCAGCAATGCCACTGTCGGCGCAGCCATGATCGTGTCCGCTCTCGAACCGGGTGCGAGCGAATCGGTCCATCCCCACGCTGCATTCTTCCTCTTGGCCGGACGACCCGAAGCCGCCGCCTCTCTCCAGATCGCGCTTACTCAACGAGGGGAACGCGGCATCAACATCGACGACAACCTGATTCCCGAAAGCGCATTGGCCGCCGCCTTCCGAGCGCTGCAACTCGCGGGCGTAACGGCAATCTCCGCACGCGAAAATCTCAGCCCGCAGACCATCGAGGCATTACGCCAAATGGCGGGCGACGCCTGGTTTGAACGCTAGGAGGACACCCCATGAACGATCTCGCCGCCAACCCCGAATCGATGCTCGCCGAAGAACTCGTCGCCGACATTGTGCGCAACGCGGACCCCGCCGAGGTCTGCCTCACCAGCAGTTTTCAAAGCGAGGACATGGTCGTCCTCCACATGCTGCGCCGGCATCTTCCGGATGTCCCCGTCATCTTCCTCGAAACCGGCTACCACTTTAAAGTGCTCATCGACTACCGCGACCGCATCGCGCGCGAATGGGGCCTCAACCTCATCAACGCGCTGCCGAAAACCACGCTCGCCGAGCACGAAGGCCAGTTCGGCCTCCTGCACATCGTCGAGCCTACAAAGTGCTGCGCGATACGCAAAGTCGAGCCGCTCATGCGCTCGCTCGAACCCTACTCATGGTGGTTCACAGGCCTGCGCCGCGAGCAGTCGCCCACCCGCGCCGGCCTTCAGAAAATCGAGGACCACAAACTCCCCACCGGCAAGCTGATGAAGAAGATCAGCATCCTCGCCGACTGGGACTGGGCGCGCGTCGAAGCCTACGCAACCGAGCACAGCATCCCCCGCCTCGCGCTCTACGACCAGGGCTACACCAGCATCGGCTGCGAGCCTTGCACGGCAATTCCATCCGCCGGTGCCGATGCCCGCAGCGGTCGCTGGGGCGGCAAAAAGCTCGAATGCGGCATCCATACCTTCTCAGAGAAGGCATAGAATTCCTCCATGCCCGGGGCCCTTGCACAATGATGGAACGGAGACGAATCTGCCAACTGTGGGACCGCGGCAACCCCGCCGCGCTGGTCACGCTGGTGCGCGTCGAAGGCTCCAGTTACCGCCGCACCGGCGCGCGTCTGCTCATCGCCGCCAACGGCGACTACGCCGGTAGCATCTCCGGCGGCTGCCTCGAAGCCGAAGTCATTCGCAAAGCGCAGTGGCTCGTCCGCAACGGAAACGCCGTCGTCGAACGTTACTCCACCCTCTTCGACGACACTGCAGAAATCCCCTACGGCCTCGGCTGCGGAGGTACGGTCGATCTCCTGATCGAGCCAACCCATACCCCCGAATGCCTCGCATTGATGGACGCCATGAAAGCCTCGCTACGCGGAGAACCACGCCGCATTATCACCTGGCTCCCGCAACGCAACAGCCGACTGCGACGCGGAATTTCCGATGACTCCGAAGCGACAATTTTCAGCAGCAAACCAACCGACCGCATCGGCCCCGACCTCTACGCCGAAACTCTCGACGCCCCGCTGCGCCTCTTCGTCTTCGGCGCCGGCGACGACGCGCAACCGATGGTGCGCATGGCGGCGCTGATTGGATGGAGCGTCATCGTCGTCGACGCCCGCTCCCAGTGGGCTCGGCCCGAACGCTTTGCGGAAGCCGAGTGCGTCATCGCCACCTCCACGCTGGATAGCATCGCCATCACCGCCCGTGACGCCGTCGTCCTCATGACCCACAGCTACGAACAGGACCGTGCCTGGCTGGCCGCGGTCCTGCCCAAAGCTCCGCGCTACCTCGGCCTTCTCGGCGCGCGTCATCGCAGCGCGCTGCTCGTGAGTGAAGTTGCGGAAATGTTGCAGTGGCCCGTTACCCGCGTCTGCGAAGGTCTCTTTGCGCCCGTCGGCCTCGACCTCGGCGGAGACGGCGCGGAGGCCATCGCACTCGCCACCATCTCTGAAGTTCAAGCCTGCTGCGAAGGCAAACTCGGCGTCTCGCGTCGCATGACGCCCGCGTCAGTGGCCGAACAGATCACCCTCGGCGGAGCATCGCGCTATCTGCAACCCCAGTGTGCGCTGTGAGCATCGCCGCGATCATTCTCGCGGCAGGTGAGTCAACCCGCCTCGGCCGGCCTAAACAAACGCTGCAAATCAATCAAGAGTCGCTGTTAGAACGAGCAGTCCGTTTAGCTAGCGAGGCCGGTTTCTCTCCAGTGATCGCAGTTCTGCGTGACAACGATCTCATTGACGCGGTGCAGAAGCAAGGTGCTATCGCGCTGCTCAATAGAAAATCGTACGAAGGCATGGCATCGTCCATCCGCTGCGGAGTAGAAGCTGCACGAAGCTTCAAGGCGAGCGGCGTGGTCGTGATGACTTGTGATCAACCCGGCGTCACCGCCGATCACCTCCGCGCTCTAACCGCCGACGATGCAGCAATTACCGGATCAGCGTATGCGGGCCGCGTCGGCGTGCCGGCGTATTTCCCCGCCGCGTCTTTCGATGCCTTGCTCGCGCTACAGGGAAATACAGGCGCTCGTGAATTACTGCGAGGAGCCAGGTCAATCTCAAATGAAGCGCTCAACCTCGATATAGACACCGAGCAAGATTTCCGCAAGGCACAAGCCTTGTTTGAACGCTGATCTAACTCATCAGCGACCGCAAAAACTCTTCCAGCAAATTCTCCGCCACGGCCGCGCGATACATTGCTGTCGAACGTATATCGTCGATCGGCTTTGCCTCACTCGCAAGTGCCGCCCGCCCAGCGCGAATCGTCGCTTCGTTGATGCGACGACCCAGCAGCGTCGCCTCGGCAGCGCCACAACGTATCGGCCTGTCCGCCAGGGATGCAGCGCCAATACGAATATCGGCGATCACCTCGCCCTCTATCAACGCTATGCCCGCCAGTGCAACCTTGGAAATCGCCTGCGCATTCCGCGTGCCCACCTTGCGAATGTACTGCCGATAGCCGTCGAATTCGCGGGGAACACTGATGCTGTGCAACAACTCATCCGGCCGCAACGCGGTCCTTTTGTAGCCGAGATGAAAGTCTGAGTAAGGTAGACTCCGCTTGCCAATCGCGCTGATCAGCGTCACAGTAGCGCCATAAGCCAGCAGCGCGGGTGGCGTATCGGCAGCCGGAGAAGCATTGCAAATATTGCCGCCCAGCGTACCGCGGTTCTGGTTCGCCACGCTCCCTGTCCAGGACGCCGACTGGATTAGCAGTGGCAGGTCCTCCGCAATCGCAGCATCGCGTCGGATGTCCGTAAACGTGGTCCCCGCGCCAATGTGGATCGCATCATCCTCCACGCGGATAAATCGCAACTCATCCAGATGCTGAATCGACAGCAGCGACCGCTGCACCAGTCGCCCTGTCCCGAGCGCAACCATCAACTCCGTGCCGCCGGCAATCGCCGTATACTTCCCCGGTTCCGCCGCGATCTGCGCCAGCACCGCATCCAGCGTCGCCGGCGCTTCGAGTTCAAAAAGTGCCGCGTCAGACCGCATTAGCGAGCGCCTCCCGCAGCGGCTTCCTGCACAGCCTCAAAGATCCGCATGTACCCCGTGCAGCGGCAAAGATTCCCCGCGAGGCCTTCCTGAATCTGTTCCAGCGTCGGGTTCGGATATTTTTCCAGCAGATGATGCGTCGCAAGAATCATCCCCGGCGTACAAATCCCGCACTGCGCCCCACCCTTTTCCAGAAAGCATTGCTGAATCGGATGCAGCCGCCCCTCCGTCGACACGCCTTCAATCGTGCATAGCCGTGCGCCGTTCGCCTGCAACGCTGGCACCAGGCACGAGTTCACTAACTCGCCATTGAACAGAACGGCGCACGCTCCGCACTCACCTTCGCCGCAGCCTTCTTTCGTGCCCGTCAGGTGCAGGTCTTCGCGCAGCACATCGAGCAGCCGCTTCATCGGTGGAACATCTACCGTCTGCCTGTTTCCGTTCACAGTAAAAGTCACATTGCTCATGCGAGTACCTCGGGCAGGAACTCGCCTTGCCGCGTTACGTCGAACTCTTCGCTCCCGCCGTGCCCCGGTTCGGTGAAGCTCGTGAAGCGCTCGAAGATGTCTTCCGGTAGCAGCGGAATCGTATTGAACGCCACGCCGGTCGCATTCTCAATCGCATTCAGGATCGCCGGCGCGGGTCCATCCATCGGCAATTCGCCGATGCCTTTCGCGCCGCTGGGCCCGTGAATGCTGGGCGTTTCTTCGAAACGCACATGGATCGGCGGAAGGTCCGCGCTCGTCGGCATGATGTAGTTGGTCATCTGGTTGTTCATCATGCGGCCTTCTTTCCACATACACTTTTCGTACAGCGCATAACCGATGGCTTGTGCGACGCCGCCTTCGACCTGGCCTTTTGCAAGCACCGGATGCATCACCTTGCCGACCTCCTGCAACGCATCGAAGCGCGTCACGGTCGCCATGTACGTGTTCATATCGACTGCAACTTCCGCGACGTAAACCGCCCACGCATACGCCGGATACGCATCGCCGTGGAAAAGTTCATCATCCCAGTAGATCTTCGTCGCGGGCTCGTAGCGCAACGAACTGGTCAGCGTCCCATGCTCCGCAAGATATTGTTTGGCACACACCTTGAACTCTTCCGCTGTATGGTTCGCGGGCAGACCGGCGCGGCACCGCAGTGTTTCAAGCAATTGCACACTGACGCGTTCGACCAACTTGCCAATAATCATCGCGGTCCGGCTCGCCACGGTGGGGCCGGAGTCTGGCACCAAACTCGTGTCCGGCTGTGCGATCATCACGTCCTCATACGGAAGCCCCAGAGTCTGCGCACCGACCTGGCACAGAATCGTATTCGTGCCCTGTCCGAACTCCGTCGACGACACTAGAATCCTCGGCCGCCCATCCGGCAGCACATCGATCTGGACCAGCGAATTCAGCCGCCGCTCCCCCGAGCCCGTAAATCCCGCGCCGTGCATAAACGTCGCAAAGCCCACGCCGCGCTTGATCGTCGAGTGCCTGTTCTCTTCTGCGAAGCGCGCAATCTTGTCGTGATAGCCGGCTTCGTAGAGCGCCCGCGTCAACAGGTGCTGCATATCGACGGGGTCTGAAAGAAGCTGGCCTGTTGCTGTCGTATCGCCAGTTGAAAGAAAATTCCGCCGCCGCACTTCTTCAGGCGAAAGCCCCACAACCTTTGCAATCTTCTCCATGTGGCGCTCGATGCCGAACAGCGACTGGGGCGCGCCGAAGCCGCGAAACGCCCCGTGCGGCGGCAGGTTCGTCGCCATCGCCTTGGCCCGCACGCGAAGGTGCGGCCATTTGTACGGCCCCTGCGCGTGTATCGTGCCGCGCGAAAGCACCACCGGAGAAAGCGTCGCATACGCTCCGCCGTCGATTGCGAAATCAATGGTGCCGCCAAGGAGTTTGCCGTCCCTGCTCACCGCCGTGCGGTGCCGCGTGCGCGAAGGATGCCGCTTCGTGGTGGCAGCCATATCTTCGGCACGGTCGTATGTAATTTTCACGGGATGCCCACATTTCATCGCCAGCAGCGCGGCATGCGACCCAATCACGGAAGGGAAGTCCTCCTTGCCGCCGAACGCTCCGCCGGTCTCGGTCTGGATCACGCGGCATTTGTCGGAGGGCAGATTGAACACCAGCGTCAGCGCGTGCACCAGGTAGTACGGACACTGCATCGACCCGCGCACGCAAACGTCGGTGACATTTCCCAGCGCATCCTTGTTGCACTCCGCGATGACGCCGTTGTTCTCGATGTAAAGCTGTTCCTGCGCACCCGTGTGATACTCGCCCTCGACGATAAAATCGGCACCCTCGAATGCCGCGGCAAGCCCATCTTCCGTCTCCGCAGCTGTGCCCGAGTACATCAGGTATTTCTTGAAGCAGTTCGCCGTCCCACCCTGCTCGCTGCCTTCCCAGATGATGCGTGTCGCGTCGTCGTTCTCTACCGCCGTTTCCGACTCTTCGATCGTGAACACGCCCGGCAGTTCGTCATACTCAATATGCACCGCGCGCGCCGCCGCCAGCAGCGCACTCTTCTCCGGATGCGCAATCAACAGAATCGGCTCTTCAGGATGATTCACCCGCTGGTGCGCGAGGCACGGATGGTCCTTGGTAAGGTGGACGATCGTGTTCTCGCCCGGAATATCGCCCGCCGTGACGACGGTAAACTTGCTCCAGTCGACTTCCGATCCGAAGCTGATGCTGCGGATCGTGCCACGAGCGATCGCCGAGCGCACGGTGGCGCCAAACCACATGTCCGGGAGTTCGATATCGTCGATATATTGCGCTGCGCCGAGGACCTTGGCGCGGCCCTCCTTGCGCAAAGGGGAGGTGCCGAGAATGGGTGTTCGGTCCGACATAAATTGCGTTTGCCTAGCCCTGGTGAGTATCCCAACAGAATAGTACGAAATGCATCGCCGCGTCATGCTTCACGCGACTCCTCCAAAATGTAGAACGGCATCGAGCATCCGATCCGTTCGCGCCACCACAACCTGTCTTACTTCGGGGCCCACTGCTCATCGGCCGATGGCCCATACAGTGCCGGCACCGGAATATCGTTCAACCGAAGATACACCCCGAGTTGCGCCGTGTGATGGACCAGATGGTTGAAGCACATCTTGCGGAACGATAGCGACCGCGCATCATGCGAGATTTCATGCTCGCCAAACGAAAATTTCCACGCCGCCGCAAGATGCTCGTCAGACGCGCCAGCAATTGCGGCGCGGCACTTCGCGGTACTTTCGTCGAGTTGTTGCAAACAATTCTCGCGTGTCGTAAAGGTCAGGTCCGCATGTTGGCGCGTGGAGTGCGCGAGGTCCATGCCGTCGTCTTCCATGATGTACAAGCCGAACAGCGGCATGGTCGCGCAATGCATCGCCAGCTTACCGAGTTTCATCGACTTCTCATGCGGAGCCCAATCCGGCTTGTCTTCGGGAACGCGCTCCAGCGTGCGCCGCGTGTTGGAAATTTCAAAGTCGTAGTCCTGTAAAAGCAGTTCGGCAGTGGTCATAAGTCCCCTAAATTCCCGTGATGTTGAATCCGCAATCGACGAACGTCACTTCGCCCGTAATGCCGCTGGCGAGGTCGCTGGTCAGGAGCAGGGCCGCATTGCCCACCTCGGCCTGCTCGATGTTGCGGTGCAGCGGCGCTCGTTCGGTCACCTTGTCGAGGATCGTCGCAAAGTCGCCAATCCCGCGCGCCGCCAGCGTCTTGATCGGCCCGGCGGAGATCGCATTGACCCGAATGTTCCTCGTCCCCAGCGAAGCCGCGAGATAACGCACCGTCGCTTCGAGCGCAGCCTTCGCGACGCCCATGACGTTGTAGTTCGGGAACGTCTTGGTGCTGCCGTAATACGTCAGCGTCAGCATCGATCCGCCCTCGGTCATCAGCTTCGCCGCCGCGCGCGCAATCGCAATCAGCGAGTAGACGCTCACATCGTGAGCAATCCGAAAGTCCTCGCGCTTGGTCTCGATGAAGTCGTTCTTGATCGCATCGGCCGGCGCGAACGCAACCGAATGCACGATCGTATGAATTACCGGAAAAGCTTCCGCAATCTGCGCGAAGGCAGCATCGATCTCCTCGTCGTGCGACACGTCGCACTGAATGGCGCGCGCGCGTCCCGTCTGCCCAAGCGATTCGATCAGGTCTTCCGACTCCGCCTTCAGCCGCTCACTTTGATAGCAAAGCACCAGCGTAGACCCGGCGTTGGCTAGCTTTTCAGCGATGGAGTACGCGATGCTGCGTTTATTCGCAACGCCGAAGATGACAGCGACTTTACCTGTGTTGTCGATCATGTGCGTAGTGCTCCTGAAGAAAATTCAGACGAGGGTAAGGATAGCAGTTGGGGCGTGGAACCGTCGCCTAGTACTTGGTGACACCGGAGCCGGTTTCGTCGCCGACGATGGTTGCGGCGATTGTGGCGGCTATCGGATTGGACACCGCCGTGTTGCCGGTGATGTAGACGCCCAACTCGCGGTTCCTGGTGAGCGATGCGGTGGAGTAGTTGATCGAGCCCATGTAGACCGCCTCCGTGGGCAGACCGAGGTCGGCAACGACAGTCTTGGCGTGGATGTAGAAGCCGGTGGAACTGGTGTAATACCAGATGTTGGCTCCGGCGGCCTTGACGGTAGCGAAGCCCGACGTGTTTGCGTTGCTCTGGTTCTCGCAGACCTGAACGACCTTGACGCCTCTCGTAGCTGCCGCGGCGACGGCGGAGACGATGTTCGTCGCGGTGAACTCCTCGCATTCGATGTAGAGCGAGGCGGTCGCGTTATTGATGATGGCGAGCATGTCGGTCGTGGAGTAGGGGCTCCAGACGAGGTCGTCGCCAAGGGGAGGCTGGTAGCTGAAGTCGCTCGTGCCCTGAGTGCCGAGGTACGGCGTTCCGGCGGCCCAGTCCATAGTGAATGTGGTCTCGATGGCGGCGATGTCGGCAGCGTCGTTGGTGATGATGCCGAAGTCGCGGGTGGTGGAGTAGTACTTCGTCTGTAGGTTGAGCGAGAGGATCGCGGTCGTTGCGCTGGTGGTCGCGCCGTCGACCGTGATGGTCTTCTGATGGGTGTTGGTATACGCGCTGTTCGAGTTTTCGGCGGCGCAGTTAGTCGTTGTATTGAGCGTGTTGTAGGCGGTTGCGCTGCTGCTGGCGATGCTCTGCGAGAAGATGACGCGGACCTTGACGCCTGCACCGCAGCGGGCAACCAAATCGTTCAGGAAAGTAGTGTCCTGCATCTCGTACATTGTCATGTCGATCATCGATTGTGCGCCATTGATGAGGTTGTAGAGCGGGGTGACGCTGTTATCGGACATGGGGGTCGCAAACAGCGTGCGATAGACCGAGGAGGTGTTGGTGCCGGTTCCGTTGAGGGTGATGGCCTGGGGCGAGCCCGCCGCGTTGTCCGCAATGTTGATGCTGGCCGAGTAGCTCGCCGTCGCGGTTGGCGTGAACGTCACCGAGATGCTGCAATTCGCCGCCGCTGCCAGCGTCGTGCCGCAGGTCGTCGTCTCGGCGAAGTTCGATGTGTTCGTCCCGCCGAGTGTGATTCCAGAAATGTTAAGCGTCGCTCCGCCGTTGTTGGTCAACGTGATCGACTGCGAAGCCGTTGTCGTGTTCGGAGCTGAGGTAAAGATGAGGCTGGACCCGGAAAGACTTGCGGTTGGCGCAACTCCGGTGCCGGTTACTGAGAAGGACTGCGGCGAACCCGTCGCGTTGTCCGTCACCACTACCGAGGAACTCAGGCTTCCGGTGGTCGCGGGCGTGAACGTGACGTAGACGCTGCAGCTGGTGTTCGCGGCTACAGAGCTTCCGCAAGTGTTCGTTTGCGCAAAGGCCGAAGTCGTCCCGCCGCTCAGGGTGATGCTCGAAATCGCAAGCGCGGCGTTGCCGTTGTTGGTAATCGCGACCGATTGCGATGCCGAAGTCGTCCCGACGTTCGTCGCCGTGAACGTGAGCCCACCGGGCGAGAAGGCCAGCGTGGGCGTCGGGACCGCCGTGCCAGTGCCGGTCAACGTAACTGTCTGTGGCGAGCCCGCCACGTTGTCCGCAATCGTCACCGTGGCGCTGTAGTTGCCCACTCCCGGCGCCGTAAACGTCAGCGTAACGGTGCAGGAGGCATTCGGTGCGAGCGAGCTTCCGCAGGTCGTAGCCGTCATGGCGAAGGCCGTCGGATTGGTCCCGCCAAGCACGGGAGTGCCGCTGATCGTCAGCGTCGCCGTGCCGGTATTGGTAAGCGTCAACGTCTGCGGTGCGCTGGACGATCCTGAAGCTGCGGTGAAGGCTGAAAGTGTCGAAACCGACAATGCAGGGGCCGTAACTGGAGTGTTGCTGGGTGATCCTCCGCCGCTACATCCTGTGATTAGTGTGAAACAAAAGGCGATAACGGCGAGGGGGAGATTTCTACGAAACATGTTGATCCTGAATTCTGACGGTTTGACGAAACCTCGATTATAGGACCGATCGCGCGCGAACCGCACGGTCGGGCACGCGTACGTGTACCCGTGTACGGTGTACGGCCGGGGACATACCTCCCCCTCCCTCTGCTTCTATTGCCTGGGGGTAAGTGCTTTAGAATGCTGGGCCCCAGGGCGGGAGGTCTCCGCAAACGATTCATTCCACACGACTTCGGTACAAAATATACCGAGATAAGGAGTTAGCGGCTGGGTTGGCGGTTGCGGGGTTGATTTTCGGCTGCCAGCTACCAGTATCCAGTTGCCAGGTTCCAGTTTCGGGCGGAGAGCGATGGGGGAGTACACCTACCTTTCTGTTCGGGTGCGAGGGTTGAGGAGCGGGGGTTCCGGACAGCTCAGAGCTTAGAGCGACTGGGCGTAGACGTTCAGATTCCGGGCGCGGTTGGCGTCTGCAAGGGACTCGTTCAGTTGTGAGTTTTGAGTGCTGATTTAATTGTACAGAGTTGAGGGATATAACACGCACGGTTTTGAAAATTAATTTTGCCTGTGTTTATGCGGGGTCTGGGAGTTTTGCACAGGCTGGGGGGCTTGACAACAATTGACCGGCGGCGAGAAAGCCAGTCATGGAGGGAAGGCCCACCGGGTGGTTTTCATCAAGATTTCCCGGTTGAGAGGGGCATCTTCTAAACCACTGAAAATAAGGCTCTCTAAAAAGTGGGCCTTGGGAGCTTGGCGCGGGAAGGAGCGATGCAAAGAAAAGAGCCTGTCGCGATGGTCTGCGACAGGCTCTTTTGTTGCTCTTCGGAAGAGGCGGCTAGGGTTAGTCCAGACTAAATAAAAGAGGGATGCTCCGAGAGCATCCCTCTTTGTTGATGCTGGTTGAGGTTAGAAGTAGATCTTCGCCCTCAACTGCGTCTGACGAGCTGCCGCAGCCGCAGTGATCTGACCAAAGCCGGAAGCAAAGCCGCCTTGAATCGCCGGGTTGAAAGCAGCGCCCACCGTGCTGCCCGGGTTGGAGAACTGCGTATGGTTGAAGACGTTATCGCTCTCCATACCTATCTGGATTCTGCGGACGCCATCGGAAGAAAGGTTGAAGTTTTTGGCCAGAATCAGGTTGGTGCTGTTGATACCAGGTCCGTGGTACTGGTTGCGGTACGTGTTGCCGAACGTACCGATCGGTTCCGGTGTGAAGGTGAGACCCTGGTTGTCGAACCAGCGGTCGCCAGTCAGCGCTCCCAATGTCTTGAGGCGAGGGTTCACTCTCACCAGCGGCCCGTTCTGCACCGGAACGTCGGGGCAGGCGTAGAACTGGTTGGAGCTGGCGCAGTAGAGCGAATTGGAAATACCACCGGCATACGAGATGTCGAATGGCTGACCGGTTGCGACCGTCGCGATGCCGGAGACCTGCCAACCTGAGAGTGCCAGATTGAGAGGCGTATACCACGCCGCAGTGCTTTTGAAGGTCGAGATATAGATGGGCGCGAACACCAGGCGATGCCGCGTATCGAATGCCGCGTTGCCATAGTTCAGCGACTGCACAAATTGGTTGTAGCCACGTCCGCTGGAGCCAAAGCCCGAGTTTTCAAAGCTCGAACCATTATCCATAGCGTGCGCAAAGGTGTAGCTCAACTGGAAGGCCAAACCATGTGACGGGGCCTTGGTCACGCTGGCCTGAAGTGCATGGTAGTTCGACGTGCCTTCCGAGCCATCTTCGCCAATGCTGGTAAAACCAGTATTGCCGGTGAGCGGATCGATGGAACCGTAGGCCGTATTCTGCGGGTAGACCTTCATTTGATTGGAGCCGTTGGAGGGAACCTGGGGTCCGAGAAGGGGGTTTGCAGCATTCGTATTCGCTGAGCATGCGGGAGTTGCAAGGCAGTTGGCGCGCCCGGCGGCGGTGATAGGGTTGCCCTCGAAATCGACCTGGTTGCGTCGTGCCAGAGAGCCAACGTAGCTCACGCGCGCAACCACACGCGACGGAAACTCACGTTCCACGCTGAGTTGGAAGTTCTCAGCATAGGGTGCGCGGAAACCGGCCGCGTAGGTGCTCTTGGCGATCGGCTCCAGCTTCGCGAAGTTGATCGCCTGACCCGGAGTGGGGAAGGTGTAGGGGAACTTGTTTGTGTACACCGTACCGGTATTGATGTCCATGTACGGGTTGGCGAAGGACGGCGTGAGCGTGGTCGTCGTTCCGTAGTCGTTGACGCCGGCCGATGTGAGGCCAAACGGCGGCGTGGTCAATGTTTCGAGTGAGCTTTCTTCTTCCGAACGGTCGTAGTAGATGCCGAAGCCGCCGCGAATGGAGAACTTGCCGGGACTGCCCGAGATGAAACCCCAGTCGGGCGAGTAGGCAAAGCCGAGGCGCGGCCCAAACTCAGAGTAGTGAGTCGTTGCAGCAGCGCTAATGGTGCAGCCCGGGTCGCCGGGGTACGCGAGACCTTTCGGTGCAGTCGGGAAGACGGTGGATGTTTGACCCGGATTGAGGCAAAGAACGGCTTTACCGTTGTACTGGTGCTGACGGAGTGGCGTATCGATCGAATAGCCCATGCCGTAGTTCAGGGTGAAGGCATTGGTGACTTTCCAGGTGTCCTGAGCAAACATGTAGTTCAGGTAAGCGTCCGCCTGAATGGTCGCGCCGGAACTCTGGCCGAAGGTCCCGGGGATGCCAAGCAGGAAGTCAAGCGAAGAATCGCCGGTCGTGAACGGGCTGGTCGCCGTACTTGTGCTGAAGGCGTAGCTGCCATTGTTGCGAGCGCTGAAGGGATTGGAAACATTGAAGCGGCGGCCATCGTAGCCGACCTTCAGATTGTGGTGGCCAATCACCTTCGAAACGGTGTCGTCAAGCTGATAGACCTGATCGATACGCGGCTGCGGCCCGTTGGTCGAGAAGCCAAGCGTAAAGAAACTTGTGAGGGCAATCGTCGGTAAACCTTCCCCCGCTGTGTTCTGCGGGCTGATCGCAAAGCCGGCGGTTGAAGGCGCGGCGGGAGTCTGGGGGAAGACAGCCTGGAAGTTGAACCGCGTCCAGTGCGCGGAAAGGTCGTTCACCGTGGTTGAGTTGAACTGGTGAACGAAGTCGAAGGTGTATTGCTGAACGGTGGTGGTGCTGACGTCGCCGAATCCGGGAAGCGAGGCGCCGGTAAACGGAAGTGTTTCGGGCGCTACCTGATGGTTGCGAATGCCAAGCCCCGTGAATTGGTTCTTGGAGCCGAGTGCATAGTCGATACGCCCGATGTACTGGTCTGCCTTGGTTGTGACGACGGGATGGAAGATGTACGAGTACGGGCTCACGCCGGTGTTGTTGGGAAGCGGAACGAACGACTTCGCGAGACCCGCGGAGATGGAATTGAACGCGCTCGTCGGCACCTTGCCTCCCAAGGTATCCAGGCAGCCCGGCGTGGTTGTGGTGACGCCGCCAACCTTAGTGGTGACCGGTCCCCATGTGTTCGTACCGTTGGGAACGCAGAGCGGATTGAGCGCGGCGAGCGCCGTGATTGTACCCGGAATGACACGGCTGCTGAATGTGTCCCCAAAATGATTGGCTGTCGGCGAATTGGCGGCGAGGTCCTCAGTAAACGAACCCGTGAGGTTGGCTGCACTGAAAACATTGACCGAACCGCCTGCTTCCGGCACCACCTGGCGAGTGCCCTGATAGGCGCCAAAGAAAAAGAGCTTGTCCTTGAGGATTGGACCGCCGATGGTGCCGCCGAAGATGTTCTGGTGAAACGTCGCGACGGTGTCCGTCCGCTGGCCCGCCGCGTTGAACGACTTCTGGAACCAGTTGTTGGTGTTCAAGAACGTGTCGCGGTAGAACTCGAAGATGTCGCCGTGAAAGCGATTGGTGCCCTGCTTGATCGTCGCGCTGACGATGCCGCCCGAGTTGCGGTCGTATTCCGCGTTGAGCGGACCGTCGATAAGATTGAACTGATCGATGGCGTCGAGGTTGGGAACGAGCGCGAGGGTATTGAGCGCCAGGTCGTTGGCGTCGGCGCCGTTGATCAGGTACTCCGACTGCTGCGTCTGCGAGCCGCTCACCGAGAAGGTGCCGAAACGATCGCTCGACGCCTGCACGCCCGGAAGGGTGAGCTCAAGGAGCGTAAAGTTGCGTCCGATGAGCGGAAGTTCCACCAACTGCGCCGAGTTGATGATGTTGTTCAACTGCATGTCCGAAGTGTTGACCTGGACCGAGTCGGCCGCGACTTCGATCGTGTCGCCGGTGCTGCCCAACGCAAGTTGGACCGGCTCAACGAACTCCTGGTCGATATTTAGCGTGATGCCTTTTGCTTCAAATTTCTTAAAGCCCGTCATTGAGACCGTAATGGTGTAGGTGCCGGTCGGCAACTCGGGAAAAAGGTATTCACCCACTTTATTGGTCGTGGTGGTGAACTTGACTCCGGTCGCCTGATTGGTAGCGACAACCGCCGTGCCAGCGACCACCGCGCTTGAAGGATCGGTGACCGTCCCCCTGATGCGGCCGTTTACGTCCGAGGCGTGAGCCGACAACGCGGAAATTCCCAAAAGAACGGCGCAAAGGATGCTGAGCGCCGCTCCTCTTACAGAGCGCAAAGGCATAGTGAACTCCTGGAAGAAAAGATAATGAATTTCTCTACAGTGCAATTCTTGGGCCAATTCCGTGGCAAGAAGGAATTGCCAATTTTCCGGTAATTTTTTGGAGCGTGACTCGACAAAGAAATATCGCATTGCGACCTTTCGTGATATCTCATATGTTATATATGCGTGAGTTTCGCGAAATCATAGTGCCATACGATAGAAGTTGTGTCGGATCGATCACTGTCCCGACAGGCTCCTGGAGCAAATCCCCCTGGTACTGTGAGGCGGAAAAACTCGCTCAGTAGCGCTTTCTGGAAAAAACGGACATGGGGCGGAGGTTTCGCTACACACCTTCAGGGAAACTGTTCTAGCGGCGGTTGTCGGTGGCGGGCTCGGGGTGGATGAGGACGCGGCTGACGGAGGGATGGGAGGCGCGGAAGTCGCTTTCGAGCTCGGTGATGATGGCGTGGACGCGCTCCATGGGCAGGTCGTCGGGCAGGGTGCAGTGGCAGCGGATGTGGACGCTGTGGTCGTGGTCGGTGTGGGAGCGGGTCATGACGATGTCGTGAATGTCGATGATCTCGGGAAACTTGCGGGCGGCTTCGCGGAGGGTGGCTTCGAGGGCGCTGGTGTCGCGGTCGGCTTCGGCGGGGTGGACGATGGTGGCCGGTTCGGACTCGATGTGGGTGAGGATGGAGGCGATCTCGGGAAGCTCGCGGCGCATGTCGGCTTCGAGCTCCGTGGCGATGTCGTGGGCCTGACGGAGCGGCATGCGCTCGTCTACCTCGAGGTGTTGTTCGAGATGTAGAGCGCCGTCGTATTGCTGCACGCTGACGTCGTGGATGGAGAGGTTGGAGCGGGCGGCGACGGCGCGGGCGCGGTCGAAGATGCTCTCGTGGCGCGAGGCCATGGGGACGGTGTGGACGACGACGTCGGCCTCGGGCAGGCGGGCGCGGACGGCGGCGGTGGCGGCGAAGGTGATCTGCTCGGAGCGTTGGAAGGTGACCGTGCGGGGAATGCCGAGCGTGAGGTCGACGAAGTAATTGGAGCCGGAGCGGCGGACGCGGACGCGCTCCACGGAGAGGATGTCGGGGGTGGCTTCGAGGTCGTGGACGAGGCCGGCGCGGATCTTTTCGCGGACCTCGGGAGGCGTGGCGTCGAGGAGGGAATCGATGGTCTGACGGGCGAGGCGCCAGGTGACGACGACGATGATGACGGAGACGGCGAGGGCGGCGACGGGGTCGGCGTATTCGAGGAAGGGGATGTTGTAGCGCTCGCCCGCGAAGGCCGCGAGCAGGCCGATGAGGACGGCGAGGGACGACCAGATGTCGGTGCCGTAGTGGAGGGCGTCGGCTTCGAGGGCCTGGCTGCGCTGCTCGTGGGCGACGCGGTGGAGGTTGCGGCTGCGGGTGAAGTCGACGGTGATGGAGAGCAGAAGGACGACGAAGGGCCAGATCGACCAGCGAAGGTCGAGGTGGCGGTGGTGGACGATGCGGCCGATGGCTGCGACCGCGATCCAGACGCAGGAGCCGATCATGATAAGGATTTCAGCGGCGGCGGAGAGGTTTTCGAGTTTGCCGTGGCCGTAGTTGTGCTCCTCGTCGGCGGGGCGGTCGGAGATGCGGACGGTGAAGAGGGTGATCGCGGCGGCGATGAGATCGATGGCCGAGTGCGCGGCTTCGGACAACATGCCGATGGAGCCGGTGAGGATTCCGGTGAGGAATTTGAGCAGCGTAATGGCTGCGGCGGCGAGCACGGAGGAGAGCGCGGCGGAGCGTTTTGCGTCGCTACGGTGCTGCTCTTCGCGGTTCATGCCGTGCGTGGTCGTGCCGGGGGTCATGGGAGTCAGGATACACGCGGGGTCATGCTTTGCGGGCGTGGTAGAGGCCGGCGGCGTGGAGGAAGTAGCCGTCCCAGGCGGGCGCGGCGAAGCCGGCTTCGGTGAGCATCTGTAGCATTTGGGTAGGACGCGGGAAGCGGGCGATGGAGGCGGGGAGGTAGCGGTAGGCTTCGGGTTCTCCTGAGACAAGGCCGCCGACGGTGGGGAGGACGTGGTGGAGATAGAGGTTGTAGAAGGCCCCGCGGAGGCCTTCGGGGTGGTTGCATTCGAGGATGCCGATGCGGCCGCCGGGGCGGAGGACGCGGTGGATTTCGGTCAGGGCGTCGGTGTAATTGCTGAGATTGCGGAAGCCGAAGGCGGCGGTGACGAGGTCGAGAGTGTTGTCGGCGAAGGGGAGGTGCATGGCGTCGCCTTCGATCCAGCGGGCGTTGGCGGAGGCGTATTTGGTGCGGGCCCGGGTGAGCATCTCGGGGGAGAAGTCGAGGCCTGTGACGGGTTCTGAATTTGGCGGTCGGAGCGTGAGGAGCGCGGCGGTGAGGTCTCCTGTGCCGCAGCAGATATCGAGGATTTTTGCGGTGGGGTCTTTGAGGATGGAGGAGAAGGTCCGGGCGGTACGGTTCCACCAGCGGCGGTCGAGGCCGAAGGAGAGTAGGTGGTTGATGCGGTCGTAGGTGGGAGCGATGGTGTTGAAGAGGGATTGGACGTTGGCGGCGGCGGTGGCTTCGTCAGGCTCGTCGGCGGTGCGGGCGCCGGGGGCTGGGTGGGTTTCGGTGGTCATGCGATGGGCTCAATTTGCGGGCGGTTGTTGCCGAAAATATCGGTTTCGTCGCTGCGCTCGACAATTTCGAAGTTGTTGAGGAGTGATATCTGGTCCCACGTTTGGAAGTATTTGCCGTTTGCGTCTACAAGCCAGACGCAATCCGTTCCGTCCTTTGGGTTGTAGTATCCGATGCGGAGAGTATCGCCGACCTGTAATTCTGCATCCCAGTCGGGCTCGCGTTTCATGAGTCGAACGACGGAGCGAGGGGGGATGATGGGATTCGATTTCATTCGACTGCACCGGAGGCGGTGAGGACGATTCCCTGGGCCGCGGGAAGGAGTTCGTCGTCGGTGACGTCGCGGACGATCATGGCGTCGCCGATGCCGACCGGGAGGATGAAGGAGCGGGTGCCGCTGCGGGATTTCTTGTCTTTGGCGGTGTTGGCGACGAGGGTGGCGGCGTCGGCTTTGAAGGGGCGGAGGGGGCCGTAGCGGCAGATGAGGTGGGTCATGCGGTCGGCTTGTTCGCGGGTGATGGTGCGGCGGTTCAGTGCCATCTCGATGGCGGCGATCATGCCCCAGGCGACGGCTTCGCCGTGGAGGAGTTGAGTGTAGTTGGTGGCGGATTCGATGGCGTGGCCGAGGGTGTGGCCGAGGTTGAGGAGCATCCGTTCGCCGGTTTCCTTTTCATCAGCGGCTACGACGTTGGCCTTCATGCGGACGCTGGCGGTGACGACTTCGGTGAGGGCGGCGGGGTCTCCAGAGAGGACGGCGTCGCTGTGGGTGTCGAGGAAGTCGAAGAGGGCGCGGTCGCGGATGATGCCGGCTTTGATGGATTCCTGGAGGCCGGCGCGGAGTTCTGCGGCGGGGAGTGTGGCCAGGAGATCGATGTCGGCGAAGACGGCGAGGGGGTGGTGGAAGCTGCCGATGAGGTTTTTGCCGGCGGCGAGGTTACAGCCGGTCTTGCCGCCGAGAGAGCTGTCGACTTGCGCGAGGAGGGTTGTGGGGACGCCGATGTAGCGGATGCCACGCATGTAAATCGCGGCGAGGAAGCCGGTCATGTCGCCGATGACGCCGCCGCCGAAGGCGATGAGGATGCTGTCGCGGTCGGCGCGGGCGTGGGCCATTTCTTCGGCGAGGCGTTCGACGGTGGCGAGACGCTTGTGCTGCTCGCCTGCCGGGACTTGGAGGATGGTGGGTTCGGTGGTGAAGCTGGCGGTGAGGGTGGGGCCGTGGAGCGCCCAGATTTCGGGGGAAGTGACGACGAAGAGGCGGGAGATTTTGGTGAGGGCGGCGATGTGGGTGGAGAGGTTGGCGAGGAGGCCGGTGCCGATGTGGATGTCGTAGGTGGCGGAGGCTGCGGTTACCGTGACGATTTGGGGCTGGTTCGGCATTGGGTTTAAGGATAGCAGTGGTGGTGGTCCGGGTTGGAACGAGCGTAGAGCTTCGAGCGGGAGAGCGTAGAGGAAAGGCGGGTCTGTTGAGGGGCGAGGGGGTGAGGTTTGAGGAGCGAGGGTTTTAGGAGTGAGGTGTGAGTTCGGGGGCCTTGCGGAAGATTAAGGAGAGGGTGATGGTGATGCCCAGAACTGCGGCGATGACGGCGATGGAGGTCAGGGGGCCGATGTCGATCCAGTCGGCGGCCAGCATTTTGATTGCGGCGAAGGCGAGTACCGCGGCCAGGCCGTAGTGCAGGAAACGGAGCGTGGCTAGCATCGCCGCGAGCAGCACGTAGAGCGAGCGGAGACCCATGACCGCCATGATGTTCGACGTGTAGGCGAGGAAGGGAATGCGAGTGATGCTGAGGACCGCGGGGATGGAGTCGAGGGCGAAGACGACGTCGGTGAACTCGACTGCGAGCAGCGCGAGGAAGAGGACGGTCATCATGCGGCGTCCGTTTTCCACGACGAAGAAGTGGTCCTGGCGCTCGCTGACGGGTTGGAGGCGGGTGATCCAGGCGAGCCAGACTGGGGGCTGGTCGGTTTCTGGATGCTTTTCGGGCATGAGGAGGCGGATGGAGGCGATGAGCAGAATGAGCGCGAAGGCGTAGCTGACCCAGTGGAAGCGCGCGAGCAGGCCGAGGCCACCGGCGATGAAGACCCCGCGGAGGACGATCGCTCCGATGACTCCCCAGAAAAGGACGCGGGGCTGGGTGGCGGCGGGGATGCGGAAGATGCGGAAAAGCAGGAGGAAGACGAAGAGGTTGTCGATCGAGAGCGCCTCTTCGATGGCATAGCCGGCGAGGTACTGCGTGCTGCCGGCGCGGTGGTAGAAGGGCACGAGGATGGCTGCGAGGACCAGGGCGGCGGTGGTCCAGAGGATGGTGGCGTAGATGGCTTTGCGGTGAGTGTCGGGGACTGCGAGGTGCAGGAGGTATTCGAGCGCCAGGAGAAGGACGATGGCGACGTGGAAATAGATCCAGTGAGAGAGTGGGGTCAGTTTTGCTCTCCTTTGAAGGCGCCGCGGGGAGAATAAGTGCAAAAGCCTTGACGCAAAGTTCGCGGAGAAAAGAGCAAAGTTTCGCGAAGGTGCACGGATGACGGTTGTGCTAGTGCTGGTCGATCAGGCGGACCATTTCGAGGAAGAGGTCGGCGGAGATTTGGAGGCTGTGGGGGCTGATTTTGTCGATGGTGTCCTGGGCCGTGTGGTGGTAGCCGTCGGGGGAGGCGTTGGTGTGGGGGCCGTAGTCCATGTCGATGAGGTCGAGGACCGGGACACCCCGCATTTTGAAGGGGAGATGGTCGTCCTCGACCGTCTGGGTGTACTTGAAGGCGTAGGCGGAGTGGCCGGTATTCTTCGCTGCCTCTGCGAGCATGTTGGACAGGTCGGGTGAGGAGTTCAGCTCGCGGTCGATGTTGAGGTCCTTGTCGCCGACCATGTCGGCAACGAGGAAGGCTTTGATTTTCTTGAGGGTGCCGTCGCCGCTCCACTTGGCGGCGAGGTGGCGGGTGCCGTAGAGGGAGTCGGATGGGCCCCACTGCTTGATGGCCTCTTCGCCGTCGTCGAAGACCAGCCAGATGGAGTAGCCCTGGGGCGGATGGGCGCGGAAATACTCGCCCAGCGCGATGAGCAGGGCAGTGGTGCAGGCGCCGTCGTTGGCGCCGACGAAGGCGATGTCCTTGAGCGGGTAATTGGTCTCGTAGTGAGAGGCTATGACGATGACGCCGTCTTTCTTGCCGGGGTAGCGCACGATGTAGTTGCGCATCGGGACCATGCCGATGGGGGTGTTGGGGGTAAAGGAGTCGGTTTCGAACTGGCCGTGGGCGATCTCGGGAGCGAAGTGGGCCTTAATGAACTTTTCGGCGGCGAGATGGCCGGGGGAGCCGATGTAACGCTTGGGAGCGGCGGCGATGTACTGTCTGGTCAGGGCGTAGACGTGCTCGCCGCTGATCGCGCCTGTATGGGACTGGGCCGTGGCGGGCCGCGGCGCAAAGGAGAGCAGCGCGAGAGAAAGCAGCGGGATGAGGCGAGGGAAGGTCATGCGGACATCTCCTTCTTCTTTCGACGCTTGGGATGGACGAGAAATGCGACGAGGACGCCAAGGAAGTAGAGGACCAGCATCGGGGAGGCGAAGAGGGTCATGCCGATGGGGTCGGGGGTGGGGCAGATGACGGCGGCCACGAGGAAGATGGCGAGGATGGCGTAACGAAAGTGCCTGAGCAGGAAGCGCGCGTCGACGATGCCGAACAGCGCGAGGAAAAAGATGAGGACGGGCAGCTCGAAGGTGATGCCAAGGCCGAGGATGACGGCGAGGAAGAAGCCGGTGTAGTCCTCGATGGTGATCATGTGGGTGAAGTTCTTGCCGAAGCCGTCGATGAGCACGACCATGGCGTCGGGGAGGACGTAGCGATACGCGAACCACACTCCGGCAAGAAACAGACCGACGGTCGAGGTCATGAACGGGAAGACGTACTTCTTCTCGTTGGCGTACATGCCGGGAGAAATGAAGAGCCAGACCTGGTAAAGGATGAAGGGGCTGGCGAGGATGGCGCCGCAGACGACGGAGGTCTTGATGACGAAGTTGATGGCGTCCGTGGGGTGCGTCATCGTCATCTTCAGGCCGATGTCGAGCAGCGGCTTCTGGATGATGGTGAGCAGACGGGCCCTGTAGATGTAGGAGATGATGAAGCCGATGGCGAGGTAGCTAAAGGACCATAGAAGCCGGCGGCGCAACTCTTCGAGGTGCTCCATGAGGCTCATGCCGGGGAGCTCGGCGCGGTCCTGAACGGCGTTGCGAGCGCGGTCGATGAGGTCAGTTGACATGCGTTGCACGCTCCGCTGATTCGTCTAGGTGCGGAGCTTGCGGGGGCGCGGTTTCCACAACGGGGATGGATTCGATGAGAGGGCCGATGTCGTCTCCGGAAGAAGTTTGGGGGGTGGGGAGGCCGGTTGCCGGGGGCATGATGCTCAACTCGCCGGAGGTGGCGATGGGCAGGGGCGCGGTGTAGTGGGTTCCAGGCTCGACGTATTCGGTTTCGGGGTCGGCGTAGGACGCTTCGGAGTCGGTGTAAGTCTGTTGGTGGGGATGCTCGGGTTCGGTTGTGGGGATGCCTTCGAGGACGGGCGCGACGGGAGCGGCGGCCTCCATGGCGGCGATTTTCTCCTGGCGCTCGGTCTGCTCGGAGATGCGGAGTTCCTCTTCCATCTGCATTTTGAACTCATTGGAGGCGCGGCGGAACTCTCCGATCCATTTGCCGAGTTCGCGCGCCAGCACGGGCAGCTTCTTCGGACCGAAGAGCAGCAAGGCGAGGACAAAGATGATGGCACTGTCTTGCAAACTGGGCATACGACTTAGATGATACGGCCTCGTCTGTGGCTGTCACAAATTACGGAGGGCGTGAGGGAAGATGTAGACGATTGGCGCTGAGCTTCGTCCTACGATGAGCAAGGCTCACTCAGAACCTGTCCAGAAAGTCCGCTTTTAGCGGATGCGATTTTGAAGCATGTGAAAGAAGTACCTGTCCCAGGGGCTTAAAGCCCCAAATTTGTGGCGACTTTGATGTCCGGGATAAATCCCGGACCTATCTCCTAAGCAACATGACAATGTCATGTTGCTTTCCAACTCTGCCGGCCGGAGCCGGTCCTTGCTCAGAAGCAAGTACAACAGCAACGACCGAAGAATTTTGGGAAGCGGCAACAATAGTAACGGGCGGAAAATGGCGACACATCCGATTGGGCGCGTTTGGTTTAGACCGAGCCTGTTTTGACAGATTCTTACAACATCAAATTGCTGCGACAATCGTAAAGAGCGGATCGCAACCGGTACGGAGGAGAGCATGACACAGGTTCAACGGAGAGCAGTCCGCGGCACGGCGGTAGTGGCGGGATTGATGCTGGCCAC
>Ga0207933_1000991_pt1 | contig 23936 bp, 9 predicted proteins | sample NGESurdeep092012_4_FD_184488 | JGI IMG/M metagenome (GOLD analysis project Ga0207933, IMG submission 184488) | Arctic peat soil microbial communities from Barrow, Alaska - NGEE Surface sample F53-3 deep-092012 (SPAdes) | ecosystem: Environmental > Terrestrial > Soil > Wetlands > Peat ... | reverse complement strand
CTGGCGGAGTTCGCGTTTCAATTCGGCAGCGTCGAGGATTTTCTGACGCAACTCGCGCTGCTCACCAATGTCGAGGCCGAGGGCGATCCAAAGGATGATTCGGAAAAAATCCGGCTCTCGACGATTCACCAGGCGAAAGGCCTGGAGTTTGAGGTCGTGTTCGTCATCATGCTCTGCGACGGAATGTTTCCGTCCGCGCGCTCGATGGACAGCACCGACGGCGAGGAAGAAGAACGGCGACTGTTTTATGTTTCCATAACGCGCGCGAAAAACGAATTGTATTTAAGTTATCCGCTGATTCGTGGCGGCTACGGCAATTCCGGCAACGACGCCTTTCAATCGCCGTCGCGCTTTCTGTCGGAAATTCCCGCCGATTTGTTGAACAATTGGAATTTGAAAACGTCTTCTTACTGAAATAACTTCAAACGTCCGCGCAAATCTGGCATCTAATAAGCGTGCGACGCATCGTTTTCCTTTTTTCAGCCTGCCTTTGTCTCGCGATTTCTTCACGGGCGCAACCGGCATTGCCGTCCATCGGCGGCGGCTTTTCGTCCGCGCACCACACGCAGGTGAAATTGCTTTTATCCGCCGACACCGCGAAGCCCGGCGACACGATTTACGCCGGCGTGGATTTGAAGATGGAACCCGGCTGGCACACTTACTGGAAAAATCCCGGCGCGGCTGGAATGGCGACTGAAATCAAATGGCAACTTCCGCCGGGAATTTCCGCCGACGAAATCCAATGGCCACTGCCGGAAAAATTCCCGCCCATCGAAGTCACCACTTACGGCTACACAAACGAAGTCATGCTGATCGTGCCATTGACGCTTGCGTCGAATTTGCCGTCCGGCGAAATTGATTTGAAAGCAAATGTTTCCTGGCTCGAATGCAAGGACGTTTGCATTCCGGCCAATCAAGATGTCGAAGCGAAATTAAAAATCGGCAACGAGGCGAAAAATTCTGCGGATGCTGCGACGATTGAATCGTGGAAAAGCAAAATTCCTCGACGTGATGAAAATTGGGCAATCCGCGCGCAATGGGAAAAACAAGCCGGTGGCGATGTCCGTTCGTTGATAATTGAAGGAACTGTGCTGCGGCAAACAAAAATAGTTAGAATTGATACGGCAGATTTTTTTCCTGACGCGAGCGACAATTTTGAAATCCAAGCCGCAACCGAAAAAGTTCCGAACACAAATGCTCTTTTTTGTCTTCGGAAAATCGTCAAAAAATTTTCGGGCAACTGGCCAAAAGAGATTTCCGGTATCGTCACATTGGAAGGCAGCATCGGACACGAAAATATTGAAGTCAACTTGCCTGTTGTCGGCCAATCTTCAGTTGGAGAAACAACTTCCGCACCGGATTCGTCATCAGAGAGTAGGACAGGCGTCGCGCCTGTCTCTAATTTGATTGAAAAAAATGCGGAGACAGGCGCGACGCCCGTCCTACCTTTGATGCTGCTCTACGCCTTCATCGGCGGATTGATTTTGAACATCATGCCGTGCGTGCTGCCGGTCATCGCGCTGAAAATCCTCGGCTTCGTCAGCGAGGCCAGAAGTTCGCCGCGCCGCGTCCGCGCGCTCGGCGGGATTTATGCCGTCGGAGTTTTGTTTTCATTTCTGGTTCTCGCCGCAATCGTTATCGGCGTCGAAGCCGCCGGACATCAGGCCGGCTGGGGAATGCAGTTCGGCAGTCCGGTTTTCCTCGTCTGCCTCACCACGCTTGTCACACTCGTCGCGCTGAACCTGTTCGGCGTGTTTGAAGCCACGCTGGGCGGACGCACTTTGGACGCCGCCGGAAATCTCGCGGCGCGGCACGGCGCGAGCGGCGCATTTTTCAACGGCGTTCTCGCCACGACTTTGGCGACGCCCTGCACCGCGCCGTTTCTCGCGCCGGCGCTCGGCTTCGCTTTTTCGCAAACGGCATTTACTATTGTTTCAATTTTTCTCACCGTCGGACTCGGCCTCGCGTCGCCTTACGTTTTGTTAAGCTGGAATCCGGCATGGCTTAAATTTCTGCCGAAGCCCGGCGCGTGGATGGAAAAATTCAAGATCGCTATGGGTTTCCCAATGCTCGCGACGGTTGTGTGGCTGTTCAGCGTCGCCACAAGCGATTATGGATCGCGCGTTTTTTGGCTCGGAGTTTTTTTGGTCGTTCTCGCGTTTGCCGCTTGGATTTTCGGCGAGTTTGTCCAGCGAGGTCGCAAACGAAAAGGAATTGCGTTCACGATTATTTTAATTTTGCTGGCCGGCGGTTATGTTTATGCGCTTGAAGACAAATTGCATTGGCGCGAGATGATTGACGAGACGGACACGACGAGTTTGGCGGAACCGTCGGGCGGAATTGACTGGCAGCCGTGGTCGCCCGAAGCCGTCGCGCAGGCACGCGCCGCCGGAAAGCCCGTGCTGGTGGATTTCACCGCAAGCTGGTGCGTGACGTGCAACGCCATCGTCAAACCCGCGCTCGAAAACGCTTCCGTTTCCGCAAAGTTGAAGGAAATGAATGCTGTGGCGTTGCTGGCGGATTACACGCGAACGCCGCCGCTCATCACCGATGAAATATCCAAATTCGGCGGCGCAGGCGTGCCGCTGGTTTTGGTTTATCCAAAAAATCCCGGAGCGGCGGCGATGGTTTTGCCGCAGCCATCGCCGTTGCAACTGCCTTCAGGTTACGAAAAAATTGTCCTGGACGCGCTTGACCGTGCGGCGCATTGAACATTTTCTGAAACCCAGTGTCAAAATTTGCGTCTCTTATTAAAGTAATTATGAAAACTGCAATTGCATTATTCACCGCATTGACATTCGCGACGGCGGCGTTCGCCGTCGAAGTCGGCAAGCCCGCGCCGGATTTCACCGGCACTGACATCAACGGCAAGACGATTCACCTGTCCGATTACAAGGGCAAGATTGTCGTCATCGAATCCTACAATTCCGATTGTCCGTATTGCATGAACCATTACAAAACCGGCGCAATGCAGGAAACGCAAAAGGATTTGGCGGCAAAAGGTATCGTCTGGCTGATCGTGGATTCCGTGAACAAGAAAAATTTCAGCTATCGCACGCCCGAACAGGCGCGCAAGGAACTGGCCGACCGGAAAATCACCGCGACGGCCTGGATTGACGACAATTCCGGCGACATCGGCCATCTTTATGGCATGGAAACGACACCGGATATGTATGTCATCAACAAGGACGGCACGCTGGTTTATGACGGCGCGATTGACGACCGCCCCGAACCCTTCGGCGACCCGCGCACGGCGAAAAATTACGTCCGCACCGCTGTGGCTGAATTGATTGCCGGAAAGCCGGTTGAAGTTTCGCAGACGAAACCTTATGGCTGCGCCATCAAATACGCGGACTAATTTATTGAATCTTTTTTCAAGGGCAGCGGCGATTTTTCGCCCTGCCCTTTTTCTTTTAGTGCGGACGAACGGCGCACCCATTTTTCCTGCTGCAATTCCTTTGAAAGCGTGAAGCCGAATTCCTTCAGGAACATTTCCACCGGCGCGAGAATGTTAATCGGTCGCCGAGTGAACGTGTCCTTGTAAGCCAATCGCACCGCACGCAGGCCGAGGCGGAATCCTTTCTGCACCCGACCGTAAAGTTCATCGCAAACAATCGGGCTGCCAGATTCTGCGAGGTGCAAACGGATTTGATGCGTGCGACCCGTCAGCGGACTCGCCTCAATAAGCGTGAACCGTTCATTGCCCAGCAGCATGCGGAAATGCGTCTCGGCTTCCTTGCCTTCTTCCGAATTGTCCACGCGCATCTTGCCGAAATTTTTCGGGTCCGGGCCAAGCGGCAATTCGCAAGTCCATTCCTTCTCGCGCGGCACGCCTTCGACGACGGCAAGGTAAGTTTTCTCCATCCGTCGCGACTCGAACATTTCACCCATCGCACGCATCGCGCCCTCGCTTTTGGCGAAGAGCATCACTCCGCTCGTGTCCGCATCCAGCCGGTGGACGTGCCGCAGATATGTCAAGTTGCGCGAGCGCGCCCAAAAATCATCCGCGCGTATGGACGAATCAATCGCCGTCTGCAGGTTCCAGTTCGTCTTGCGCCATGAATCCGGCACGAGCATCCAGCCGCGCGGCTTGTCAATCGCCAGCACCGAGCGGTCCTCAAAGATGACGGGAATCGGCTCGCAGCCCGGCAGTTCGATGAAATTGGGTTTGGCCATGCGTCAGCAAATTAACGACGACGCTGACGTTCTTGAAGAACTGGATTTGGTGTGCGTCCAATACTGTCCGCGTCGCGATAATCCTTAATTTCGGCGGCAATGTCATTTTCTGAAAGGCATTGCGCACCGGGTAGAGATCGCGTCTTGCGCGCCAGACTTTGCCAACCGGCATAGCCATTCTTGGCTTCGTCATAATTAAAATCCGCCGTATTCATAGTGGAAAATTATCTTGTTTTGCGCGGTGAGGCAAGCCAGGCGGCTCAAACTTTTCGGCAAGGCAGACAGGATTAACAAAATTTTTACTGCGATTGAATCAAACGATAAAAGCTCTGACTGCCGACAACTGGATTGGTAGTTGTATTTTGAAGATTCACAATTGCCGGAACATTCGTCAGCGTCGCCCATGAATTCGGATCGGCGAGATTGGTTGTCGTTTGCAAATTGAAATTCTGTGCTGACATTGGCCATTGCAACATCAAATTGCCGTCGCTCATTTGCGCTTGCAACGAAGGTGGCAATGAAATGGAAAATGCTAGATTCTCAACTGTCAACTGCGCGTTTGTAGATGTGCCGCCAACGATGCCGATAAACAATTCGTTCGTCTGTCCGGCAAACGCTGAAACGTCAATCGAACCGCTGCTGAATGTGACGTTGGTTTGAATCACGTTTCCGGCGATTAACAAAACATTCGTGCCATTGAAAGCCGACGCGAGCGAATCACTTTGCCAGTCGCCTTGAATTATGTAATTGAACGACAATGAAACCGCGTTTGTCGGAACCACCAACTGCATCCACGCATACGCCGGAACATTTGTGCTGCTGTTGCTTTCGCCGTTGGGTCTCACTCCAAGTGGATGAATTTGAAATTGTGAATGGACAGAATTTTCCGGGGTGGTGTTCAGGTTCATCAACAGTTCCCCATCCACCCCGAATATCGCAAGCTCCAATGTTTGTTCAGATGTGTCTATGATGTTGCCAACAATTTGAGCGGTTGATTTGGCGACCGCATCATATTCTTGAAAGTTTGAGTTCAAATAATTGGTTCCGTAATTCCAATCTTTCTGCGTCAAATCCCAGGGAGAATTATCGTTGAATTGCACGTAAACCGAACCGTTTGTGGGCGCTTGTGAAAACAACCCGCCTTGTTCAAATGACCATCTAAAACCCATCTTGGAAATATCTTCGTTCTGAATCGTATTTGAATACCAAGAACAAGGATAACCGTGAAAAGATCCAAGCTGCTTGAACCAGTTTATCAAGTCGGGCGCATTGGTTGGAAACCCATCGGTCAAAATCACATTGGCCGCGTTGGTTTTTAACAGGCCGAAGGCCGAAACGTAATTGTCCGCCCAAGCGAAATTCAACGGCAGTGGATGGTAATATGAGGAGGCTTCAAAGAAACCGGCGTTTAAATTTGCAAGTGCCGCCAAACCTGCGGAATCCAGATTAAAATTTGCATCTGCCCCGACTTCTGCTTCGTCAAACAAAGTCATCTGCATATTTGTCGCCGGCCATGGCGTGGACGACCATTCCTGGCCGTTGCCAAAATTGGTTCCCTGCAAAAAGGTGGCTGCATAAGAGTTTACCAAAGTGCCAAAACTGTGGCCGATAAAATGAATGGGCTTGGAATAATTTGGTCCCAATACATTCAGCAATGCCTTTCCGAGTAAAATCCCCTGACCCGGCGTCTGGCTGCCTGCGTGGCCAGGTTTATTGAGTGGGGAAGTGGCCGCGCTTTCCCAGTTCCAAGCCATGATGTTGGCCGTGACGCCTTGGGCCTGCAAACCTGCCGCCATCGTTGTTGGCCAATCCTCTATTCCGTTAGGGGTGAAAACGGGAGCTAAATCCAACTCCCAAAATTTTAATGGAATCCAGCCATGCGTTAAAACAATGGTCATGGCATTGGTATTAACGGCAGATGAGGCATAGCTTACAAAATTGCCATTCTGATAAACCTCAAGTTGAGGCGGCAAAATTGTTATTGAAGAAAAAAATAGTTCTGCGGCTGTCGGCACGCGATTGGTTTGAATAATTGTCAAGGGCGTTGGGAGCAGAGAGAGCGTCAAACTTTGCAAAAGAAGGTAAGCATTTAGATTATCGTATGTATCACCAGTCGTAAAAAAAATATATGTCGGGGTTGTAAAATCAAATGTTCCGCTAGACGTCTTCATTATTTGACCTGTAATACAATCAACTGATTGAATGGAAAATGAAGTGGCAGTAAAAGATACGGTTGTTTTATATGTTCGCCCTGGAGATCCAAGCCAATTGCCAGCGTAAAGGTTTCCATATTCAGCTAGTAAACTGGTCTGCTTAATATTGTTTGTTGCTGCTGTCCAAGGCTGGGTCATCACGCCAAAGACCGATTGCATAAATGAAGATCCCCCGCTACCACTCCAAACAAACTCCACTGTGCCACCCGCCAGAGTATACGCAGATTTTGATATTATTGCTCCATCGCCGCGAAATTTATTAGCGTGGAATATTACGCCGTTAGTTGTGGATTCAAATATACCTAGCACGCTATTTGTATAGCGCACAATGATTGTTGAATACTGATCAGGATTATCGTCTGCATAATTAAAACCGTTTATGCTGTTCAGAATTATTTGTGCGTGCGCGCCCGCGCACACGAACGCCGTCAACATCATTTGAAGAATTTTCTGTTTCATAGATTTTCCTTGCTTTCGGGTTATATCGAATCATCTCAGAAACCTGTGTCCGCGTCAAGCGCGTCGTGTGGCCTATAGCCTACATCAGTCACCGGCATTTCCAGCTAAAATTCGGCAAATGCGCCATGACATTGCGAAACAATTCGGTCAACGGGTTCGGAAAATGCGGCTGGAGCAAAAGTTATCCCAAGAAACTCTCGCCGCCAAAGCCGACATTGACCGGGCCTTTTTGAGCGGCATCGAGCGCGGCGTGGAAAACCCAACATTGTTCACCATTCAGGCCATTGCGGATGCGCTTGGAACGGATGTTGGAAATCTGATGAGGGGTATTTGAAGTTTAATCACTTCCGTTTTGGAGATTCACCTTGGAAAATTATTTCCAAAGCGCGGGAAGCTGCTGCTGGATAAATCATTTTTCCCGTAATTTCATTTGACGAATTCCGCGCGCGGGCGTATAAAACATGACGATTTGAGAGTTTAGAGTATGCAGTTGCCGGCACAAAGCAAATCCAGGTTCCTCACCAATTAGTTGTGCCTGCAACGGAAAAAACCACTTTATGTTGTGGTTTTTGCTTTACTTGAACCGGCAATTGTGGTTGCCTTATGGCGATTAATCGCAGTCAATTATCATGTATCTCAAAAATCTGACGGTTTTTGGCTTCAAATCCTTCGCGGACAAAACCGCGCTGAATTTTCAGCCCGGCGTCACGGCCATCGTCGGTCCGAACGGCTGCGGCAAATCCAACGTCTCCGATGCCATCCGCTGGGTGCTCGGCGAACAATCGGCCAAGGCGTTGCGCGGCGGCGAAATGGCCGACGTGATTTTCAATGGCACGGACGGTCGCAAACCGATGGGCATGGGCGAAGTCTCGCTCACGCTTGGCGGCGTGGATGGCGAAAATCTTCGTGCGGCGGGCGTCGAAGTTTCTTACGACGAGGTCACGCTCACGCGCCGGATTTTTCGCGACGGCGGCAGCGAATATTTTCTGAACAAAACCCCGTGCCGGCTGAAAGACATCCAGCAATTTTTCATGGGCACCGGCATCGGTCGCACGAGCTACAGCATTCTCGCGCAAGGCCACATCACGCAGATTCTTTCGAGCAAGCCGGAAGACCGCCGGATGATTTTCGAGGAAGCCGCAGGCATCACGAAATTCAAATCACAAAAAAAGGAATCGCTCCGCAAACTCGAATACACCGAGCAAAATCTTTTGCGCGTCGCTGACACGATCAAGGAAGTAAAACGGCAGATCGGCTCGCTTCAGCGTCAGGCCGGAAAGGCGAAACGTTACAAACAAATATCGCTGGAACTGCAGCATCTCGAAACGCAGCTTGCGCGGCATCAGTTCGACGTGTTGCAATCTGAAATCGCCGGGAAAAATTCCGCCGTCGAAAAATTGCGGAACGAAATTGAAACCGGCTCGAATGATGTTCTGTGCTTTGAAAATGAAATTTCACAACTGCGCGAACGGCTTTCGGATTTGGAACACGAAGTCGCCGCGCAGCAGCAGCGCGGACTGGAATTGAAAGGCGAGATTGACCGGCACGAAAGCCGGATTCAATTCAACGAAGAGCGGCTGAACGAAATCGCGTCGCAAAATTCCAAGGCGCTCGCGGAGATTTCGCAGTCCGAAGAACGGCTTCGCGCCGCCGAGGAAGAATTGGCGAACGTGAAGCAGCATTTATCCAAATCAGAAAGCGCGCTCGCGGAACACAAACTTACGCTTGAGAAAAAACAATTCGCGCTCACGCAGGTTGAAAGCGATTTGAAGCGATTACAGGAAGATTTGCGCGACGCGCAATCCGCCGCGTTTTCCGCCGCGCAGGATTTGACGCGCATCCGCAACGAAATCACCGCGCTCGATCTGCAGAAACAGGGCAACACGATCCGGCTCGAAAAACTTTCCGCCGAAAAAGTGCAGCTTGAAGAAGAGCGCACGCGGCTCGAATCGCGCCTGCACGAATTCACCGCGAGCGTCGAAGTTGAAAAACTGAACGTCGCGACGGCGCGAGGCTCGGTCGAGCAGCGACAAAATCGTTTGCGCGAACTGCTGGTTGAGTTGCAGCAATCGTCCACCGAGCAGGATCAGTTTTTACAGGCGCAGGCCGAGAAGCGTTCGCGTTTGAGCGTGCTCGAACAGCTTGAAGGTTCGCGCGAAGGTTTTGACGCGGGCGCGGTCGCGGCGTTGCGGCAATCGCGCTCCGTCATCGGCTCGCTTGCGGATCGCATCCGCGTTCCCGAGCAGTTTGTTGTCGCGGTTGAGAACGCGCTCGGCCATCATTTGCAGCTCGTCCTGACCGAGCAGCCGGAATCCGCGCAGGAAATTCTTGCCGATTTGAGCGCGAACAAATCCGGCCGCGCGAGCGTCGCCGCGCTTTCCATCGGAATTCCCGACGACAAGCAACTTGTGTTCGGTGGCGAATTGTCGTCCGACGAAAATAAAGCCGCCGCGCAAAACGGTTTGAAACAAGGCCAGATTGTCCGCGCGCTCGACGTGGTCCAAACCGATCCGTCCGTGGAAAAACTTTTGCGCGCGTTGCTTGGCCGCACGTTCATCGCGTCGGATTTGCCGACGGCGACGGCGCAAATCCAGAACGGCCACGCGGGCTGCGATTTTGTCACGCTGACCGGCGATCTGTTGAGCCGCCACGGAATTTACACGGGCGGTTATCTGAACGGCCACGGAAATTCCAAAGCGCCCGGCTCGATCCTTGGCCGAAAAAATCAGATCACCGAACTGCAGGCGGAATTGGCGGAAATCCAGAATCGCGTCGCCGAGGCGAGCCGCAAACGCGGCGCGCTGTTGAGCGAGCAGACGGAATTGCAGGCGAGTTTGCAGGAAGCGCAGACGGAATTGCGCGAGCAGGAAGTCGCGATTGCGACGCGCGAAGGCGAATTCAACGCATTGCAAAATTCAAATCGCCTGTTGCACCAGAAAATTGACACGGTCGTTTTTGAAGTCCAAAGCCTCGCGGCGCAGGAACAGGAAGGAATTCAGAAACGCAATGCGCTCACGGCACAGTTGGAAAAATTTGAAACGTCTGAGCGCGGCGCGCAGAAGCAGGTCGCGTCGCTGACGGCTGAATTGGAAAATTTGCGCCAGCAGCGCGACACGGCGAACACCGCGCTGACCGAAAGCAAAATCGCGCTCGCGTCGGACGAGCAGCTTGCGGCATCGTTCCGCCAGCAGCAGCAATCTTTGGCACAGCGCATCCGCGAACTCGCGCAAGTCATCGAGCAGCGCAAGGGCGAATGTTCGTCGTTCATTTCGCGCAAAGAGCGGGCGGAGTCGGAAATTTTGGAATCGCGCGCGCAAATCGAAAAGATTTCCCACGAACGCGAGCAGGTCAACGCGCAGGCGGCGGAATTGCTCGCGCAAAAAAATTCGCAGGAAACGGAAATCGCCACGCGTGACGAAAGCTTGCGCTCGCAGCGCAGCCGTTTGACGGAGTTGCAAAATCAGCGCGGCGCGATTGAAATTGAACTGGCGCAGAAAAATATGTCCGTGCAAAACCTGCGCGAAAAAATCCAGCAAAAATACCACGTCAACCTGGACGACATCCGCAGCGAGTGCATCACGATCACTTACGCCGACGAAGGCGCGGCGAAAGTCGAGACGCTCACGCCGGAACAAATGGCCGAGGCAGGCGCGGCGACGGATTGGAACGCCGTCGCGCAGCAGATCGAGGCGTTGCAAAAACGGCTCGACGAAATCGGGCCGGTGAATCTGGTCGCAATTGAAGAATACGAGGAGACCGAGCAGCGTCATCAATTTCTCACGACGCAGCATGACGATCTGGTCAACGCCAAGGCGCAATTGCTTGAAGTCATCAACCGCATCAACACGCAGACGCGGCAGATGTTTTTGGAGACGTTCGAGAAAATCCGCGACAATTTCCGCGCGATGTTCGTGGACGTTTTTGGCGGCGGCAAGGCGGATTTGATTTTGTCGGACGAAAACGACGTTCTCGAAAGCGGCATTGACATCGTCGCACGTCCGCCCGGAAAACAATTGCAGGGCATTTCACTGTTATCCGGCGGCGAGCAGACGATGGTGGCCGTGTCGCTGCTGTTCTCCATTTACCAGGTCAAGCCGAGTCCGTTCTGCGTGCTGGACGAGTTGGACGCGCCGCTGGACGAGTCGAACATCAACAGGTTCGTGCGCGTGCTGCAGCGTTTCATCACGCAGTCGCAGTTCATCATCATCACGCACAACAAACGCACCATCGGCATGGCGGACGTGCTTTACGGCGTGACGATGGAGGAACACGGCGTGAGCAAGATCGTCAGCGTGAAATTCCACAAGGTTGATGAAACAACGACTGTCACAGCCACTGCGCCGTCGGTGAAAGCGGAAAATGCTTCGGAAGCGGAAATTTCAAATTAAGCGCGGCTGGCCTGTGCTTATGAGTCCGCTCGCAACTTTTTCAAGGACAATGATTCGTCAAGGCGTCTTGGGATGTGCCAATGGCAGCATAAAACTGCACAGTTGAAGATTGAATGTCCGGTGGCGGACGCCAAGGAGGGTGGGGTGAGGAACCCCGCTGAAGAGACACTCTGCCACCGGACGGTATTTATTTCGCACATTCCGCAACCCAATGCCATCCATTCCTTGTCATTTGCCTGTAGTTTATTGCCATTGAAAATTTCTTGGACTGCACCCTCAACGCCAGAGTTTGGAAAGAATCCGTCCGAGTTGCTGCGCGTGCAAATCGAGGTCGCCGTCCGTCCAGACGACAAAATCGGAGCGGGCGATTTTTTGTTCGACCGGCATCTGCGCGGCGATGCGCCGCCGGATTTGCTCCGCAGTCCAGCCGCGTTCTGAAAGCCTTTTGCGCTGGTTCGCGGCGGAACAGGCGACACAGATGATTTTGTCGAAATGCGATTCGGCGTGCGTTTCAAACAACAGCGGAATGACGACGACGGCCAGTTTGCTGTTTTCATTGCGTCCGCCGCCGCTTCGCTCCGGCGCGGCACGCCATGTTTCGATTTGCGCGAGCCAGCGTTCACGGATGAGCGGGTGCAGAATTTCCTCCAGTTTTTTTCGGGCGTAAGCATCGGTGAAAACAATGCGGGCAAGTTCATCGCGTTTCAATTCTCCGGCGGATGAAATGATTCCACCGCCGAATTGCCTTGTTATTTCGACGAGCGCGGGCTGGCCGGGTTCGACAAGCCGCCGGGCTAGTTCGTCGGTGTCCACGACCTGCGCGCCACGGGCGCGGAGCATTTCAGCGGCGGTGGACTTGCCCATGCCCACGCCACCTGTCAGTCCACAGGTTTTCATCGGCAGACGAGGCATCACGGCCCGATTTTCGCGCGGTAAAAGCGGTCGTGATAATTTGTCTGGGTGGAATCGTTGAACGTGATTGACGGCAGTGTGCTGGTATAAACATTGACCCAGTTCACGAGGTTGGTGGAGGCCTGGATGATGACGGTCGAGGCGTTCGGATTTGAAATCGTCAGGTGGAACGCACCGCCGCCCACAGAAATGGCCGACACCTGCGGAGGCGGCAGACTGCTGACGACGTTGACGGCCACGGAGGCGGAATTATTGTCTATATTTGCGTCCGTAGTGTCCGCTTGGACAATGGCGGAATTGGTGATTATTCCCACACTGCTTGAACTCATCGTCAGCATGAGTTGCGCCCCGGCACCAGTCGCAAGTGTGCCGAGATTCCAACTGATCTGCGACGCATTGACTTCAACAGACGAGCCAACAAGTGTGTTGGTGATAGCGACAACGGTAACGCCGGATGGCAGCGTGTCCAACATAATCATGTTACTGGAGGATGAAGGTCCATAATTGGTCAGACCGACGGTGTAAGTGACATTGCTGTTGACCAGAACATCGGTGGCCGAGGCCGTCATCGAAAGGGCTTTGTCAGCAGCGAATCCAACGAGGCTGCCGGTGGTCAGGGTGAACGACCAGCCGTTGGAAATAACGCCTGAATCGGGCGATTGATCGTCCAAGACAAAGAGCGACCACGCGCCGTTGGGATTGCCGCCGTTCAAGGCTGCCAGCGTGGAACCATAGGGCGGCGCGGGCGCGGTGATGGGAGTTATGAAATTGTTTCCGGCGAGGGCATTGATCAAATTAGCTCCGGCGGGCGTCCCCAAGCCGGTGCAAAGGTCATAACCATTGGTCGCGTAAAACAAATTCGGACTCAAGCTCCATGTGTTGTTGCCGGTCGTGATGTCGTGAAAGCAATTCGTATAAATTGCCGACTGGGCGATGGCATAGAGCGCCGGGTTGAGAAAACCGACCGATCTGTTTCCGTTGAGCGCAGCTTGCTGGTTGACCAAGGCGGTGAAGCCGGCCCATAGCGGCGATGCACAACTGGTTCCGCCAAAGGTGCCATTAAGACCGCCACCATAGTTGACATAAACATTGTCCGCTGTCAGCGCGACATCGGGAATGTTTCGGAAAGTCGTTGAACCCATGTTGTCCGTCATGTTGATGTTTGTCTGCCAGCTAGGTACCAAATAGGCCGTGCTGATGCCGCCGCCGCCGCCGATGCCGTCGTCGGCCGGGCCGAATTCAATACCCCAGTTCCAGACGGTTTCGGACGCCCAGGCATTGTTGGCGGACGTCGTCAGGGTCGTGCCGCCGACAATCGTGATGTGCGGGTCATCGCAGGGTTGGGGAATTTGGCCGGTCAACCACGCATCGCTGTCGCCGGATGCATTGAAGAAGGACTGGCCTTGTGCGGCAAACTGCTGGTAAATCTGCTCTGTGAGCGCATCTATGGGATACGACCATGAAGCGCTTAACTGCCTGACCTGATTGCTTGCCGCCATCGCGTTCAAGATGTCATCGGGCAAGGAACCTTCAAAGACAAGCACTTTGGATATTCCCGGAGCCATGGAAATCACCATTTCAATGTCCAGCGACACCTCGTCATTGGCATTACCAGAACCTCCGTTATATCCGTCCAGCAAAACAGCCTGAACAGGCACGTTTGGCAAACCTGCCTGAATTTCATAAGCCGTGATGTCACTTTGGAAAAAACCCGAATCAAATTGCAGCAGGCCGACCGTCTGACCGGCACCGGTCAACGTCGCGCCAGGAACATACGCGCTTCTAAAATCGCTGCCGATGTAGCCGCCGCCGGGACCCGAACCTAAAGCCGGTTTGACATTCGACACGGGCATCTTGTGCAACAACGAATGCGGCACTTCGTAATTATCCAAACCGGTAACGTGCAACACCGGCAGGCTTGAGCCCACAGAAGGCTCGGCATCCGGCGCAAAAAAATCGCGGTTCTCCGTCGGGTGATGATAAGTCCGCATCTTTACATGAAAGGCTTTTTCCACGTCCGAAACTTTTCCGCTCACGTCCAGCAACATGCGGTTGCCATGCGTTTTCGTCACCGCCAGTCCGTTTGCGTTCGCGAAATCAACCACCTTCTGGTAATCCTGCTCCGTCGGCCCGAATTGCGCCGTGAATTCATCCGGCGTCAGGTAGCGATGATAATTCGTGCTGGACGGATCATAAATCTGCCGGAGCAGGTTGGTGAGCGCATCCGTGTTTCTCAATGGCAGGCCGATGGCAAGGGTCAGGTTAGTATTTGCAGGCAGCAGGCCTTTCGCCTGCAAACCCGACACGACCGCCGGCACATGACCGTGCAAAGTCTTCATTCCCGGATCCGCCGCGAAAGCCGCCGCGCCGGACAAGACCAATCCCATGACGGCCGCCAGCAGACTTCTCCTTGTTAAATTGCGCATAAAGCTAATCGTATTCATAACGGTCAGGGAAAATGTGGCGCGGTTCCATAAGCCGATGGTCTGTTCGTGCCTGACGTGATCGTCTTCCCGCTCGCGGCATCAGGCAGCGAATTGGTGGATGCGTCATCAAAAACAAGTGTGACCTTGCTGATGGCGTTCGGGCCGCCGGCGTGCGACATGAGGAGGGTGTTCTGCTGATCCGGTGCGGCCAGCAGCACGCCAATGTCCGATGCCGAGCCGTGATACATATTGGTCAAGGTGACGGTGGCCTTAATGATCACGCCGTTCAAGCCGCTGATGTTGATCGAGGATGGATAAGGCGAGGCGGTGGTGTTGTCATTGATGATGATGGCGTTGGTGTTGTAATAAGTCTTTGACACGGTGCCAAGCGTGTAAGTGAAGACGGCCGTGCCAATACTGCTGGTGCCATTGAAAAGCTGGAAGGTCGCGACTATCTGCTGGCCGTTGGTGCCGCTGGCCGTAAATTGCCACGCCTGCAAAGCCGGACGCCCGCCCGCAATCAAATGAGTCGGATTCATCGTTCCGACCGATGACGGCGAAGTGACGCCGTTGGTGGCAAGCAGGGCCGCGCTGAAATTGGCAATGTCGGGGCCATCTACGGCGCGGAACGCAAACATCAGCGTGACATTTTCGCCCGGATCAATAATGCCATTGGCAGGCCCGCTTTCACTTATCAATGCGGAGCCGTCCGGAATGACCACGCTGTTGGTGTCGTGAATGGTCAGCGTGGTGGCGCTTGGCGGGACAAGAACGCCGTTGGTCGGGCTGAACAATTGCAGCAGGACGGTCTTGTCCGGCTGGACAGCCGTGTTGTAGATCACCGTCACCATGAAGGTCTTGCTGGTCTGGCCATTTGTGAATACCAAGGTGCCGTTTGTCGCAACATAATCCATTCCGGCAATGGCCGTGCCGTCAAGCGTGGTGAAGTTGACCGCCGAATTAGTGTTGATGTTGTCCGTCCGCAAAACAGTGATCGGCGCCGCGATGCCGGTCTTCAAGATCGAGTAGGCCGATTCGGAAAAGCGCAGGCCGGAATTGTTGTCAATGATGGTCACAACCTGGTTGCTGGGCGACGTGATTTTTCCTGGCGCGGTCGCGTTGGTCAAGCTTACGGTGAAGGCGCGATTTCCACTCGCCTGGCTGTTGTTGATGATCGGCACGGTGAAAGTGTTGGTCGCAAGGCCGTTCGTGAAGAACAGCGTCCCGCTCGTCGCCAGATAATCAATCCCGTTGACCGCCGGGTTGGTTCCCGTGCCGTCGGAGGTAAAGTAATTCACGGACAACGGAGCGGAATTGGTGTTCGTTGTCTCAAGCCCCGGATTGGAGCAGATAACGGTGATGACCGCCGCGCCGACGTTCTTGGAGACGCTGATCGCCTGGTTAGTGAAACTCAAGCCCGCATTCGCCGGCTGGATCACCACCACGGTGTTGCTGGGCACCTCCAACTGCACGTCTGGATTGGTGGTGGACAGGCTCATGCCAAACGCCACATTGGTCACTCCATGTGTGTTGATGAGCGGGACGGAAATCGCTTCGAGTGATTCACCGATGGCAAAGTGCAGCGGCGGCAATGGCGGGCTGGCGGTCGCCTGATAATTGACCCCGGCAACGGCGGTGCCGTTGGTCGTGGCGTAATTCACATAAAAGTCGTTCGTAGTATTGCCGATCCTCTGCACCAACACAAGAGCGGTGCTGTTGGTTTCGCTGACATAATTGGTGGCGTTGACAAAGCCGACGCCAACGTCGTTGTCCAGAATGGCCACATTTGCGCTGGTTGGAGACACAAGGATTGCGCCGCCGCCGGGATTCGACAATTGCACCGAGAAGTTGACCGTGCCCTGCACGAGATTGTTGTCCACCAGCGGAACGGTGATGGTCTTGGTTGAATCGCCATTATTAAAGGTCAGTGTGCCGCTAACAGCCGTGTAATTAACCCCCGGCTGCGCCGTTCCGGGCACTGTGTTGTAACCGACTGTAACCGTTCCGGAAAAACCGTTCGTGCGCACAACAGTCAGGCTGGCGGTGCCATCGCCTTCGCCGACAATGTAATTGGTCGCGGCAAAACTCAACTGGCCGGGCGCGGGCGTGGTGTCAATTATGGTGAGCGTCGCATTGGATGGCGCATACAAAAGCGTGTTCACCGCATTGGTCAGCAGCAGACCGACGGTTCGATTGCCTTCCGGCAGGCCGTTATTGAAGATGCGAACTTGAACGGCGACGTCCGCCTGGCCGGGATTGAAAACGACCGTCATGTTAGTCGGAGCGTAATCGGTGCCGGCGATGGCGGTGCCGTTGGTCGTGGTATAGAAGTCCACTGAAGCGGTGCTGTTCAGCCCGCCCTGTCGGATAATATCAATTGCCGCCAATCCGTTCGGCGCATTTTTTAATTGCGAATAGAGCGCGGATTGGAAACTCACCGCGCTGTCATCATTCAAAATCGTCAATGTCGCAGTCGGCTGGCTGCCAATTCCGGCGGGAGGCGTCGGATTGGAAAGCGTCAGATTGACCGTCAAATTTGGCGTGATCACATGATCATCGAATACCGGGACCGTGACCTGCTTCAAAACTTCTCCCGCTGGGAAGTCAACATTCAGATTCACCGGCGTGTAGTTGACATTGGTTTGCGCCGTTCCATCCGCCGTTGCAAAATTGACAAAAGTATCGCCGGAAAAGTCGGAATTGGTTCCGCTGGTGCCGCCCGTGCGACGGATGGTAATCACGGCGAAAACACCGGATTCATCCACTTGATAGCTCGCCGAGGTAAATTCAAATGAACCGGAACCCGTTATTGAACCGCCGTAAATCCGCGCGATGTTTGCGTGCGGTTGATCGTCATATTGGCTGAAGCTGCCGCCGATGACCAACATTCCGTCCGCCGGCTGAATAACCACGGCATCCACGTCGCCGTTTGCGCCGTCACCGAAATTGATCGTCGGATCCGTCGCGCCGTCGGGCATCAAACGCGTGATGTGCTGGCGGGTGACATTGTTGGCCTCCGTGAACTCGCCGGCGAGCACTATGCGGTTGTCCGGTTGCAATGTGACGCTCTCCACAGAGTCACTCGTATTCACGGTATCGTTGGTATCCGCCTTGAAATTCGTATCGCGCGTTCCGTCGGCATTCAAGCGAATGATGTGATTCAAAGGCGCGCTGTTAAAGTTGGTGAAGCTGCCGCCCACAACCACGCGACCATCCGGCTGGATGGCAATCGCACGAACGGCGTCACTGAAGCCAAGCCCGAGGTTGGCGTTGAAATTCGTGTCTGCCGACCCGTCCGCATTCAGCCGCGCGAGCCGGTTGATGGCGATGCCATTGAAGTGTGTAAATGTGCCGCCAATCAAAACCTTGCCGGCATAAATCGAGTTCGTCGGATAAACCGCAATGGCATAAACCGAACCATCGGTGCCGGAACCGGCGGCGAATGAAGTGTCCGCCGATCCGTCATTGTTCAAACGTCCGATGCCCTCACTGGAAGAACCGCTCAAGTTGCCAAATCCGCCACCGACATAAATTTTGCGGACGCCGCCGATAAATGTTTCCGCCAGTGCGTTAACGGTGTTGTCCGCGCCAAGTCCGGGATTGAATGTTGAGTCCAGTGTGCCGTCGGTGTTCAGGCGGGAAATGTAATGGCGGCTGACGCCGTTGACCGAGCTGAAGGAGCCGCCGATCATAATATGATTGTCAGTCTGAACGGCCAAGGCCAGCACCGCGCCGTTTGCTCCGGACAAGCCGGGCAGGAAGGCGGTGTCCAGCGTGCCATCCGTGTTCAGGCGGGCAATGCTGCCTTCAGGCACGGTGCCGACTTTCGAGAAATTGCCGGCGGCGACAATCTGGCCGTTGGGCTGAAGCGCCAGGGCAAGCACGCTTGAGTTCATGCCGGCGGAATTGAAGCCCGTGTCCGGCGAACCGGGGGGCCGGTTGTAAGATTCCGCATCCAGAATGTTGACCTGCGCGTTGACAAGCGAACCCAGCACCGCGTTGGTTGGATTGGACAATGACACGTTGAAATAGAATGGCTGGGAATTCGCAACTCCGTCGTCCATGACCGGCACCGTGAAGCTGGAACTGATCTGGCCGGGGGCAAAAGTCAGGACGCCGCTCACGTTGGAATAGTTGACGCCTCCAACAGCATTCGGGCCGGGGCTGGTGGCATAGTGAACCGAAACCGTTCCGGCGGCGCCGCCCGTGCGGTTGACGGTGATGGTCGCGTAACCGCCGTTTTCATTGACGGTGTAGGCGGGCGCGCTGAACTGAAACGCGCCGTAGCTGTTGTCGTTGACGATCGTCAGCGTGGCGTTGGAAATCACCCCGGACGCCAGCAGCGACGGGGCGCTGCCGACGCTGCCATTCGTCGGGTTGAACAAAGAAACGGAGAATTGTTTGCTGGTGCCAACCGTCTGGGTTTGAATGAGCGGGATTGTGACGATGCGCGATGAAACGTCGCCGCTGTTCCAATTCAAGGTGCCGGTCGCGCCGCTGTAATCCACTCCGTTGAAGGCCGAACCGTCGGCGGTGGCGTATTGCACAGAGACGCTGCCCAGGCTGCCGGCAACGCGGTTGACAATAAAAGCCAGGGAACCGGAACTCATTTTGCCGGTGAAGTTGGTGGCGCTCAAAGTCAGATAACCCTGGTAATTGGGATTGATGAGGCGGAGCACCGCGTTTGAAATTCCAAATGTCGCGCCCGGCGGCGAATTGCCGAGGTTGGACAGGAACAGATTGACGGTCTTCTCCTGAATGTTCGTGTAGATGAAACCGTTGTTCTTGATCGCCACGTTAAATCCGTTGCTGGTGACATTTTGATTGAAAGTCAAAAGTTGATTGGTAATGCCAGTGTAATCAGTGCCCGCAACGGCCGTTCCATTGGTTGTCGAATATCTCATGGAAATAATGCCGGCAACGCCGTTGCTCCGCAGCACGCTGATGTGCGCACTGACGTTCGTCGCCACAAAGCTTGTGGAACTGAAACCGAAAGTGCCCGGTTTCTGGGTGTCGTCAATTTCCGTGTATGGTGCGGAGGAAACTCCCAGCGCGCCGCCGAGCGGAATGTTTTCACCGCCGAGGAAGAAGTTGTCGGCGTAACTGGGATTGGCCAGTTGGAACTGCGCATTGAGGTTGCCTGATGTCGCGGGGTTTTTGATGACGCTGACGGTAACCTTTGACAGGTTGTTCAGCAAAGCGTCCGCAGGTGTATTGTTCAAACTGATGCCAAAAGGATCCACCAGAAAGCCATTGATTCCAGACAAACCATCGCTGTGCTCGCGCGTCTGATTTGGGTTCTGACGATATTCCCAAGCAATCCAATACAATGGCGCGGGGCTGTCATATATATAATCAACCCCGCTTTGGGCCAGACCGGGCAAAATGGAAAAATTGGCGGAGACCGGCCCCAACAATCCGTTGGTTCTCACCAGCCCCACGGAAAGGGACGACTGGCTTTTATTGGCGAACAGGCTGGTCTGCAGCAGGCCGATGTTGCCCGGCCCCGGTGTCGCCCCGCCGATCAATCGGGCGAAGCCGCTGCGGTTGCGAACGCCATCACGCGATTTAGGCTCCACCCACAGGTTTGGATCCCCAAAACTTTCAAGTCCATACAAACCCAATTCATCATCAAGTATATTGCATACGTTCGGATCGGCCTGACCGCCGCCCACCTGATTAAACGATCCGCCGATCAGCACGTTGCCGTCGCTTTGGACGCCGGATGCAAAGACAGCCGGCGAGTCGTAGGAGTAAATCCGCTTCAAACCGGCGAACTGGTTGTAAGCCGTGTCCATGAATGTGGTGTCCACGGTGCCGTTGGAATACAAGCGGGTGAAACCGAGGCGATGCGTGCCGTTGAATGACGCAAAGGCGCCGCCGACATACATCGTGCCGTCAAGCGGCTTGAGCGTGATGCTATGCACCACGTTGTCCGCACCGCTGCCGACAAAGAAGTTTGTGGTGTCTATCGAACCATCTGAATTCAACCGCACAATGTGGTTGTAAGAACTGCCGTTGACATGGGTGAAACTGCCTCCGACGACAGCGTGGCCGTTAAGCTGCCAGCCCAGGGCCAGCACCGTATTGTCCGGCCCCGTGCCTGGATTGAACGTCGTGTCAAGAATGCCGTTGGTGGTGAAGCGCGCGATGTTGGTATAGGATTGCCCCGCGACACTAAACTGGCCGCCCACAAGTATTCCCGACGAGACCTGCGGCTCGCTGACCGAGGCGTTATACGTCCATTGAGTGGTCGCGTTGGTGGAGCCGCCCTGGTTCATCACAATGGTGATTTCATTAGTGGTCAAGCCGCCGACCGGACCGAAGGGAAGCACGATCGTGTTGGTTAAACTGACGCTGCCGGTGTCAAAAATCAAAACCCCAGTGCCGACGGTGACATTGGTGTCGCCGTAAAAAATCCGCATATCATCCGGGACAGAAAACATATTGTAATTGACCGTAAGCGTGCCGGAAGTGAAATTCCCAAGGTTGAGGACCTGATCGTCTTCGTTGCTGTTGCCGCTGGCAGTGTGGGTGAAGTTCAGGACGAGCGACTGGGGCAGTGCCAGCGCATAGACAGGACCGGTTAAAGTGGCGCCCGGATCAAAAGTCGTGTCCACCGCGCCATTGGTGTCAAGCCTCGCCAGATAATTGCGCGGTATGCCGTCAATCATGGTGAAATCACCACCAATCAAAACCTTGCCATCCGGCTGCACCGCCACCGCCCGAACCGTATTGTTCGCACCCGATCCTTGTTGATTCGAAAAAGGAAGGTCAAGCGACCCATCCCCATTCACACGGGCAAAGTAGTTGCATCCATCGCCGTCGAAAGACGTAAAATCGCCGCCGATGACATACTGGTTGCCGTCTATTGCAACGGCGTTGATGGCCGCATTGGCGCCGCCATCCGGATTAAACGACCCATCCAACGCGCCGTTCGTATTGACAAGGGCGATGTCATTTTGTCCGACGCCGTTGTAGGATAAAAAGTCGCCGGCGATGATGGTTTCATCATTGGCCAGAACCGCCAGACTATAGACTTCACCGGAAACGCCTGGATTTTCCAGATTGTTTTCGGGGTAGGTTTGAGGCACCACGCTGGGCGGCAGCGCCAGATCGCCGTTAAAATCCGCATTGTAAAGTTCATCCACCGAACCGGCGGGCGGATGCTGGTCGTTAAACAAGATCGTCACCGTGGTTTGGGCGACCATGCCAACCAACTCCGGAGACGTGCCGCCGCCGACATCCTTTTCCTGATAAAGTTCCACACGAAAATCCTTGTTGAATTTTGTAATTGCGCTATTGGGGATGGAAAAGGTGATGGGTTGAAACGAACTGCCGCTGCCAAATAGGGGGAAAGTAATGGTGCCTTGCGTCATGTTAAAGTCAGCATTAGTCACGCCGCGAAACACATTTTGAATGGCCTGCGGTGGAACCGCATAATCGGAACCGGGCTGCAGTGGAAACAAGGCATTATATCCCTCGTCTGTATCTGAATCATCGCCGAGAATGTTATCAACGCGATAATGCAGCGTTTCCATTGCACCGTTCGTTCCAAACCGCTCCACCCAAAGAGTGACCTGGGTCCGGGCAATGGGATTGGCAGGATCATTGACGTCCTCCGGAACGCGGTAGTTTGCCTTCTCGAAGTTAAAAATGGCGTTGGTGGGATATGGCGTTTTCACGAGGTTGGTCACCAAAATGGGAATGGTGTTCGTGGGCGGATCCGAAAAACCGTTGGTGGATACTTGCTGAAACATGCTGCCGTAAGGGTCGGCGTTCATGTTCAAAATTTTTACCATCGCCGTGGTGAAGTTTGGATTTAGACGGGGCTGGGACACTTCAACCGATTCATACGGATCGCGCTGGGGATTTGACAACACCATCCCGAAAACCCGGTTGAACTGGTTGCTAATCGTCAGTCCCTCATAGACGATCGGAACAAGAATGGTCTTGCTCATCTCGAAATCATCAAAAACCAGTGTGCCACTGACCTGCTGATAATTCAAACCGGCCACTGCCGCCACATCGTTGGGAGGCATCACCGGCAGCGCGGTTCCGTCCTCGGTCGCATAATCCACCGTCACGCGCCCGGAAGAACCGGCGGCGCGGGTCACGGTCACCAGCAAGCCCGGCGCGTTGTATTGATAGTAGGTTGAAACCGTTGATAAAGAACTGTTGTCAAGCCCATCGGGCGACTGACTTTCTGTTTCGGCTGTTTGATAAAGCGGCAATCCGGTGTAGAGGTCCGCATCCTCGGCGGCAAAACCGAAAACACCAGAAGATTTGTAGGCCCAGTTCAATGAAATTGCCCCTCCCACGCCCTTTGTATCCACTGCGAAATAATAAGTCGTCCCGGCTTTGGCATTGAAACGCAGACCGCTGGGGCCATAGTAAGCTTGGATATTTTCAGACTCCGGACTGCCGGTCACGGTCTGTCCGGTAGTCGTTTGACCGACAACCTCTCCGATGTAATCGGCGCTGTCGTTCTCGTTATGTTGCGGATCCGAACTGTTGATCGGGAAAAGGTCGTCATTGGCCGCCACCTGGTTTAACGTGGCCAGATTGTTGCCGTCATAGACGGCGAGCACCGTGTCAGCCGCGCTGCCGATCGTGTCAAGTTCCACTTCGCCATCCTTCGGGGCCGTCCATTGATACCAGAGTGATGCGTTGGCCGGATAACCGGCGTGGCTTGGTTCACCAGGCTCTGCGGTGGCGAGGCTGTTGTCCGCGTTTGTGGAACCCCAATCGCCCGTGAGCACGGTGGCGCTGGCAAAATTGTCGTTGGCCTGCGCAACCAGGGGCGGACCCGATGACCAGTTCAGCTTAACCGATCCGGTGGCATCCGGATATTCATAACCTGCCACGGAAATGTAGTAGGTCTGCCCCGCAACCGCCTGGAAATTATTTGTATAGTTGTAGAAATAACCGTCCAAATAGCCATAGTAACTTTCGCCCACATAATAGAGGCTGCTGATGCCGCTGCCACTGTTTGTAAAAACCTGCACAAACACGAGATTCGTGCCAAAATTGCTGCCGTTCGGATCAAACTCCGTGCTTTCATTGGTGGAGGCCGTCCATTTATACCAGACCGAAGCATAGAGATAACCTGCGCCTGGTTCGCCCGTTTGGATGGTTGCGCCCACGTTGCTGCCGGTTGTCGAACCCGTGTCGCCGTAGGAGGTGAGGTCAATGGCGTTGGCGAAATTGTCATTTGCGGGCTGCGCCGACGCGACATTGACCATCAAGCCAAGCAACAGGCACGGCAACCCCAGCGACACCAGACCGGCGTCCCGCAGAAGACCGCACAATTTACGGCCTGCGAATTTTTGCATGTTCGTTTTCACAATTTTTTCCACTGG
>Ga0207933_1000990_pt1 | contig 23951 bp, 21 predicted proteins | sample NGESurdeep092012_4_FD_184488 | JGI IMG/M metagenome (GOLD analysis project Ga0207933, IMG submission 184488) | Arctic peat soil microbial communities from Barrow, Alaska - NGEE Surface sample F53-3 deep-092012 (SPAdes) | ecosystem: Environmental > Terrestrial > Soil > Wetlands > Peat ... | reverse complement strand
TCATTCCTGTAAACATGGCTAATAATTTTAGCTCAAATATACTAATATTATTAGCTTAAAACAAATACTATTCAATTCATCACGACCTATCTGCTTTATTCTATATATTTATTACAAATGGCAGGTTCAAAATTACATCAGGATAATCTTAAAAGAGATTTGAATGATAATCTGTTATTTTTGCAGCCAATTTTTAAAAAATAAATATAGCATTAAAAAAATAAAGTAACTACGATGGAAAGCGTTAAAATAGCAATTTTATTTGGTGACAATCCGCGTATAAAAGATAATGATTTAATGTACTTCGTTTAATAAAAAAAATTGAATTATCTTTTATGATTCCGGTTGTTACTGAGTCGTATTTTAAAATAAATCTTCTTCATGAGTCTTAATTATTTTAGTGCATAATGAACAGAATAATCAGTACTGTTGTTTTAAACTGGCTGAAATTAAAAAAGATATTCCGGTTTACACCACACGACACAACTAATGCAGAAGGTAAATCGCATGAACGGTACAGGCGCATTTTATTAACCGGGGGCAGTACTGCAATTGTAAAAGTATTTTCTGCCGTTATTAACTTAATCACTGTACCGCTAACCGTTAATTACCTTGGCGCCGAACGCTATGGACTATGGATGGCAATTTCTTCAGTTTTGGCGCTTATGAGTTTTGCTGATTTAGGATTAGGAAATGGCCTTTTGAATGCTGTCTCAAAAGCGAATGGCCGTAACAATATCGAAGAGGCTCAAACTGCTGTGTCTAGCACATTTTTTATTTTACTGGGTATATCATTAATATTATTACTTCTTTTTATTGCTGTTTTCCCTTTCATTTCATGGAAGAGTGTTTTCAATGTGAAATCTGCATTAGCAATTAAAGAATCAGGTCCTACAATGATGGCTTTGGTAGTTATTTTATTAATAAATATGCCTTTAGGAATAGTTGAACGAATACAATCAGGCTACCAGGAAGGTTATAGATTTCAACTATGGTTAATTCTAGGGTCAATATTAAGTTTAGCAGGGCTTCTTATTTGTATTTTTTTTAAAGGCGGGTTGACATGGTTAGTAATTGCTTATTCAGGTGGACAATTAATTGCAACCCTATTAAATGGGGTTTATTTATTAAGTTTCAGGAGACGTTATTTAAAACCAAAATTTAATTATTTTAAGTGGGATACTGGGAAATTGCTAATTAAATCGGGGTTCACTTTTTTATTACTCGGGTTATTTACTTTATTTGCTAATGCTTCAGATGATATCATTATAGCTCATACATTAAGTCCCTCATCAGTAGCAGGATATGAGATAGTAAAAAAACTATTTTTCTTTTCAATGTTTACACAGTACATTATCCAGCCTTTATGGCCTGCATTTAGTGAAGCTCTTATAAGCGGAGATCTGAACTGGGCAAGAAAGACTATGCAAAAAGCTTTAAAATTAAGCATTGTTAGCGGGGCCATTATTACACTCCCATTTTTACTATTCGGGAAACAGATAGTTACGATTTGGGTTGGTAAAGAATTTATTCCGAGCTGGTCATTATTATTTGGTTTTTATTTTTATGTAATACTCAATAATTATATCGGTGTAATGTCAACACTTTTAAATTCGAGTAAATTAGTGAGAAGGCTTATCGTTCCTATGGCATTAACCGCAATAGTATGCATTGCATTAAAATTTATTCTTTCATTAAGCATTGGAATAAGTGGGATAATTTGGGCATCAGTGATTGGATGGAGTATATTTTTTGCGATTCCTTCCTATTCTTTATCTAAATCCATTTTTCGATGAGATAAAATAAATGCGTTATTAAAAAAACAGAACGAAACATTCAAATTTAAAAACAAACGTTCATATTAAATCGTAACCGGGATACCGCCAACCGCCTTGATGAAATTTTTTGACAACAAACTTTGTTTAATACTATGATTAATGTACTTAAAAGAACTATCGGCCATTTTCCATTTTTAAAAAAATTACTACTGCCTTTTTACTTGGCATCGGGCAGTATGGTTTATTGGATATATAAAAGTTTCAATCTTAGTTTTTCCTATTCATTGGCCGATAAAAGTCGTGTTGAATTTTTTCCCAACGGTCAAGTTGCAAAGGGGATTTTTTTAGGAGGATTTGAAAAGAAAGAACTGGAAATATTTCAACTTTTCTTAAAGCCTGGTTCTGTGTTGATTGATGCCGGCGCCAATATTGGTTTGTATTCCATTATAGGAAGCAGACTGGTTGGCACATCAGGCAAAGTTTACTCCTTCGAACCGTCAAAAGAAAATTTCAATCTATTTTTGAAAAATATTGAATTAAATAAATCGGACAACATTCTTTCGATTAACAAGGGGCTGGGTGATAAAGCAGGAGAGTCACTGGTGTTGTTGCAGAATCATAAAACCGGTGATGCAGAGAAATATATTTTAACAGGAGAAAACAATAGTACCGCTACCGGCAGTGAATTGAATAAAGAGGATTTAAGTGAAACAATTATACTTGACTCGTTAGATAATTTTCAATTACAACATGATATAAAAAAAGTTGATTTTCTTAAAATAGATGTGGAAGGTTACGAATATTATTTGCTAAAGGGAGCTGAAAATTTATTAAAAAACAATCCCGATATAGTAATACTTTTTGAATGTGCCGATCATTTAGCAAAAAGAGCCTGTTCAAGTCAAAGTGAAGTATTTACTTTTCTGAATAATTTGGGTATAGAAATAATTTACTGGAATGAACAGGAGAAAAAATGGAACGTGGAACTTGGTACGGGAATTAACACTGGTCAGCTATTAGGCGGAAGAGATATAAGTAGCAAGTTAAATAAATTAATCTTCAACGAATCAAATAATTCATCAACTTTAAATAATTCAAGTTTCGCTACATCTACCAGAACTTGACAATTTTTGCATCTTTGCATAGTTAGTTTTACTATACCGTTTTCCAAATGTGACTAGCAAAAATTTATTAAATCAATGCCTTATGCTACTAAAAAGTATTTACAGAAAATTAGGGAAGAAATATTTTGATATTCGGTTCAAAAAGGCAAAAAAAAATAACCGAAAATATAACAGGGAGCTACAGGTCTCTGAGATAAAAAAGCTATTTCCTTCCTTGAAGGATCAGCATTTGTATTTCCATCATTATTTTTGGAACCTTGCACCCACTTGGCTCAAAGATCATCGTGCCTATTTCTCAAAAGAAAAACGTGCTTTTGGAGAAGACGCCTTTCACGCAATGTGGTACCATATTTTTAAAAAGTTTAAACCCAAAAAAGCCCTTGAAATTGGTGTTTATAGAGGATCAACACTTTCGCTTTTTTCATTACTTTCTCAAAAATTTCAATTACAAACTGAGGTGCATGGCATAAGCCCTTTTACATCTGCCGGGGATGCAGTTAGCAAATACTTAGACAATCTTGATTATTACACTGATGTAAAAAACAACTTCGATTACTTTAATTTGCCTTCCCCTTTTTTGCATAAAGGATTTTCAACCGAAAAAGCAATGTTAGAAATAATCCAGTCTCAGCAATGGGATTTGATTTATATTGATGGTAATCATGATTACGAAGTGGCCAAACAAGATTTCAATCTCTGTTCACAATATATAAGAAAGGGTGGACTAATTGTTTTAGATGACTCTTCCCTATACACTGATTTCAAACCGCCATTTTATTCTACAGCAGGCCACCCTGGCCCATCAAAAGTTGCATCTGAAATTGATCCTAATACTTTCGAAGAAATTCTTTCTGTAGGCCATAACAGGGTCTTTAAAAAAATATAGCATGAAAGTAAAATATCTTCCTCACCAGCCACATTGTTTTGCTTTTGGTGGCTTTGATCTCCAAATGATAAATACTTTGGATGCTGTAATTAAAGAAGGGGTCGACGCGAGTAAACTGGATATTTGGAGCAGAGATAATAATTTTGATATTATCCATTTATGGGGAGTAGGTCCGCATAATTATCTGGTAATTGATTTTGCGAAAAAATCAAGAAAAATGATTGTGGCAACAGTAATATCATCATACCACGATACACTTAGATCAAAATTGGGCTATTATTATAGATTTTTTCAGGTAAAGCAATTAATTCAGTATTATAAAAAAATAGATAAGATTGTTGTTTTAAATAATGAACAATTAAGTGTACTAACTAAATATTACAAGGTTTCTCCTTCAAAAATAGAGATAATACCCAATATAATAGAGAATGAATATTTTAAAATCCCTATTTTTAATTTTTTTGAAAAGTATGGTGTAAGTAATTATGTTCTATGTACTGGTAATATTTCATCAAGAAAGAACCAGCATAACCTGGCACTTGCCTGCATTAATTTAAATCTAAACCTGGTACTTATTGGAAATGTTCTGGATGGTGAAACACTTTATGGAGAAAAGTTAGAAACACTCGTAACAAAGAATAGGAATATAGTATGGATTAGAGAATTACCAAGTGGTTCGGAGGAACTTGTATCGGCCTATTATAATTGTAAAGTCTATGCACTACCCAGTAAAAGTGAAACACAGCCGATAAGTGCGCTCGAAGCTGTGGCGATGCACAAGCCATTAATTTTAATGGATAGAAAATATGCTCATCAAAGTTTTTACAAAGGCACAACTCTATGTAAATCGCCATCTGTAAAGGATATAGAGCAAGCGCTTAGAGAAGTCCTTAATAACAGCAAAATCCCTGAAGAAAATAAAGAGATTTTAAATTGTAAGCAAGAAAAAGTAGGTAATATGTACAAAGCTTGCTACTCAAAATTATTGAAACAGTCCTGGTAAAATACCCAATCTTATTCTATTTTATTAAAGTTTCAATTTGTTATTATACCTGGATATATTTATGGTTATATAACCTATAAAGATTAATAGAAAGATAAAAGTGGCAATTACAGAAAAAATGATAGCTGTTATCAATTTACTTTCCTTAACTTTTTTCATAGGATAATCTGCTTCATCTATTATCTGCATAAGGGGTATGCTTTTCAGATATTGAAAGCGGGCCATTTCAAGATTTTTAAACATTTCTGCATAAGCAGCGCCATATACCTGTGTATTAGTTTGTTCCTTCAGGAGAGGTACCATTGCACCGGCAAAAGCTGTATTTAAGTTAGCATCCTGTATGGATGCTTTGCTGGTGATTGCCGCATCTAATTTACCTTTCATATCTGGAACTCTTTTTTCTAAAATCTCTAAAGTTTCTTTTGCCTTTTTACTTCTTATATCAGTGTAAAAACGATTCGTTTTATCAATTAATTTATCTGTAAAAATTTTGGAGAATTGTTCGTTATGGCTGCTAACAGTTAATTCATAAATGTTAAGCTTTTTATCCGGTCTCCTTGCACTAATTAAATCTCTTTTAAATTTCAAATAAGTATTATAAAGAACACTATCCTTTGTATATGAAAAGGAGGTTTTCAATTCATTCGGATAAAAATATATAGCATTCGTTTTGCTATTCTTTCCTTGTGATAGCTCATTTTCCAGATAAAACTCAATTAAGGTCATCGGTTTATTATTGAAAGTATCTACAGAAAGCAATACATCTTCAATTATTCTTCTGCTTAGCATTATTTCGATAATATTGTCTCCTGTAAAAACATCCTGAGCCCCGCCGAGAGATATTCCAAACTGGCTTGCAAGTCCCGTAGCCGCAGACATTCCTCCTTCAGATCCACCTTCGTCCAATGCAAATGAAAGATAGCTATCATAAACAGGCTTTTGTTTGGCAGCGTAAACATAGCCGGCGATTGCTGCCAATAGCCCAACTATTAAAAAAAGCCACCATTTTTTAATGGCCTGAAGAAAAATCCGAATGATGATATCGCTTTCGGAATTTTCGTCAATGGTGTTTTTTTCTAATGTCATTTTCTTAAAAAATTAATAGAACTTTGGGGGGATTAGAGTTTAAATACGCCGGCCAATATTCCTAAAGCCGATACTATCAGAGCCATTTCTCCTATTCCCAATTTTTGTCGATTATTTCTTACCTTCTGAGGAATAAATATCTCTGAACGTGGTGTTACAGCTGGGTAGGATTTAAACCACAAAAAGTGTTTAACAGATGCTGCCTTCCCATCAGGATAAATAACCAGTGAACCCGTTTTTCTTGCATAAGGTGTAAAATTTCCTGCCTGCTGAACATAGTATTTCAAATTCCTTCCTGATTTAAAAGGTATAATGGTAGGATTATATACTTCACCGGATATTTTTACCAGGTTAGAACTCCTGCTAATAGTAAGGATATCCCCATCTTCAAGAATTAGGTTTTCTGAATTATTAGGATTTGATAATGCGGTATTAAGGTCCACACTTATCAAATCATACGTTTTATATATTTCATCTTTTAAACGTGGATGAACAGAAAGACTGTCTGGGCTTATATTTAATATTCGTTGAAAAAGTTTTTCCCTTTCAACAGTTGAGAGATCGGATTTTACAAGCCGGCGTATGGTAATAGAACTGCTGTCGGCAGATGCCTTAAACCCACCAACTCTGCCAAGCACATCACTGATCTTGTCACCACTTTTTTGTAACCCATACCTTCCGGGACTTTTTACCTCTCCCAATACCAAGACGGTTCTCTGTGGGCTATAGCCGGGTAATGATTTGACAATTACTATGTCATAAGGCTCTAATAAAACATCTTCCGGCCGCTCACTGCTATTAGCAAGGTTCACATTAAATATCCTGCTTTCATTATGATTGGCAATGGCCACATTCGCGTTTCTTATTCGCCTTGTTATTTCTATATTAGAAGAATCTCCAAACTCAGCAATCCCTCCTACCGAAAGTAATAAATCGCGAAGCGATAAATTCTCACGCCATTGTATTTGCCCCGATTTTCTTACGTTTCCTTCAACAGAGACGTAAGAAGAATCTGTAAATTCAAAAATAGAATGGACTGCAACAGAATCATCTTTGATTAGCTTAAGATCACTATTGTTTCCTTCAGAAGAATCAATGTCTGCTGATACCATCGTTGGCATTCTATTTTGAAAATATCGAAAAATGGATATTCTTTTGGTATAGGCATCGCGGGTAAAACCTCCGGCCTTTTCGATTAGGGCTTTCAGGGTAAGGCCCGGAAGCAATTCGTAAGGGCCTGGTCTTAAAACAGACCCTGAGATAACAATACGGTTTCCATATTCTTCCTGTAATTTCCCTACGATATATTTATCGCTGCCATTAGTTTTAAAGGTGCCAAATTGATTTGCATCCAAATCAATAATTTTCTTCTCTGTATTGGTTATTCGCTCCACCGTAACTGTACCCCGATAAGCATTGTCAGTAAATCCACCACAATATTTGAGAAGATCAGAAAATGTTTCATTATCCAGCATTTCAAATTTTCCTTCCCTTTTTACATTTCCCGAAATGCTAACACGATTTTTGTAATAAGGAATCCTTACAACATCGCCTTCCTGCAAAATGATATTATCTTTTTGGTTCCCGGCGACCAGAAAATCATAGAGGTCAGCAGTTATTATCTTCTTATTTCCGCGGATTATTTCTATATCGCGATAGCTCCCCATTGTTGTGGGGCCGCCACATAGGTAAAGACAATTAAATAAAGTAGTCAATGAAGAAACCGTAAAAGTTCCTGGTTTTTTTGCCTGTCCAATCACCGTTACACGAATACTCCTGATTTTACCAAGCGATACCTGCACTTTAGTTTTCCCCGAGCTAATCGCCTTGTAAATTGTGGACGCCAGTTTTGATTTTATTTTTTCAGTTGCCTGTTCGATACTAAGCCCACTCACATTGATAGGTCCCACATTAGTGATGAAAATCTCTCCTTCTTCGTTTATCTTAAGATTATATTGTTTCTCGCTATAACCGTAAATGGAGATTGCTAGTTCATCACCAGGGCCCAACACATATCCGGCAGGCGCCGGTATGCGAAGGTTTGGTTCGAATACTAAACTGTTTGTAGTAAAAAGTTCAGACCCAAAAATGGTAGAATCATTTTTAAATTTTTGTAACGGCAAATTTTGTCCACTCGTATCGTAAGGGTGTGGGACTTCATCTCCGATTGCTTCTGAACCAGTTTTTTGTGCATTACTATTTGGCGGTACAAGAACCTGAAGCCTTTGTCTCAATTTCTTAATTTCAGAATCAGGTAAACCCTTGTCTGCTGCCATTTTGTACAATTGGGTTTCTGAAATCCCTGATTCTGTAGCCCTGTTATAGAACGACATCAATTGCTCATCGCTATAATTATCTATTTTAGTATTGCTTAGATCTTTAACATCGAATAAATTATTTTGAGCTTGCAATTGGGTACAACAAAAGACCGTTGCAAACAAAACGAATAAAACTGTTTTGACTATTTTCATTAATTTAATCAATTTAAATTTCCTGGCAATTACAAGTAGTGTAGCAAAGTAAAAATTGTTTGCGAAGTTAATTATATTTTTACTTATCCCCCCTCTGAAAAGGTTCTCTTTCCGTATTCATTGTTAATCATCTTACAACTAAATAAAAAGTAATTTGATTCAACCATTTGGTCTTAAGGGCGATCACGTTTTCGAGATTTTTTCTATTCGTTCTTACTGATGATCAGCAAAAAATATAATCCGCAAAGCCAAAACAAACAAGATTATACTTTATAATTTCTTATCGCATGTACTAATTCTATGGACTTCCTGGTTTCCATTAAAGGAAATCCATTACCCGCTAAAATCTGCTCATAAGATTTTGTGTGAAGCTCTGTAAATCCGTCGCTAAATTCAAAAGATTCGCCGTCTATATTTAAAGCGCGATAGGTACGTTTACCCATTGCTTTGGCCACTTCAGGCAATTGATTGGCATCAATACTTAATTTCCAATTTACTTTTGCTTTTTCAAGTTCCAAAGTCCCGGAAGCTGTTGCCTTTGTGTGCTGAGTTACAATATTTTCCTTAACATCTCCAAATATCCACATTAGCATATCAAAAAAATGAACGCCAATATTGGTGGCGATTCCCCCGCTTTTTTGAATATCACCTTTCCAACTCGTATAATACCAATGCCCCCTACTGGTGATATAATCAAGTTCTACAACATGTTTTTTGTCTTTTGGCTCCGCTACGATTTTTTCTTTTAGCGATATTATAGCCGGGTGTAACCTTAATTGAAGAATGGTAAATATTTTATTGCCAGTTTCCTTTTCTATTTCTGCCAGGGCGTCTATATTCCATGGATTGAGCACAATTGGTTTTTCGCAAATAACGTTGGCTCCTATACGCAAACCGAAACGGATATGGGAATCGTGTAAATAATTGGGGCTGCATACACTTACAAAATCCGTTTTGACTCCTTTGCGTTTTTGTTTTTCAATATGCCTGTCGAAGCGCTCAAACTCAGTAAAAAAATCAGCTTCAGGGAAATAATTGTCTAATATGCCTACCGAATCATTTTTGTCTAAAGCGGCTATCAGCCTGTTCCCGGTATCTTTTATCGCCTTCATGTGGCGCGGTGCAATGTATCCCGCGGCGCCTATCAATGCAAAATTTTTCATTAATTATTTTTTACGTTTTGGTAAATCATTCGTCACAATCCAGGCAGCAAACAAACTTATTTTAGCAATTTTTATTTTCAGTTTGTGCTTGCAAAATCAAAACTACTTTACTCTTGTTACCAAATGATTTTTTAATAAATATTCCTGATTACTCTCGGGACACACTGCGGTATTTCCTGAATTGAAAATCAGCTTATGACCATATTCACTCATCCAACCCTTTTGCCTGCCAGGATTTCCAACAATTAAAGCATAAGCAGGTACCTCCTTAGTAACTACTGCCCCTGCGCCGATAAATGCAAATTCGCCAATTGTATTCCCACAAACGATCGTCGCGTTGGCGCCAATGCTTGCTCCTTTTTTAATTAACGTTTTTCTATATTGATCTTTTCGACTAACGGCGCTGCGCGGATTGATCACATTAGTCAGAACCATGCTCGGCCCAAGAAAAACGTCATCTTCACAAATAACGCCGTCGTAAATACTTACGTTATTTTGAACTCTGACATTATTTCCCAAAATTACTTTTGGTGAAACAACCACATTTTGACCAAGGTTACAGTTGTTGCCCATTACAGCGCCAGACATTACATGGCTGAAATGCCAGATTTTAGTGCCATCGCCGATGATACAGTTTTCATCAATGATGGCGGAAGGATGGGCAAAATAACTCATAGACTATTTAACTATATTTTTTAAATACTTGCCATAACCACTTTTCTCAAATTTTTTGGCAAGAATTAGCAATTGCTCTTGATCAATAAAATGCATGCGATAAGCAATTTCTTCAAGGCAACCGATTTTAAATCCCTGCCGTTTTTCTATCACTCTCACAAATTCAGAAGCATCGTGCAATGATTCAAAAGTGCCGGTATCAAGCCATGCAAATCCACGGTCCAGTACCGCTACTTTCAATTTTTTATCTTCTAAATATTTTCGATTTACATCGGTGATTTCATATTCACCTCTTGCGGAAGGCGCAATATTTTTTGCAATTTCAACTACCGAATTATCATAAAAATACAAACCCGGAACTGCATAATTTGATTTTGGCGCTTTAGGTTTTTCTTCTATGCTTATTGCAGTGTTATTAACATCAAATTCAACTACACCGTATCTTTCCGGGTCGCTTACCGGGTATGCAAAAATTACCGCGCCATCAGGATTTGCAGATTTTTGTAGCAAATGTGAGAATCCGCTGCCGTAAAAAATATTATCTCCCAAGACCAATGCAACTGCATCGTCGCCAACAAATTTTTCTCCGATTACAAAAGCCTGTGCAAGGCCGTTGGGTTTTTCTTGAACTTCATATTGAAGATGGCATCCCCATTGTTTTCCATCACCCAACAACCTTTTAAATTGCTGTTGATCTTCCGGGGTGGTAATAATAAGAACTTCTCTAATACCAGCAAGCATCAAAGTAGAAAGCGGATAATAGATCATCGGCTTGTCGTAAATCGGCATTAACTGTTTACTGATGCCCATGGTGATGGGATACAACCTTGTGCCAGAGCCGCCTGCGAGAATGATTCCTTTCATGGGTTACCTTTTTTCGTATTGTTGTTCATAATAATTCTTGTAATTCCCACTTGTTACTTCATTCAGCCAACCTTCATTATCAAGATACCAGTCAATTGTTTTTGACAAACCTTCTTCAAACTGAAGGGATGGTTTCCAGCCTAATTCATCTTTTAATTTGGTTGGGTCAATGGCATAACGTAAATCGTGCCCCGCCCGATCTTTGACGAAAGTGATTAACTTCTCAGAAGTTCCCTTTTCACGACCCAGTTTTTTATCCATCTGCCGGCACAGTTCTTTAATAATGTCAATATTTTTCCATTCATTATGACCACCAATATTATAGGTTTCGCCAATTTTTCCGTTATGAAAAATGGTGTCTATGGCGCGTACGTGGTCTTCCACATAAAGCCAGTCGCGCACATTTAAACCCTGGCCATAGATAGGAAGCGGCTTGCTATTGATGATATTATGAATACAGAGAGGAATTAATTTCTCGGGAAAATGATAGGGCCCATAATTGTTGGAACAATTGGAAACGATAACCGGCAAATGGTAGGTGTGATAAAATGCTCTTACAAAATGATCTGACGATGCTTTGGATGCTGAATAAGGACTGCGGGGATCATAGGCAGTTTTTTCCGTAAAAAATCCTTGTTCTCCCAAACTACCATATACTTCGTCAGTAGAAATATGGTAAAATAGTTTCCCGTTAAAATCTTTTTTCCAGGCCTCTTTGGCTACTTGCAACATTGAAACAGTTCCTAAAACATTGGTCTTTACAAAAGCCAGCGGGTCTGTGATCGATCGGTCTACGTGGCTTTCAGCAGCACAATGCAATACGCCTGTAAACTGATATTTCTCAAAAAGACTTTGGACTAAGGCCATGTCCTCAATGTCACCTTTTACAAAAGTATAATTGGGTTTGTTTTCTATGTCTTTTAAGTTTTCCAGATTACCGGCATAAGTAAGCTTATCAAGATTTACTATCGTATAATCAGGATACTTATTGACAAACAAACGAGTGAGATGTGAACCGATAAAGCCAGCGCCACCGGTTATTAAGATGTTTTTTGTCATTTTTCTATTGATGATTGTAAAAGGGAGCAAAAATATAGATAAATTTCTGCATTAGAAACTGATATCGATCCAAATGACCAGTCGGAAAAGCAAGAATCAAGCTTATTTCTTTGTTTAATATACTCTTCCCCTTTTCACTTGTAGCAATCGTAGTAAATTAACTTTTACAGTGACTTTCTATTTTTATAAATCTTTAAGCATACTTCGCATTGTTCTAAGTTCTCCTAAACCAATAAGCCAATTAACCGGCTAACCAATGAACTAACATTCCAATTAAACCATTTCCGATTTACCTTTGCGCCCTATGCATTATGCTTCAATAGAGAATTTGACGAAGTCGTTTGGAATAAGGACTCTTTTTAAAAACATCAGTTTCCATATAGAAGAAGGCGATAAAATCGCTTTTGTTGCCAGGAATGGTAGTGGCAAATCAACCCTTTTAAAAATAATAGCTGGCCAGGAAACATCCGATTCGGGAACTGTCTGGGTTCACAAAGATGTAAAAGTGATCATGCTGCAGCAGGACACGGCTTTTGAAAATGACCGAACTATTTGGGATAATATCTTAAATCTTGACAATCCGGTGGTGCGATTGGTACAAGAATATGAAATGCTTTTGGAAGAAGAAAAACATGATGAGGACAGGATAAGCGAATTAATAACTGAATTGACGGAAGCCAATGCCTGGACTTTCGAGAGCGACCTGAAACAGATTCTTGGGAAATTAAATTTGCATCACCTCAATGAGCCGGTAAAGAATTTAAGCGGCGGCCAACGAAAAAGAGTAGCGTTAGCTCAGGCTTTGATCGAGTCGCAAATGCATGAAGGAAAATGCTTACTCATCCTGGATGAGCCTACGAACCACCTGGATGTGGAAATGATAGAATGGCTCGAAAACTTTTTAAGCAGTAATAAAAGCACACTGTTATTGGTTACGCACGATCGTTATTTTCTTGACGCGGTTTGCAATGAAATTGTGGAACTGGATGAGGAAAAGATATTTGTTTACAAAGGCGACTATGATTATTTTTTAGAACAAAAATCACTTCGGCAAGAAATACAACAGAGCGAGTTATCAAAAGATAAAAATATTTTCAGAAAAGAACTGGAATGGATGCGAAAGCAGCCAAAGGCCAGAACGACGAAATCAAGAAGCCGGCAGGATGCGTTTGTGGAAGTGGAGGAAAGGGTAAGTCAGAAAAAAGAAGTAGCTGAAGTTTCGCTACAAGTAAAAATGACGCGCATGGGGGGCAAAGTCTTGGAAATGAAAAAAGTATATAAGGCCTATGATGATAAAGTGATCATGAAGGGATTCGATTATACTTTTAAAAAAGGGGAAAGAGTAGGCATCGTTGGTAAAAATGGAACCGGGAAATCTACTTTCTTGAAAGTGGCGCTGGACCTGGTTCCGCCAGACAGCGGAAAAATAAACCATGGTGACACGATTGTTTTTGGAAATTTTTCACAGGAAGGATTACAATACAAAGAAGATAAAAGAGCTATAGAATATGTAAAGGATTTCGCAGAATTTTTCCCTTTGGCAGACGGAAGCAAGATTAGTGCTTCTCAATTCATGGAGAAATTTGGGTTTACAGCACAACAACAATTTACACCATTAAGTAAACTAAGTGGTGGCGAAAAAAGACGATTGCATCTTCTGAGCATTCTTTTCAAGAACCCTAATTTTTTAGTTTTAGACGAACCTACCAATGATCTGGATTTACAGACCTTGAGAACATTGGAGGAATTTTTACTCGATTTCCCCGGATGCATTTTAATCGTAAGCCACGACAGGTATTTTATGGATCGTCTCGTAGCTCATCTTTTTGCTTTTGAAGGCGACGGAGAGATAAAAGATTTTCCTGGAAATTATTCCCAATACAGAATCTGGAAGCAACTGGAAGAAAATAAACCTGCAAAGGCAGAAAGCGGAAAGCAGAAGGCGGAAAGTGAAATGCCCAAAATTGAAAGCTCAAAGCCTAAAGTTGAAGGAAAACTTTCGTTTAAAGAAAAAACCGAATTTGAAAAATTGGAAAAAGAAATCCCCGATTTGGAAAAAGAAAAAAAATTGTTGGAAGTGAAACTGAATAATGGTACCCCTGATTTCGAAAAGTTGCAAGAGATTTCGGAAAGGATCAGTGATATTATTGTCCTTCTTGACAAAAAAGAAATACGTTGGTTGGAGTTAAGCGAGAGGATGTGATGAGTGATGAGTAGCGTGAATGATGAGTAACTAAAAATCTTTGATATTTGTTGGTTTACTGTATTTTCTAATAGCTAATAATTAAAAAATTATAACCTCACAAGTTTGTAAATGAAAAATTGGTTTGTTTCTGACAAAATTTTCAATTCATTATATCCAAAATCCATACAAGAGGTAGCCGACAAGCATTGGACACCGCTCGAAGTCGCCAAAAAAGCTGCAGCTTTTTTGGCGCTTTCCCCTGATGTTAAAGTGCTGGATATTGGCAGCGGTTCCGGAAAATTTTGTTTAACCGCAGCCCATTGCCATCCGACAACATTGTTTTATGGAGTCGAGCAAAGGGACAATCTTGTTGAGCTTTCTACTGAGTTAGCGCAGAAACTTCAGTTAGCTAATGTTTCTTTCATCCGCGATAATATCACTAATGTTGATTTTGAAAAGTTTGACCATTTCTATTTTTATAATTCCTTCTATGAAAATGTAGCTGGTACACAAAAAATAGATTCTTCCATAAAATATTCAGACGATTTGTACAACTATTATAATCGTTATTTATACAAGCAATTAAATAAGAAACCTGCCGGAACAAAACTGGTGACCTATCACAGTTTTGGAATTGAAACACCTTCCAGTTATGAAATCGTGCGTACCGATTATAATGAGTTTTTAAAATTCTGGGTTAAGGTTTGAAAACTATTCCTTTTTCCGAAATCAAATAAGGCGACAAATACTCTTTTGCCGCCTTATTTGGAAAAGCTCAATCACTATAAATATTCTATTATGCAAATGCCTTATCACCTTTTTTATAAGGTAAATCTCCATTAAAGCTTCCAGGTCTTTCTACATAGCGCATTGCTTTGGTGCATCCAATTTCTGAAGTAAAATAACCAAGCAAAGTGAGCTCCTTCATCATCTGGAAGTAATAGTCCGGGTTTTCACGTCTCTTATCAGCTAGTGGATCTTCACCGGTGAAATCCTGCTGTAACTTCATTTGCGTTATTTTATCAGGAGTCAGAGAATCGACATATTTTTTTATTTTCTTGTTATCGTCTTTCACTTTATTATCAAGGGATACTAATAAATCATGTCGCTGCTGAGGCGTACTCTCCATAAAAGTTTTCCCATTTTTATCTTTTGACGCATCATCCAGTTTTGCTAACCCCTCGTGAAATATTTTCTGGTCAGACAATTCATAACAATCATTCACCATCACGGTCATAAATTCTCCCACCTTAGCCGCCTTAGCGCCGGGTGTTTTGGTATCAGGCAAAATAATGTCTGCAATTTCATTAAGAAATAAAATATCAGCATCCGAAAAAACCATCGATACACCTGTCTTAGTTTTACATCCGGATAAAAAGGCCGTTCCCCCGATCATAGTTCCTCCCACAAGGAGTGAAATATATTGAACTGCATCTCTTCTGTTCATAATAAATAAAAAAATTTTAATTTTAAACTTCACAATTAACTTCAAAACCTTTTCGATAAGTAAGTTTTACAAATTGATTTACTTCATCAACATTGGTCACCTTCATATCATTATTATCCCATAAAAATCTCTCCTGTATGCTCTCAGATTATCAGTGTTTTCTCGTTTCCCATTCTTCTTCTTTAAATATTCAAACTCGTAATTAAATTTCTTTCAAAAAAGTCTGTTTAGTGTAAAGCAACCGAAAAAATTATTTTGAAATAAAACTGACTTTGAATCTCATTTCTTCAATTAGATATTTCTTTTCTTCAATTCTCTAACAGCATGATCTACCGCCCGCGCGGTCATTGCCATATAAGTAAGTGATGGATTTACACAATTGGACGACACCATAAATGAGCCATCTGTAACAAATACATTTGGTGCATCCCACACCTGGTTCCATTTATTCAACACGGAAGATTTAGCATCCAATCCCATACGCGCCGAACCCATTTCATGAATACCTCTGCCCATGGTGCCATCCCCATCAAACCCTTTTACATCTTTCACACCCGCTGCTTCGAGCATTTCCTTCGCATCATTTTGCATGTCTATTCTCATCTTTCTCTCATTCTCCCTCCATTCCGCATCAATAGCCAACACATTTAATCCCCATTTATCTTTTTTCGTTTTATCAAGGGTAACTTTATTTTCATGGTAGGGAAGTATTTCTCCAAACCCGCCTACACCCATTGTCCACGGCCCTGGTTCTGCCAATGCATCTTTGTATTCGCCGCCAATATTCATCTCAGCTATTTCGCGACTCCATCCCTGCCTGCTGGCACTACCCTGGTATCCAAAGCCTCTTATATAATCTCTTTTGTCTCCAAATAAATTTCGGAAGCGAGGTATATAAATTCCATTGGGCCTACGGCCATAATAATATTTATCATCATATCCGTCCACCGTTCCTGAAGCACCTACACCCAGGTGATGGTCCATGATATTATGTCCTAGTTCACCACTGCTGCTTCCCAACCCATCGGGCCAGATGTCGGTAGCAGAATTCATTAATATCCATGCGCTGTTTAGCGTGGAAGCGTTTAGAAAAACGATTTTTGCAAAATATTGATAAGTTTGATTCGATTCTGCATCGAGCACTTCTACTCCGGTTGCCTTTTTAGTATCCTTATCGTACAAAATTTTCGTAACGATTGACCATGGACGAACGGTTAAATTCCCTGTCTTCATCGCCGCCGGAAGTGTTGAAGATTGTGTACTAAAATAGCCGCCGAATGGACATCCCAGCCAGCATTTATTCCTGTATTGGCAGTTTACCCTCTCCTGTATCGGTTGCGTAATATTGGCTACGCGTCCGATTATCATACTGCGCTTATTTTCATAATGCTGTTTGATACGAATCGCCACGTCCTTTTCAACTACGTTCATTTCCATAGCTGGCATAAAATGGCTATCGGGTAATTGAGGCAAAGCTTCAACAGAACCACTAATACCTGCAAACTTCTCGGCGTAAGTGTACCAAGGTTCTATCTCTTTATAACGAATAGGCCAGTCAACGGCTATTCCATCTTTTGCATTGGCCTCAAAATCAAAATCGCTCCAACGGTAGCTCTGCCTTCCCCATAAAAGTGAACGACCGCCCTCATGATAACCTCTGAACCAATCGAAACGTTTTGTTTCCGTATAGGGGCTTTCTTTTTCATCCACCCACCAATCGAGATTCATTTCGTTTAACGGGTAATCCCTTCTCAACACAGGATAATCTTTTATCATTTCTTGTGTTCTCCCACCACGATGTGGGAACTGCCAGGGACCTTTAGTAGCATTGACGTAATCTTTTATATGCTCTATATTTTTACCTCTTTCGAGCATGATGGTTTTGAGTCCTTTTTCAGTAAGTTCTTTTGCTGCCCATCCGCCTGAAATACCTGAGCCAATTACAATTGCATCGTAGGTGTTTTGTGCCATAATTCTTAAAAGTTAATCGTTTATCAGTTGAACCACATTGATTGGCTAATTGGCTAATTATACATCACAAATCTTAATCGCTTCTCTTAATGAGTCTAATTTATCAGGATATGTCGGCATAAATTCCTGTGCAACGTATCCTTTGAAGCCAGTATCTAAAATCGCTTTTATTACTACAGGATAATACAATTCCTGAGTATTATTAATCTCATGCCTGCCGGGAATTCCGCCTGTATGGTAATGGGCTATGTATTGATAATAATCCTGTATGTTTCTAATGATATCGCCTTCCTGTATTTGGACATGATAAATGTCAAATAGTAGTTTAAAATTCTCTGAACCAACAAGTTTACACAGTTCAGCGCCCCACTCAACGCGGTTACACATATAATCCTTGTGGTCTATTTTACTGTTGAGAACTTCCATCACCATGGTAACTCCGTTTTTCTCCGCAAACGGAAGTATTTTTTCCAATGCAGTTTTGCAATTTTTCATTCCGGTTTCATCATCCAAATTTTCACGCGTGCCCGAAAAGCAAATCAAATTTTTATATCCAGCTTTAGCCATTATAGGGATTACATCTAAATATTCTTCTATCAGCTTTTCATGGTAAATCGGGTTATCCAGTCCTTTATATAAATTATTATCGCCTGCGGTGTAGCACATCGAACTGTAAATACCGTGCTTCTGTAAAGTAGGCCAGTCCTTTGGCCCAACTAAATCAATAGCATTGAAGCCGATTTCCTTTACCGCTTTACATAAATCATCCAATGAAAGATAATTAAATGTCCACCTTGAAACTGAGTGATTAATATTTCCTTTCAAATTTGTTTTTTTTCCGGATGTAGGTTGTGCTTGATTAAAAGTTGTCAGTGCAGAAGCTGGCGTTATTGCAAGTGCCGAAGCTCCCAACGCAAGATTTTTAATGACTGCTCTCCTCGTTTGTTTGTTTTCCATAGTATTAAATATTCACAGTTTGAGTAAAATTTTTTTTATTTTTATCATGGAATGAAAAGCCGAATAATAAGAATACAACAGATGAAATACAGGAAGTAATAACCCAAATCATCTTCCAGTTAGATACCACTTTTGCAACGTTATCTACAACAATTGTAGTGGTAGTATAAGCATCTTTTATCAGACCCGCCGCTCAAATGAGATAACAATAATCAAGTTAAAATATCAAGTTTGAATTCAAAAATCGAAATATCAATTCAATCAAATAAATTGAAAGTTTAAATGTACTGATAAATTGTATAAATCAATTTGCTATTGGTAAAAAATTACAAATCAAAACTATACTCAGAAAGATATAATTTTTAAATATTTTATTTGATTTACATGGAATATATATTGCATAACAATTCGTCTAAATGCAAAGCGTAGTAAACAAAGAAATTTTAAGGATTTCTATTTTTATAAAGCAAAGCGTAACTTGAATATTTATCAGGGCGTCATATAAATGACAAGAAATTAATTTATCGATAGATATTAATCTTGATTAGTAGATAAGAATTCTTAATAATTGTTGGTTTACTACATCGACTGAATGAACTTAGGACTATATATAGGATAATTCGTTAGAACCCTAAAATAGAATCTATTTTGCACGAGCATAATCTTTCAACAAAAAACGAAAATCGAAAAAGTAAATTATGGAGTTGATGCTCCTAAAGCAATCAGAAACCTGGCGGTAATCGGCGTATGTTTATAATTTATATAGTTCTTTTGTTTGATCTTTTTCCACAAATTAATTCTTTAAAAGCCAGCTTGCTAGTCACAGGAATATGTCTATTGATATCACATCCCACGCTTAATCATCATCAAAGGAATAAAATAAATTTCGCACGAGCAGTTTGGGTGACTTCTATCAAATTTTCAATTTAAATGCCCAACACTTCTTTCAATTTCGAATACCCCGCTTTACTTACAGGAATTTTGGCTCCGGTATTCAGCAGGAGCAGATGACCGTCTTTTTCATAAGGATCAATTCTGGTGATCAATTGAGTGTTGGCTATGTAAGATCTATGAACCCTAACAAAATGATACCCACTCAATGACTCTTCAAAAAAACTCATGGTGCGCTTTTTAAGGAACGATCCTTCCTCAGTTATAATTTTTACATAATCGTCCGCTGCTTCCAGGTAATGGATCTTGGTAACTGGAATAATCTTTATTCTATTTCCATCCTTTACCACTATACGATTTTGCTGTATCGGAGATTGCGCGGCAGTTTCCAACACGTCTTGTGTAGAAACGGTTGCATCAGAGGAATGATGCAAATATTTTTGAATGGCTTTGTCGAATCGTTCTTTGCTAAAAGGTTTCAATAAATAGTCTACTGCGTTCGACTCAAAAGCCTTAATCGCAAAATCATCAAATGCAGTTGTAAAAATGACGGCAGGCGGATTCTCTATTAGTTCCAACATTTCAAAACCATTGATCTTTGGCATTTGTATATCGAGGAAAATAACGTCCGGTTTATATTCCTGTATGGCTTTTATTCCTTCAAAGCCATCACTGCATTCCGCTTTCAAATCAGCCTCAGGATAAGATTTTAAATATTCTTTTACGATTCCCCTCGCCAGTACTTCATCATCAATAATAATAACTCTCATGTTGGGTTACATTTATGCTTTTTCGTTTACGGATACCTGTGGTATCAGAACTATTGTTATAAAAAGATCCCTGTCTTTCTTTGTGCTAATAAGATCGTGACGGGCAAATAAAAGGAACAATCTTCTTTGAATGGATGAAAGTCCAAAACCTGTTCCCTTCAGGGGTTGTGACATTTCAGGATCAAAGGGGTTTTGAACAACGATCTTTAAATTGCCGTTTTCTTCAAAAGCTTGCAATCTGATCAGCACTTCGCCGGTAGTATCGTAAAGCCCGAATTTTATAGCATTCTCCACTACTGGTTGCAACAGCAACGCCGGGATTTTAAGTACCAGCGACTGATCGCTATAAATAATTTCAGTTTTTAGCCTGTGACCAAATCTTACTTTTTCGATATCGAGATAAAGGCGTAGACAATTCAATTCTTCTTCCAGGGTATTCCATTGTTGCTCATTTTTTCTTAATGTGCCACGCAAAAAATTGCTCAATTGCTGAATCATATGTCTTGCTTTTTCAGGATCGGAAGCCGTGAGCGCACTGATAGAATTTAAACTGTTGAACAAAAAATGCGGTTGCAGTTGTTGCCTCAGCTTGAACAATTCAGCCTCTTTGGAAAGGCGCTCCGTTTCCGTTTTCCGGCCTTCTGTTTCTTTTTGTTCTTGTTGACTATACCACAGCAGGCTAAACATACTCATGCTGCTGATCAATAAAAACCCTGCTCCAAACCTGATGCCCCAGGAATTCTTAATCACTGAAAAATAATTATCGTCTTCCTTAAAAATAACCCAAAGAACTGCATGCTGGCCCAGCATCCAAAGAAAACTAACCATGAGGCTTATTACCAGTACGTACCAATATTTTTCATTCCGCGGCAGGTAATATTTCATATTGTTGCTGACAAAAAAAGAGGAAGATGCCAGGAGTGTGTTACTTACAAGACTGTCCAAAAAGGCATGGTATTCATCCACATTCAATTGCCTGAGCATAATATATTGCAGTAACATCCATACGAACCACCAGGCAACGAAAAAAAACCGTAAACGTTTGTCAGATAAAATGGAATTCGTCAAACCAATGATTTTAGTTCATTTGAAATGTTTTTTGCAAACACTTTTCGTGTAAATACCTTGCACGGCTTTTGATATTCGTGATATAATTCGCGGCGTCTTCTTCCTCCGCTATTTTTGAATATAACTCTAGGCCATCTGTCAGGCTATCAAGCGGATGAATTTCTGACACATCAATAAATTTCCAGTAAACCGGTTTTTGCGCGTTATTCAAAAAGTTATCTTCTTCTCCATCTCCCACGATACGCGCCTTTTGAAAAGCATGCATATCATCTTCCGCCTCTATCAATCTTAATTGTTCGTCAAATTGCGGAGTGTGGTTCCCTTCGCCACAGATAATTCTGAAAACAATCTTTGCAAGATACCATTTCATAAAGCTGGAACTATAAGTGAAAAATTAATTTCTAATAATTTGTAAATTCAATTCCGCCAAATACACAGGTGCCTTTTATCACGATTCTTTTGTTAGCATCGGGCGTGCTGTTACTGAAATTGCGCTTATCTTCTACCCCGCCAAATACTGCCGACACCTCATTTTTCAAATCCCAATCCGCGGGAATAATTAATTTAGTGCCACCAAATACATTGTTTACTTCAATTTCAATCGGATGCTGAATATCCGCCTGCATAAAATTGATTTCAGCGCCGCCCATAAAACTGACTATTTCGCCACCTTTAAAATCCTTAGAGAGAACATTTTTTTTTACACCTCCAAACACTGCTACCACATCTAGGTATTCGCTACTGTCGGTCCATTGGCCAGCATCTTTTTTTTTAAAATCTTCTGATCCGGAATTGTTAAACCGTGAATCAGCAGAAAAATTCATCCTATCCCAACGTCGGTGTCTTCTGTCACAGCCCTTATGCCGCGGCCTCAAAATAAAAAGCAATCCGATTCCAATGAGAATAATAGGTGCAATGTAATTGTGAAACTCGATACCGGGTATTTGTTGGTCTATTAAAAATATGCTACCGATAAGCATCATTATAAAACCGCCCGGATTGTAAAACCTGCTTTTCAGGAGCACAAAAAAACCGATGGCTATTAGTAGTACGGGCCACGTGAATATCCAGCCAGGGATGGGTGCGCCCATTTTATAACCTAACAACAATACCCCAATAATCACCAGGAAAAGACCACTCCATATTCTTGGGGTTTTGCTTCCTCCGAATCTTTCTGTTTCATTCTGTTCCATAATATTTATTTTTTTTAATTTGATAGAACAAATTTATATTAAGTCCTGGCTAAAGGGAAGAGACTTTAGGTTTATCAAACTATTTAATCGGTAAACACCAACCTGTTATCGGTAAAAATTTGAATAAATGTTTTTCAGTTCCTTATTTTGGACTTTACATTTGCAAACTATGGCGCAAAAAAAATTAAAAAGATTTGGAGAAATAAAATCATTTCCGAACGTGTTGGAATATCCTGAAAACATGAAAGGGAAGTGGAATGATTTCTTTAAAAATAATAACCCAATAAACCTTGAACTGGCATGTGGGAAAGGTGAATACACAATTGGACTGGCCAGAATGTATCCCCAAAAAAATTACATAGGTGTAGATATCAAAGGGAATCGTCTTTGGGTGGGTGCTAAATTTGCGCTTACTAATCAGCTCAGCAATGTGGCGTTTTTAAGAACACAAATTGGTAAGATCAACACTTATTTTTCTGCGAACGAAGTGGATGAAATCTGGATTACTTTTCCTGATCCACAACTTCGTTTATCTAAAGCAAAAAAAAGATTAACCCATCCGGCTTTTCTCAGACTATATGGTCAGATATTAAAACCTGGGGGGAAAGTTCATCTGAAAACGGATTCTCCTGATCTCTACAATTTCACCAAACTGGTGATTAAAATGTATGATCTGCAAGTAGTTTCAGACATTGATAATATTTATTTACTCAAAGATATTTCCGACGAGCTAAAAATAAAAACACATTATGAAAGTCTTGACATTGCCCAAAGCAATTGTATTTTTTATATCTGTTTTATTTTGCCGGAAGTATTATCGAATGACGATGAGGCCTTGACACGTATAGTAAAAAACGATGCACTATGATTAATCAGCTTACCGAAGGTGTGGATTTTTATTATGATGAATCAGGACTAATGGTTTTTACAAGAAAATATCATTTGAAAAGAGGCTACTGTTGCGGGAACGGATGCAGGCATTGTCCTTATCATTTTGAAAATGTAAGTGATAAAGAAAATCGGAGACGATTGTTAGAGAATGAGAATAATCGATTGACCAGGCAGTAAATCAACAATTAAGCATTGTTTCTATTCTGTAATAAATGGGCTCAGTTTGCAGGATGAAGCAAACTAACTTATAATCCATATTTCTATTTTTTCACTTTCAAAAAGGATATAAAAAAAGGAAGCCAATGGCTTCCCTTTTCTGTTATCATGAAAAAAATAAATTAATAGAATAAATCGTTTAAGTCGTGAATACCTTTTGATAAATGGGGTCACTCTTAACCATTCTTTCTAGAAGGTTGTGAAATATAGTTTTATCAAATCCCCGTCTGTTAAAGCGATAAAAGAATTCATT
>Ga0207933_1000989_pt1 | contig 23960 bp, 19 predicted proteins | sample NGESurdeep092012_4_FD_184488 | JGI IMG/M metagenome (GOLD analysis project Ga0207933, IMG submission 184488) | Arctic peat soil microbial communities from Barrow, Alaska - NGEE Surface sample F53-3 deep-092012 (SPAdes) | ecosystem: Environmental > Terrestrial > Soil > Wetlands > Peat ... | reverse complement strand
CGTCGGCGGCCGCCTTGGCCGTGCCGGCCGCGGCGTGCGGTCGAGCCACGAAGGCGGCGTCCCCGATCAGGCAGGTCCTGCCCACCGCCATGCGCGGCACCTCGACGTCGACGATGGGCTGCAGGAAGGGCTGGGCGGCGCGCAGCACCATTTCGGCCAGTCGGTTGGGGAGGGATTGGGCGGCGCGCCTGAACTCTTGAAGGTGGACCTCGCGCAGCGCGCCGGGCGGTAACGAGAGCTGGTGCACGGCCCCGCTCTGGTCGGTCATCAGGTCATCCAGGTCGGGACCCGCCCGCACATTGCGATACCAGACGAAGTTGATGGGGCGGCGGCCGCGGTCGGTCGATCCATCGACGGAGGGGATGGGATAGGTGAGCAGGTGGCTGTGGGGCATCAGGTGATAGACGACCGCGTCGCCGAGCAGGGCGGCGGCGGGCGGGCTGAGCTCCCACTCATCCACCGTGCCTCGCCAGGCGACGTACCCGGAATAGGAGGGATGAACGTCGGGAAAGAGGATCCCCCGTGTCGTCGAGGCGATGCCGTCGGCGCCAACGAGCAGGTCGAAGCGCTCCCGCTGGCCGCCCCCGAAGGCCACGCTGACCCCGTCCGAGTCCATTTCGAAACCGGTCAGCGCCCGTCCCAGCCGAAAGCGCTCGTCGTCCACGCATCCGCGCAGGGCTCGGTAGAGCGTGTTCCAACTGGTGAAGCTCCAGATGCAGGGCTCCTCGTGCACGACCTGGTCGTCCGGCCCCAGATAGACCAGTTGACTGACCCGAGTGGCCAGTTGCTCGGGTCGTATCGCCCTTCGCTCCTGAAGGTACTTGACGGTCATGGCGTGGACCACGATGCCCGCACCCCGGCCCTCCAGCTGGGCCGCCGAGCGCTCGTAGATGGTCACCTCGCAACCCAGATCGGTCAGCAGCGGGGCGGCGGTGAGCCCGGCCAGGGAACCGCCCGCGATCCCCACTCGGAGGCCGTTCAGCTCGTTCACGCCAGCTCCGAAAGGCGGCTCCCGCGCCCCGTTGGTGGGGTACTCGCGGCCCCCTTCAGGCTCGCCTCCGATTCCCGGCCGCCACCTATCACCGCCCAAACTTTAAGCCGTCGCCGCGCCCGCTGCCCGATCGGGCCCGGCCTCCCCGGGGCGGGAATTCCGCAGCGCCCGGCCCGGTCTGTCAAAATCAAAGGGTGGATTTCACCGCCCCGGTGGCGAGCGGAGGGCGGCCAAATCCATCTCTGCTGAGCCGCGCCGACTCAAGCGGAGAGGGGGATCGATGACCTGGGACCTGCAGATCACGGGCGGCATCCTGGTCGATGCCAACGGACGATTTCCGGCCACTCTGGCCGTCCAGGAGGGACGGATCGCGGCCATTTTGAGCCACCCCGACCCGAGCGCCCGGCGCACCATCAACGCGCTCGGGCTGCACGTCCTGCCGGGCATGGTCGACCAGCACGTTCATTTCATGGATCCCGGTCCGACCGATCGCGAGGACTTCATCACCGGCAGTTCGGCGGCGGCGGTGGGCGGCGTCACCACCGTGGCCGAGCACACGCACAGCAATCCCATCCTGACCGTGGCCGACCTGGAGTCAAAGCGCGAGCACCTCTCCCAACGCTCGCTGGTCGACTTCGGCCTGGTCGCCCACGCCTTCCCCGACAGCGTCGGCGAGGCGGCCGCCCTCTGGCGAGCCGGAATCGCCTACGTGAAGGCCTTCACGTGCACCACCCACGGAGTGCCGGCGCTGATGCCCGATCAGCTGCTGGCGCTGTTTCGCAACCTCCAGGCGGTGGGGGGCCGGGCCATGGTGCATTGTGAGGACGAGTTCATAACCGGCGCTGACGAGCGTCGTCTCCACCTCCTGGGGCGCACCGACAACGGCATCATCTCCGAGTGGCGCAGCCGCGAGGCGGAGCTGACCGCGGTTTCGGTGACGTGCATGTTGGCGGTGCTGAGTGGGGCTCGGGTCACCGTCGCCCACGCCAGCAACCCGGCGGTTGTCGAGTTGGTGCGCACCAGCCGCAAGTCGAATCCGGGCCTTACGGTCGAGGCCTGCCCGCAGTACCTCCACCTAACCAGTGAAGAGCACCAAGCCCAGGGACCGCTGCGCAAGTTCACACCACCCGCGCGCTCGCCCGAGGACCGGGCCGGGATGCGTCGGCTGCTCGGTGCCGGTCAGCTGGACCTGGTCGGCACCGACCACGCGCCCTCCACCCGGGCCCAGAAGTTGGAAGGCGACATCTGGTCCTGCCCCTTCGGGCTGCCTGGCGTGGAGACCACCCTGCGCCTGCTTCTCAACGCTTGCGCCGACGGATGGCTGACGCTGGAGCAGGTGGTGGCGTTGTTCAGCCGGAATCCGGCCCGTCTTCTTGGCCTCCATCCAGCCAAGGGCAGTTTGGAGGTGGGCAGCGATGCCGACCTGGTGCTGGTCGACCTGGCCGCCGCGGAGGCGGTCAGCGCGGCTTCGATCGTGTCCAAAGCCGGCTGGTCGCCCTATGAGGGAATGACGCTCCGCGGTCGGCCGGTGATGACTCTAGTCAGAGGGGAGGTGGTGGCTGAGGGTGGCGCGGTCACGGCCGCCCCGGGTTGGGGCCGATTCGTGAGCCGCGCCACCGTCTGAAGCCGGGCGGCGCTCAGCCTGAGACCCGCTCCCAGGTCAGGTGGGCGGTGCAGTTCTTGCCCCGCCGGACCATGGGCGGGCTGGAGAGGGTGAGGCGATTCTCGGTCAGGTCGACCTGGCGCAACTGGGTGCTGCCAACCCAATTCGGGAACATCGCAACCTCGACGTGGTGGCGGACGCTCTGCCCGTCGTAGTCGTAGGTGCCAGAGTAGGCGTTGAAGGTGTCCATCGCCTGCAGTCGTTGCTCGGTGGGTCCGCCCTGGACGTCGCCCCCCTCGATGGGGGATCGGTCGCCCGCCATGAAGACGACCGACATGTATCCGGTCGAGCCGTAGGTTATGTAACCGCTGGGTCGATCTCCGTAGAGGGCGGTGGTCGTTCCGTCGTCCAGATCCCGAGCCTCATAACTGAGCAACTTCCAGACGCCAACCAGTGGGTTGCTTGCCATTACCACCTCCAGATTTGAACCAGTGAGTGTCCGATGACACCCTACAATCTCTGCCACATGGAGCGTATCCGGAACCTGTCGACCTCGCTTTGTGAACGTCTTGGTATCCGCTACCCCATCCTCCTGGCGGGCATGGGTCTAAAAGGCCGGGCGACACCGCCGGAATTGGTTGCCGCGGTCTCCAACGCCGGCGGCCTGGGTGTGATGGGTGCTTCCTGGACCAGTCCAGAGGAGGTACGGCGCCGCATCCGGCGCGTCCGCGAGCTGACCCAGCAGCCCTTCGGGGTCGATTTGTTACTGCCGACCTCGCTTGATGAGACGGCGGTGCCGGACTGGGAGGCGATGCGCGAGCTCATCCGCCGCGAGCATCCCCGCCACACAGAACTGATGCGCTCGATCATGGAGCGGAACCAGCTCCCCGCGGTCAGCGCCCCGCAGGGGCAGGTCCTGGCCCCGAGCGCCATCAGAGACTGCGTGGCGGTGGTGCTGGAGGAGCGGGTCCCGGTCTTCGCGGCCGCCCTCGGCGATCCCGCCTGGATGGTGCCGGAGGCGCATCGATTGGGAATCACGGTCATGGGCCTGGCCGGCAGCCTGCGCCACGCCACCCGTCAGCGCGAGGCGGGAGTGGACTATGTCATCGCTCAGGGTTCCGAGGCGGGCGGGCACACCGGCACCATTCCCAGCCTGGTCCTGTGGCCCCAGGTGGTGGACTCGGTGCGGCCGCTTCCGGTCGTGGCCGCCGGAGGTATCGGCGACGGGCGGGCGATTGCCGCTGCGCTTGCCCTGGGCTGCGTTGGCGCCTGGGTCGGCACCGCCTTCCTGCTGGCCAGCGAGTGCGGCATCCATGACGCCCACAAAGACCAGATCGTGGCCGGCCGCTCGGAGGAATTCGTGGTCACCCGTGCCTACACCGGCAAGACCGGACGCGACTATCGCAACGAGCTCATTCGGCTCTGGGACGAATCCGGCCTCGAACCGCTTCCCATGCCGCTCCAGAGCCTGCTCCTGGAGGACCTCCTGACCGCCGCCGAGGCAGCAGGGCGATTTGATCTGATCAACAACCCCGCCGGCCAGGTGGCCGGCATGCTGTCCGCCGTGCGACCCGCCCGGGTCATCTTTGACGATCTCGTCGATGGCGCCATCGAGGCCATAGGCAGTGTGGCGACCATGGCTGCGATGGCGGTCCCAGGGGGGGCCACCCCAAGCCGCGGAGGGACGGCATTGAGGGGCCTCGGCGTCCTTCCGAGCGAGCGCCGGTCAGACTAGCCGCATGGACTTTGGCTTCTCCCCCGAGCAGGAGTTGCAGCGCCAGGTGCTGCGCGAGACGCTGGCCCGCGTCTGCCCGCCCGAATACGCCCGCCGCTGCGATGAGGAGAAGCGACCGCCGCGGGAGGCCTTCGAGGCACTCGCCCAGGCCGGATGGCTGGGGCTCGGCCTACCCGAGGAATTCGGGGGCCAGGGTGGCGATCAGGTCGACATCGCGATCCTGCTCGAAGAGGTGGGAAGGGCCATGGTGGATCTGGCCCTCTGGATCTTCCGGGCCATGATCTACGGCGGCCAGGCGGTGCTGGACTCGGGCTCACCCGAGCAGCGCGCCTACTTCCTGCCCCGGGTGGCCCGGGGCCAGCTCTCGACCGCGTTCGCGCTGACCGAGCCCGACTCCGGCTCTGACGCCGCCGCTCTGGGCACCACAGCGGTGCGAGAGGGAGAGGAGTACGTGCTCAACGGCAGGAAGATGTTCTGCTCTGGTTTCACCGTCAGCGAGTTCGTCCTCGTCGCCGCGCGCACCGACCCCGAGGCGCCCAAGCACGCCGGTATCAGCCTCTTCCTGGTCGACACCAAGTCGGCCGGGCTGACCCACCAGATCATCGACGTCCTCGGTCACCGCTCGGTCGCCACCACGGCCCTCTTCTTGGACGGCGTGCGCACCCCAGCCGGCTCCAGGCTGGGCGCGCCCGGCGAGGGCTGGAAGCTGCTCGGAAGGTACCTGGAGTGGGAGCGGCTCTGTCTGTCCGCCGCCCGCACCGGGGGCGCGGTGGCCGCGCTGGATGAGGCCCTGGCCTGGGCCAAGCAGCGCCAGCAGTTCGGGCGCCCGATCGGCAAGTTCCAGGCCGTCTCCCACAAGCTGGCCGACATGGCCGTCCAGGTCGACCTGGCCCGGCTACTGGTCTATCGCTACGCCTGGATGCTGAGCCAGGGAACCGCCGGCCACAAGGAGGCCGCGATCTTGAAGCTCTTCGCCGCCGAGGCTTACAAAGAGGTCGCGGATCTTGGCCTGCAGGTGATGGGCGGCTACGGTTACAGCATGGAGAGCGCCATGCAGCGGCATTTTCGCGACGCCCGCTTGGGCACCATCGGCGGTGGTACCTCCGAGATCCAAAAGAACATCATCGCCCGCGAGTTGGGTCTGTGACCGGACTCTACTGGGAGGACTGGACCCCGGGCCGCCGCTGGCTCTCCAGCGCGCGCACCGTGGGTGAGAGCGAGATCTCGCAGTTTGCTGGACTTTCGGGCGACTTCAACCCCCTCCACGTGGACGCCGAGTTCTGCAAGAACACCATCTTCGGGACCCGCATCGCCCACGGTCCGCTGGTCTACGCGGTCGTCGCCGGGCTCCTCTTTCAGCTCCACCTCTACGACGACACCCTGATCGCCTTCCTCGGTTTCGAGGCACTCAAGTTCACCGCGCCGGTGAGGGCGGGCGACACCATCCACGCCCAGATCGAGGTGACCGAGCAGATCCCCACCTCTAAGCCCGACCGAGGGGTGGTCAAGCGTTCCCTGGAGGTCTTCAATCAGCGTGACGAGAGGGTCCAGGAGGCGCTCCAGGTCTTCCTCATGAAGCGGCGCCCGGTCGCGGAAGGTGGGGCTTGAAGCCCCTCTCCCACATCCGCGTTCTGGAGCTGGGGCAGGTCATCGCGGGCACCTTCGCGGGCATGATGCTGGCCGACCTGGGGGCCGAGGTGATCAAGATCGAGCCTCCCCACGGCGATCTGGGCCGCAACCCCCACATCGGCTACCTGCGTGGCGAGAGCGCCATTTTCCTGACCTTCAACCGCGGCAAGAAGAGCACGGTGATGAACCTGAAGCACCCCCGAGGACTGGCCGCTTTCCACGACCTGGTCAAGGTCTCGGACGTGGTCATCGACAATTTCCGGCCCGGCGCAACCGCCCGCATCGGCGCCGATTACGAGACCTTGTCGGCCCTCAATCCGGGCATCGTCTGCTGCTCGGTGACCGGCTTCGGCGACACCGGACCGCGGCGCGACATGCCCTCCTTTGATCTAATCCATCAATCCTTGAGCGGCCTCTTGAAGGTCACCGGCGAGCGCGGTGGCGAGCCCGCTCGAATCGGCATTCCGCTGGCCGACATCGGCACCCCGATGTTCGCGTTGAGCGGCTTGCTTGCCGCTCTGGTCGCGCGCCAGGTCACCGGTCGGGGCCAGAAGGTTGAGGTTTCGATGCTCGAGAGCATGACCTTCCTCAACACCTACGACGCGGTGCTCTACCTCAACACCGGCGCCGTTCCCGAGGCGTGGGGAACCTCCCACGCCTACCACGTGCCCTGGCAGGCCTTCGCTACCAGCGACGGCCACGTCGTCGTCGCCACCCGCGAGGAGGCCTTCTGGCGCCGCTATTGCGAGGCGATCGGCATGCCGGAGCTGGCCGAGGACCCGCGCTATGCCGAGAATCTGGCCCGCCTGGAACATCGCGACGAACTGGTGGCGATCCTTGAGGCCCGCATGCGGGAGCGGTCCAGCGGCGAGTGGATGGAGGTGTTCTTGCGCCTGGGCGTACCCTCGGCGCCGGTCAACGACCTGGCCCAGGCCCTGCTGGAGCCGACCATCGCCGACACGGGGGCGATCGTGGAGGTGCCGTACGCCCCGCTCGGAACGCTCAGGATGATGGCCAACCCGCTGCGCTTGTCCGAGGACGATCGCACCTACTCCGGCCCCCCCATCCTGGGTGAGCACACGCGGCAGGTGCTGGCCGAGGTGGCCGGTTACAAGGCCGATACCATCGCGGATTTGGAGAGGGAGGGGGCGGTTGGTCTGCTCCCGCCCCCCGGTGAAGGAGCGGGATGAAATGAGACCCTACCGAACGCTGCTGTTTGTGCCCGGAAACCGGGAGCGGATGCTTGAAAAGGCCCCCGCCGTGGGCGCCGATGCGCTGCTCTTCGACCTCGAGGACGCGGTGCCCGAGAACGACCGGCCTCTCGCGCGCGACATGATCAAGGCCCGGATCGGGACCCTGGAGGGGGTGCCGGCTTACGTTCGGGTCAACGCCACCGGCACCGGCCACATCCAGAACGATCTGGAGGCGGTGGTGGTCCCCGGGCTGGACGGCATCTTCCTGCCTAAGGTGCAGGACGCCGAAGAGGTGATCCAGGTTTCAGACCAGCTGGCCGCCGCCGAGTCGCGGGCTGGGATCGAGGTGGGGCGGGTCGAGATCATCGCCATGATGGAGAGCGCGCGCGGCGTGCGCGCCGCCTACGAGATCGCCAGCGCCTCGCCGCGGGTGGCGTCGCTCTGTTTTGGCAGCGGCGAGAACGGCGACTTTCAGACCGACATGGGCTGCGGCTGGTCGGTGGAGGGCACCGAGATGCTGTACGCACGCTCCAAGGTGGTTCTGGACGCCCGCGCTGCGGGCATCCAATATCCCCTCGACGGGGTCTTTGTGGACATCGACAACCTCGATGCCCTGGCCGCCGACACCCTGCTCTCCAAACGCCTCGGATACACCGGCCGGGCCCTCATCCACCCCAAGCACGTCGCCATCGTGAACCGTATCTACACCCCTCCCGAGGAGGAGATCACCTACTACCGGGAGCTGTTGTCGGTGTTCGATAACGCCATCCTGGAGGGGAAGGCGTCGGTGACCTATCAGGGCAAGATGATCGACTACGCCATGGCCGCCCGGGCCCGACAGGTGATCGGTCTGGCGGAATCGCTGGGGACCCGCTGATGGGCGCCCCCACACCCTCCAGCAGTGCTGCCGGCGGACCGCGTCAGCCAGAGCGCTTCTTCGCCTCCGACGGCCGCCTGCTGGCCGTCTTGGCCCGCGCCGGCCTGCGTGACTACAGCGAACTGCCGCCCCTGACGGATGCCGGCCGGGGTGGGCTGACGCCGGTCGGCTGGCCGCTGCAGGCGATGCTGCTGACGCGCCAGCCGGGCGTGGGGGTGCGCTCGCACTATCACGTCAACGATGTAGCCGCCGAGTCGGCCACCCGCCATTCGGTCTTCGTCTGCCTGGAGGGCGTCCTGGTCATCAACGTCTACAGCCGGGAGGGAGAGCACGCCGGAGAGGCGCGCCTGGGGGTGGGCGACGTGCTGGTGGTGACGGAGGGACACTCGGTCGACGCCCAGGAGCCAGGAACCCGCGGCCTGGAGGTGAAGCAGGGTCCATACCTGCCCTACGAATCGCCTGACGTGGTGCTTCTCGAGGCGAAGTCATGACCGCCTTCGCAACGGATGCCTTCGCCGGACGGACGGTGCTCGTGACCGGCGGCGGGGCCGGAATCGGAGAGTCCGCAGCCCGCGGCTTTGCCCAGCTGGGCGCGGACGTGATGGTGGTCGACATCACCGACGGCGCGGAACGGGTGGCGGCCGAGATCGGTGCCATGGGCGCCCGCTCCCGAGCCGCGCGGATCGACGTCACCTCTGAGGCGGAGGTGGGGCGCATGGTCGAGGAGTGCCTGGAGGCCTTCGGTCGCATCGACGTCCTGGTCACCGCCGCCGGTGGTTTCACCCACCGGGTGCCACTGGTGGAGACCAGCCTGGAGGAGTGGGAGCAGGTCCTCCGGGTCAATCTCACGGCCGTCTTCCTCTGTTGCCGGGCCGTACTGCCGGATATGCTGTCCCGAGGTCGGGGAAGCATAGTGAACGTTGCTTCCGAGGCGGGGCGCACCGTTCAGCACCTGACCGCGCCCCACTACTCATCGGCCAAGGGTGGGGTCATCAGCTTCACCCGCCACCTTGCCCTCGAAGTGGCGGGCCGGGGCCTCACGGTCAACGCCGTCGCCCCCGGGGTGACCCTCAGTCCCCGCATCAAAGACCTCTATTCGCCGGAGACGCTGGAGATCATGGCCGGCCGGGTGCCGATGGGCAGGGTTGCCCAACCGGAGGACCAGGCCGATCCCATCATCTTCCTGGCCTCCGATCAGGCACGCTACATGACCGGCGTCACCCTCGACGTCAGCGGCGGCCGGGTCATGATGTGAGGCCCCGGGCTATTTGATCGCGATCGGGTTGACGGGGCCTCCGACGCTGCCCGTAACCGGGGCTGGGCAGGCGCTGAAGAAGACCTCGTAAACGCCGTCGGCGGCACAGTCGGCGGCCAACTCCTCAAGGTCGAACATCTCTCCCACGAGCAGGCCGATCATGGGGATGGCGATGCGGTGCCAGGGCTGGTTGGCGTAGTGGAACTCGTTCGGCCGAACCTCGACCCCCCAAGTGTCGGTGGCCACCCCGGCTATCTCACTGGAGTGGATCCAGTCCAGGCTGTCAAAGTCGAGCCCGGGCGCATCGCCGCCCGCGAAGTCGCCCCAGGACCCTGCTGCCCGGCACATGGCGAGCTGTCCGGTCCGAACCAGAACCAGATCGCCCCCTCCCACCGACACCCCCTGATGTTGGGCGCATTCGGTCAGCAGCCGGCTCGAGATGGGCTCTCCCGGCCGGCAGTATTCCCGGCCCAGGTGTCGAGGCAGATCCAGCAGCACCCCCCGGCCCACGATGCGATCGCGATAGCTGGAGATGTCATTTTTCTCCGCCCCCATGGAACTGACCAGGCGGCAGTCGTACCCGTTCCACATCTGGTCATCGAAAAACATGTGGGCCAGCGCATCCCAGTGGGTGGCGCCGTGGGTGGGAAGCATGATCACGTCATCGGCCGCGCCGATGCCGCGCGGTACCCCGGGCATCTCCCGGGCAAAGGTGTCATCCCCGTCCCGAAGCATGAATCGAATCGGATTGAAGCGGCCCAGATGTCCTGTCTGTGGCCCCTTGTCGCCAAAGGGTATGGCCAGGGAAAAGACCCGTCCCCGGCGCACCAGGCCGGCCGCGGCCGCCACCATCTCGGGCCGGATATGGTTTAGAGTCCCGGCCTGATCGCTGTCTCCCCAGCGTCCCCAGTTCGAAAGTCGCTGGGCGGCGGCGCGAAGTCGCGACTCGCCGCGGTCGTCCATGATCTCAGACATCTTCCCTCCCGGTCGTGGCCGTGACCAGAGCCCAGGGCCCGCTTCTGGTGGCGTTGCCACACCGCCGGCGGCGTCCGGGCGAACCGCAATAATGTAACTTGCGCGAAGCCAGCTCGAGGTTCCGGCCCCCCAACCAGCAGACGGAGCTCTTGCCGCCCAGACCGGCTTCCTCGCCCGCCGCCGGGGCAGGATCTGGACTAGTACCTGCGGTCTCGGGAAACCGGGCAGTCCCGTGCCGATCCGAGCAGTCCCGTTACGAGGGACGACAATCCCATTCAAAGGCTCCACCCGGGCCACTACATTCGCCCCATGGCCCTCCTCGCGTGCAGCATCACAGCTCCCCGACCGATTCCGTCCGCTGGCGACGTGTCGGTTTTTCTGATCGACCGCCAGCCACTTTTTGCCGCCGCCATCTCGCGCCTTCTCAGCGCCTCCTTTCCCCAGAGCCGCATCACCACCGTGCTCCGCGCCGAGCAGGCCCTGGAACTCCTCGCTACCACGTCTCCCAATCTCATCCTCTGCGAGGCGAGCGGGGAGCCGATGTCAGGGGTGGAGTTCACGCAGGCCATCCAGGAGGCCGGGATCGACGTCCCCATCGCCCTTCTGGGCGAACCGAGCGACGAGGATCTGCTGATCGAGGGTCTGCGCGTCGGTTGTCGGGCCGTATTCGAGAAGGGCTGCACTGAGCGCGAGTTCATCGAGGGCATCACCGCCGTGCTGGCCGGATACCGGGTCATCTACGACAAACTCGTCACCCGGCTGCTGAGCGACTCATCGGATCAGCCGACCGCCCCGAGCAACTCGGTCGCCGCCCAGCTGTCGACCACCGAACTGGCCATTCTGAGCCGGATCGGCGAGGCCAAATCGGTCGCCGCGATCGCTGTCGAGCGGGGGGTGAGCGAGAAGACGATCCGCAACCACCTCGCCAACATCTATCGCAAGCTCCGCTTGAGGAACCGGACCGAAGCCATGTTGCTGGCGACCCGGCTGGGGCTCACCGACGCCCCGGGCGGGCCCGTGGGACCTCCCTACTCGGCCGTCAAGCTGATCTGAGCCGATGCACGCCATCCGCCGCCAGCGGGGCGATGCCCGGGGCGAATCGACGATCGGGGTTTTGGGCAGCCCGACCAACGGTCGGGTGGGCGGAGGAGCGTTGAGCCGACCCCTCCCGGCAGTGACGCCGTGACCGCGGTGGTGCACGATCTGGTCGCCACCGGGCTGCTCGCGGCCGCCGTCGTCGCCCTGGGCTGCTCGGCCTACCTGGTGATGCTCTCGGTGGCCGCCTTCTTCCATCGCAGCCAGCCCAGCCAGGGCGACCCTGCTCAGCGCCTGCTGGTCATCGTGCCGGCCCACGACGAAGCCTCCCTCATCGAGCGTTGCCTGGCCAGCCTGCAGCGTCAGACCTACCCACGGAATCTCTATCGGATCATCGTGGTGGCTGACAATTGCACCGATTCCACCTCCACCCTGGCCGCCGCCGCGGGCGCCGAGGTGATGGTTCGAACCGATCCCGATGTGCGCGGCAAGGGTCGGGCGCTGCGCTGGGCGATCGACCGGCTGCTGTCTGAGCCGCAGCCGTTCGATGCCGTGGTGATCGTCGACGCGGACTCGGTGGCCGACCCCGGACTGCTCTGGGAGCTGGCGGCGGAGCGGGCCCGCGGCAGCGAGGCGGTGCAGGCCGAATACCTGGTTTTGCAGGAGGGCAGCTCGCTCCGGGCCGGTCTCAAGGCGGCCGCCCTGCTCCTCTTTCACCGGGTGCGTTTTTCAGGTCAGGCCGCGCTCGGTTTCCCCTGCAATCTGGTCGGAAATGGAATGCTGATCTCGCGCGCCGTTCTGGAATCGATGCCCTGGGATGCGTTCACCAGCACCGAGGATCTCGAGTACTCGCTGCACCTGCGTTACGCCGGGGTGCGGCCTCGCTTCGCCGCCGCGGCCAAGGTGGCGGGGCCCGTGCCTGCGCGTGGGTCTGCCGACCAGATCCAGCGTATCCGCTGGGAGGGAGGCCGCTTCAATCTCGTCCGCATCATGCTCGGGCCTCTGTTGAGGGCCGGCTGGGAGCGTCGCGACGTGACCGCACTGCAAGCGGCGCTCGACTTGTCCGTGCCCCCGCTGGGCCTGCTCTTTGCCATCGACCTCGTGCTGGCCTTCTCGGCCCTGATTCTTTGGCGTTTGGGGGTGGTCCCGACCCAGATCGCGGTCATCTCAACCGTCCCCGCCGTCGGCCTGGTCGCTCACGTCCTGGTCGGGTTGGTCGCCGGACGGGCGCCAGCGGGGTTGTATCTTGCCCTGCTGGCCTCCCCAATCTACGTTCTGGCCAAGCTCCCCGCCTACCGGCACCTAGCTCGGAGCCTCGATCAGGATCGCTGGCAGCGCACCAGGCGACCGTCGGATGAAGCGCCTGGACCGAGCCGCTACTGGCTCGGGACGACACCCATTGATGCGGTACGGATGAACGAGGCGGTCGGGATGCTCTTGGACCTGCCCAGAGCTCGACCCGGCCGACAGGTCTGCACCGTCAACCTTCACTTCCTGGCCGTGGCCGACACCTCCGGCGAAATGCGCGATGTCCTCCGCTCCAGCGCCCTGAACCTACCCGATGGCCATCCGCCGGTCTGGTTGGGGCGAATGGCGGGGCACCACGTGCCCGCCCGAGTGGCCGGTTCAGACCTGGTCCCCCTGCTGGCCGCCGGAGCCGCCGAGACCGGCAAGCGGATCTTCCTGCTGGGAGGAGAAGATGGCGTCGCGGCCGAGGCCGCCAGGCGGCTGCGGGAGAAGAATCCGGGGCTTCAGGTCGCCCACTACGAGCCCGCCTCGGGCGACCTCGAGAGCCTGGACTCGAGCGCGATCGTGGAACTGATCGATGCCGCCGAGACCGACCTGCTACTGGTGGCTCTGGGTCATCCCAAGCAGGAATTGTGGATCAGCCGCAATCTGGGCCGGCTCAACGTGGCGGTGGCCATCGGGGTGGGTTGTGCACTAGACCTGGTGGCCGGGCGGCGGACGCGGGCGCCGGGTTGGATGCGGGCCACCGGGCTGGAGTGGCTCTATCGCCTCTCGCGCGAACCTCGGCGCCTGTTGCCGCGCTACGCCGGGGACGCAATCTACCTGTTCCGACTGCTCGCCTCCGGACCGGGTCGGCGGCGCGCGCAAGCTTAGACATGGGTCACCCCCGAACGCTCGCCATGTCCAAACGGTAGGCGTGTCGACGCGGGCGCCCAGGAGGCGCCGACTCCTGCGCCGGCGTGACGATCTGGTGGCGCTTTTTCTCTACTCACTGGCCCTCGGCCGCACCCACCTGTCGCGACGCTCGTCGGCGATCGGAAGGCAGTTGGAGCAAATGGGTATCGAGGGTCCACACAGCCTCTCCATGGAGGAGCTTTTGAGCGCGATCCGATCCCTGCCGAGCACGGGCCCCACCCCGATTGAGCGCCGCCGGGACCAGCGCCGGGCGCAGGATCGGACCATCCGCGGAGCCCCCGGATCGGCTGGCCCCCCGGCCCCCCATTGAAGCTGTGACGGGTCCCAAAGCGCCTGCCGCAGGGCCCGCCCGGGGGGCGTAATCGGTCACGCTCGGTGCCAATCCGGCCGTCCCCGTGCGGCCGCCCACCAGGTCCCCGAAGTCCTGTACACTCCCCCAGTGCTGCGCATTTCAGCCGTCCGTGAGCGCGATCAGAAGTCGAGTTCGCCAACGGTTTGAGGTCCTTTTGCCCTGGATCGTCGGGATCCCGTTCCACCTCCGAGCCCTCGTTTAGGGGCCCCGAGGGCGGGCTGCGAATTAGAGTTCCGTCGTTGACGGAGGCGGTCTGGGCTCGTCTGCACGGGGCCCACAAGTCCGTTAACGGGCGACGTTGGGGGGCGCCGCCACCGGCGCCGACCATATTCTTCCGCCACCTTCCGGAGGGCTGGCCGCGCGTTGGCGTTGGCGGAGCCATCTGGTTTCGGCAGTGGAAGTCTGATCGGGTCCGAAGGGTGGCGAACGCAAGAAGCGATATGAGACAGCGTCAGAGGGCGCAGTGGGTTCAACTGTGGGGGGTCTTTCCAAATGAAGCGTTTTCCGAGCCGGCTGACCGATCTTGGACGTGCGATAGTCGGCCGTGGCGCGCGGGTCACGGGAGTGGTGATGGTGGTGGGGATCGCTCTGCTGGCGCTCCAACACAACGTATTCCTGGCCGCCCGGCCGACCGCCGCCCTGTCGGGCGTGCACGTGTCCGGGAACAAACTGCTCGACGGCGCCGGTCAGCCGGTCCTCCTTCACGGTGCCGACATGTCGGGCCAGGAGTTCGCCTGCGCCCAGGGGGGAACGCCCGGTAACGAGGGCTGGGGCATCTTCGGCGGTCAGCCCGAGGACAGCCCAACAACCTTCGCCGCCATGCAGTCCTGGCACATCAATGCGGTCAGGGTTCCCCTCAACGAAGACTGCTGGCTCGGTATCAACGGCATCAATCCGGCCTACGGCGGCGCCAATTACCGCTCCGCCATCACAACGCTGGTTTCCGACCTCAACAAGGCCGGTTTCTACGTCATCGTCGATCTGCACTGGAACGCCCCCGGAACCAAGGTCGCCCTGTCCCAGCAACCGATGGCCGATGAAGATCACAGCCCCGCCTTCTGGCAGTCGGTCGCCACTACCTTTTCGAACAACCCGAACGTGATCTTCGATCTCTACAACGAGCCCTTCCTCTACGGCAACTATTTCCAGAATTCCAATCAGGATCCCTGGGCCTGTTGGCTCAACGGTTGCGGCCTGAATCAGTACCTGACCGGAGGTCAGCCGTACACCCAGCCGTATGCCTGGCAGACCGCCGGCATGCAGCAACTGGTCAACTCGGTCCGCGGCGCTGGAGCCAGCAACGTGATCCTGGTCAACGGACTCGATTGGGCCAACGACGATTCCGGTTGGCTGGCGCATCAGCCCGTCGATGCGGCCGGGAATCTCGCTGTTGGAGCTCACATCTACAACACCGAGTCCTGTGACACGGTCGCCTGCTGGAACCAGGTGTTGGCCCCGATCACACAGCGCTATCCGATCATCGTCGGGGAGACCGGCGACCAGGCCAACGCCTCCTGCACGCTCTCCTTCCTGCCCACCCTGCTGCCCTGGGCGGACGCGCACGGCATCTCGTATCTGGCTTGGACCTGGAACGCGTGGGGGTACACGCACGACGACCTGATCTCCGACTGGAGCGGGACGCCGACCGCCTGCGAAGGCCAGTATTACCAAGCCCACCTGGCCGCACTGGCCGGGGCGCCCAACGGGACGCCGTCTCCCAGCAACTCACCGACGCCGGTGCCTGGCCCCAGCTCCGCTCCGAGCGGCGGCTCGACCCAGGGCGGCATCAACGTGGAGCCATCGTCGCGGCCCTGGCAGTACCTGGGGGCCAACCCGGACGGCTGGTTCTGTCCGAGCGCGGCAACCTGCTCGGGCGGTGCGGATCCCATCGCCCGCATCAATCACGAACTCGACGAGGCGGCGGCTCTCCACGTGGCCAACGTGCGCCTGGGGATTCCGTGGTTTCTGGTCGAGCCCCAGCGCGGGGTCTATGACTGGTCGCGGGTGGACGCCATCTTCAGCGCGGCTCAGGCGCGAGGGGTTCAGATCCAGCCCGTCCTGGTCTACACGCCGGCCTGGGATGGCGCCTATGACGCCTTTCCGCCGCCGGCCGACTTCGGCGCGTTCGTCTCCGCCTTCATGGCTCGCTATGGCGGCCAGATCAGCGCGGTGGAGATGTGGAATGAGCCCGACGGGGGCCAGTCCCTGGCCAGCAACGACCCTGCCAGCTATGTCAAGGACATCCTCATCCCCGGATACACCGCGGTCCACAGCAGTTCACACCCCGGCGTCAAGGTGATCGAGGCTGGGAGCATCAACGACGCGGGGGGCAACCCCGCCTGGCTGAAGGCGATCTACGCCGACGGGGGCGGCAACTACTTCGACATCGCCGCCTTCCACGACTACGGCGGCAACTACGGGACGGTGGTCCAGGCCTATGAGTCGGTGCTAACCGCCAACGGACAGGGCCAGAAGCCGATCTGGATGGGTGAATACGGCACCTCGGATGCCTCGGGTTCGGCGCAGACGTCGCTGATCCTCTCGGCGATGAGCACGCCAGGGCTGGCGACGGCGCAGTTCTACACGCTGCGCGACGAGTCGGTCTACCATTGCTGCCCGCCCGCGCCTACGGCAGAGCACAAGCAGTACGGGGTGTTGCTTTCGGACGGGGTCACGCGCAAGTCCAGCTTTGCGACCCTGCTCAGGGTCGATGCTGCCGCCGCCACCAACCCACTCTCGGGTTCACCGGGACCCAGACCCACCTCCGCGCCGGTCAGCATCCACCCGGCAGCCACGCCCACGCCACACCCGAGCCCGACTTCTACCAGCAGTCCCCCGGCGTCCGCCTCCCGAATCACGTCGGATTCACCCGGATCCAATACCCGTGGGTCTCGACCCCACAGCGGACCTCTGGGCCCCCTGGGCAGCATACTTAGCTCGGGTCCGGTCCGCGGACTCCTCGGTGGAAGCGGGAGCGGCGCTTGGTTTCGCGCGATCGTCCTGCTGGCGCTGGTCTGTCTCATCGGGGCGGCGGTGGTAGCCGCGCTGCTGATTCGCCGATCGAGAATGGGGCTCCGGCTGCTCTCGAAATTGGATCCGATCTCGGACGACCCCACCAAGACGGCGTCCCTCTGACCCGCGAGCAAGTAGTGCGTCCGGCGTGGACAGGGGGGCCAATGTTGAACGTTACATGCGTCCCGAAATGCCTGCTATCGGATCGGCTCCGATGGGCACTTGTCCCCCCGCCGTCCCCAGCCTCGATGGCCTGCGCGTGGCGCGGCCGGGACAGTGGGATGCTCGAGCAGTCGTCCAGCGCCCGCTCCCTGTTTGTTCGCCTCTCCCAGCGACCTGGGGAGGTGCCCGACTCGTCGCGCCGGCCAATCTGATCTAACGATCGCCGGAGACTGCACGTCCGTCGTTGCGATCACCCCCCATCCACCGGCCCGCTGAGGGCAGTTTGCTTGACAATATGATGCGGCGTAGCGCTCCCGGTGCCGGTCGTCGGAGGGTTCCTCCGCCGGGGTCGGCACGGCGCCAATCAGCCCACGACCGCCGCCATGACAGGCCGGAGAGGCTTCCGCCCCCTGGAGACGGCAATGAAATCAGGAGGTCCTTGTGTCGTCAATTTCCGCCGCGGCGGACGAGGAGTCCGCGTCTCAGCTTCGCCTTTACACCGACATGATGCGCATCCGCCTATTTGAAGAGGCCGCCAACGGGCTCTACCTGTCCGCCAAGATGCCCGGTTTGGCACATCTTTACAGCGGTGAAGAAGCGGTGGCCGTCGGCGTGTGCGCTGCCCTCCGAAGCGACGACTACATCACCAGCACCCATCGCGGACACGGTCACTGCCTGGCCAAGGGGGCTGCCGTCGACCTGATGTTTGCCGAACTCCTCGGCCGGGCTCCCGGCTACTGCGGCGGCAAGGGCGGATCCATGCACATTGCCGATCAAGCACGGAACAACCTGGGTGCGAACGCCATCGTCGGCGGATCGGCCGGCATCGCCACCGGAGCCGCCCTCTCGGCCAAAAAGCGGGGCACCGATCAGGTGGTGGCGTGTTTCTTCGGGGAGGGGGCGCTCGGTCAGGGTCTCGTTTATGAGGTGATGAACATGGCCTCGCTGTGGACATTGCCAGTGGTGTACGTGTGCGAGAACAACCTCTACAACGAGTACACCAACTATGCGGAGACCACCGCCGGATCGATCAGGCAGCGTGCTGAGGCCTTCGGAATTCCGGTCGCCGAGGTCGACGGCCAGGATGTTCTGGAGGTCTGGAAAGCCGCCGCCGAGGCCGTGCTACGGGCTCGTTCGGGTGCCGGACCGAGCTTCTTGCACTGTCGCACGTATCGCCAGTACGGGCACCACGTGGGCGACATCAACCGTTCGAGCTACCGATCCAAAGAGGAGGAGATGGCATGGGCAGAGAGGGACCCCATAGCCATCCTCGGAGAGCGACTCGTCAGCCGGGGCGCGGTGATGCCCAGTCAACTGGACGGGATCCGGGAGGAGGTCCAGACGGAGATCACGCAGGGGGTCGACTTCGCACTGGAAGCGCCCTATCCAGACGCGGCTGAGGTTTTCACGGCGGTGTACGCATGAGCTCCGCCGAGATGGGTGAGCGGATTTTGACTATGGGACAGGCCACTCGGGAGGCGCTCATCGAGGAAATGAGGCGTGATCCAACCGTGTTTCTGATCGGAGAGGACGTGGCCGAGGCGGGCACCGCCTTCAAGGTCCTTCCCGGGCTGTACGAGGAGTTTGGTCTCGAGCGGGTCATGGACACCCCGATCTCGGAGCCCGGCTTCACGGGCATCGCCCTTGGTGCAGCCATGACCGGTATGCGGCCGGTGGTGGACATCATGTTTGGCGATTTCTTGACCCTGATCATGGATCAGGTCGTGAATCAGGCGGCCAAGATCCATTACATGTCTGGGGGCAAGCTCAAGGCTCCGATCACCATACGAACCACCTTGGGTGCGACGCGGCGATCCGCCGCCCAGCACTCCCAGTCTCTTCACGCCTGGGTTGCGCACGTGCCGGGTTTGAAGGTGGTGCTGCCGTCAACTCCGATGGACACCAAAGGGCTGATGAAGACCGCCATCCGTGACGACAGCCCCGTCATCTTCTTCGAAGACAAGATGGACTTCCAGGTCAAAGGTCCGGTGCCCGAAGGTGACTACCTCATCCCCTTCGGCGTGGCGGACGTGAAGCGCTCGGGGACCGACGTCACGATCGTGGCGACCAGTTCCATGGTCCGTGTCGCCCTGGCGGCGGCGGATGAGTTGGAGGGAGAGGGAATCAGCGCCGAGGTCATCGACCCGCGCACGATCGTGCCGCTCGATCGTGAGGCGCTGATCCAGTCCGCCAAAAAGACCGGTCGTGCAATTGTCATCGATGAGGGCTATCAATCCTTTGGGGTCACCGCCGAAATCGCGGCGATCATGGCCGAAGGTGCCTTCTACGACCTCGACAAGCCTGTCGCCAGGCTCGGGGCCCTTGACGTACCGGTGCCGTTCTCGCCGGGATTGGAAGATCTCACCATTCCCAGCGCGGCCAGGGTGGCTGAAATCGCGCGGCACCTGGTCAGGGACTGATGGCCATACCGATCGTGATGCCCGCCCTGGGCATGGCCCAGAGTACCGGACGACTCATCTCCTGGCTGAAGCAAGAGGGGGAGATGATCAGCAAGGGGGACCTGCTGATGGAGGTGGAGACCGACAAGGCCGTGGTTGAGGTTGAGGCTCAGGCGGCCGGGAGACTAGGCGGGATTCTCATCAAGACTGGAGACGAGGTGCCGGTGGGCGAGGTGATCGCCTACCTGCTGGCCGAGGGGGAGGTTCCCCCCGGTCCCGAGGTGAGCCAACCTGCGGTTGCGGCGGAGCCGGTCGCGGAGGTGGCCGAATCGACGCGGTCGGCGGTGCCTCCAGCGCCGGATGAGGAACCTCCTCACAACCGGCCTGCAGCGTCTCCGAAGGCGCGTCGGCTGGCGGCGCAACTCGGACTCGACCTCAACCACGTGGTGGGGAGCGGGCCCGGCGGCGCGGTATTGGAGTCGGACCTGGCGGCCGCGGCGGGGGCCGCAGCCGGGAGCTCGAGCGCAGCTGCCGACCCGGACACTTCAGGGCCCCTCTGGGCGGCCATGGCCGCCAACATGCAGAACAGTTGGCGAGAGGTGCCTCACTTCTATTTGACTCGCGAGGTAGACGCCTCCGCCCTGGTTCGCGAGCGGGGCGGGCTGGCGGCTGAAATCTCGGTCGGGGACCTCGTGACGCATCGAACCGCGATGGTTTTGGCTCGCCACCGCATGGTCAACTCCGGCTCGGACGCGGTCAATATCGGAATTGCGGTGGCGACTGATCAGGGGCTGATCGTGCCCGTAATTCACCAGGCCGACAAACTATCGCTGGGGGAGTTCGCCGCGCACCGCCGGGAGTTGGTGGAGAGGGCGCGGGCCGGCCGCATGCGGGCCGGCGACATGGACGCAGCCACCTTCACGGTCAGCAATCTTGGCATATTCGGAGTCGACTCCTTCCAGGCCATTGTCACCGCCGGCCAGGCCGGCATCTTGGCCCTGGGCCGGATCGCTGATCGGGTCGTGGCGGGAGAGGGCGGTCCGCAGGTCCGGCCGATGGTGAGCATCACGCTCTCCTTGGATCATCGGCTCGTCGATGGCGCTCGCGGCGCCCGTTTTCTGCAAGAACTGACGCTAGCGTTGGAGGCTTCCCGGGCCGCCCAGGACTGAATCCGTCAAGTGCTGGCGATCGGCAGGGGACAATGTCTACGGCGACGTCCGTCGGTCGCTGTCGGCCGAGCCGATCGATCCAATGCCGATCGATCCAATTTGTTGACGCGCGCTCGGGCTACCCAAACCACCTGTTCACACTCTCAGTGGCGCAGCGGCGGATGATGGCTGATCATCCCTGGGCTCGGATCCAGAGCAGATCGATGCGCGCCCCCGAGGATGCGATCAGCTGACAGGCCTGGTTGCGACAGCCGGTCACCAGGATCGCCCCTCTGGTACCCAGCCCCGGTTGCCGGACCACCTGCAAACCCGAACTCGGGTGCAACTCGATCGAGCCGGTAAAGCCTATTGCCCTCTGGACATCGATGCATACGGGTTGGGTGGCGGAGTCGGAAATCGCGGACAGGGGGGTCAGCTTGAATGTTCGAATGAGGAGATCGACGCGGCCCGCGTCCTCCTCGCTGAAGTACAAATTGTCGGCCTGATCGAGGGCGAGCCCCTGGGGGGCCTTAAGGCGGTCAGCGAGATCATTGGTCCGGCTGCCGAGAAGCTGAACCAGGCGACCCCCGCTGGCGGCCGGCGTGACTACAAATATCGCCCCCACAGAATCCTGCGCAATGTCGTCAACGATGGGCAGGTTCCTCGCCAGATAGGTTCTGGACCCGTCGGCGCCGATTCGGATTGCGGCGTTACCGTATTCGTCGGCTACGAGTAAGGATCCGTCGGCCGCCGCCCAAACGCCGGTCGGTCGCACAACCCCCCCGATTTGCTTGGTGATGTGCCCCGTCTCGGGATCCACCCAGTCGATCAGGCCCCGGGGGCTGTCGGGGACGACCAGTTCGCCGCCTTGCGCGCCGATGCCATCGACACCATCCTGGCCCGGGACCGGGTTCAACTTCAGGACCGATGTCAGCTGCGCCCCGCTGACTCTATCCACGACGTCCTGGATCTGCCCGGCAGCGTAGAGCTGGGTCCCAATCATGGCCATGCCCTCGACGGCTGGAATGTGGACTGAGAGCTGGGCTGGCGCCCGTCCGGCGGCAAACGCCTCAATGTGGCCGCTACCGAGTACCGCCACCAGCAGGGTTCCGCTGGCAAAGAGCAGGTCGTCGGGCTGATCAAGACCGGTTGCGATCGTCCGTAGCGTTCCCGATGTGGTTGGGCCGACCGGTGCTGATTCGCTGCGGGATACCACCTGGCAGGCGGGGAAATGCGCCGGGCTGGCGGTGGCATTTGCCCGCACCGCTGAAGCGGATGGGCGGGCGGAGCTGGAGCACGCGGTGACTGACAGTGCCAGGCCGAAAATGAGCCAGGCACCCAGCCGCGGCCGACTCCATCGGTTGACGCGCCTCACGCCGCGAATTGTCCCTGCATACCCCTTTGATGTTGGACCCCCGGCGGGGGAGATCCGAACTTAAGCGGGTGATCGGTGGTCCTGCGCTCGCGGCCACTTCCGACCCCACCGGGCGCCGGCGGACGCGAGCTTGTACTCTCCTGCACCGGCCGCATCACCGAATCACGCCAGCGGGCGGCCGGCCGATGAGCTGCTGAAGCCCAGCCAGCGGGTCGAAGATGGGGTCGGACTGGTCTGTGTCACCGACGCGCCCGCAGAAATAGAAATGCGTAGGCCGGCCTGGGTTGCCGATCAAGGGTGGGGATATGTCCGCGCCGCGGCGAGTGGCACGTGGTGACGCGGGGCCACCTCGCCGTCGCGGCCCCGATGCCGACGGTTAGTATGCAGTCCGATGAACCCTAGCAAGGAGGCGTCGGACCGACCTGGGCCTTTGGCGGGAGTGCGGATTCTGGACCTGACTCGCGTTCTGGCCGGACCGTTCTGCACCATGGTGCTGGCTGATCTGGGAGCCGAGGTGATCAAGATTGAAGGGCCGACGGCTCCCGATTACACGCGCAGCATTCCGCCCTTTCAAGGCGACATGAGCCACTACTTTCTCAGCGTCAATCGCAATAAGAAGAGCGTGTGCCTGGACCTCAAATCGAGCGCCGGTCGGCGCGTGGCCCAGCAACTGGCGTGGCAATGCGACGCGGTGGTGGAGAACTTCCGGCCCGGTGTCCTGGAGCGGCTAGGGCTGGGGTTTGCAGAACTGAGCGAGCACAAGCCTGACATCATCGTCTGCTCGCTGAGCGGCTTTGGTCAACGGGGGTCGATGTCGAGGAAGCCCTCTGTCGACACCGTCGTGCAGGGCATGAGCGGGGCCATGAGCCTGACCGGAGAGACCGACGGTCCGCCCCTTAAGTTGGGCCTGCCCATGGGTGACCTGGCCGGTTCGATGTGGGCGGTGGTGGGACTCCTCGCGGCTCTTCGGCGCCGCGACGAGACTGGGGTCGGAGAGCACGTCGACGTCAGCCTGCTGGACAGTCTCACCAGCTACCTCAGCTACGTTGCGCAGCTCTATCTGTCCACCGGCGAGGTCCCAACTCGGATTGGTAGCAATCATCACACCGTCCCCGCCTACGGGCGCTACGCGGCCAAGGACGGTTACCTGGTTCTTGCCGCCCAGATGGATTCGTTTTGGGTCAAGTTCTGCGGGGCGGCCGGACGCCCGGAGGTGGCGCAGGATCCACGCTATGACTCGGTCTCCCACCGGCGCAGCCACTTCGCGGAAGTGGAGGCTCTGGTGGCCGAAATAATGGCCACAAAGACGGTGGCCGAATGGGAGGCCCTGCTCGATGCCGCGGACGTTCCCCACGGGCCGCTGCGTGATGTCGCCGGCGCCCTGGAAAATCCACACGCCGTTGAGCGCGGTCTGCTTCGCGATATCGACCAGCCGGGGTTCGGTCCAGTCCGAGTCCTAGGGCCAGTGTTGAGGTTTCTAAATTCAGAATGGATACCTGAGTTGACCCCGGCGCCGGCACTCGGCGAGCACACCCGCGAAGTTCTCGAGCAACTTCTGGACCTGCCCCACGAGGAGGTCGAACGTCTCCTGGCTGATGGATCAGCCCTCGCGACGGGGCCGTAAACGGCCGCCCGGCATTCCTCCTCGCCTGAAAGGTAGGGGTCGGCGGCCGGCCGAATCCAATCGTCCGCGGACACCGCGACCCCCAACCTGCAGGGCCGGGGACCCCTGCGTACCACCGGGCCGGTCGTGATCGGCAAGCCTTACGCTCATCCTTGTGATGCAATTGTTTGGGCCGTCGGCAAATCGAGCCGTTGGCGTCCTATCACGGGTCATGGACGGATCCCATGAGCTGGACGAAAATGCCCCCCAGGACGTCCAGGTGCGGCATGCCATCACCTTTCTTCGCGCCCATTTCGGACTTTCGACAGAGGAGTTGGCGGGTCTCGACGCCGAGATTCTGATCGCCATGGCGAAACAGGCTCGCCGAAGGACCGAATCGGAGTGATCGTCTGACCGATACCGTCTCGCCGACGTTCAGCGGCGCGAAGCCGG
>Ga0207933_1000987_pt1 | contig 23974 bp, 18 predicted proteins | sample NGESurdeep092012_4_FD_184488 | JGI IMG/M metagenome (GOLD analysis project Ga0207933, IMG submission 184488) | Arctic peat soil microbial communities from Barrow, Alaska - NGEE Surface sample F53-3 deep-092012 (SPAdes) | ecosystem: Environmental > Terrestrial > Soil > Wetlands > Peat ... | reverse complement strand
TCGCGCCAGGATGACCTTGGAACGATCCGCGAGGGTTAGTCGATGGTTTTGCATCCCCCAAATTTCGCTCTTTCGTCTTCCATTTGAAGTTTTTCCGCAGCCTGTAAAGCCCGTACCCTTCAAACCGATCCACTCCCAAGGGTCGGGCGGTTTCTGGTGTTGGGCGGCAGGCTGGCAGGCAGGTTGCCAAAAGGGCAACACGAGAGTGAATTGGGGGATGGACTGGCGGGCGGGAAAGGCAACGCGGTCTCATAATATAAAGGCGTGCCCGGATGGCGAAATTGGCAGACGCAGCGGACTTAAAATCCGCAGGCCTTTACCGGCCGTGGGGGTTCAAGTCCCCCTCTGGGCACCAGGAAAATCGATAAGTTGCGAGCGCTCATCATTTGGTAAATAGCAGGTTTTTGCGAGATTCTCGGATTAGAATGCGCAGACCCTAACGAGATTTCAAGCGTCGGCCGATTAACAGCCAAGACAAAGTTATTAGCTGTCATCCTCAACTCGATTGCCACTCGGCGGCATGCCCATCAATGTATCCGATTGCTCAGCAATTCACCCCGCAGAATGAAATAGTGAATTGATAATCGCTATTGCCGTTCTTGGCTAGTCCGAGCAATTTGTGATTGCTTAATATCTCACATTCCCGGGGGAAGACCATGCCACAGAGTACGCATAATCGATCAGCCGAACTTCACAACCTTGCGGAGCACACTCACGATGTTGCTGCTCACGACAAAGCGAGTCATTTGACCCCCCACGAACTCACCAAACAGGCCGACGAGCATTCCAAGAAAACGCATGAGCGCGACGAGGTGCCGGCCGCCAAGGTCGCGAAGCGGAACGTGCCCTAGCGCATGGGAGTTCAAATCCACTACCCGCCACCGCGGCTTCTGCAATATGCGCTCAGCGATGGTTTATGGTTCGATCGGAATTCGCCGAAGATGCGAAACACGAAGGCCTCTGTGTACCCCCCTCAGATTGGGAGCTGGCCAGTTTTTCTCGGCCCTAGTTCGGATGATTTGGCGCGTTTGAGGAAACAAATATGGAGCTCAATCTTGATGAAGAACTGCGAAATGCCGAAGAGGAAATGCGAAGTGCAGGAGAAGCACTTTTGATGTCGGGCTTTCCGGAAGATCAATGGGAGCTAATCAGGAAATACACAGCTTCTGCCATTGCTCAAAGTCAATGTATTCTCTTCAAGACTCTACGGAGCCTTCCAAAGTTGGACCATACCTCTTAGCCAATCCCCAGAGGAATCATGCGCGCCACTCTTCTCACAGTGCTCCTCACCGCAGCCTTCGCCAACGCCCAAACCGCCCCCGCCACAAAGCGCCTCCGCCGCCGACCAGGCCACCTACCAGCAGGCCCACAACAGCTACGACGCCCAGGCCGAAGCCTTCCGCGCCACGGCGAAAGCCGCCCTCGCCGCCGAGGGCACCCATGAAGCCGCTTTCATCTGTCCCAACGTCGCCGACCCAACCGAGATGAATGGCTGTGTCGCTCACGAAAACGACATCACCACTACCAACTACCAGGCCTTCGCCACCGCTCCCCACAGTCTCCTCGCCCTGCCCGGGCCGCCCGCGCTCGGCCTCCAAGCCACACCCGCCTCCAGCGCCGCTGCCTTTGACGCCGCTGAATCCACCTGGCAGGCCTGCACCAAAACCGAATGCGACGCCGAGCAGGCCAAGTGGAGCGACGGCAATATCGTCAACTTCATGGGCAATGAATGCGCCATCCGCCAGTGCCGCGCTCGCCTCCGCGAACTGGCCGAAGTCTATCGGCTAACAGGATATTTGCACCGCTGAGGCAGCAGAGCGTTCCAGAAAAGCCCCGCCGGGAAGGTTTCAGGGCCACCGCGAAAATCCGACGCTTCGGGTAGACGCGTACCCTCACTGTGTTGTTTGCGCCGCCGGAAAGCGATAGATGTTGACGCTGATGGGGGCGACTGAGATCGTTCCCGGAGCGTTGTCGATGGCGGACTCCTTGATTTCGATCTGTTTGATTTCGACTTGGGGAGGCTGGCCGACGTGATCGGCGGCATCGATGGTGCTCCCGGTCAACTGCCACAGCGTTGATGGTCCCGCGAGACGTGTACCGCTGACGTTCAGGTCGAACTTCTGTTCGGAATCTGTCGCGTTTACTACGGAGAGGATGAGGGACTTTTTGTCTGCGGAGAGCGCGGCGAACATGTCGAGCGGATACGTTGAGCTGCCGGAGCTCGTCTTTGGTTCATCGCCGCCGGGAGGAAATCTCGGTGTAGGCTGGGGCGAGTTTCCCGAAAGAGAGACGGGGATGGCGTCGACGAAGTTGTCGGAATACATCTTGAAAGTGAGCCCCAGCGTGTTCATGGTTGGAGCGGTGCGGTTAAAGTCGATGGTTGAAACACCCGTGGTGTGCGCCGCCATGGTGAGAAAATCGGTGTGCCGCAGCATCTCATTGAAGATCATGCCGTAGGCGAGCGACTGCTTAAGGGTTGTTGAGCGGCCGAAGCCTCCGCCGAAGTAAGCGTACTCGTCGATGGAGAGGAAGATTTTTTTACTGACCATCGCCGGGAACCGCTGCTGGTAGCCCTGCCACTCCTCGGCCTCGCCATGAACGAGGTTGGCCGGATAGCGGGCGAACTGGAGCAGCGTCTGATCGACCTTGACGTACGCGTCATCTGTCGGCGCATCAAGAGGCAGCTTACGCTCACGATCGATGTCGAGATGCCGGCCCGGCTGGCCATACCAATGCTGCGCGATGCCGTCGAAGTTGCCCCAGCAGTCCTTGAGAAAGCCGCCGGTCCAGTCGACATCCGACCCGTAGAGTGGGCCGAGGTTGCCGGCGTATTTGGCACGGTTTGTTCCTGTCAGGTACCAATCTTCAAGCATGAGGCCCGAGGCAATCAGCGTGATGGAGGGATCGACCGCGCGCATTGCTTTGGCAAATTCGTTGTGCTTGATCATGAAGTACTTGAGATCGGTGCGGCCAATTTGCCACGATCCCCAAGGCTCGTTGCCGATGTTCCAGAATTTCACGCCGTACGGCGCCGGATGGCCATTCTTCGCGCGCTGAGCGCCCATCACTGTTTCGACCGATCCATTCATGTATTCAACTTCCTGCGCGGCGGAGTGCGAGTCACCAAGGCCGGCGTTGACGCTGATGTACGGCTCGACGCCGATCAGCCGGCAAAGCGTCATGAATTCGTCCATGCCCAGATCGTTGGATTGCATGGCGCTCCATGCGTTGTCCCAATCCGGCGGGCGCTTATCGCGGTCGCCAATGGTGTGATACCAGATGAGGTTCGAGGTGTAGTTGCCGCCGTAGCGCCAGAAGCCCGACTTGATTTGGCGGATGAGCGGAATGGTATCGGCGCGGAAGCCTTCGATGTTGTCGGCGGCCATAAGCGAAAGCGTGCCGATGTGAAAGTTGCCGGAGCCGGTACCCGTGATCTCGATCGAGGCGTCTGCTGTATTCGTTCCCGCCGTGAAGGCAAAAGGAAACTTTTCATATGCGCTGTGGAGTGCTGGAACAGAAATCGTCTGGCGATCATTTGGTCCGCTGCCCCAGACGAGCGCGACCTTTACCCTGGCGCCGGGAGTGCCGCGGAGATAGATGCGGCCGGTATACCTTTTCTCGCTGACGAGGGCGAGGCCGGCCTGGCGGATTCCGCGCGGGGTTGCGGCGTCGAGCTCGATGCGCGGACTTTGGTCACCGACGAAGGGATGGTCATGGTCCATGGTGACGGCGTCGTCCGATCCCACGGGACGCCATTTGCGGAGTTGGAAGCGCATGGGATTGTTGCCGGCGCGGGGCGCGGTTTCAGGATCTTTGGAGACGATGGGGAAGTAGAACTTGCGATCGTCGAGCATTTCAGCCCAGAGGCTCGAATACATGGTGCCGCCAATGTGCTCGATGAACATGCCGTACTCGTATTTCGAGACGGGCACACCGGTCTGGCTGGCGTCGATGTTGGCCACGATGTGCTCCGGTGCAACTTGCGCAGGTTGTTGAGCCGCAGTTGCCAACGCACAGCCAAGCCATAGTGGCGTTGAAGCGAAAAGTGCCGTCCGAATCTTCATGAGGTCCTGCCTGCTATTTCTCTTGGTTTGGGTTTCGGTTTAAATTCCGGCATTACGCGGAGCCAATCCGCGTGGCCGGGCAGCGCAACGTTTCAAGCGAGTTGAGTATACGCTTCCTCGCCGGATTCAAGCCATCAGTACGACAGGTTCGGTTTGGCATCCGCGCAACCGCCTCGCGATTTCCCTGAGTCCGATTACGAAATCGCTTGTGAAGACAGCCTGCGACAATGTTTGATGAAAGACGCAGTTGATTAAGAGACAACGGAAAGTTGGAGCCTGCTAGCCATGACCGGTGCGCGGCGACGACTCGTAGAACAGCGGCGCGATGCGCGGTAACGGAGCAGCGGAAATATTTGAATGACGATGCCAACAACTGAACTCGAATCGGACGCGGGGAATTCCGGAGGGGGCTCCGGCGGCGGCGCGCAGATGGTGCAAAGCCTCGGGCTCTTCAGCGCGACGACGCTGGTTGTCGGCTCGATGATCGGCAGCGGCATTTTTCTTGTTGACTGCGATATCGCGCGCCTCACCGATTCTCCGGCGCTCTATCTTGCCGCGTGGGTGGTGACCGCGGTGATGACGATGATTTGCGCGCTGAGCTATGGCGAGCTGGCGGCCATGATGCCGAAGGCCGGCGGGCAGTATGTTTACCTGCGCGAATCGCTGGGGCCGCTGTGGGGATTTCTCTATGGCTGGACGCTTTTTCTGGTTATCGAGACGGGAACGATCGCCGCTGTTTGCGTGGCGTTCGGCAAATTTCTTGGCATATTTTTTCCTGCGGTCTCAAGCACGCATTGGCTGTGGCACATTGCGCATGTTCCGGCGATTCCGGTAGGGCCGATGGTGCTGGGCAACATGGAGATCGGCATCAGTACTGCGAATCTGGCGGGGATCGTAGTCGTGATCTTGCTCGCTGCCGTCAACATCTTCGGCATGAAGTTTGGCGCGCTGGTGCAAAACGTCTTTACGGTGGCCAAGGCTTTGTCGCTGACCGGGCTGATTATCCTGGGATTCACGGTGGGTCGCAACAGCGCGGCCATCGCGGCAAACTTCGGCAACCATTGGAGCCAATTCTGGCGCAACGCAGGCTGGAGCTCGCTGCATCCGGTACAGGTGGGCGCGCAGGGGCCGCTGGTGATGGTGAACCTGATTGCGATTCTGGCGGTGGTGCAGGTGGGATCGCTTTTTTCCGCCGACGCATGGAACAACGTGACATTCACCGCGGGTGAGATCAAGAATCCGCGACGCAACGTTCCGCTTTCGCTGGCTCTGGGAACTGGATTCGTGCTGACCTGCTATATCCTGGCCAGCGCGGCGTACATCATGGTGCTGCCGCTGCATGGCGATCCGCATGGAGCGACAATCTTCGCACGTGGAGTGCAGTATGCAGCGGAGGATCGAATCGGCGCCGCGGTGCTTGAGCAGATTTGGCCGCACTTTGGCGGCTACTTGATGGCGGCGGCGATCATGGTGTCGACGTTTGGGTGCGCGAACGGCATTACGCTGTCGGGCGCGCGCGCATATTATGCGATGGCACGCGACGGGCTGTTCTTCAAATCGGTGGGCAAGCTGCATCCGCGCTACCGCACACCGGCCGCGGGGCTGATCGTGCAGGCGATTTGGACAACGCTCCTTTGCGTGTCGGGATCGTATAGCCAACTGCTGGACTACATTATTTTCGCGGTGCTGGTGTTCTACATCCTGACGCTGGTGGGACTTTTCGTGTTGCGGGTGAAGCAGCCCGATGCGCCACGGCCGTATAAAGCATTCGGATATCCGGTGTTGCCGGCGCTGTATATCGTGATGGCGACGGTGATCTGCGCGGCGCTGCTGCGCTACAAGCCGCAGTACACCTGGCCGGGACTGATTCTGGTGCTGCTGGGGGTGCCGGTTTATATGCTGTGGTCGCGGAGCGCGAAGGCGGGGCTAGCGGACGGCGATGATGCTGCAATCCAGTAGGGAGAGATGTCTAAGTGGGAGCTAGTAATCAGAAAAATAATGACTTGCGGGTTCTGGACGAATGTATTTAGTTGGTGGGGTGACGACGTTGAAACAGGGAACAGGGCGCAAGCAGGCGAATACGTTCGGGCACCAAGCGAGAAATAGTATATACTAATGATATAGACCACATGGAGGCGCGTCTATGCCCGCAAAGACAGAAAACAGAGTGAAGGCCGCCGATGCGAAGCTGTTCTGGAATGGCCGGAGCCAAGCTGTGCGGCTGCCCAAGGAGTTCCGGTTTGAAGGCGACCGCGTGCGAGTTAGGCGGGTGGGTGCGGGCGTTTTGTTGCAGCCCGTCGGTGAGGCTTCAAAGGAAACGGCCGAGGAGTGGTTCGCGCGGATTGACGGGATCAAGGGAGATCCGCTCTTTCCTGAGGGTCGTAAGGGCTCAGATCTTGTCGCGGCTATGCAGGCCTCGCCTGACAGGGAGATTGGCCTTGAAAGAGCCGGCGGTAGAGAACTGGACGGTGTAGGCGCTGGAGAGGATACTGTTTTCATGGCGACACAGCCCATTGCGAACGGATACGTCTCGGAGGAAGAGTACCTTTCCACGAGCTACGATCCCGACTGCGAGTACGACGAGGGCGTGGTCGTGGAGCGCAACTTGGGCGAGATTGAGCACGCGTATCTGCAAATTTTGATGGGCACTCTTTTCACAATTCATGCGCAGGAATGGAACATCCTGGCCCTCACCGAGCAGCGGGTGCAGATCGCGCCGGAGCGATTTCGGGTGCCCGACGTCTGCGTACTGCGATCCGATGCGCCCTGGGAGAAGATCGTCACTCATCCTCCGCTGATCGCGATCGAAATTCTTTCGCCGGAGGACACCATTCGCGGCGCGGAGAAGAAAGCCGCGGAGTATCTCCAGTTCGGCGTCGCACACGTGTGGGTCATTGACCCGTATGCGCGGGTCGCCTATCACGCAACGGGTGAGGGACTGGAGCGCGTTGCGGAAGCTGAATTCACCGTGCCAGGAACGCCGATTTGCGTGCGCCTCACCGAGCTGTTCGAGAAGCTGGACCAGGCGCGGCAGCGCGGGCAGCGATAGGAAGCGTGCTCGAGTGGCCGAGATCGACGAGTCGAAATTCGACTACAACTATGCGCCGGAGCACCTTAAGGAGAGGGTGGAGAACTGCGCAAGCCTTTCGGCCGCCGAGCGGATGAGGTTGATCACGGATCTGAGTCTGGCGGCATGGGAAAAGCTGGGCGTTGTTTACGATCCGAGCAAGCCGATGGATAAGACGATCCAGAGATTGCGTCTCAAATAGAATGGAGAACTAGAACCCTATTGATCGAGGCTGAAGCTTAACCGCGGACCTCCCAGGTCCCAAAATCGAGGGGCACGCGGCGCCAATCATTTATGGATAGTAGAGCCTGGGCCGCCCGCCAACACTCAAGGAGTAAGAATGCGCATTTCGGCTAAAGTTTGGGATCAAGTGTTTGAACGCGACAAAGACTTCTGTCAGTATTGCGGCGCAGACTTGCTCGTTAGCCGTGCAACTTACAGCGCTGCGCAAGTGGATCATGTCCACGCAGTGGCAGCTGACGGCGCGATGGGAGAATTGGGAAATTTGAAACTGGCGTGTGCAATCTGCAACGGCTCACTGTCTCGTTACAGCCACCTCACAACATTCGAGGATCGCAAGGCAATCATGGACGAGAAAAACAAGGTTCATGAAGAGAATTTCCAGAAAATGTTCAAGAGACTACGTACTTAGCCCACATACAGTGCGCACGCGATCTCGAATTTGAGAGCGGGTGCATATCGCTGGATGCGAAGTCCCTTACTGCAGTAGTGTTGGCTGTTCATCGTGGCCGTTGCCGTTCAGTTCATCGGGCGGGATGATGACTGCGGCGGCGACTTTGTCTTCCGGCTCGAGATGCAGGATGCGGACGCCCTGGGTGGCACGGCCGGCTGCGCGGATGGTTTTGGTGTCGCAGCGGATGATCTTGCCGAACTGGCTGATGACCATCAGCTCCGAGTGCTCGTCCACGCGCAGAATCGCCGAAGACTTGCCGACTTTTGCGGTCGCCTTGAGGTTGTTAACGCCCTGCGCACCGCGCGCGGTCAAACGATATTCGTCGATGTCGGTTCTCTTGCCGTAACCGTTTTCGGTGACGGTGAGAATTAAGTATTTGGCGCCACCGAGCTTTTCGTCCAGTTCCTTTAGCGCGGTCCAAGCATCCTCGACGGCCTTTTCCGCGGTCTTCTCGGCGGTTTTCAATTTCTCGCTTTCCGGATCGGCGCGCTTATCTTCGCGGACCTTTTGCAGCGCTTCCTTCTTCTTGGCGTACTCCGCGCGCAGGGCTTTCAGTTTCGGAGTCAGCCCCAGCTTGGCGGCCTGAGCGTCCCGCTCCTCGTCGCGTGTTCGGTCAGAGGGCGTAATTGCGATGCCGATGACTTGATCGTTTTTCTTGAGTGAAATGCCACGGTTTCCGGCGGCGTTGCGGCCCATGGGGCGCAGGCCAACTCCGTTGCGCTCGGGGTCATATTCTTCCTCAAAGCGAATCGCCATGCCGTCGCGTGTGCCAAGGAAGATGGTTTGCTTGCCATCGGTGAGGCAGGCGGCGATCAAGTCATCCTCACTGTCGATGGCGATGGCGATGATGCCACGGGCCATGACATTGGAGAAATCCTTGAGTGGGGTCTTTTTTACGGTGCCGTTGCGCGTGGCGAAGAAGACGTACTTGCCCTCTTCTTCGAGATCGCGGACGGGCAGAATGGCGACGACTTTTTCGCCGGGCTGAAGATCGAGAAGGCTCTGCATCGACTTGCCCTTGCCGGCGGCGCCGACGTCGGGAATTTCATAGATCTTAAGCCAGTAGACGCGGCCGGTGTTCGTGAAGCAGAGCAGAAAGGCGTGCGTGGAGTCGACGATGAGCTGCGCGACGAAATCCTCTTCGCGGGTCTTCATGCCCATGCGCCCGGTGCCCCCGCGGCGCTGCTGGCGATAGATGGAGATGGGCGTGCGCTTGAGGTAGCCCTGATGGCTGACGGTGACGGCGACCTGCTCATCGGCGATGAGGTCTTCAAGCTGAAGCTCGGCGCTTTCGTCTATGATCTCAGTGCGCCGCTTGTCGCCGTATTTGTCGCGGACGTCTTCGAGCTCTTTCACAATGACAGCGCGCAGCTTGCTCTCGCTGCCGAGGATCTCTTCGTAGTCTGCGATTTTGGCGCGAATCTCTCCGAGCTCCTTGAGAAGCTCGTCGACGGAGAGTTGCGTGAGGCGATAGAGCTGCAATTCGAGAATGGCGTCGACCTGGCGCAGGGTGAGGCCGAGCTCCTCGTGGCGCTGCAGTTCGCGGTCTAGGGTGATGATGATTTCGGCGCCCTTGCCCCAGGCGTAGAGGTTTTCGCGCGCCTCGGCCCGCGAGGCCGATGCGCGGATGATTTTGATGACGGTGTCGAGGTTGTCGAGCGCGATCTTGAGGCCTTCCAAGATGTGCTCGCGCTCGCGCGCCTTGCGCAGCAGGTAGACAGTGCGGCGCTGTACGACGTCAATGCGGTGGTCGATGAAGACGCGGATGGCTTCGGCGAGGCCCAGCTCGCGCGGCTGGCTGTTGACCACAGCCAGGAAGATCATGGAGAAGCTTTCCTGTAATTGCGTGTGCTTGTAGAGCTGGTTGAGGATGATCTCCGGTTGCGCGCCGCGCTTGAGGCCGATGACCATTCTCATGCCGTCGCGGTCGCTTTCGTCGCGCGTCCACTCGGTGCTGGTGTCGATATCGGAGATGATCTTGTTGTTGACCAGTTCCGCAATGCGCTTGAAGAGCGTGGCTTTGTTCACCTGATAAGGCAGCTCGGTGACGATGAGTGCCTGCCTGTCTTTGGTGACGTTTTCCGTGGCGACGCGGGCGCGCATGAGAAAGCGGCCACGGCCGGTGCGATAGGCGTCGACAATGCCGGCTCGGCCATAGAGAATGGCGCCGGTGGGGAAGTCAGGTCCTTTGACGTGCTTGAGAACTTCAGCCAGGCCCGCTTTGGGATTCTTGACCAGATCGATGGCGGCGTTTACGACCTCAGTGAGATTGTGCGGAGGAATGTTGGTGGCCATTCCGACGGCGATGCCACTCGACCCGTTGACGATGAGATTGGGGATGCGCGTGGGCAGAACAGAAGGCTCGACGGTGGACTCGTCGTAGTTGGGGACGAAGTCGACGGTTTCCATGTCGATGTCGGCCATCATCTCGCCGGTGATGCGCTCCATGCGGCACTCGGTGTAGCGCATGGCGGCAGGCGGATCGCCGTCAACGGAGCCGAAGTTGCCTTGCCCATCGACAAGCGGGCAGCGCAGGGAAAATGGCTGCGCCATGCGGACCAGCGTGTCGTAGATGGCGGAGTCGCCGTGGGGATGGTAGACACCCATGGCCTGGCCGACGACTTTGGCGCACTTGGTGTATTTCTTGTTGTGCTCCAGGCCCATCTCGCTCATGGTGTAAAGCACACGGCGATGGACGGGCTTGAGACCGTCGCGGGCGTCAGGAAGCGCGCGCCCGATGATCACCGACATGGAGTAGTCGAGATAGGAGCGGCGCATCTCCTCTTCAATGTTGATAGGAACGAGGTTGGTGCCGCCGGGAGGGCTCGGTGGGTCGAGGGGGAGCTGGGGGTTCTGATCGTCTGGCATAGAGTTTTCGAGGTCCGCAGGAAGGCGGCGAAAGGTCCGGTTAGGGTGGGGCCGGGTCCGCAGGTCTCTACGAGTATTTTAGTGGTTCTGAGCGGGTTTTAGCAAGGCGGGCTGTGGGAAATAAAGCCTTATTTTGCTTGAATTTATGGGGCCAGATGTTTCCTTTTCCGAAGACGCTAAGTTTTCACGCAGCGCGACGTGTTCTGGCTCTCGACTTAGCAGGAGTACGAGTTGTTTTTTGGGCTCCTTTACCGGCCGATTCCTGGTCCGCGCCTTCTCCCAAACCGGCGAGAATTACCGGCGCCCGGTCGGGGAACTCGACCACCAGCGAAAGCTTGCCGCCAACCCCTTCCACGTAGCTGCGCAGCGTGGATAGATACAAATCTGTGCGCTTCTCGATGCGCGAAACGCCCTCCTGGCCGATTTTGAGTTTCTTCGAAAGCCTGGCCTGAGTAAGCTTGCGCAGCCGACGAACTTCGCGCAGATTCAACTCTTCAGCGATCAACTGGGCTGTCATTAATGCGATCTTTCGCCGTGAATCCTCAGACTCATGGGCGAGCATCTCTTCAAGAGAAACCGTCCTATAGGCCATTATCTTTTCTCCCTCTCTGTTGAAACCGCTCGTTGATGCTGACTGAATCGACGATCGGCGACCCGAATCATATTCTTGTAAAATTCGGTTTGCGAAACACCGGACTTATCGCCACAAACCAGAAGAATCGCCCTCCTTTTCAAATCGAAGGCGAAAGCGACGCGCCACGCACCCTTATCTGCATCGAAGCGAAGCTCCTTCATATTCGAGTGTCTCGAACCTTTCAGCGTATCTACTTTTGGTCTGGCAAGGTGAGGACCGAAAATCGTCAATAGCTCAGCCAAAGCAATAATTTTCTGCCGGACTGGTTCCGATAGCTCCGTAAACTCCGAGACGAATTCCGGATGAAATATGACCTTCCACTGCGTTTCGCCCCCCGCTGTCGTCATGGTGATAAGGGACCTCGATAACCGGAAAGGTTAGTGCAATCACGACAGTATGCCTTTAAATGCCTAATGTCGTCAAGGACATGTTTGCGCCTTAGTTACAGCAGACTGGGCAGGCTGATGACACAAAGAACCGCCTGCGCCAGCACGATGGAGCCACCGGCGGCGAGAGCGAGCTTGCCTCGTGGCCCCTGGTAGGCGTCGGCGAAGACGCCGCCTACGAAGGTGAGGAGAAATGGCAGCGCCCACAGCCAGGGAGTTCCTGGAGCGCCGGTCATCACGAGGAGAAACAGGACGGCCGAGCAGAGAAGAGGAAGCGTGTTGCCGAAGTAGCGCGACTTGCGTGCGGCCAGATACAGGACCAGGGCGGCGCAGGTGGCTACTGTGACTCCACCATTCGCCAGCGAGCCGAAGAAGCGGCGCGCGGGGTCAATGGACAACCACAGGAACCCGGCTGACGAACGGAAGACATAGCTGGATGCGTCGAGCGAGAAGCCGTAGCAGGCGAAAACGAAGATGAGAGCACCAGCCACGGCCACCAACACCACGGGCAGCGTCTGGCTCCTGCGGCCTTCAGCGATCCAGAGCATGGCCGCGAGGCCGAGGAGCGCAGCAAGCGGAAGGGCGACGATGTGGGCGGCTGCAGCCACACCAAAGACGATGGTGAGCAGGATAATGCGCGGACGCCACTTTCGAGTTGGGCCTTGCATGGAGTGGGCCACTCCGATGCAGGTGTAGAGCCCGCCAAAGACGCCAAGTGCGGCCAAAACGTCGGGATTGGGGGAGACGCAGGCCTTGAGGACGGTGGGTGAAAAGCAATAGAGTGCAAGCGCGGTATAGCCGCCCAGATTGCCGTAGAGTCGCCGCGTGACCCACCAGATGCATCCGCCGAGCATACAGCCGGCAAAGAGGAAGGGCAGCCGCAGGAGCAGCAGGATGTGGGTCATCTGATGGCGGAGTTCCCAGGTGCTTGGCTCGCTGCCTTGTTGCTGGACGACACGATTCTCGGGACTGCGAAAGAGATCTAAGCCGCGCTCGAGGAGCAGGTTGAGGGTGAGCGGAAGCCCGGCGAGGCGATAGGCCAGAATGCCGTCGTGGATGTTGCCGCAGGACGTGTAGTAGCCGGCGAGAGGCGAGGGCTTTTCCCAGGTTTCGCGGCCGCAGCGGGCGTATTGGTAGTCGCTGTCGGTCAGCGTCTGCCGGCTGACGAGCCAAAATCCCTGGAGGAGAAAGGCTGCCAGGAGTGCTGCCGCGATCCGTTGCGGGAGATTGAAGCGAAAGCGGCGAAGAATGCCAAAGCGGTGGGCCATTACGTTCAGAGGGACCTTACCAGTCTAAACGGTGGCTGGGGTGGGACGGCAGGCCGCACAGCGCAGCCAAACTGAGCAGACCTGCCTGAAACAGAAAATTTGCACAAGAACAAGAGAGCCGCCCCGAAGAGCGGCTTTCGTTGCGGGCTTGTTGATGCTAGTTGAAGATTGCGCCGACAGTGTCGTCGAATGTCAGCGTGACCTGGCAGGTATTGGGACCGGCTGCGGTAACGCCCGAGGTTGGCACGCAGTTGTACGACCATCCGCCGAAGGCTCCAGCGCCTGCCGGGGCCGTGAGAAGGACCGTGGTGCCGACGGGGTAGGTTGCCACGCAGACCGATCCGCCAAGACCTACGCTGGTAGATCCGGGGCCGCAGTGAAGGACGTTGGGTGTGCCGGTTGCGGACGGAGCCGTAACCAGCCAGTCGGTGGTGTTCAAGCCCTCGTTGTAGATGGTCAAGGTCGACAGGAGCGAAGACGATTGGGAACCTGGGTAGCACGAGCCTGCGGTCGTGGGCGTGGGGAGGACCAGCGGGCAACTGAAGGTTGCCGTCGCCGTCTGAACCGATCCCGTCGCGGCATCCGTGGCTTCCGCAATAATGGTGGCGCTCCCGACGCCATACGCCGTTACGATTCCAGCGTTTGCGCCGCCGCTGGGAACGCCTGTTCCGTTGGTGTTCACGGGGAAAACGCTGGGCGAAGAGGTCAGCCACTGCACCGAGTTGGTCAGATCCCGCACGGTGGGAGACGTGGAATAGGTTCCGATGGCCAGGAATTGTCCATCATCGAGAATATTGTCCACCGTGATCGAGGTGGGAATGATCTGGAGCGCAAGCAGCGGTTCCGGCGCAGGAGTGAGCGTCACCTGGACCGATGAGGAGTTCGTGACCAGCGATCCGTCGGGATTTTTCAATTCCGCGGTAATTGTGCTGGTGCCGAGGCTCACTCCGGTAGCCAGGCCGTTGCCTGAGGCAAGCCCGGTGGTGACTGTCGCAACGGACGGAATGCTGGAAAGCCATGTGAGCTGGGGCGAGTTGGTGACATCTTCTTCCAGGCCGTTCGCTCCTAATGTGGCAAGCGCGATGAACTGGCCGGTCTGGCCCGAGGCGGAGACTGCCTGGGAAGTGGGATCGATGGTGACAGCGGTAAATTCTTCGTTCGATCCGCCGTTTCCTGGAGCTCCGCTTCCCACTGTAAAGGTCGCAGTGCCGGCTAGCGCGTTTCCGCCGCTAGAATAAGTCGCGGTGATCGTGACTGTGCCCAGACTCACTGCGGTGGCAAGCCCAGTGGAGGCGCCGATGGTGGCAATCGATGGGCTGCTTGAACCCCAGGTGGCCGTGTTGGTCACGTCGACCGTGGTCCCTGTGGCAGTGGTCTCAATGGCCTCGAATTGGGCCGTGTCTCCCACCGTCGTCACCAATTGAGTGTTCGGGATAATTGCGATCGATGACGGAGTCCCTCCTCCCCCTCCCGAGCTGCCCGATACAGTGAGCGAAGCAGTCGCCGAAACAACCCCCGTAAATCCGCTGATGCTGGCAGTAATCGTCGTGGTGCCCGATGAAACGCCGGTTGCGATGCCCTTAGCGCTGATCGTAGCCACACCCGGCGCGCTCGAGGTCCATGTCACCGAGCCCGTGAGGTCCTGCGTACTGGAGGGATGGGCCCCGTGGCCGAAGACACCCAGCGCAGTGAACTGCGCAGTCTGGCCGGGCGAGACCGATTGCGTTGTGGGTGATACCGAAAGCGAGACCGCCAATGGATTGGAGCAGCCCGCTATGGGCAGCGCCACGGCGGCGATGAGAAGAAGCACCCGCGACGAAAAAAAACGATCATTCATGGTTGACCTCCGGAGCCTGCAGACCGCTTTGGCGTTGATTACTTGCCGTCATGGCAGACTCTCGCTGGCCTGTATGCCTTTGACTATAGGGCATTCAAACAGCACACCGCAGTCACACGAAGGTGTTACTTTTGACTTGGCATCAAAACAGTCAATAAGCCTTCCCGCATTGGTTTTGGCCGTGGTTGGAAGGACCAAAATGATCGCGCGCGTGGCGTCGAAATGCCTGGGCGCGCACGGCTCAACAGTCGATCGCATTCTCTTACGTGTTCGGAGCGTTTGCTTTGCCGCAGCCTGCCGAGAGCGGCTACACTTCTCCTCAGCATGACGTTGGCTGGCGACAACACTCCGGAACGGCTCGTGAGCGCCGCACGCGCCGACGAAGAGCAGAGTTTTGAGCTGAAATTGCGTCCCCGCTGGCTGCGGGAGTTCATTGGACAATCGAAGGCCAAGGAACAGCTTGCGATTGCGCTTGAAGCGGCGAAATCGCGCGGCGAGGCGTTGGATCACGTGCTGCTTTTTGGGCCCCCCGGTTTAGGCAAGACCACGCTGGCCACAATCATCGCTAACGAGCTCGATGTGGGTTTTCAGCAGAGTTCGGGGCCGGCCCTGGTGATCCAGGGCGATCTGACGGCGATTTTGACCAACCTGCGCGAGCGCCAGGTGCTTTTTCTGGATGAGATTCATCGCCTGCAGCCGGTGCTGGAAGAAAAGCTCTACACCGCGCTCGAGGATTACAAACTGGACATCATCATTGGGCAGGGACCTGCGGCGCGAACGCATGTGATGGAGATTCGGCCGTTCACGTTCATCGGCGCCACTACGCGGCCGGGGCTGCTTAGCTCGCCGCTGCGCTCGCGTTTCGGGATTCTGCTGCGGCTGGAGTTCTACACGGAAGATGAACTGCGTGTGATTGTGGAGCGCTCCGCTGAGGTGCTGCAGATTCCGATCGATGCCGATGGAGCGGCGGAGGTTGCGCTGCGATCGCGCGGGACGCCACGCATTGCCAACAGATTGCTGCGACGGGTGCGCGACTACGCGCAGGTGCGCGGAACGGGATCGATCGACAGGCCGACAGCCAATGCGGCGCTGACGATGCTGGAAGTGGACGCGCACGGCTTCGACGAGATTGACCGGCGACTGATGCTGACGATCATGCAGAAATACGACGGTGGGCCCGTGGGGCTGGGCACGCTGGCGGCATCGCTGGCCGAAGAAGAGGACGCGCTAGAGGAAGTCTACGAGCCGTTTCTTATTCAGATTGGGTTTCTGGATCGCACGCCGCGCGGACGCGTGGCTACGCGACTGGCCTACGAGCATTTTGGAATTGCGGTGCCGGGCAGGCAGACGGGGTTGTTTTGAGAGGCAGCGGAGTGAGCGGCGTTGGCGGGGCTAGCGGAGTTAGGAGTGGATTAGAGACCTTAGCATCGAATGGCGGCGACCGCTCATCTTACTTGCAGGCACCAAAGGCTGAGACGACCCTCAAAATTGGAGAAGTATCATGGCACGTACTGAATCGACGATGCTTGAGCTTGGCACTATTGCGCCGGATTTTGCGCTGACTGACGCCGTTACCGGCAAGACTGTGCGCCGCGACGATTTTCGCGGCAAGGAGGCGTTGCTGGTTCTGTTTATCTGCGCGCACTGCCCTTATGTGAAGCACATTGAAAAATCTCTCGGCAAACTTGGAGCGGATTACGCTGGCAAACCGCTGGCGATTGTTGCTATCAGCTCCAACGATGTGAATACGCACCCGGCCGACAGCCCCGCCGGCATGAAGCAGCAGGCCAAAGATAATAGTTTTGTTTTTCCTTATCTATACGACGAATCGCAAGCCGTGGCGCACGCGTACAAAGCCGCTTGCACGCCCGATCCTTATTTGTTCGACGCGAATTTCAAGCTCGTTTATCGCGGACAGTACGATGACAGCCGCCCCGGCAATGGCATTCCGGTGACCGGGAAAGATCTGCGCTCCGCGGTCGATGCGGTGCTTGCGGGCGAGCCCGCGCCAACGGAGCAGAAGCCGTCGATCGGCTGCAACATCAAGTGGAAGGCGTGAAGAGCAGCGGAGTTAGCGGAGCTGACGGAGTTAGTTTCTTCAGCGGGAACCTAGCCAGCTGTGCAAACCTCACCATCTCTGCGGGCTCGGCCTTCTCTTCCTACAGCGTTGGCGAGCCGTCGCCGAGCATTGCCTCGCGAACGATTTTGATGGGCGGGAAACCCTGGCGCAGAAAATCGTCGTGGAATTTTTCCAGCGAGAACGCTGCGCCTTCTTTTTTCTTGACGTCGTCGCGCAGCTTCATGATCTGAAGCTTGCCAAGGGTGTAGTAGAGATAGGTCGGGTCGCCGGCCCCGCGCTTGGTCTCAACCACCGCCGCCTCCTTGGATTGGTAGCCTTCCGTCTGAAAGAAGTCTTCAGCCTGCTCCATGGTCATCTTGCCGGTGTGCATCTGAATGCCGACGATGAAGCGCGCATTGCGCAGCAGCGCATCCTGCAATTGGCCGAGGCGCAGGAGTTTTGATTCGCGCAAGTTCTTTGCGCCCGCGCCGGGCTGGCCGTAGCCCTCGTCGAGCATCATCTGCTCGCAGTAGTGCGTCCAGCCTTCAATATCAGTGTTTGCGCCTAGAATTTTGCGCACCTTGCTGGGCGCCTGCGGCAGCCAAAGAAACTGCACGTAGTGGCCGGGATAGGCTTCATGCACCGCGGTTGAAATCACAGTGCCGATGTTGAATCCGTGCATGTATCCCTCGACTTCTGCCGGCGTCATGGATGGGTCGGGAAGCGTGACGTTGAAATAGGATTCCGTGGCGTGGGTCTCGAAGGGGCCGGCAGTGTCCATGCTGGCGAATGTGGTGGCGCGCATGAACGGCGGCGTCTCTTCAACAATCGGCCGGACATCGGATGGAATCGTGACGATGTGATGCTCGCGGATGAAGCCGACAAGGCTGGTGAAGGTCGCGCGGAAGGAATCGAGAAGCTGATCGGGAGCGGGATGATCTTCGCCAAGCTCTTCGAGGACTGCGCGCGGATCTTTGCCTGGCTCAAGCTCGGCGGCGACTTGCCTGAAGTGCTCCTGATTCTTGCGCAGATCGGCCCAGCCGATTTCGAGGAGTTTGTCGAGTGGCAGGTCGACCATCTCGTCATATTCAAGTTTCTTTTGAAATGTGTCGGCGCCGATGCGGAAGTCGCCGTTGGAGCGGGCGAGCAGATCGCTCTTGAGCCACGCCAGATAGTCATTGAGGGCGGGGACGACGGCAGCGTTTGTGTTGGCGAACTTCGCTTTAAGAGCCGGATCGCTTGCATCGGTGAAGGCCTGCGGAACGTCGTGCTGGAAAAAGCTGATAATGTCCGGCAACTGCTCGATGGCGATTTCAGTAAAGATGCGCGGAGGGTTGTTGAGATTTTCGCGCGCGGCGGCGAGTAGCGCGGGCATTTGCTTTTCACGGGCGACAAGCGAGCGGAGGCGGTCGTCCGGCGGCGCGAATTTGCGCTCCATTAAAACAAAAGCCGCGTTGGCGCAAGTGCTCGAATAGGTGTCGGCGTTTTTCTCCCAGGGGCGGATGGTTTCAAGGGTGAGCAATTGCGAGCGAATGTTGCTGAGCAAAATCTCGCGATCGCTGCGCGGAACAAAGTCAGCCGGTGAGTTATCGGGGACGATCGCCTCAATGCGCTGGGCGAAGGTTTTAAGCGCGGCGATCTGGGCATCGATGGTTGGGCGCGAGAAGTCTTCGAGCTGCGCGTCGTACTGGTGATAGCCCACCATTGTGCCGATTGACGGGGCGAAGTGAAAGTACACCTGGTCAAAGTATTCATCGGTCACTGTGGAGAATTGCTGTTTCCAGTCGGGCGACGCGCCGTGCGCGCCGGTCGCAGACAACATAAGTACTCCTATCGCAGTATGGATGATCAACCGTCTCATGATGCGTCTCCATTTCGCGCCTGCGTCTATGCGTTTACCGGGGCCGGGGCAAGGTTCAAGAGCAGCTCTCGGATTTCGAGCAACACTTCATCGGGCCGCGTGGCTCGCAACGGGAATTTGAGCAGGCCCTGGGGCGTAAACTGTGCGCCGCGCTTGGCGTTGCGAGCTACCAGTTGCATCAGATGCGCGGGATCGACAGCGGCATTCTCCATAAAGCGGATTTGCAATTCGGCGCGCTTGCGGTCGACTTGGGCAATGCCGAGGCGCTCGCACTCGAGGCGCAGCATCGCCGCTTCAAGAAGATAGACGGTGGCGTCGGGCGGAGCGCCATAGCGGTCTTTCATCTCCGCGCGAACTTCGTCGACTGCGGCCTCGGTGGTGGCGCCGGCGATTTTCTTGTACAGGCGCAGGCGCTGATTTTCTTCCGGCACATAACTTTCGTCGATGCGCAGCGCGATGCCGAGGTTGAGCGCTGTGGCGGGGCGCTCTTCGCTGGCCTCGCCCTTCATCTCTTTGACGGCGGCCTCGAGCATCGATGTGTACAGCTCGAAACCGACGGCTTCAATGTGGCCGCTCTGCTCGCCGCCGAGCATGTTGCCAGCGCCGCGCAGTTCGAGGTCGAGAGCCGCGATTTTGAATCCGGCGCCGAGGTCGCTGAATTCCTTGAGTGCAGCGAGACGGCGGCGGGCGATTTCCGTCAGCTCGTTCTCCGCGGGAATGAGCATGTACGCATAGGCGCGGCGGTTGGAGCGGCCAACGCGGCCACGCAACTGGTAAAGCTCGCTGAGGCCGTGGCGCTCGGCGCGATTGATGAGGATGGTGTTGGCGAGCGGAATGTCGAGGCCGTTTTCGATGATGGTGGTGGCGACGAGAACGTCGAATTCGTGATGCATGAAGGCGAGCATGACTTTCTCGAGATCGTTCTCGCCCATCTGGCCGTGTGCAACGGCTACACGCGCAGAGCGAACCAGCTCCTGAATGCGCGCGGCGATTTCGTAGATGGATTCGACGCGATTATGCACGAAGAACACCTGGCCGCCACGCTCCAATTCCACTTCGATGGCCGAGCGGACGATTTTCTCATCGAAACGCGCGACGACGGTTTGAATGGCCATGCGATCTTTGGGCGGCGTTTCGATGATGCTCATGTCGCGCAGGCCGACGAGCGACATGTGCAACGTGCGCGGGATGGGAGTGGCGCTCATGGCGAGAACGTCAATCTGCTTGCGCAACTGCTTGAGCCGCTCCTTGTGGCGGACACCGAAACGCTGCTCCTCGTCGACGATGAGAAGGCCGAGATCCTGAAACTTGATGTCCTTGGAGAGCAGGCGATGCGTGCCGATGAGAATGTCGACGCGGCCGGTCGAGACGCGCTCGATGATGTCCTTCTGCTCCTTTGCGGTGCGAAAGCGCGAGATCATTTCGATGTGGATGGGGAACTGGGCGAAGCGCTGCTTAAAGGTTTCGAAGTGCTGAAAGCTGAGCACAGTAGTCGGCGTGAGCACCGCGACCTGTTTGCCGTCCTGCACGGCTTTGAAGGCGGCGCGCATGGCCACTTCGGTTTTGCCGTAGCCGACGTCGCCGCACAGAAGGCGATCCATAGGCCGAGGCGATTCCATGTCTTCTTTGACGGCGCGAATCGCGGTGATCTGATCGTCGGTCTCGGTGAAGTCGAAGGAATCTTCAAATTCACGCTGGAATTCGTTGTCGAGAGAGAAGGCATTTCCCTCGACGGTGTGGCGCTCGGCATAGAGCTTGAGCAGCTCAGCGGCCATGTCCTGCATGGCCTTGCGTACGCGGGCCTTGGTTTTGGTCCATTGCTGCGAGCCCAGCTTGCTTAGCACCGGCGCGGGACCGGTATCGGTCGAGCGATATTTCTGAATGAGGTCGAGGCGCGTGAGCGGGACGTAGAGCTTGGCGCTGTCAGCGAATTCGAGAATCATGAACTCGATGCTGAGACCGTCCTGTTCGATTTCCCTTAATCCTTGATACTGAGCGATGCCGTGCTCGACGTGGACGACGTAGTCGCCGACACCGAGATCGCGGAAGTCGGAGACAAAGGCCGCGGTCTTGGATTTTTTCGGAATGGGCCGCGCGGCAACATCGGTCTCATCGGAGAGGTCGTTAGCGCCGAAGACGATCAAGTTGGCATCGGCCAACGAGACGCCCGATGCAATTGGCGAGCGCACGATTACGGGCACGCGCAGGTCGCCGGCCATGTAGCTGGCTTCTTCAAGCATCATGTCGCTGCCCGTCTTTGGCACGCGGCTGCCAAGCCGGTAGGGAACCTGGTATTCGCGCAGCATGGTTGCGAGGCGCTCGACGTCGCCCTGATGCGCGGCGGCGAGGACGATGCGGGTTTCAGTTTCCATGAGTTTCTTCAATTGCTCAGTGAGGGCGGGAATGGAGCCGTGGAAGCGCAGAGTAGGCCGGGTGGGGAGTTCAATTTCGCCGAGGGTTGCGTCCTCATCGAGCACATAAACCGCGCCGAGTTGATCGAGATCGAGGCCCGTATGCGCAGCGAGCGAAGATTGAAGAACCTCGGGGCGCAGATAAATATCTTCCGGGCGGACGAGCGAACCAATTCCTGAGCGCTCATGACGCATCTCGACCTTATTCCACCAGCGGTCAATCTGGTTGCGCACCATGCCCGGCTCATCGACGAAGAGCGCGAAGCGCGGCAGGAGAGTGAGCAGCGAGCGCTCCGCGCCGGCGACGGGGGTAAAGAACTCCCAACCGGGAAAGACGCTGACGCCGCCGGCCGCCGCGGCTTCGGCAGCCAAGTCGTCATTCTCGGTGTCGGCCTCAATTTCAACTCGCTGGCGGCTCAGACGGCCGTTGACCGCGGCGAGCAGGCGCTCTGTCAACGGGGCCTCGGTGAGCGGCAGCAACTGCGCCTCATCGAGCCCAGACTGAGATCGCTGCGTTTCAGGATCGAACTTGCGAATGGTTTCAATCTCGTCGCCGAAGAACTCGATGCGCACGGGGCGGTCGGCGTCGGGCGAATAGACGTCGAGAATTCCGCCGCGGCGGGTGAACTGACCGGGCATCTCGACGAGATCCATTTGCATGTAGCCCACGCTGGCGAGGTGCGTGGTGAGGACTTCGATGTCGACCTCTTCACTGCGCTTGAGAGTGACGGCGAGGCCAGCGTAGTACTCGAGATCAAAGAGCTTGAGGGCTGCGGATTCGACGGGAGCGATAAGAATGTCGATTGCGCCGGTGGAGAGCTTCCACAGCGCGGCGGCGCGCTGCTCCTGCACGTCGGGATGGGGCGAGAGATTCTCAAAAGGGAGCACGTCATGAGCGGGAAAGCGGACGACGCGGGCGGGATCGATGGCGCCGGTCAACTCGCATCCGGCCTTGAGCATCGGCTCGAGGGCCTCGGCGGCTTTGTTGTCGGCGACGATCACGATGACCGGCTGCTTGGCTGCCCGCGCCATCAAGGGCAGATAGATTGCCCGCGCCGTGGCAGTTAATCCAGACACACGCCGACGCCCCGTACCCAGGCTGAGGTGCCTGCGAACGCGTTCAAATCCCGGGGCATTCTCCAGATCCGCAAAGATTTCGCGGACAAACGGGAGGATCATGGACCTTCAGTTTAGCAGTGGTGGAGCGAAGGAGGTGCGCGGCTGCCTCGTCGGATTTGAGGCCATTCGGGAGAGCTGAATTGAAAGTTGGCAAATGAGCACTCGGAAAGAATTCGTAATCATCAGTAGCCGGCTTCCCGTCCGTGCCGGACTGCCAAAACAACCGCTTCCCTGCCATCGAAGTGATAGAGAACGACGTATGCTCCCTGACCAAATTCAATAATCCATTCGCGAAACTCGGGAGACATCTCTTCGGCGGGACGTCCAATGGCTGGATGCCTGGCAAGAGCTCTTACGCCATCGTGAATTGTTCGTACGGCACGCACTGCGGCATCGTGGTCTTTTGGAGCGAGGAATTTGTAGAGACGAATCACGTCGAGTCGCGCAGCTCGCGACCATATCAGACGTGGCATTCAGGGGCCTCGACGTCCTGGCCCGCTTCGAGTTTTGTCAGCCACGCGTCGGCCTCTTCCTCCGTCAGGTGCAGGCCAGTGGCTTGATAGTCATTCCAGGCTGCGAGGGCGTCCTGACGCAATCGCTCGCGCTTTTCTTCGCGGCTCACGTATTGCTCAACTGCTTCGCGCATGAGCCAGTGCGGCGAACGACGTCGCGCCGCAGCAAGATGCTGTACACGCTTTTTAAGTTTCACATCGAGTTTGAGGCTGGTAGTAGTGGACGTGGGCATTGGGTGCTCCATGGTGTTACCTTTGAATACTTTATCATTCCCACCTTGCGGACGGCAAGTTTCTCTGGCTGGCAGAACCCAACCTGGAGGCTTGAATTCAGTCGATGCGCGGGGTGCCGCGGCGAAGAATCATTCCGGTGATGCCAAAAGCCACGATCAGAATAAGGGTGAGGAAGAAGTAATAGGCCATGGGGTGCGCCCAGCCCGGAGAGTACTTGAGATCCTGGAAGACCCAGAGCGACAGGACGGTGGCGATGACGGCGAATTGCCCGGCGATGACGAGGAGCGTGTGGCCGACGTCGCGGCGCTTGTCGAGGGCCTCCACCTGATCGGGTGTGAGGTTGCGCTCTTCGAGAGGGAGAAGGGAATTGGCCATTGGGACTCCTTGATTGGGATTGCGACCGGGTTTACCTGGGGCGACAAATTGCGGCTCGCCTGAATACAATTCAATCACAGGGTACCGGGGCCGCGCCAGCCGCGCTGCGTGGCTCAATCCGCGAGGAAAGCCAGAGTTTGCAGCGAGGTGATTTCGAACGGCTTGCGGCACCGGACGTTTGTGCACTGCAACTTGTCGTCGCGGCGGACCATGTAGGACTGAGCCTTGGCGAAGCGCGCACGGTCGCGCTCGTCGCCTCCACGGGGCAATTGCGCGCGCTTGCGGCGAACGATCCAGGTGACTTTGTACTCGCCCGCCTGGCCGCACTTGGGGCAGTTCAGGCTGTGGGTGCGCTGTTCTGTTGTCTCGTTGAAGAATTCCCGCTCATCCATACATGTTCCCCTGGTCCGTAATCCTTAGACCGTGTTCTCAAAATTGTTGTGTAGATTTCGACCGTCATCCCGCAGGGGTTAAACAGGCTGCGGAAAAAGGCTTCTTTACGTTGGTATTGGGTTCCGGTGAAGCGCATTTTCTCGTTTTGAGCCTGTTCGGCATTGGTATTGCGGTGTTTGTTTTGCCTCCGCG
>Ga0207933_1000986_pt1 | contig 23987 bp, 23 predicted proteins | sample NGESurdeep092012_4_FD_184488 | JGI IMG/M metagenome (GOLD analysis project Ga0207933, IMG submission 184488) | Arctic peat soil microbial communities from Barrow, Alaska - NGEE Surface sample F53-3 deep-092012 (SPAdes) | ecosystem: Environmental > Terrestrial > Soil > Wetlands > Peat ... | reverse complement strand
TCTAATTTCTTAACTTGTGCCATGGGTTTCTGTTTTTTAAAGTGATTGAATTATTTGCAAATTCAAGTTAACACTTTTGCAGAACCCATTTTCTTTGGTAAATCCCTCTTCTCATACATGAGACCTTTCTTTAGACCAAATGATAGAAGATTTGGAAAAATTGGTTGCCGTATTGAAATTCCGCTATGGGAATGATATGGAAATATTTTTAATGGGCCATAGTTTTGGAGGTTTATTAGGGAGTGGATATTTAGTAAATGGTGATAACCAGGAAAACATAAAAGGTTGGATAGAAGTGGATGGCGCGCATGATTATCCCGAAAGCAATACACTGGAACGGCAAATGCTTATTGATACCGGAACTTCTGAATAGATAAAGGAAACTATATATCGCAATGGACTACAATAGTGAATTATTGCAATGCGCATCCTGCCAATGCATCCCTGGATGTAGATCTGCAAATAGACGATTATGCTGCCGATGCAGAAAATTACGTAAACATTAATCACACAAACTCTGGCATCGATTATTTTTCAGTGTCTTCGCCCATCAGCCTTGGAGCTAATGCATATAAACTTTATTACACTACTGCCGGAAAGCAATTTCTTGAATCTATACGATCTCTTTCCTACACGGATCAATTGTATAAAATTACCATTCCATCATTATTGATTTGGGGGCGCTATGATTTTGCAGTACCCGTTGCTTCCGGAACTCACGCGTTGGCCAACCTCGGCTCTGCTTATAAACATCTCGTGATCATGCCGCATTCAGGACACGTGCCTATGTACGGAGATCCGGATTTATTTGCGCAAACAGTAACTGAATTTATAGAAGCGGTGAGATAACAAAATATTTGGTCCATTGTTTCGAATTCAATGGAATTAAAATGCGCACGCTATCTTTTATTCATGCCATGTAATGGGGAAATGAATTTATAAAAAAATGAGCCGGTGTCAACGCCCGGCTCATTTTAATTATACACGAAGACGATATTCCACTTTTTTGAGAAAATTAATTAAACTCCACCTTTAAAATTGTGCCATCGCCCATACTTGACACATACCAACTTTGATTGTTGATTTGTTTTAATCCCACAGGCATATTCAGACCATCTACTATGGTAGTTGATTTACTTCCATCCACTATCATTAACGACCCTGTGTTAGGATTAGGAGCTCCTGTCATTGCAAATGAGCCATAATGCAAAACCAAAAACAGGAATATTAATTATTTATTCGTTTACTGAAAGATAAACCAGGCGAGTAACAATGATGAATAAACGAAAAAAATCTGGCGCAATAGCTTCTAAATTACAAATGAATCACTATCAAAAAAAAACCTGGATTGGATCTAAAACTTAGCGTCGATAAAATTGCCACCGAGAACCTCGAAAATTTCAGTGGCAGTAATTCAGAAGAGGAAATAAAAGGAACCGTAATTGGTGGCGAAATTTCCGCAACTATTGAGGTAGAGAATGGAAAAAATTTTCTCAGTTTTAATTGAATCAATTAATTTGCAATAACAAAGTTTCACCGGAAAAACAGGAATTCGGGTTAATTGTTCTTTTACTATTCGCAACTTCACTATGTCGAATAAAAATAAAACAGGAAATGCAATGGATATAACCATCACGTCGCAAGAAAAAACAGATTATCTTTTCATAGAAACTAATGCTGTCCTGCTAACCGCCGAAGATCTGATCGGCCAGTCGGAAATGCTATATGAGGAAATCGAAAAATACAGCTTTAAAAAAATACTTATTGATGAATCAGAAACACAACTTCCCAAAGAACTAATTCCATATTTTGATTTGGTAAAAAATTATATCATAGAATTTCCTGTTGAAATCCGTGAATTAAAAATAGCGGTCGTTACTGGTGAAGAATATCAGGAGACCGCGAAATCCCGGGAAACATTATGTGTAAGCAGGGGATTGAATTATTGTAGTTTCCTCACTATCGAAGAGGCCGAAAAGTGGTTGCTAAGTTAGAATCGACTGATGTGAGACTACGAAAAAGAAATATCTGAAATTTATCTGTTTACTGAATATCAAGACAATAGGCAAAATAAAAATCCTTACTAAATATTGCCTTACTATAAACTTAAAAATTAGGCTTGTAGAGAAATTCTCTTTTCAGAAATTGTAACAATACCCTATTTTTAAAAAATCTTTTTCATTCCTAAACAGTTTTTATGATTACTTCCCGCCGCGCGTTTATTAAAAACAGCAGCCTAACCATTGCAGGCACTTCCTTACTTCCAGGCATTTTAAAGCAGAAAGCCAACAATTTAATGGTGGGTATACAATTATATACTGTACGGGACGATATGAAAAAAGATCCTGCAGGCACTTTGAAAAAATTGGCCGCTGTGGGATATAAGTTTGTGGAAGCCGCGGGTTATGCTGATAGAAAATTTTATGGATATTCCATTCCCGATTTTAAAAAGATTTTAAAAGAAAACGGACTGGTAATGAAAAGCGGCCACAGTTTTTTAGGCGCAGCGCAATGGGACAAAGCAACTAACGATTTTACAGATGAATGGAAACACACGATAGAAGACGCAGCTGCAGTAGGCATTGAATACCTTATAAGCCCCGGCGTGGATGAAGGCCTTTGCAAAAACACGGATGACTTCAAACACTATATAAAGCTATTTGATAAGACTGGCGAACTTTGTCAAAAGTCAGGAATTCATTTTGCATTCCACAATGAAAGTTATGAATTCAATCATAGCCTTGGTGGCACATTGATTTACGATCTCATTCTTCAGAAGACCAATAAAAATCTAGTATTGCAACAGATGGATATCGGCAATATGTATAAGCCCGGAGGCAGCCCCATGCATTATCTAAAAAAATATCCCGGCAGGTTTTTGATGATGCATGTTAAGGATGAAATAAAAAGAAATATACCTGGATCAGATGGAAGGATTTATGAAAATACGCTATTGGGCAAAGGAGTACTACCGGTGAAAGAAATTATCGATTACGCCCGCCAAACCGGAACAAAATATTTTATAATCGAACAGGAAGAATACCAGGATAAAACACCATTGGAATGTGCTGATGCAGATTTAAAAACGATGGAAAGATGGGGATTTAAATAAACCTATGTTCTGAAAAATACATCACCAATCCAACACAAAAAATAAGAAACCATCTGAATGCAATCAGCTTTCAGATTAACTTATATCAATCTCAGGAACATCGTTCAAGTAGAATTTTACCAAAATTAAAATTAGTAGAAATTAAAAACCTTCAGCCGCAGCAAGTTTCCTTGACTCTGACTTTAGTTTTACCACCTTTGATGAAGTAGATTTAGATTTCACTTCTTCGCATACTTCTGCTTTGGTAAAACGTTGTGCGCTCCATACATAATCCAGAACTACTTTGTCTGTAGTCTCATACCCCTGGTCAATAAGAAAATCCCATGAACCGTGGCGATTCAAATCACTAACAATTTTAGAGGCCTGTTTGGGAAATGCAATCCATAATTTAGTTTCGGAATGTAATGCAGGGCAAAGCTCTTCAAAAATCTTATGCAACTGGCGCGAATTCAATGCGAAAACCAATGCAAAATCAATTTTTCGAATCCTTAGGAGTTGGGTTACATTTTTAGAAAATGAAAGCTTAGAAAATTGTTTCTCAATCGTAGAGGGAAGTCCTTGAATTAACAGATTTTTTTCATCCTCTAATTGCAATTTTTCAAACAGTGTTTGAGACATACGCGAAGCAATATTTTAAGATTAAAAGATAGCCTATAAATATCTGCACAAAATTTTTCCGAACGTGACTATAACAGCACTGAAAAACAAGAGATATACAGTTTAGACAGGTGCAAATTTACGAAAAAAAACGGTTCACTCCACAAAAAAACCTGTATTTTAAATACAGGTTCATCTTTATGCTTTCGATTATATTTAAAATATTCAATGGCAGGATTTAATAACGTTTTGAGGCACAATCTGCATCGATTACAAAATGTAAGTTGTTAATCAACTCAAAAATAATGCAACTATTTTTTGTTGCTGGCCTCATAATACTTTAACGCTTCCGGCATATACGATTCCAGCTTTTTGATTCTTTTCGAATCCAATGGATGATCGCTTAAAAATTCAGACCCCTGACTTCCGGAACTTAACTTAGACATCCTCTCCCAAAAAGGAATGGCTTCTCTCGGGTCATAACCAGCCATGGCAGCGAATATTAATCCATAATGGTCAGCTTCATATTCCTGCTTGCGCGAATTAGGAAGCAAAACCCCTACCTGGGCTGACGGACCGTAAATATTATTGAAAATACTGTTAACCTGCGTATTACCAGATGTGAAAACATCTCCGCCAATTGCGATACCCTGCGCTACCAACGCTTCACTCATTCTTTCCTGGCCATGATGCGCCACAGCATGTGTTATTTCGTGACCTAACACAATTGCTAAAGCGGTTTCAGTCTGAGTTACCGGTAATATACCGGTGTAAACAACAACTTTTCCCCCAGGCATGCACCACGCATTTACCTCTGGATTTTGCACCAAGTTAAATTCCCATTTGTAACCTGACAATTCATTTGAGAGACCTTTTTCAGAATAGTACTTTGTAATGGCTGCCGCAATGCGACTTCCAACACGCTTGACCATCTCTGCATCTTTCGTGGAACTGCTGACGACTTTACTGGTATCAAGAAAACCTTTATACTGAGTCAGGGCTTCCTGTTGCAATTCCGATTCGGGCACCAGCGACAACTGGCTGCGACCTGTAATCGAATTCCTGGTGCATTCTGTAAAAAACAATGCACAACTCACTAATATTAAAACTATCTTTTTCATTTGGCGATATTTTTCTTCCTTCATAAACAATTGGCGTACCAACATTTTTATGGCAAACAAATCCATTAAAAAATTAATTGGGAAAAAGATTGAATTAATCTTCTTTACGACGCGATTTTTTTCTATCCCGATATTTAAGAATCGGCACCCGTCCTTCGTTTCCTTTTAATAAACGGCTTATATTCTTTTGATGCGTCAGCACTATCAGACACGCGACTGCGACGGCAAAGACCCGGTAAAATACTTCGTGCTCATTATAAATCCATAATACGCATATTGGAAGAGCAACGCCAGCGAGTATAGAGCTTAAGGATACATAACGTGTCAAATAGAGTACTAATAAAAATACGCCGACACAATTAATCGCTATGATAGGCTGTATAGCCAACACCATTCCGAATAATGTGGCAACCCCTTTTCCGCCCCTGAAACCTGCCCAAATGGGGTAAATATGTCCCAAAACAGCAGCAAGACCAAGACCTATCATTAGATTGGTACGGTCTAATTCATTCGTCAGATAATAGGGGAGTAAATTATAAAGAGCTACAGCCAGAATACCTTTTAGCATATCGCCGACCATTACCAGAGTTCCGAATTTTGGCCCTAGTACCCTAAATGTATTAGTGGCGCCCATGTTTCCACTCCCATATTCCCGTATGTCTATATTGAAAAATGCCTTACTCACGATGATTGCAGTAGGAATAGAACCGATTAAGTAAGCTATAAATATCAGTATAAATTCTTTCATATCTTTTGTATCACAAGATCTTTTGGGAATTACAAATATAACGTTTAAATGATCCGAGACTCAGTTAAATTTTGACAGATTTCCATTTTGGAATAAAATCGCTGCCCAGTCACCTCTCTGACGCATTTCCCTTAACCAAACGCCTTTTTCTTCAAATATATTTTGCATCTCCTTGATATCTTTTAACAAAAATCCGGAAGTTAAAAGGAAAGAACCAGGTTTTAGTAATTCGGATATTCCTGAAGATAAACTTGTCAACACATTTAAATTAATATTTCCTAAAAATAGATCAAATGGCGCAATACTTGGAAGATCACTTCGCAATTCAACTGAAATATTTTTACATTGGTTAGCTTCTATATTTTCCAATGCATTATTAATACTCCATTCATCATGATCTATGGCTAATACTTTCGACGCGCCACACTTTTCAGCTAAAATAGCCAATACTCCTGTACCGGTTCCAAAATCCAGCACAGTTTTTTCATGTAAATCGATCGCTTCCATCATTTCAATCATCAAAAAAGTAGTGGCATGATGGCCTGTTCCGAAACTCATCTTCGGCGTGATAATAATCTCGTGTTTTACTCCTTTTACTGGCTCATGAAACGCAGGCCGAATCGCAGCAAAACTGTTTACCAAGACCGGCTCTATACTTTGCTCCCATTGCTGATTCCAATTCTCTTCTTCAATAATTTCCTTCTTAAAATTTGTATTTAAGGGTAGAGTATTTTTTAATTCTGTTTCATTAAAATCTTCTTCGGTAATGTATGCGTTTAAAGATGCCTCTTCCTGTTCGAAAGCATAAAAATATATTTCGGAAAGCGATGCTATGAGTATTTCAGCTTCCTCATTAGAAGCTGTTTCAATTTGTATTTTAAAATATTTTTTCATAAAAAAAGCCTGTAAAATTTACAAGCTTTAGAGGATTTATTTATCTGAAATTTATTGATTCGAATTATCCCTGTGTTGTTGTCCTGAATTCTGTTCGGGCTTAGGCAACAATGCTTTTCTGCTCAATTTGAATTTTCCGGTTTTAGGATCGACACCTATCAGTTTCACCTTTACTTTATCACCTTCCTGGAAAACGTTATCCATTGTTTCAAGCCTCTTCCACATGATTTCTGAAATGTGTAACAGTCCTTGCTTGTTTGGCAAGAATTCTACAAAGGCGCCAAATTCTTTGATTCCTTTTACGGTACCTTCAAATACATCACCAATTTCAGGAACGGATACGATACTTTTTACCCACGCTACCGCCTGGTCAAGGCTTTCTTTATTAGCAGAGAAAATACTTACTTCACCGGTCTTACCTACTTCAGTAATATTAATGGTAGCTCCTGTTGTCTTTTGAATTTCTTGAATTATTTTTCCACCGGGCCCTATTACAGCGCCGATAAACTCAGAATCAATGATCAGTTTTTCCATTCTCGGCGCCTGTGGTTTCACGTCTGCACTATGTTCGGGAAGGCATTTATACATTGCATCCAGGATATGCAGACGGCCTTTTTTGGCCTGTTCCAATGCTTGCCTCATTACATCCATGCTTAATCCGTCCACTTTAATATCCATTTGCACACCGCAAATCCCGTCTCTCGTTCCGGTTACTTTGAAGTCCATATCACCTAAGTGATCTTCATCGCCCAAAATATCGGAGAGAATTGCAAACTGCCCTTCTTTTGAAATCAATCCCATCGCAATGCCGCTCACGTGCTTTTTGAAAGGAACACCTGCATCCATCAATGCCAGGGAACCAGCACAAACTGTAGCCATTGAAGAAGAACCATTGCTTTCCAAAATATCGCTCACTACTCTTACCGTATAAGGATAATCGCCTCCGGGCATTATCTGTTTCAGAGAACGCATGGCCAGGTTTCCGTGTCCTACTTCTCTACGACCTACGCCACGCATCATTTTTACTTCGCCCGTAGAAAAGGGAGGGAAATTATAATGTAAAATAAATTTAGAATAGTTACTTGTGGCAGCACTTTCCACCAATAATTCATCCAATGGCGTACCAAGTGTTACTGTCGTTAAAGATTGTGTTTCACCGCGCGTAAATAACGCCGAACCATGAGGTGAAGGAAGAATGTTCACTTCCATCGTCAAAGGTCTGATCTCGTCCAGATTGCGTCCATCAAGGCGTTTCTTTGTGCACAGCATCATATCACGAACCACGTTATATTGCAATTCGCCAAAATAGTACTTTATTAATTTTTTATCTGCATCGGGCAATTCTTCTCCAAGATTCGCTACCACGTCCTTTGCAAGTTGGTCAAAGGCATCCTGACGGTCATGTTTTGCTGAAGGAGCAGAAGCGATAGCCAGCATTTTATCTTTTGCAAACGAATTTATTTTTTGTTCTAACTCTTCATTACGATAAGGTTTTGTATAATCACGCTTTGGTTTTGCACCAACTTTATCCCTCAATTCCTGCTGGGCTTTCACTTGGTTTTTTATTGCTTCATGTGCTATTTCAATTGCCTTAACCAAATCTTCTTCCTGGCACTCTTTTCCTTCGCCTTCTACCATCATAATATTCTTATCAGTAGCCGCAATCAAAAATTCAAGTTCTGCTTCTTCTAACTGACTGCGAGTGGGATTTACCACAAATTCGCCATTTACTTTTCCCACTCTTACTTCAGAAATAATCTCCTGAATAGGAATGTCAGAAACCGCTAATGCTGCTGAAGCAGCCAGGCAAGCCATTGAATCAGGCATCACCTCAGAATCGCTGGAAATAAGAGTAACCAACACCTGCACGTCACACAAATAATCATCAGGGAATAAAGGGCGCAAGGCACGGTCTATCAGCCTTGAGGTCAACACTTCATAATCGTTAAGTCGAGCTTCTCTTTTAAAGAAAGACCCTGGAATTCTGCCCGCAGAGGCAAATTTTTCCTGGTAGTCTACGATGAGCGGAAAAAAGGATTGACCCTCTTTTGCTTCCTTATTGGCAACCACAGTGGCCAAAATTATACAATTACCTAAGCGCACGGTAACAGCTCCATCAGCCTGGCGCGCCATTTTTCCTGTTTCAAGGGTCACTGTCCTGCCTTCGCTGATATCAAATGTTACATTTATCGGGTTGGGAGTATTCATTATTTTTTTTAATTAGTTTTCTAAAAAAGTATTCCCAACCGGTTGTTCAGTTGGGAATAGCTAACAATATCTTTAATAATAAGATTATTTACGGAGTCCTAACTTTTCAATTAATCCACGATAACCAGTCAGATCATGTTTGCTCAAATAAGACAACAGACTTTTTCTTTTACCTACCATCTGCATCAAACCGCGCTGAGTGCTGAAATCTTTTTTATTGGATTTCAAATGACCTGAAAGATGATTGATTTTTTCTGTAAGAATAGCTACCTGAGCTTCTGTAGAGCCTGTATTTTCAGCGTTGCCACCGAATTCTGAAAAGTATTTTGCTTTGCTTTCTGATGTTAAATAAGACATTTTTTTGAAATAATTTTAATAATTGGCTGCAAATGTAGTACTAAATTTTGATTTTTTTATGAATGCTTTTGCTATTTTTTTTAATTCAGGATTTCTTAAAATTTCTTCATTTACTGGTGGGATTATTTTAATGATTTCCAATTAACTGCATATAATGCAATAAAGATCAGCCCAAAAAAACTGGCAAAAGAAGATGCACCAACCGCCATTAAATCATTTCCGAACACGAAAAAGGGCACTAAAATACCTACAACTACGCCGGCTACGTAGAAATAAAATCCGGTGCGTTTTAATTTCCACATAAATAACCCACCCGCGAGTGTAAGAAGCGCCGCAACTAAACCGCCAATCGCAGCCTTACGGATATTATCTTCCTGGAAAATTTTTGAAAGCGACGCCCTCATCTTTATTCCAAAAGAGGAATGACTTCTGTTAATGGTGACATTGTTTTGGAGAGTGGTATCATTGACCTGCACCTTAATATTTTGACTGAACATCGTTGCCGTTTTATGGGCTGTGATATAAGCCTCTGTGCTACTTAGTATTGCCCAACTGCTTCCGATAAAAGTAAGAATGCAAAGCCATGTAAGGAATGTAGGCCTTTTTTCAGGCTCAATTTCGTAATCGTATAAATTGGCTTCCATCGCAATTTTTAAATTAGTGCAAAATAACAATTAAAAAATAACATCAACTGTCCGAAAAATAGAAAGCTTTTTAAGCAATTCCGCAGAATGAATGAATCGTATTTTGATGACGGTCCGAACGCTTTGTTTTACACCACGATTAAATCTTAGCTTTGTGCTCCTTTTATAGTCGCCACCCTCCTTTATAAAATCATAAAACTGTAAGCGAACAGTTATTTTGCATTAACTTTGTCGCCAATTATTTATACAGGTTTTTTTCTTTCCTAAAATAGAGATTAATGAAGTTAGGGATTTTAGCATTCGGAGTACATCCAGACGATGTAGAATTGGGTTGTTCGGGAGTATTACTGACGGAAAAAAATAATGGTAAAAAAATCGGAATCATTGATCTCACACGCGGAGAGTTAGGCACCAGGGGTACTGCAGAAACAAGAGACGAAGAGGCCGCCAATTCCGCCAAAATATTGGGGACAGACATTAGGGAAAATCTTGACATGGCTGATGGCTTTTTTAGGGACGATGAAGAAAACCAGAGAAAAATAATAACAGTTCTTAGAAAACACCAGCCAGAAATTATTTTATGCAACGCGCCCGATGACAGGCATCCGGATCATGGTCGTGCGGCCAGGTTAGTAACAGAAGCGGCGTTTTTGTCGGGGCTCAGAAAAATAGAAACCCATGATGGCAAAATCAGGCAGGAAGCGTGGAGGCCAAAATATGTTTTTAATTATATACAGGCCCAATATTTTGAACCTGATTTCGTTATTGACATTTCCAATGTAATGGATAAGAAACTGGAATCCATCAAAGCTTTTAAAACTCAGTTTTTCACAGGTACTAAGGACAACGAGCCGCAAACCTATATTTCTACACCTGATTTTTTAGAAAGCGTGATTAGCCGTTCAACGATGTTTGGAAAAATGATTGGCGTTGCCCATGCGGAGGGTTTTCTTTCAAAAAGAATGATAGGAATGAATTCCTTTGATGCCATCATTCAAAATGTAAGTTAAACAAGAAATTAATTTAAAACAATAAAACATATTCAAATGCAAACTCCAAGATTCATCCAAGGCAGGGGAGATTTTCATACCGTATTAAAGAACCGTGTTAATCAATACTTTGCCGACAAGCACCGTCCAATGACCGGAAATTTCTCCTTAATTTTCAAGGGTCTTCTTTTTAGCCTGTTATACCTTGCCACCTATGTACACCTCGTGTTTTTCACTCCGGGCGTCTGGATTGCCATACCGGAATGCGTATTTTTCGGTTTGCTTACCGCAGCCATAGGGTTTAATGTAATGCACGATGGCGCTCATGGAAGTTTTAGTAAATATAAATTTATCAATAAAGCGGCCGGCGCCTCACTCAATTTCCTGGGTGGTAGCGCGATAATGTGGAATATGAAGCACAACATTATCCATCATACGTACACAAACATCGATGGTATTGACGATGATATAGAGGCTCGCCCCTGGCTTAGGTTCGCAACTACACAAAAGAAAATGAAATTGCATAAATACCAGCAATATTATTTCTGGTTTCTTTATTCCCTGCTGCACATCATATGGATATTCAAAACGGATTATGATAAATATTTTACAGGAAAAGTCGGTACAGTGCCTATGAGAAAAATGACGGCCTGGGAGCATTTTTCATTCTGGGCAGCGAAAGCCATCTATGCATTTATGTTCGTGGTTTTGCCGATTATGCTATTAGGTTTTGCAACATGGGTGATAGGATTCCTGATTATAACGATGGTAACAGGCTTAGCGATTAGTATTGTATTTCAATTGGCGCACACTGTAGAACACACCGAGTTCCCGATGCCAACAGAAATAACAGGAAAGATCGACAACGAATGGGCGATTCATCAAATAAATACAACAGCAAATTTTGCCACAAGGAATAAAACAATTTCATGGCTGCTTGGCGGCCTTAATTTCCAGATTGAGCATCATTTATTTCCAAGAATATCTCATGTACATTATCCGGCTATCAGCAAAATAATTAAAAAAACCTGCAACGAGTACGGGATCGATTACATTGAATTTCCCAAAATGGGGCAGGCAATTGTTTCTCATATTCATTACTTAAAAAGATTGGGTAAATCAGTATAAACCTATTTGATCGTTAATTTAATTTGTAAGCCTCAAATACTTTTGAGGCTTATTTTTTATTTAGTCACAATTGCTGACAAAACAGAAATCTGGTTTAATTGTTGGTTTACTGCTTCTCTATATCCAAAGAATAGCGGTTTGATAGAGAATAGACTTCAGGCTAATAATCACCATCTCGCGACGATGTATAAGAATTCCATATAAAATTGGACTATTCAACTCAAACAATTTCGTGTCCAAAATAAATAATTAATGCAGAGACCCCCAGTCAATACACTTCCAAAACCCACGCTCAAAGAAAAATTTGCAGCGTTGGCTAACTTGCCAAGGTTCTTTAAGCTAGTGTGGGAAACCAACCACTGGTATACCGTTCTAAATATTATGCTTAGACTACTTCGTTCAGCCATACCCGTTAGCATCCTTTACATTGGGAAGTTAATTATCGACGAAGTAATACTGTTAAGTAAAAATCATGGGGCCGATCTGAATTATTTATGGAAGTTGGTAGCAGCAGAATTTGCATTGGCCATTATCTCTGATTTGTTGACCCGTGCCACTGCTTTGGTAGATAGCTTACTGGGCGATCTTTTCTCCATACACACTTCTGTCAAAATCATGGAACATGCAGCCATCCTGGATCTTGACCAGTTTGAAGATTCGGAATTCTACGACAAACTGGAAAGAGCGCGGCAACAAACGACAGGACGAACTGTTCTGTTATCACAGATACTTGCCCAGGTCCAGGATATTATAACGATGGCTTTTCTGCTGGTTGGATTGATGGCATTTAATGCGTGGTTGATACTATTATTACTCATCGCCATTGTGCCCGCCTTCCTCGGTGAGTCGTATTTTAACGATAAAAGTTATGCGCTTACACGCGGTCAAACTCCTGAGCGGCGCGAACTGGATTACATGCGATTTCTGGGCGCCAGCGATGCAACTGCCAAAGAAGTGAAACTGTTTAACTTGTCAGGCTTTCTTATTGATCGTTTTAAAATGCTCAGCAATAAATTTTACGATGATAACAAAAGCCTTTCCATAAAACGTGCGTCATGGGGCACTTTCTTTGCTTTACTCGGCAGCCTCGGCTACTATACAGCTTACGTAGTAATGATCCTAAAAACAGTAGAAGGCGCGATCACTATCGGCTCACTTACCTTTCTGGCAGGATCTTTCAAACAACTCCGAAGTCTTCTTGAAAATATCTTATCACGGTTTACAAGTGTTTCACAAAGCACCATTTATCTACGCGACTTTTTTGATTTTTTTGAGATTCAACCGAAGATTGTAGTCGCGAAAAATCCTGTTCCTTTTCCAAATCCAATCAGGCAGGGCTTCACTTTCGAGAATGTTGGCTTCAAATATCACAACAGCGAAAAATGGGCCAACAGGCATTTAAGTTTCACACTCCATGCCGGAGAAAAGCTGGCGTTGGTCGGGGAAAATGGCGCCGGTAAAACAACTTTAGTGAAGCTACTCGCCAGACTCTATGATCCCTTTGAAGGCCGCATTCTGCTGGATGGAATTGACCTGCGTGAATATGATATTATGGACTTGCGGAAAAATACCGGAATCATTTTTCAGGATTACCTCCGATATGAAATGAGTTTTGCTCAAAATATCGCCGTTGGTAACATTGACGAGTTAAACAACCGTACATTAATAAGGCAATCAGCTGAAAAAAGTCTCGCTCACCTGCTTGCAGAAAAATTGCCTGAACAATATGACCAGGCATTGGGACGCCGTTTTAATAACGGAATCGAACTGAGTGGCGGCGAATGGCAAAAGGTTGCGCTGGCAAGAGCTTATATGAAAGACGCGCAATTATTAATTTTGGATGAGCCGACCAGTTCATTGGACGCACGGGCCGAATATGAAGTATTTCAGCGCTTTGCAGAACTTACTAAAGACAAAACAGCCGTGCTTATTTCGCATCGGTTTTCGACAGTGCGCATGGCAGACCGCATATTGGTATTAGACAAGGGACAGATTATAGAAATGGGAAGCCATGAGGAACTTCTAGATAAAAAAGGACATTACGCAGAATTATTTACGTTACAGGCTAAAGGTTATAAATAAATTTAAATCCCGGCGAATCTGTTTTAATTTAGCGGCGCAAAAATTCTAAATAAGAATTGAGATCATTGTTGATTTACTGTACTCAGCGTTAAATATTTTAAAGAAAAAAATATAAAAAAGTTAACGAGAAATTACAGGCGGCTATTTAGTAGATCCGTAGTCAAAATAATTTGCATCATTAAAAAAGGAACTATTATTGCAAAAATCAATGACACTTATTACAAAAGGAGAATAATAACAAAATGAAACTCTGGCAAAAAAATACAGAATCACTAAAAGAAGTGGAAACATTTACTGTAGGAAAAGACCGTGAACTGGACATGTTCCTGGCGCCCTACGATGTATTAGGCTCATTGGCTCACATTAGAATGCTTAATAGTGTCGGCTTACTTAGCAACGAAGATTTAGCTGAACTGCAGTTAGCCTTAAAAGATATTTACAAGGATATTAAATCTGGTAATTTTTCATTGGAAGAAGGTGTAGAAGATATCCACTCACAAGTAGAATTTCTACTCACAAAAAAGCTGGGTGACGCCGGAAAAAAAATACACAGCGCGCGTTCACGCAACGACCAGGTAATCCTTGACCTGAAACTTTTTTTAAGAAGCGAAATTGAAGTATTGGTACATGATGTAAACGGCTATTTTAATCTTTTGCAAACACAAAGCGAAAAATATAAAGACGACCTTTTGCCAGGCTACACTCATTTGCAGCTCGCGATGCCATCTTCCTTCGGGTTATGGTTTGGAGCCAATGCTGAAAGTTTGGTCGATGATTTAATCACCCTCCATGGAGCATGGGAAATAACTAATAAAAACCCCCTTGGGTCAGCCGCGGGATTTGGTTCTTCCTTTCCTATCAACAGAAAAATGACAACCGAATTATTAGGATTTGAAGATTTGAACTATAACGTCGTGTATGCACAAATGAGTCGTGGAAAAACAGAACGAATTTTATCACAGGCGCTTGCCAATATTGCGGCTACACTTGCCCGTATGAGCATGGATGTCTGTCTCTATCTAAATCAGAATTTTGGCTTTATTTCTTTCCCCGATGAACTTACTACTGGCAGCAGCATCATGCCACATAAAAAAAATCCGGATGTTTTTGAGTTAATACGAGGACATTGCAACCGCATACAAGCATTGCCTAACGAAATATCAATGATGTCTATCAACCTACCCTCCGGTTATCACCGGGAGTTTCAATTATTGAAAGAACATCTTTTCCCCGCAATAAAAAATCTGAAAGATTGTATCAGAATGGCAACATTGATGTTTGAAAATATTGACGTAAAAAAAGACATCCTTAACGATGAAAAATATCAATATTTATTTACCGTAGAGGAAATGAATAAACTGGTTTTGCAGGGAACTCCGTTAAGAGACGCCTACAAAAAGATTGGTGCAGATGTGGAGAACAAATCTTTCAAAACAGATATGGAAATGAAACACACCCACGAAGGCTCCATAGGAAACCTTCAAAACGATACGATTAAAAGATCGATGGAAAACGTCATCCAAAGGTTCAATTTTACAAAGGTGAATGATGCACTGCAACAATTATTACAGTAAATTGCCAAATCCTCTTTGTTATTAGATAACAATTCTAAAATTCAATATTTTAAAGAAGAACAAAATGGCAGAATCAATAAAAAAAAGGATCGCAATTTTTGGGTCAACCGGTTCTATCGGCAGGCAAACGCTGGAGGTGATTGACGCACATCCCGATTTGTTTGAGGTGGAAATTTTGACTGCTCAAACAAATGACAAACTTCTAATAGAGCAAGCGCTTAAATATTTGCCAAATGCAGTGGTAATAGGTGATGAAAGAAAATATGAAAATGTAAAAGCAGCTTTAATTCCGAAAGACATCAAAGTGTTTGCAGGAGAAAGCGCACTCGAAGAAGTAGCCGATTTTGATAGTTATGACATGATGTTAGCGGCCATTGTTGGATTCGCAGGATTGAAGCCAACGTTGAAAGCAGTTGAGAAAGGGAAAGCCATTGCATTGGCCAATAAAGAAACGTTGGTGGTAGCCGGCGATATCGTGATGCAATTGGCTGTGGAAAAAAGAGCGCCCATCATTCCTGTAGATAGTGAGCATTCGGCTATTTTCCAATGCCTTGTCGGCGAAACCAGGAATAAAATTGAAAAGATTATTCTTACCGCAAGTGGCGGCCCTTTCCTTGGGAAGAAACCCAATTTCCTGGTGAATGTAAAAAAAGACCATGCCCTGCAACACCCAAATTGGAACATGGGTGCCAAAATAACGATTGACTCTGCAACCCTGATGAATAAAGGGCTTGAAATGATAGAAGCAAAATGGCTTTTTAACCTGAATCCTGACCAGATTGAAGTCATTATTCATTCTCAAAGTATTGTTCATAGCATGGTGCAGTTTGAAGACGGCAGCATAAAAGCACAGATGGGTTTGCCCGACATGAAACTTCCTATTCAATACGCGCTTACGTTTCCCCAAAGATTCGACAACAAAAATCCGAGAGCCAATTTCAAAAAGATACCAAACCTTTCTTTTGAAGAGCCAGATATTAAAACTTTTCGCAACCTAAGCCTTGCCAAAACAGCATTGGAAAAAGGTGGTAACGTTCCATGCGTATTAAATGCTGCCAATGAAATTGCGGTATGGGCTTTTTTAAATAATCGTATCGGATTCCTTGATATCACCGCGGTGATTGAGAAAGCCATGCAAAAGATAAATTATATAGAAAAGCCAAATCTTGGGGATTATTTTGAAAGCGATGGTGAGGCGCGTAATTTCGCCGCTTCGTTAATAAAAATGTAAATGATGATTCGCACCGAAAAGAAAGCACACAACCAAAATAATAAACCAAATCAAACATTGTACACCACACTCCGTACGTCAAATATTATATGTCACTATTAGCAATCAACTGGCCTTCCGTAGGTTTACAGGCTGGATACCTTATTTTCTCTCTTTCTATTTTAGTAATCGTTCACGAATTCGGACATTTTATTACCGCAAAATGGTTTAAATGCCGCGTAGAAAAGTTCTATTTGTTTTTTGATCCATGGTTCTCGATTTTCAAAAAGAAAGTAGGCGATACAGAATATGGAATTGGATGGCTTCCACTGGGTGGCTATGTAAAGATTTCAGGAATGGTAGATGAAAGTATGGATAAGGAACAAATGAAGTTGCCGCCAGAGCCTTGGGAATTCAGGAGTAAACCGGCGTGGCAAAGGCTAATTATTTTATTAGCAGGCGTAACAATGAATATTTTGGTAGCTTTCTTTATTTATGCAATGATCCTTTTTAAATGGGGCGAAACCAAATTGCCTATTCAAAACGCAAAAGATGGAATTTGGGTTACTGATAGCCTGATGAGTAAAATCGGACTAAAAAACGGGGATAAAATAGAAGCGATAAACGGTGAGCCTGTAAAATATTTTGATGATATTCCTATAAAGATATTATTAGGCCGGCAAATCACAGTTGAAAGAAATGGAAAACAGGAGATGGTAAATGTTCCTATTGATATGCTTGGACAATTATCAGAGAAAAAAGGAAAACGTAGTCAATCGTTGTTGCAACCGAGAATGCCTGTAATTGTAGGGAGTTTTCCGGATTCCCTAGATGGTTCATCATTGGGCAACAAAACTGTTTATGTTGATACGAGGATTAATGGGCGGGGACAAAATTCTGCTAATGCCTCTGTTAATAAAAATGACGAAAGATTAGGGGCGTACGATAAAATTATTGCTGTTGATTCCACGCCGGTAAGTTATTTTGATCAAATGGCGCCACTGCTTCAAACAAAAAAAGGTGATAGTGTAACACTCACAGTTATACGAAATGATCAGCCTATTAATACAAGGGTAATGGTAGATACCGCTGGTAAAATTGGATTTTTTATTATTGATGCAGCACAAGCTGATAGCCTCGGTATTCTAAAAGTTGAAACTAAAACATATGGATTTCTCGCTTCGTTCCCTGCGGGAGTTAGGATGACGGGTACGCAATTAAATTCTTACATCCAACAGTTTAAAATGATATTGAATCCTGAAACCGGCGCTTATAAAGGGCTGGGAGGATTTAAAACTATGGCATCCATATTCCCAAGCTACGGCTGGAACTGGCAGGCCTTCTGGAAAATAACCGCTTTCTTTTCAATTATATTAGCTTTCATGAACCTGCTCCCTATTCCTGCTTTAGATGGTGGACATGTGGTCTTTACTATTGTTGAAATGATCACCGGAAGAAAACCAAGTGATAAATTCTTAGAGTATGCGCAAATCGCAGGAATGGTAATACTGTTTGCATTGTTGATTTTTGCAAATGGAAATGATTGGTTTGGCTGGGGACGCGGGCACTAAAGCGCTATTGATAATTTTTGCAAAATCTTCTTAACTATTATATAATTAAAGGCGGTGTTTTCACCGCCTTTAATTATATAATAGTTTCTTCTACGAATTAATTTTCCCGCCAGTAAAGCAATAAAAAAACGGAATTTTGATTTTATGCAAATTGACATTTTTTTTTGGAAATTCAATTCTATTAAACTCAGCGGTTGGTGAAGCCACCCCTTCAAAGCCAGTCGCAACTCCAACTATAGCGCTCCGTTAGAGAAACATCCAATTTTGGAAAAATTATTTTTCTTGTAAGTAAATATTAATTGCTTGTGAAAAGAAAATGACCCTATTTACTGGTTTACTGACACAAGCGAGACGCTTGTGTCAACATGCGGGATTACCTGCAAATGTTTAAAAACTAAATTTAAATTTATTAAAATATTTTTTACTTTTAGCATAACAACAAGATCTTTTTAATAACCGTCAAAACCAAGTCATGAAACAACTATTCTTATCCACAATCGTCCTTGGATCAGTATTAATCTTTTTTTCATGTAGTAAAGAAGGCGACGCACCACCCACCCCACGGCAGGTTGATTCTGTAAAAATCTTTGGAGTAGATTCGTCTGAACTCGTTAAAAGTATAACAACCATTAATATGGACAGTACCGGTGGAGGCGCAGATTCTTCTATAGCTTATTTGTACTACGACACAGTCAATAGAAAAATATTCCTTTCTTCTGCACCTATTTCCAGCCCTAATTCTTCCAACTATCTATCTGTGCTAAGTTATAACACCTCATATCAAATCAGCAATATTCAATCGAATCCTGCTGTACCGCCAGATACAAGTGCAAATACAATTCAGGCGGGAACGGTGGATTATATTTATGACAATGATCACATTATTAGCTCCGAAATCTCTACATACCCGGACGGAAGTAAAGAAGTGGAAAATATTTATAAGGCAGTATCACCGTCAGGTGGTTATAGCCTGAGTACAAAAGATGCTCTTGATTATATAGGAGATAGTAGTTTAAATACTTTTAATTTTGACCCAAATGGGCGACTGACTTCATGGTCGGTAACAAGTCTACCTGCAACAGGTCCGTGGCTATCAGATTCGTTGGTATATGATGTATCTGGCAACATAAACACGGTTATTGAAAACGACTCTACCTACGTCACAGATGTAAACCTCACTCTCCACTACCTATCACCGGTAAACGCTTTTCAAATGAATTCGCGAGCTACAAATGGAAATGAGTTATCAACGCTTAATAAAATATTATCTAACGGTATCTCACAATTGCCCGACGTTACAATTGGTAACTCGGCAGTTGGCGGGATCCTGACTGGCTTTGACGATGATTTTTTTTATCAGTTCACAGAACATCCTGCCTCCAGCATTACTGTTTATCAGGGACTCACCAATTCTTACCTAACGTTTAGTCCCAATGCTCAATTCGATAGTAAAAACAGATTAATCTCTCTTAAAATGTATAACGGGGATACCGCCAACAATTATTACGAAACGGTAAAGCTTGGTTATTATAAATAGATGGGGCTAATAATTTCTGCACTTATCGACAGATCTTTATAAAAGTACTGGTGCCAGCAGGTTTATATTATCGTAATTATATTTAATCTCCACGCCAGGCACTACTTCACCTTCCTCCTGTGAATTTAAACGCAAGACCGGATTACCTGCTTGGTATTTCACTTTTCAAAGATTGCTGTGTTTCTATTTTCTTGATTCCTTTCTTTCTTACAGAAGGAATCAGCATGGGAACATTTAAAATATAATGTTCATAATTTTCTCCAAATTCTTTTATTAGTTTCTTTTCTTCAAAAATAATTCCTATTAAAACATATAGGATTAATAAGGCAACAGCTATTAAATTGCTAAGTGTAGGAAATACAAAAAATAAGCCCGTTACGAAAAGTATTGTGCCTGAATACAGTGGATGCCTAATATATTGATGAATGCCATTTATTTTTAATTCTGCGGCGGGTGTAGGAGTGAAAACTGACCTGATTCCACTTAACAGCATAAAATATTTTTTGATAGAAATGGTCATAATAACGATCCCCGGAAGGATTAAAAAAGCAACGGCAAAATATTTTATCAAGGATGATCTTAAAAGCAATGGACTATAAAAAGAATATTGAAATATAAGTAATAAAATCAGGGTAATGGCGGCAAACAGGCTATAAGTCAGCCTGTAATACCGAAAATATTTACCCAGTTTATTTTTGAATAATTCCTTCACGTAACCCGCAGCAAAAACACTGTGTATCACATAATAAATAATCCAGAGAGCTATTAATATCCAGTGAAATTTATCCAATTTTTTTATAAAAGGTATGAAAAATATTTTTATTTTTTGTTGCAAATAATAATAAGTAGAAGCTGGCTTAAACTGTAAACTAACTTTTAATGGCTCAGCGTAAAGCAATGCCTTCTGGGTAAACCGGCTTTTATAATTACTATTTTATGGGCTATGTCTTCATCGACCATTTCCAGAATTTATAACCTCCAATTCTCCCGGACCTGCTAGCCTGGAACGACAATTAAAACTGAATCTGTTCAATGGTAAGTTCATCGTCAAATCTGCCATTTGTAAATTTGAAATCCGGAAAGTCAGCTTCCAATAAACCGGATAACCTGCCCGTATCACCCGTCGTGACCGTTGGATCATAGCTGAAGCGGTTAAAATAAATACTACCTGTGCCTATTTCGTAATTATTACTTATTTCACTAATGCTACCTAAGAAATAACCTTTGGTACTATCTATCTCCAGTCTTTTACCATTCAGGCTATCCAAATCGCTATGAGAAAAATTTGACGGAACAGAGAGATAAAGAGAAATAAAATCATAACCATATTGAAAATTTTGAGTACCTCCATACCACGTAATAACCAACAAATGAATGGAACTGTCATAAGTTGTTTTAGTTAAGTAAACTTCTGAGGTGGATCTTGATAAAAATCCCCCGGTAACCCTGTTCTGGGTGCGCCATACAAGGCCATTAACATCCCCCGTTAAAATATTGTTTCCTGTGTTTGAAAATATTGCTAATCCATTACTTGTTGTATCTGCAAAATATTTAGTTTCATTTTTAGTGCATCCCATCAAAATTGATAAAACCGCTAATGAAACTGGTATTAATATTATCCATTTATTTTTCATGTTTCTTTTTTTTAATTAAAAAAGAATAGCCTGCATTAAAGGCTAATAGAGACATAGGTTTAAAGGAAGATGGGTATGCTATCTCCCCCATGAGTGGTGCGTCTACAGTAAGCCTGAAAAACAACCGGTCATTTTTGAATAACCGCATATATTCAAAGCCTGTACCTATTGACACACCACCCGTTTTTTGTGTTTGGTCAGGATTTAAAATTGTATAATTAACCTTGTCATATTTATAATTTACTTTAAAAATTTGTCCGGAAATACCTGTAAGAAGTAAAATTGAAAATTGATGATTCTTCCCTTTGCTTTTCAGAATAAAACGGTGATCAAGCGAAAGGTACCATGCTTCAGCAATAATGGTTTTATTAGCCGGCTCATATAAAGGTAATGTGCTATTTGCAGTAAAAGAAGAATCTACAGCATGATAGGGAAGTCCCCAGCTTTTTTGAATTCTTGCTATCAACTCATATCTGCTGCTTTTTTTGAAACTAAGTTGTAGCCCTGAATTGATTTGGTGAAATTTTCCATGATTTGCAATATCTGACTGATAGCCACTTATAGGTTCTATATACACCTGGGAAAAACAGTTGCACCGATGGAAAGTAAGTAAAATAAAAAGTAACAAACAATTTTTCATACAATCTATTAGAGAGTAGGATTTCTTCAAGAACGCTGCTTGCTAACTATGAAATTTTATGTACAAAGAAGTAACAGGCTCTTTTGGCATTTGCCTCACTACATCATTTTCACCTTCAAAAAAAACTGTATTGCTTAAGAATTTCATAGCAAAGCAACAAATATTTAGAATTTCCATTTTTTTTCTCCGAAAATATCAGGCGGTGAAAAAGACTTATCTGACATGATTAAAATCATAGGAATAGAAGGAACCAAATAAAAGTAATTAAATACTTTTATTGAACATTTCAATTACCTTTGCAGTCATTTAATTATTAAAATCAGAAAAAATGGCAACTTTATTAGAACATGAAAATATCCTCAACGTAACGTTGCTGGAACCCAAATTAAAACACCCAACTATTTTTGAAAGGTTTGATGAATTAGTTTCAGGAGAAAGTCTTATCCTTCATAACGACCATGATCCTAAACCGCTCTTTTATGAATTATCAGCCGAAAGAGGCGATATTTTTGAATGGAAATACCTGGAACAAGGGCCGGAACTCTGGAGAATAAAAATTACCAAAACCAAGGGCGAAGAAAATGAAGATGACAATATTCTGGATGCTACGTTATTACATCCCAGTGTAAAACATCAAACTATTTTTAACCGTTTTGATGCGCTGAAACCCGGCGAGAGCTTCACTTTGCATAATGATCACGATCCCCGTCCGCTACGTTTTCAATTAGAAAATATCAGAGGAAATGTTTTCAATTGGGAATATTTGGAGCAAGGCCCTGAATTATTCAGGATAAGAATTACTAAAAAAAAATTAGCAGAAAAACAAGATGAAAATATTCTTGATGCAACGTTATTACATCCCAGCGTAAAACATCAAACCATTTTTAACCGTTTTGACGCGTTGAAGCCCGGAGAGAGTTTCACTTTGCACAATGATCACGATCCACGTCCACTGCGTTTCCAGTTAGAAAATACAAGAGAAAATATTTTCAATTGGGAGTATTTGGAACAAGGTCCTGAATTATTCAGGATAAAAATTACTAAAAACAATTTGGTAAAAGCAGAACCTGAGCCTGTAAAAGCCTCAGCTGTAAAGGAAAACATTCTGATTGTACCCGAAATAGAACCCAAACTAAAACATCCTACTATCTTCAAAAGGTTTGACGAACTGAAACCCGGCGAAAGCTTAACCATTCATAATGACCACGATCCCAAGCCCCTTTATTACCAACTGTTGGGCGAACGAGGAAATATCTTTACCTGGGAATACCTGGAGCAAGGGCCAAAATTATGGCGTATAAAAATGACCAAACGTCCTGAAGGCGAAGGAGACGAAACACTTGGCGAAATTGTAGCAAAAGATTTACGCAAGGCTGAAGTTTTTAAAAAATATGATTTGGATTTTTGTTGTGGCGGAAAGAAAACTGTGAAAGAAGCCTGTGCTGAAAAGGGATTGGATGTAATCAAAATAGAACAGGAATTACAAAACGCAGATAAAAATGTTTCTACCGGACGGCCGTTGCCCTATAACGATTGGAATCTTGATTTTCTTGCTGACTACATTGTGAATACCCATCATAGCTATGTGAGGAAAACGATACCTGATATCAGAAGCTATGCAGAAAAAGTGGCTAAAGTTCACGGCGCACACCATCCGGAATTATTAGAAATAAATAAATTAGCACAGGAAGTGTGTGATGAAATGTCTGAGCACATGGTTAAAGAAGAAACTGTTTTATTCCCTTACGTAAAACATATTGTAAACACGAAAGGTAAAGGTTATGTAAAGTTCGATAGTCTTGACGATGTAAAAGAACCAATTGATATAGCAGTGACAGAACACGAATTAGTGGGAGGCAATATGGACAAAATCAAAGAACTGAGTAATAACTTCAAAGTACCTGAGGATGGCTGCGCCAGCTATGCTTACTTGTTTAAAAC
>Ga0207933_1000985_pt1 | contig 24000 bp, 17 predicted proteins | sample NGESurdeep092012_4_FD_184488 | JGI IMG/M metagenome (GOLD analysis project Ga0207933, IMG submission 184488) | Arctic peat soil microbial communities from Barrow, Alaska - NGEE Surface sample F53-3 deep-092012 (SPAdes) | ecosystem: Environmental > Terrestrial > Soil > Wetlands > Peat ... | reverse complement strand
CCGTCCCCGCCCCGCTCATCGCATTCTGGCTGCAGCTCAGAGAGCTCAGCACTCCCGCAGTCGCTTGCCCCGCGCTCAAATTTATCCCATAACTCTGGCTCACGCCGCCTGCTGAAGCTGTCAGCATCACCGTGCTTGAGGAACTTACTGAGGCTACCGTCGCTGCAAAGCCGGCGGTCGTCGCACCTGCCGCAACCGTCACCGCGCTCGGCACTGAGACCGCCGCGTTGTTGCTCGACAGGGCTACCGTTAGACCGCCGGCTCCCGCCGCTCCGGTCAGACGTACCCTGCAGAAGTCCGTCCCCGCCCCGCTCATCGCATTCTGGCTGCAGCTCAGAGAACTCAGAGAACTCGGAGAACTCGGAGAACTCGGCGTTCCTGCGATCGCTTGCCCCGCGCTGACATCTATCGCATAGCTCTGGCTCACGCCGCCTGCCGAAGCTGTCAGCGTCACCGTGCTTGAGGAACTCACTGAGGCTACCGTCGCCGCAAAGCCGGCGGTCGTCGCGCCTGCCGCAACCGTCACCGCGCTCGGCACTGAGACCGCCGCGTTGTTGCTCGACAGGGCTACGGTTAGACCGCCGGCTCCCGCCGCTCCGGTCAGGCCCACCGTGCAGGTGTCCGTCCCCGCCCCGCTCATTGCATTCTGGCTGCAGCTCAGAGAACTCAGAGAACTCGGAGAACTCGGCGCTCCCGCGGTCGCTTGCGCGCTCAAATTTATCCCATAGCTCTGGCTCACGTCGCCTGCCGAAGCTGTCAGCGTCACCGTGCTTGAGGAACTCACTGAGGCTACCGTCGCTGCAAAGCCGGCGGTCGTCGCACCTGCGGCGACCGTCACCGCGCTCGGCACTGAAATCGCCGCATTGTTGCTCGACAGGGCTACCGTTAGACCGCCGGCTCCCGCCGCTCCGGTCAGGCCCACCGTGCAGGTATCCGTCCCGGGCCCGCTCATCGCATTCTGGCTGCAGCTCAGAGAACTCAGCACGCCTGCGGTCGGAGTCGGAGTCGTGGTCCCGGTTCCAACCAGCGCCACCTTCTCTGTTTTGCTCGGCTCTGCCACGGTTAGCGTGCCCGTGAGCGTTCCAGTATTCGTCGGACCAAATTGAACAGTCGCCGTATAGGAGTCGCCCCTCTCCAAGGTGACCGGCAACTTGCCATTTCCGGGGGTGGAGAAGCCCTGCCCTGACACATCAATATTATTAATTTTAACTGTGCTCGATCCGCTATTCGTCGCCGTCACAGTTGCCGCTACGGTTTTCCCGACCTGTACCGCACCGAACTCCACTTTATTCGTAGAGATGAGCAGCGATCCTACCGCGCCACTTGTTTCAGTGGAGACTGTGTACCCGCAACCGGAAAGGGCCAGCATTCCGCAGCCAGCCAGCAGAGCCCGCGAAAGGAAGTGCCACATCCTTTGCCCGGAGCTACAGTCGTATGAAGACCTAATTGTTTTCCGCAATAGACTGGGCCCTAACCCAAAAAAGTCCGAACTGCGGCGGAACATTCCTCCTCGAGTCCGAGAAGAAGCGATTCGCTCAGGGGGGAAAGAGAAAAAGGTCCTTCGAACGCAGTAATTCGATGCGTTACAGAGGTAACGGTTTTCTCCTTGAACCGAAACGCAGTTTGGCAGTGTCCATGCATGTTGGCAGCCACTTCTGCTCGGGGCAGAAGCACCTGGCATATGTGTATTCGGAAGTAACACAAAAGCAGTAACTTATCTCGGAGAGAATACGGGCCTCGAGAAGTCCGAGAGCAGTAAATAGAGGCAACGCGCATTCGAAGGCGATGCCAAACTTACACGTTTATGGTGAACTTCCTTCAAGGCCGATTGGCACGACCATGCGATTTCACTTTTTGCTACTTTTTCGTGGACAGAATATTCGGACTTGGAAACTACTTTGTCACAATGGCATCGTAAGGTGAGGCGAGGAGCAGCTAAGGGGCACGGGCCTGCACCCGCATAAACTCGGGTGTCCGGACGTGTGATATTGCAGGCCTCACGCGCGGCCAATAGTGTTCTTGCCGGAGCCGCGTACGCATGCTGCGATAGCATCGTCAACGTTGCGCCCCCGATGGCTAGACGCCCTTGGGTTATGGAATGCATACCACGAAAGTGTTAGACGGGCACTCTGGCGGGTTATGGAATGCATACCACGAAAGTGTTAGACGGGCACTCTGGCGGGTTATGGAATGCATACCACGAAAGTGTTAGACGGGTACTCTGGCGGGTTATGGAATGCTTACCACGAAAGTGTTAGACGGGGCACTCTGGCTGCCAGAGGCATCCACACTCTCCACATAGTAGATATATGCTGTTCCGCTCGAGACTGTGGTGTCGTTATATGTCGTGTTCGAAGAAGAACTCAGCACCTGATACACAGAGCTTCCGCTCACCGCCCGGTAGATATTGTAGCTAGCTACCGGGTCTTGCGTGTCCGTCGGAGCATTCCATGTCAAAGCCACTTGGTACGAGGTCGGCGCCTGTCCGGTCCCGCTCAGGCTGATCGTCGCATTGCCAGCTGACGTATTCGTTATGAACGTCGCCCCGCCCGTGGCGGATCCAGCGGAGGTGGGTTTGAATTGGAGATAGAGCGTTGCCGTTTGCCCGGCAGGTATAGTCAGTGGGAAACTCGGCCCGGTAATGCTGAAGGCCGACCCACCCGAGAGCGATGCCGTGCTGATCGTGACCGCAGCAGTTCCTGACGATGTGAGAACTACCGCTTGCGTCGCAGGTGAATTGACGGTGACATCACCGAAAGCAATCGAGGTCGATTGTAGGGTCAGAGCTGGCGTCCCGCCGCTCAGATTTATCCCATAGCTCTTGGTCGCGCCGCCCGCCGATGCTGTGAGCGTCACCGTGCTTGAGGAACTCACTGCGGCTACCGTCGCTGCAAAGCCGGCGGTCGTCGCGCCTGCGGCGACCGTCACCGCGCTCGGCACTGAGATCGCCGCATTGTTGCTCGACAGGGCTACGGTTAGACCGCCGGCTCCCGCCGCCCCGGTCAGGCCCACCGTGCAGGTGTCCGTCCCCGCCCCGCTCATCGCGTTCTGACTACAGCTCAGAGAACTCAGCGCTCCCGCGGTCGCTTGCGCGCTCAAATTTATCCCATAGCTCTTGGTCACGCCGCCCGCCGAAGCTGTCAGCGTTACCGTGCTTGAGGAAGTTACTGAGGCTACCGTCGCTGCAAAGCCGGCGGTCGTCGCGCCGGCGGCAACCGTCACCGCGCTCGGGACTGAAATTGCCGCATTGTTGCTCGACAGGGCTACGGTTAGACCGCCGGATCCCGCCGCTCCGGTCAGGCCCACCGTGCAGGTGTCCGTCCCCGCCCCGCTCATCGCGTTCTGACTACAGCTCAGAGAACTCAGAGAACTCGGCGTTCCTGCGGTCGCTTGTCCGGCGCTCAAATCGATAGCATAGCTCTTGGTCACGCCGCCCGCCGAAGCTGTCAGCATCACCGTGCTTGAGGAACTCACTGAGGCTACTGTCGCTGCAAAGCCGGCGGTCGTCGCGCCGGCGGCAACCGTCACCGCGCTCGGCACCGAGATCGCCGCATTGTTGCTTGACAGGGCTACGGCTACGCCGCCGGATCCAGCCGCCCCGCTCAGACCCACCGTGCAGGTGTCCGTCCCCGCCCCGCTCATCGCATTCTGGCTGCAGCTTAGAGAATTCAGAGAACCCGGAGAACTCGGCGTTCCTGCGGTCGCTTGCCCGGCGCTCACATCGATCGCATAGCTCTGCGTCAAGCCGCCCGCCGACGCTGTCAGCGTCACCGTGCTTGAGGAACTCACTGAGGCTACCGTCGCTGCAAAGCCGGCGGTCGTCGCGTCGGCGGCAACCGTCACCGCGCTCGGCACGGAAATCGCCGCGTTGTTGCTTGACAGGGCTACCGTTAGACCGCCGGCTCCCGCCGCCCCGGTCAGGCCCACCGTGCAGGTAACCGTCCCCGCCCCGCTCATCGCATTCTGGCTACAACTCAGAGAACTCAGCACTCCTGCAGTCGGAGTCGTGGTCCCGGTTCCAACCAGCGCAACCTCCTCTGTTTTGCTCGGCTCGGCCACGGTTAGCGTGCCGGTGAGGGTTCCAGTATTCTTCGGAACAAATTGAACAGTCGCCGTATAGGAGTCGCCCCTCTTCAAGGTGACCGGTAATTGGCTATTTCCGGCGGCGGAGAAGCCCTGCCCCGATACGTCAATATTGCTGATCTGAACTGTGCTCGCCCCGCTATTCGTCGCTGTCACAGTTGCAGCTGCGGCTTTCCCGACCTGCACCGCGCCGAACTCCACTTTATTCGTAGAGATGACCAGCGATCCTACCGCGCCACTTGTCTTTGTGGAGACCGTGTACCCGCAACCGGAAAGGGCCAGCAGTACGCAGCCAGCCAGCAGAGCCCACGAAAGGAGATACCACATCCTTAGCCCGGAGCTGCAGTCGTATGAGAGCCTAATCTTTTCCCGCACTATACTCGGCCCTATCGGCCAGAGTGATAATGTCCATACTGCGGCGGAACATTCCTCATCGAGTGCGACGAAGGGCGGTTCGCTCCGGGGGAGAGAGAAGAGGGTCATTCGAACACAATGCTTCCGCGTGTTACCTAAGTAACACATTTTCAGTTAGATGGAGACGCTGGCTGGCAGTCATGCAGGTTGGCTGCCATTGGTTCTTAAAGGAGGGTGGATAACCTGGTACATTGGCTAGTAACAACCTCAAAATAAACAGCTTCCATCGGTAATGACACCAGCCTGGAGATTAGCCGGAAAGCAGGAAAGAGCGGTGATACACGTCGATGGCGATAGAAAAGTTACACGTTTATGGTGAACTTCCTTCAGACCGATCGGCATCCCTTCGAAAGCTGCATCACGCCGGTGAGATCGTCGAGGACGGCATCGATGAGGCACTTTGCGACTCCAACACGTCGCCGGAATGCCGGGGGCAGAGCAACACCCCCTCAACCCGACAACCTTCCCCCCTTGCAAAGGAGAGAAAGTCCAAAAGGTTCTTGACACTACCGCTCGATCCTCTTTCCGGTAAAACGGGCGATCTTTGGTAATCCGACTGCAATTAGAATTCGTGCGTGCGTATCTCCATGCCGATGCTATATAGAGGATGGCGGAATTGATCCCGGTGGACCCCGAAGTTTCTAATCTGCTCTACGGAATCGCCCGGCAGCCAGAGGATGCTGCGGGCATAGGTAGGCTCGCAAGCCGGGTTAAAGATTGGGATGCGGTGATCGCCCTGGCTGAGGGGCATCGCGTTTCCCAGATGGTTTATCTGAGTCTAGCGGCCGCGGAATGGCCTCTACCGCTCGCAGTGCTTCAGCGGCTGCGCTCCGACTTCGAACGCAATGCTGCTCACAATCTTTCCCAGGCCGCGGAATTGGTCGCCCTCCTCCAGGCATTCCATCAGGAAGAGATTCCGGCTATTCCTTTCAAAGGGGTCGTCCTCGCCGCTTCGGCTTACGGAAATCTGCTGGTCCGGCACAGTGGCGATCTGGATATACTCATCCGCCGGAATGATATTGCCAAGGCATCGATGTTGCTCCGCAACCGCGGATACGACTTGATGACGCGGATCCGGACAGATGGACAACCGATCGCCGCCCATACGTACGAATACCGCTTTTGCCGCGCAACAGACGGCATCGTGGTCGAACTTCGCTGGCAATTCGAGTCCGCTGAAGCCCGGCGTTTTCGGGACAAGGTAGGATTGGATCGAGTTTGGCCGCGCCGACGAACAGCTATGCTGGCCGGGGTTGAAGTTCCAAACCTTAGCCCCGAGGACGCGTTGCTCATTTTGTGCGACCATGGCATCAAGCACACTTGGTCGCTCATGGTGTGGATCTGCGACATTGGTCGGATTCTCGCTTCCTTTCCAGACCTGGATTGGGAAGCAACTATCCACGAAAGCAGACAATTGGGCTTAGGCCGCACTCTGGCAATCGGGGTTCTCCTGGCGCATCAGATGGTGGATGCGCCGGTTCCCGCGACCATCCTCCATCGCTTTCAATCCAGTCCCACCGCGCGGAGATTTGCCAATCATTTTGAAAGGGTTTTATTCGTTGCTCCTGGGGCTCTTCCCCCCAGTCTGCTTCCGGCCAGACTACAGTTTCTTGATTTTCGCGATCGAATCCGTCTATGCCTTTCGCCAGATTTCCTTCGGCCTAACGATCTCGATCGCGCAGCGGTTCATCTGCCCAAGTGGCTCGATCCACTCTATTATGTGGTTCGGCCTTTGCGCTTGCTCCTAGATCGTTCGCCGCGGTGAGGAGATACTCATTCGCGTTGCTTTTCGAACGTTTCTTTTGGTAAGAGGCTGGGATCAGCTATTTGCGGCCAGCCGGACATTCAGGCGAGATCCCCGGTTCGGATAGGATTCGAGGTACAGCTCGCCGTTCGCCGAATGGACCCGTTCCCGGATTACCTTGGGACCTTTCTTCACGGCATCTAATTGCGACAGGGACAAGCGCCCGCTGAAGTCGAAGCCACAGCCATCATCCTGAACTAGAATTTCCCAGCCTTCCTCGTGAGAGGTCAAACGGACATCCACCATTCGCGCACCGCTGTGCTTGCGGACATTGCTCAGAGCCTCTTCCAGGATGTGAATCACCTCGGTGGATATGCGATTCGGCATCACATCTTCGGCGACATCGCAGCTGAACCTGGTGACAATGCCTGTTTCGAGGCGGAAAGCTTCGATCACCTCAGTCAAGTGAGGCAAAAAGGGACGAGTGCAAGCACTCGCGCGCAACTGCTCGATCTGCTGGCGTAGCTTGCTGACCTCTGTCCGCAGGATATTCTGCGCATCCAGCAGATTCTGCGGCGAGAGGCCGGGTTGATCCGGTTGAGAGCTGCGGCGCCTCAGAAGCTCCAGCTGCAGTTCGGTGGCGATGAGGGATTGAACCACACCGTCATGAAGATCGCGCGCCAGTCGCTGACGCTCGAGGGCACTGGCATACTCGCTCGCATGCTGCCAAACATGAAAGTTGTAAGTCGTGGGTCCCACCTCCTCCGCGACTTGTTGCAGCAATCGCAGACAAGAGCTTCGGCCTGGCGCGCATGGAGCGTCTACGAGAAAGATCTGACCTGTCCATTCATTGCCGAATTGCAGATTCGCCATCAAAAGCAATCGGAATGGCTCATTCAGGAGGCTCCCCGGGCGTAGCGAAGCCTTACGAACCGGGATTCTGCATCCACGATGATCCAGAGCAAGATAGTGGCGGAGGGAACCGAATCGCGAACAAGCAATGGCTTGTATCGTCTCTGGCAGCGCCCAACGGTACCCGTCATCGGCAAACGGGACGCTCTGACGCACATGGGGCTCTTGGTTGTCCCTGTTGGCCGCCCACTGAAAGACCTGGTCCGTCGACGCGTTTCTAAGCACCAGCACAGCCCTCTTTGCCTCAAATACATCAAGGACTGCCGGAAGCATCTCGCGCAGATTTGCCTCAATGCCGGCGTCCGATCGCAAGCGCCGCAGGATGCTTCGGACGGCGTAAGCCTGCTGCTCCCTTTCCGTCCAAAAGGCCGAATACGATAGAAGCGCAGCGACGACGATTAAAATCGACGACTTCACAGCAAAGGGTCCCATCTGGACCGGAAACTGCAAAAGACCAAACCCGGGTGGGGACAAGAGAAAAGATTCGAACAGGATAATGAAGATACTAGCGAATGCCACCAGAAGCGTTTCAAGCCATCTCCGCCGATACGGCGAAGCCAGAAGTGCAAAGATAAACAGGAAAAGCAGCGGGCTGTTTTCGCACCCGGTAAAGAAACAGATCAGAGAAGGCCAAAACAGATCCGATACGTGAACGAAGAACAGAAAAGTTGGAGTAATCCTGCGAACGACGAACACGCGCGCCAGAACGATTAAGCTGGCCAGGGCATAACCACACAAAATCAGGCAAACCGCGGATGAATATTGACCGGCTTGGGCTCGAATGAGTGGAAACAGCGCGACCAGACTAAATGCGGCCGCCAAGCGAAGAATCGCAACAGCCTGTTCTCGATGGAGCGCCCGGCCAAACGGCAGACACTTCCGCAATTCAGATTTGACCCGCAAGGCAGAAAAGGGCATCTCAACAACCCCCGCACAGAAACCTGCGACAATCCCAAACAAGCAGGGCAAAATGCGCCGCGCCGACAAAACGTCACAAACTAGGGGTTGGATACCGGAGTTTTGCCCTCACGCGAACCAAAAATACTCTTCAGAACTCTGTTCGGCAGGCAATCTATGTTCAACAATCCGGTCTAGGGGGAGACCCAAATGCCTGAATTATCGATGCTTAAGCTGCCAGAGTCAAGCAATTAATTCGCGGATGGGATGCGGCCTCTTGAAGACGAGCCCCCGGGAGCAAACGAACAGAAGTCGGCTTCCGCGTGACTTGCCCCGTGGAGTGCCCGATCTTTTGTACCGGTTGGAGTTTTAAGATGGCGAATTGAGTTTTGTAAGCATCTCGCAGCCGGCGAGGCCGTGCAGAAGCGGGAAGCGCGGAGCGTTTCCACTTCTGCATAGCTTAACGCGTGTCGGAACTTGGCAGGCGTCCAATAACCAAGCGAGCTGTGGGGCCGCTCGCAGTTGTGTTCTTCGCGCCGGTTCGCCAAGGTGCTTCTTCCATCGTCCAGCGTGCGGGACCAGCTCGCGTTCAGGCACTCGTCGCGCGGCAGGCAGTGGAAGCTCTCCACATGCCGGTTTTTTATGGAGCGGCCAGGCGGCCCGGAGTCAGCCTCAACGGTGCTGTGGTCCAGGCAGACAAGAGTGGAGATCAGGCCATGTATGGGGCTAAGGTAGACAGACATGAGATATTGGACGGCAGCGTCCGAGTTCCCGTTTCGGCCAGACCTCTCATACACGAGCTGCATAAATCTAGCCTCTAGTGTTGCAGACTGCGTGGTTTGGTAATCGTTCTTAGGCTTTAGTGCGGGCGACTCCGCGCACTACAGCCGGTCTTGAGAGATTACGAAATCACGCAGTGCCGGCACTGGAGAGAGGGGCAAATAGCCAGAAAAGCTAGTCCGAACAAGCTGCTGAATGCGACGCAAACCGATCTTCACAGGAGAGACGAGCCATGCCTACCCAAGCCGATAACACAGATACACTGGAACGGGATAACTCGAAGCCTGCGGAAATTCAGGGGGAAAAGAGGCTGGACCGCGCTGCCGGTGAAGCTGCGGAGAAGGCTGAAAAGACAGAGCGGCGCTACGACCGGGACCACTCTATTTTTACCCAATGAGGAAAAGGCCATTCAGTCGTGCAGAATGACTTTGAGGAGCGACTTGTGAACCTTGATGCCGCCGTTATATTCAATAAAACCGAGGTCACGAAACCGGTTCATGAAGAAGCTGACGCGTGACCGGGTGGTCCCGATCATTTCCGCCAGGGTTTCCTGGGAAATCTTCGGAATCAGCGCCTCCGGTTCTTCCGGCTTGCCGAACTGCGCCATCAAAAGCAGAATTCTTGCCAGGCGTTTTTCACTGGAGTTGAAAAGCTGATCGACAAGGTCGGCCTGGGTTCGCATGCTGCGGGCCAGCAGAAACTTCAGGAACAGATCGGAGAAAGCATGTTCCTCGTGCATCACGCGGACCATCTCCGAGCGGTCGATCTTGAGCGCTGTACAGGCAGTAATTGCAGTGGCAGTTGCTAAGTGAAGCCCAACCGGTCCGGCGATCGACTCCTCGCCAACGAAGTCACCTTCAGAGAGGAGCGCGATTGTGGCCTCCTTGCCGCCCTGCGAAACGACAGCGAGTTTTGCGCGACCTTGTTGAAGGTAGAAAACGGAGTCAGCCGGATTTCCCTGCGAAAAGAAGGGCTGCGTTGGCTTGAGCTGAACGATCCTACGTCCGAGCCCTGCGCTCATCAAAAAGCCAGCGGCGTCAAAGACGGTTTGCTTCATCTCGGCCATCTTAAGGCAGCCTTCTCGGAGGCGTCAGCACTTGGAGGCAGCTCCGCACGTCAAAATTGAGCGTATTCTGACGAACCCACTGTCCCCAGTTTAATTGCGATGATTGATCTTACGCCTTTAGCTGGCAGCTGTCGAAAGCTTTCAGCCATGGACTTGCCTGGTATGGGTTGACGTCAATCATCAATGTGCTTCCCAGCACATCGTGTTCCCCGACCCCTCCCGCAAAGACAATCGTGCAATGGGCTGGTCCTGGACGCAGTCTGCGAATCGCGGATGCCTGCGGTCGAAGCCGTCGGATACCGCGTTGTGCATCCCGGTGCGAAGCTGCACGGGCATCAAAGGATTAGGGCTCGTGGCATTCGCCGCATCAGCGCACCCGAATCGAAGACGGCGGTCTTCGTCGTTCTCAGGAAGGTCTCGTGATCGCGATACGTGTAGACCAGATGGCTCGACGAAGTAGTCAGGCAATCTGCGACTGCCGGCTTTTGCTCCTGCTGAAGAATCTCCCGGGTATTTCTTCTCAGCTTCCCTCCACAACGGTGATGCACACCACTTCACGCGGTCAGGAGCATGGCGTGGTCAAAATTGAGCAGTATGGAGCTATGCGGAGTGGAATACTTTTAGCACCGGTATAGCGCGTCGGTAAGTACTCGACTGCCAGGGCAGGAGCCCTCGCCGAGCCGCAAGGTGTGGCTTCAAATCGTTGCTGTCACTCCGATCGTCCAGGCCGCAAGCCCGCAATTGGCCGCGCCGATGGCAAGTCAGAGAAATCGAAAGAGGTACGAGAAATGACGAAGAACAGGTCGTTTCAGGGATTGATCTTCATCGTAATTCTGGGCATTGGCGCGGCGCTCACATTTACCGCCTACAGAGTATCGGCAAACTTCGCCAGCGTATGGATCGCGGTTTGCGCCTTTATCCTTGCTTGCATTGTCTCTTCCGCCATTCAGGTTGCGGACCAATGGAGCAAGGCGGTTGTTCTGCGATTAGGTAATTTCCATGCCCTTCGAGGGCCGGGACTCTTTCTAATTATTCCGCTGATCGACACCATTCCCTACTGGATCGATACCCGCGTCCTCACCAGCTCGTTCAAAGCGGAAAAGACTCTGACCAAAGATACGGTGCCTGTAGATGTAGATGCAGTGTTGTTCTGGAAGATCATAGACCCCAAGAAGGCGGCGCTCGATGTAGCGGACTACCAAAGCGCAATCGGCTGGGCTTCGCAAACGGCCCTGCGCGACGTCATTGGCAAGACCATGCTTTCCGACATGCTTGAAGGAAGGGACAAGATCAGCAGCGTGTTGCGGGCAATTATCGATGAACGCACCGAGCCGTGGGGCATCAACGTCATTTCGGTCGAAGTCAAAGATGTGTTGATACCGCCCGCTCTGGAGAATGCAATGTCGATGCAGGCGCAGGCCGAGAGGGAGCGTCAGGCGCGCGTGATTCTGGGTGATTCGGAGCGTCAGGTGGCGGAGAAGTTCGTAGAAGCAGCCAGGACCTACGCCAACGATCCCATCGCTTTCCATCTAAGAGGCATGAACATGCTGTACGAGGGCTTGAAGCAAAATTCCACGATTGTCATTGTCCCCAGTTCCGCCATTGAAACCATGCAGCTCGGCGGTCTTGCCGGCTTGACCGCGCTGACGATGGGCGTCGGCCAGGACCGTGCGGTCAAAGAAAGGGAAGGCCAACTCGTAAGCAGCAATGGTTCCAAGGCACTTCCGGCGGGTGAGTCGGCGGAGATCCCGCCTGTCCCCCAGGCGGCATGATGCGGCGAATTTCGGGTCCCGGGAATCGAATTGAGAATGCAGGGAGCGCATGAGCGAGAGCACGCACACACATCACGAGCAGGGGCCACACCCAAAAAACGATCACCATGACGATCGTCCGTACTGGAAGCGCGCGCATCGGGATTGGCGTTTCTGGGTAGCCGTCTTCTTCATTGGCGCGGCTTTGTTCATTTATATAACGAGTGTCGACCTGTCGCTGGTGCATAACAAGCACCCGCACTCCGTCCCCATTGGCCAGTAGCGGAGCTATCCGGACATTCACTCTCTCCTAAGACCCGCACAGAGGACCGGCGTGGGCTTTACGGCGGATTCACGATTGCTATCGTGAATCCGCTTTACAGACGAGTCAGACGCCACCCAGACGGCTGCGATAAGGACAACGAGAGATTCCATGACCAAGGTGATTTTGTATCCGCTTCGATTTGAACCGATTTATCAGTACCGCCTTTGGGGCGGGCGGCGTTTGGCCAGCCTGCTCACCGCGCCGCTCCCGAACGACGGCCCGATCGGCGAAGCGTGGGTCCTCAGCGACCGCGACGACCATGCGAGCAAGATTGCCAATGGACCACTCCAGGGGCAGACTATCGGTCAGGTGATGGAGCAGTCGCAGGAACAATTGATGGGAAGGCTGGCCCGGCGTTTCCAACGATTCCCCTTGCTGCTGAAGTTCCTCGACGCGCATGAGATGCTCTCCGTCCAGGTGCATCCCGGATATGTGCGCGCAAACCCGCCAGCGGCCGACGGAACCGCGAAGACCGAAGCGTGGGTTGTGCTCGAATCGGGGAAAGAAAGCCGCATCTATGCGGGCCTGAAGCCTCGCACAACTGCGGACATCCTTCGGCATTCGGTCACGAACGGAACGTTAGCAGACCATCTCGTATCCATCACGCCGAAGCCTGGCGACGGCGTCTTCATCCCGGCCGGGACTGTTCACTCTCTGGGGGGAGACGTCGTGGCGTTCGAGGTCCAGCAGAACAGCGACACGACATTTCGCCTCTACGACTGGGGTCATGTCGACGCGAAGACGGGCCAGCCGCGGGAACTGGAAGTCGATCAGGCGCTTGCTTGCATCGATTTTGTGGATGGCGCGGCCGGTCTAGTGACGCCCACAGTGGAAGCGGCTACACGGGGAGAGCGCGAGCGACTTTTTGACTGCAACGCATTCCGGTTGTGGCGCCTGCACGGAGAATCGCCGTTTACGGTTGGAGCCGCGGATGTACCGCGCATCCTGGTATGCACCGACGGCACAGGAGAGATCGAGCACGCTGGCGATACTTATGCGATCCGGAAGGGCGAGGTATGGCTCTTGCCCGCAGTGGTCGGCGCATGCACTCTTCGACCGAGCAGCACAATCAATCTATTGGAAATCGCAATACCGGAGAAATCCGGAAGCGGTCAGGACAGTAACCGTTGAGGGATGGATAGCGAATGAAAAAGCTGATTGTTTTCGATCTCGACGGTACGCTTGCTGAAAGCAAATCGTCTGTGGATGCCGAAATGTCAACGCTGCTGCGCGACCTTCTCGGTGTTGCCAAAGTGGCCGTGATTTCCGGTGGGGATTGGCCACAGTTTGAAGCGCAAGTGCTCTCCCATCTTCCTCATGACGAACGACTCGCGAATCTCTCCCTCCTTCCGACGTGTGGAACCAAGTTCTATCGGTACTCCGGAGAGTGGAAGAAGATCTATTCGGAGGATTTCACGGCGGACGAAAAGAAGAAAATCATCGACTCCCTGGGCAAGGCATTCCAGATAGCGGGCTTCAAAGTCGAAAAGGTCTGGGGAGAAGTCATTGAAGACCGCGGAAGCCAGATTACGCTTTCCGCATTGGGTCAGCAGGCTCCGCTCTCGGAAAAAATAAAGTGGGACCCGGATTTCGCGAAGCGGAAGAAGATCAAAGCAATTCTTGACCCTTTGATTCCCGGTTTCTCCGTCCGGCTTGGCGGCGCAACCTCCATCGATGTAACCAAGCCCGGGATCGACAAGGCCTACGGAATGCGCAAGCTGCGAGACATCCTGGGCATTTCACTAAAAGAGATGATCTACGTCGGCGATGCTCTGTTTCCGGGAGGCAACGACTATCCTGCGGAACAAGTCGGAGTGATTTCGATTCCGGTGCGAGGGCCTGAAGATACGAAGCGGGTGATCGAAGCGATCATCGCCTGTTTAGGCGGTGATCCACAGGCTGATTTCCAGGCAGGACTTCAATGAGCGCGTTTAAGCTACAGCGCATCGGCATGTTGATGGAACCGGAGCCGGGCAACCCCCAGGAGGTCGAAGGAGTTCTGAATCCGGCTGCCGCTCGTGGCCCGGATGGCCAACTCTACCTCTTTCCGAGGCTGGTCGCGAAGGGGAATTACTCGCGCATCGGCATCGCACGAGTTCGGTTCAATGAAATCGGAGATCCCGCAGGGATCGAGCGGCTGGGCATCGCACTGGAGCCGGAAGCCGATTATGAGCGGCGTCCCGGTGGCAGTGGTGGTTGCGAGGATCCTCGGGTCACTTTCGTGGAACCGCTTCAGCGCTACATTATGACCTACACGGCATTTTCGCCCAAAGGCCCAAGGATTGCCCTGGCACAGTCGAAGGACCTGTTTCACTGGCAGCGTTTGGGACTGGCCACGTTCGCTCCATGCAATGGTATCGCTCTGGACAGCGTAGATGACAAAGATGCCAGCCTCTTTCCGGTTGCCATTCCAAATCCATCCGGACGTCCAGAGATGGCCCTTCTGCACAGACCTCTATTTCCTGGCACTCGCCCGGAGGAAACCGCCCACCACCCCGCAGGCCGTGTAGTCGACCTCGACCGGGAGAGCATCTGGATTTCCTACTGCTCACTGGCCTTGGAGGGTTCAGGGCCGGATCGGTTCGGCAAGTTTACTTCTCATCATCGGCTGGCTACTCCCATTTCACCCTGGGAACGACTTAAAATCGGCGGCGGAACTCCACCTATCCTGACAAGGCACGGCTGGCTAATTGTGTACCACGGCGTCAGCGATCTGGCAGGGCCGAACAGTAAAGTGCGCCAGCTATGTTATTCGGCTGGGGTCATGGTGCTCACAAAGAAGCATCCCCAGGTGATCCGCTACCGCTCGACGGAGCCGGTGTTGCAGCCAGAGTCGCCCCAGGAACGCAGCGGGACCATTGCCAACGTTGTGTTCCCCACCGGCATTGACCGGCGCGACGATCTTGGCACACCGGATCGCTTCGATGTCTACTACGGCATGGCCGACAACCGAATTGGCGTCGCACGCCTGGACATGCCGGATGTGCTGCCGCCTGGAGGAGACGCCGACGCGCCGAACGCGAAGGCATGATGCGCGGGATTGACGGAAGCCGAATCTTCAATGGGGATGCCTCTTAGAAAGCGGGTAGGGATGGCTGACATGTATCTGCTGAGCGGCAAGTCCGTGAAACTCAACGGACTTCTGATGTACGTCCATCTTCCACTCCATTCAATTCGAATGCGACATGTATCCGGGCAGTCATCCGGAACGTATCGTTTTTGCCAAACAAGACTCCACTCCACGATTGCCGTCTAATTGCAGCCATACATCATGGCGAGATATAGGAGCGAAATAACGACAGATCCGGCGATTCCGATGGCGACGAGGGGGTTTCTGCCGGTCAAGCCCGATTCGGTGGTTCCAGATTCGGACTGCCTGTTCTCCTGCGGATTCAAAGGGTTGTAAAAGATGGGAAAGGTCTTGCCTGGCTCCATGGCAACGGGTGAGGTGAACTCGCCGCTGAAGGTTTTGGCGTGGGCGTAGTACGTGAAGGAGATCGAGAAACGATTGCGGTCATGAGCGATGCCGAGGGTGAGCGTGTTCATCCTGGCGAATTCGTGGTGGCAGGCGGTGACTTCGGCTTGCGTTTCGAGCCACGGCGGCGAGGAATCGAACGGTTGGTCGATTTCCGGAACTATCGAGCTCGAAGTGTTGATCATGTCATCCCCTCCTCGAATCATCGGTCCCTCAAACTCAGAGTCGCCATCAGGTTTGCGACGCTCGTTCCTGCGTCCTGTGTCCTCCATCAGCGTTGCCACAGGATCTGCGCAGCTTCGAGCGGCACAGACGCATTTGCATGGTGCGGAACGATACGAGGTGTGTAGTCGCTCGCAGGACGAGTTGCAAGCGCCTCGGCAGTATAGAGAAGTGCAGCACCTTCAGGCGCCGCGCAGGCCTTGCACGCCGTCATGGCCTCGCGTTCAGGTCCGCCCTTTCCTTCTGCATAGAGTTCGACCCTCAATTGTTCGGGCTTGAGATCGCCGGGAAAAACCTCGACTCGGAACGCATGCCTGCCATCGTGGGTCTCGATGGTGACGTTTCCGAAGTGCACGCTGTTCCAATGCCGCGCGATGTCTTGTTGCCATTGGAGCAGACTGGCAGCCACCTTGCTGTCCCAGGCGGCACGCTCGTGGTAACCCGAAGCAGCAGGTAGGTAATGGTCTTCCGTATATTCGCGAATGGCACGGGTGGCGGAGAACTCCAGCGTAAGCCGCGCCATGCTCTCGCGGATTCGCCCAAGCCATTTCGGCGGCATATCCTCTTTATCCCGCTCATAAAACTCCGGGATGATCTCACCCTCCAGCAGCGTATATAAGGCTTCTGCCTCCTGGGCATCCCACGCTGGATCTTCACCATGTTCTTTGCCATCGCCGATGGCCCAGCCGACTTCGGGAGAATAGGCTTCGGCCCACCATCCGTCCAGCTCGGAAAGATTCAGCCCGCCGTTGACGAGGACCTTCATACCACTTGTTCCACAGGCCTCCCACGGACGTCGTGGCGTATTGATCCACAGATCGATGCCCTGGACGAACTCCTGTGCCAGAAGCATGTCGTAATCGCTGAGAAAGACGACACGGCCGCGAATCTCCGGACGCTTGAGGAAGTCGTTCCATTGTTTGACCAGCGCCTGCCCAGGAAGGTCCTGAGGATGCGCTTTCCCGGCAAGGAGCAATTGCACGGGACGTTGCGAATTGGAGAGCAGACGAACCAGCCGCTCGGGATCATGCAGGAGAAGATTGGGTCGTTTGTAGGTGGCAAAGCGGCGTGCGAATCCCAGCGTGAGTACGTTCTCATCGAAAATGCCACTCGCATCCGACGGACTTCCACCTTCCGCGGCAAGCTGGCGCGCATACCGCTTACGCATGCGACCGATCAATATCTTTCGCCCTTCGGCACGCATTTGCCACAACTGCGCGTCGGTGAGTTGCCGGATATCCTCCTCGACCGGACCGTCGCCGCGCCATCGCTTCTTGCCGCAGGCCACGGTCCAGAGCGCATCCGCCGCCGCCGAGTCCCAGGTCGGCACATGAATCCCATTGGTTACAGAACCGATCGGAACTTCCTGCTGCGGCCAGCGCGGAAAGAGCGGCTGGAAAATATGCCGGCTCACCTCCCCATGCAGCTTGCTGACGCCATTGACCTGCCCGCTGCCATGAACTGCGAGCCACGCCATATTGAAGGGCTCCGAAGTATTGCCAGGGTCCTGCCGGCCCAAAGCGAGCAGGTCCTCAAACGAGATGGCGAGCTCCTCCTGCGCGTAGTGTTCAAGATATTTGCGGACGAGTTCAGGATCGAAGCGGTCGAAGCCGGCGGTGACTGCCGTATGCGTGGTAAAGAGATTTCCCGCCCGCGTGGCATTCAAGGCCAAGTCAAACGGTTTCTTGTTGTCTTCCATATAGCAGCGCGCTCTTTCGAGCACGGCGAACGCCGCATGGCCTTCGTTGAGATGGCATACCTCGGGCTGCAACCCTACCGCCCGCAATAAACGCCAGCCTCCGATGCCAAGCACGATCTCCTGTTTCAGCCGCATCTCGGCGTTCCCGCCATAGAGTTCGCTGGTGATCCCGCGATGAGCTGCCGTATTCGAAAAATCATTGCTATCGAGCAGGTAGAGTTTTGTCCTCCCCACCGAAACTTCCCAGCAACGCAGCCAGAGCTTCGAGCCAGGTAGCTGAATCTGGAACCTGAGCCATTCGCCATTCGACTCCCGCAACGGCCGAATGGGCAATTGCCCTGGATCATTGACCGGATAGAGCACCTGCTGCCGCCCTTCCGAGTCGAAGTCCTGGCGGAAATACCCTTGCCCGTAGAGCAGGCCGACTCCGATCACGGGCACGCCCAGGTCGCTGGCCGCCTTCATCTGATCGCCCGCCACATTGCCGAGTCCGCCCGAGTAGATGGGCAATGCTTCACTCAGCATGAACTCCATGCTGAAGTAGGCGACCGAGGTGAGGGCCGCGCTCGGATGCTTCTTCTGGAACCATGCTTCTGAGCTGAAAGATTCGCGGTTCTGGCGCAGCAAGTCGTCGACACGCTGACGAAACTTCGGCTGGGTCATCAACGATTTGACCTTGTCCTTGGAAACTGTCTGCAGGATCACCCATGGATTCTGCGTGTCCTCCCAGAGTTGGGGATCGAGGCGTTCCCACAGTTCGTCCGCGGCATGGTTCCAGGACCAGCGCAGGTTCAGAGCCAGCTCAGCGAGCGCATCCACTCCCTCAATATTCGACCAGTCCGTGACTGCTTTTGGATCGCTCAATTCTCCTCCAAGCCCGCGTCGAAGACAAAAGTAGATGGCGCGAATACTTTCTCATGGCGCCTGCCAGGCGATCCCGAACCGCTATCCTCATCGACGATGAGAACCTGCTCTTTGCTAGACATGCTGAAGGGTCCTCTCTACTTTCCGCCGCCTGAGCACGGGGCGGCAGTAGTCACATCTTATTTCTTCAGTAACTGTTTTCGGATCGACTGCAATTCCGCTTGGCGTTTCGCAGTGGTCTTTGGATAGGCCATCTTGAGGTCCTCAAGCGCGTCAAGAACGATGCGGGATACGATCAGGCGCGCGTTCTCTTTATCGTCGGCCGGAACCACATACCAGGGTGTGTGATGCGTGCTTGTCGCCTCCAGGCAAGCCTCATATGCCTTGACGTAATCCTTCCAGTATTTCCTTTCGTGAATGTCGGCGAGGCTGAACTTCCAGTTCTTGTCCGGCTCATCGATGCGGGAGAGGAACCGCTTTCCCTGCTCTTCCTCGGAAAGATGGAGGAATATCTTGACGATCTTTGTGCCATTGCGATGGAGGTGCCTCTCCATGTCCACGATGGAGCGGTAGCGTTCCTCCCAGATGGACTTCTCGCCGCGCAGTTCTTCCGGAAGTCCCTGGCTGCGAAGAATCTCCGGATGCACCCGAACCACCAGCACCTCCTCATAATAGGAACGATTGAAGATGCCGATCCGTCCGCGCTCGGGAAGCCGGCAGGTCGAGCGCCAGAGGAAATCATGCTCCAGCTCCTCGGCGCTCGGCTGTTTGAAGCTGAAGACCTCACAGCCTTCCGGATTGACCCCGGACATGACGTGGCGTATGGCGCCGTCCTTGCCGGCGCCATCCATCCCCTGAAAGATCAGCAGCAGCGCATAGTGGTTGGAGGCGCAGTGGAGATGTTGCAGCGAGCTCAACTCCATAACATGCTTTTCGAGGAGTTCTTTATATTCCCCTGTCGAGGTGTACACCGGCTTCACAAGCGTCGGCCATTTCGAGAGTTTGACCTTTTTCCCGGACGGCACACGAAAATCCTTTGAACTGATTTTGCTCTTCGCTTTTTCGGTCATGCCAGCCTCGTTGTTCGTCTCCGTTTATTTGTTATTGGGGGATATCTTCGGAGTCTCTGACTCGGTCTTTTCCCAGTCCTCAACTGCTTCAACGTCCTCACGCCCTAGCTTCTCGTAAAGTTCATGGACTCGTTTGACGAGTCTCGGCGTTACATCGGACTGCGTCTTGTCTTTGTCGTCAGGTTTAGGATCAGCGGCTTTGGTTTCCGACGTAGACCGGGCTTTGACCTCAGGGCTAGTCTCTGGTTTCGGTTCAGTTTTGGGCTCGACTTCCGCTTGAGGTTTAGGATCAGTCTTGGCTTCATCTTTTCCGATTTCGCGCTCCGCCAGTTCCCAATCCTGAACCGCTGGACTTACCCCGTGGCCCCTCGCCTCGTAGAGTTCATAGGCTAGCTTGGCGATCTGCGGCTTCAAATCTGGCGGTTTTTTGGCTTCTGGTTGCGGCTCCGTCTTGTCATCGGGTTTAGCCTCAGCCGTTGCGTTAGGTTTAATCTCTGCTTTGGTTTCCTGCTTCGGCTCTTCGGCCTTAGCCTCAGGTTTCACCTGATCAGCCTTATCGGCAGACTTCGGCACGTCGTTCTTGTCGCCAGATTTCGGCTGACCAGCTTTGTCGTCATGCTTCGGCTCTTCGGCCTTAGCCTCAGGTTTCGGCTGATCAGTCTTATCGGCAGACTTCGGCGCGTCGTCCTTGTCGCCAGATTTCGGCTGACCGGTCGGCTTAGGCTCGTCGGCTTTGGCATGATCCAGGAACCGATAGCCAAGCAGCTTCACACGATCAGTCAGAAGAGCCCAGACAAGTGCGTAGGCCCAAACGAGCCCAGCCAACTTCCAGCCGAGCGGCGTCATGAACAGCCCATACACCGCAATCAGAGTGGCTATCGTCTGGGTTCCGAGCACTGCTATCCACAGAATCCTTGCGGGGCGTATGGACCAGAGCGGGCCACGGGTGCGAGTGAGGAAGATGGTTAAGTGTCCCGCCACAGAAAGCATCAGGTACATCAGCGTCTGCAGTTGCGGATGGCCGAGGTGAAAGACGCGGTCGCCAATGTAAAACAGGCCAAACGCAGCGATCGGACCGACGAGGCCCAGCACCGTGGCGATCCCCAGCACCAGGCGCATGTTCCAGGCTTCGGGCTGCTCCTTGTAATGAACGTTGTCATAGGCAATGGAGAGGATGGCTCCGTCATTGAGCACCGCGATCAATACGATCATTACCGCGGTGACCGGATAGAAGTTGAACACCAGAATCGCCAGAACCATGAACAACAGCACACGCAGAGTTTCGGCAATGCGGTAGATTGCATAGCTGTTCATCCGCTGGACGATCCTGCGGGCCTCTTTGATGGCGTCGATGATCACCGACAGGCCTGGAGTCAGCAGAACGATGGACGCAGCCGCTCGGGCTGCATCTGTCGCCCCGGACACTGCGATGCCACAGTTTGCCTGCTTCAACGCGGGAGCGTCGTTCACGCCGTCGCCTGTCATACCGACGAAGTGGTTACGCTTCTGTAGGACCTCGATAATGTGAAACTTGTCTTCCGGAAATACTTGAGCGTAGCCGTCCGCTTTTTCGATGGCCTCAGAGGCTTGCGAACTATCCTGTTGTTTCTTGTCTTGCAACGTACTCGCATCGAGGATGTTGGTGCCCATCCCGAGTTGTTTCGCCATTTCCCGGGCGATGGCCAGCTGGTCGCCCGTGACCATCTTGACCTTCACCCCCATTTGCTGTGCGCTCGCGATGGTTGCTTTGGCTTGCTCGCGTGGCGGATCGGACATCGGCAACACGCCTGCAAACTGCCATTTTCCTTCCTCATCGGCACGAGCTACGCCAAGCGACCGGAAACCGCGTCCGGCAAAATCATTCACGGCTTTTTCGACTGCGGGCTTTATCGCATCCTTGTTCGTCGACATCTCCAGAATGACCTGCGGCGCTCCCTTCGCCACAAAGAACTGCTTTCCGTCTCCGCCCTTGACGGTGGCTTCGGTGCGCTTGTGCACCGGGTCGAACGGCTGGAAATGCAGTATCTGACAGCCTTTTAGAGCTTTCTCATCCTTCACGCCGCCGATCACCGCGAGGTCGATGGTGTCCTTGTCTTCCGCGCGTGAGGCGAGTGCACCCCAGAGAACGACCTGGTCGCCGGCAATATTGTTCACGGTGAAGGGATCGCCCAATGTCAGCTTATTTTGCGTCAGGGTGCCGGTCTTGTCCGAACACAGGATGTCTACGCCGGCCAACTCCTCGATCGCAGCTAACCGTGTCACGACCACCTGTTTCTTCGCCAGCAGCCGCGCCCCGACGGCCATGGTGACGGACAGCACCGTGGGCATGGCCACAGGGATCGCGGCCACCAAAAGCACCAGGGCAAACTCCAACGTATCGAGGACTGGGTCGTGACGGAAGAGCGCGACTGTAACAATCACCGCCACTAGGGCAACCGCCAGAATGATGAGATAGTCGCCAATCTTCAGCACAGACTTCTGAAAATGGCTGACGGTATGGGCCTCCTCCACCAGTTGCACCGTCTTGCCAAAGTAGGTGTTTCCGCCTGTGGCATACACCATGGCGTCGATTTCGCCTTTTCGAATAATCGAGCCGGAAAACACGGCCTCGCCCGATTTGCGCGTGGCGGGCAAGGATTCCCCGGTCAAAGCCGATTGGTCTACTTCGACCGGATCACCTTCGAGCAGGCGCGCATCTGCTGGCACGATATCGCCCAGCCGCAGACGAATCACATCGCCGGGCACCAGTTCACTGGCCTTCGGAGTGGTCCACTTCCCATCGCGCTTGGCCCGGGCCATCGTTGCCAGAGTTGCTTTGAGCGCGGCGATGGCGTTGCCGGCTTGGCGTTCTTCCCAGAATCCCACCACCGCGTTAGAACAAAGCAGGAACAGGATGATACAGAAATCCATCCAGTGCTTGACCACCCCCGACAGAATGACGGCGCCTTCAATCATCCACGGGATGGGGCCCCAGAAGTAGCTCAAGAACTTCAGGAATGCGTTGGCCTTTTTCTCTGCGATCTCGTTCGGGCCGTATTGCGTCAGTCTCTTCTTGGCTTCGTCCTGGCTGAGCCCATCTGGAGTTGACCCCAGTTTTGTCTGCAACTCCGGCATGGGAAGCGACTTCAGATCGTCTTTCGATCCAGACTTTGCACCAGGCTTCAAATCGACTTTGGCCTGAGCTTTCGCGTCGGACTTGGACTTGCCCTCGGGGGCAGGCTTTTGCTGAGCGGTCTTCGCATTCGGACTCACGATGATTTGTCTCCTGCTCTTCGTGCAGTGGCGATCTTCGCTGGACTGGAGAAGGCACTCCCCATCAATTGCATCAAGGTACGATCAAGATCCCAGGCACTTTACCAGCATGACGAAGCCGACGCAGCCTTGCGAGGCTGCCAACGGCACTCATAGAAACAGTATCTTGCAGCAAAAATGTAGAGACTGTGCAACTTTGCTCACAAATGGCCGATCGGGCCATTCGTTGGGGATATTGCGATAGCCGCGGATACGGACGTATTACGACAACGGCGCGATTTGTTTCCATTAAGCACAACAACTAACGAGATTGACTATCCGACCCGGCCTTCAGGGATATATCGAACATGAGCAAAACTGAACAGGTTGTTGCTTGCCCCGGTGCGATGCTTATTGTTAGGCGCAAGTGCGGATGTGCGCAAAGCGGCACGCGGGCGGCAAGCGCCCAGGCGCGAGTCCCCTCTTGCGACGAGACCGTGAGCGAATCGCAGGCGAGCGGAATCGTCGAGTGGAGGCGCGGGATCAGACTGCACGAAGAAAGTTTCTGACGGAGGACGAGTGAAACGAGCGCTCCCGATTACGACACTGCTTTTGGATGTCGGCGATGTCCTGCTCACCAACGGGTGGGATCATCTCGCTCGCAGAAGGGCTGCTAAACACTTCAAGCTGGACTGGGCGGAGATGGAGGAGCGGCACCGTTTGGTCTTCGAGACGCATGAGGAGGGCAAGCTTAGCTTCGAAGAGTATCTGGGCTGGATGGTCTTTTTCGAAAAGCGCACGTTCACCCGGAATCAGTTTCGAGACTTCATGTTCGCTCAATCGAGGCCCTACCCGAGAATGATCGACCTTGTCACCGAGCTCAAGGCCCGGCATGGCCTCAAGATCGTTGTGGTCAGCAATGAATCGCGCGCAGTGAATGCGCATCGCATTCGCACCTTCAGGCTCGACCGGCTTGTCGATACGTTTATCTCTTCGTGCTTCGTTCACATGCGCAAACCTGACGTCGAGATCTTTCGGCTCGCTCTCGACATTGCCCAGACACCCGCGGCGCAGGCCGTCTTTATCGACAACACGCCGATGTTCGTCCAGATTGCGGAGGGCCTCGGCATTCGAGGCATTCATCATGTCGATTACGAGTCGACCTGCACCAGGCTGGCTTCTTTCGGAGTGCAGATGCAGCAAGGAATCCACTCATAACACGAGTTCAACCGTACTTGTTCACGCTCATTGAAACAAAGGGAGAATCAAACGATGCCGACCAACACGCTCTCCACCGAGGACCTGCTCCACGAGACGCCCGAAGCGTTAAGCAAAGAAGAGTCCGTCAAGGACACGCACACGCTCGATCCGGAGCTGCTCCGCAAAATGAATGCCTACTGGCGCGCTGCCAATTATGTGTCGGTCGGCCAAATATATCTTTATGAAAACCCGCTGCTGAAGAGAGCC
>Ga0207933_1000983_pt1 | contig 24024 bp, 19 predicted proteins | sample NGESurdeep092012_4_FD_184488 | JGI IMG/M metagenome (GOLD analysis project Ga0207933, IMG submission 184488) | Arctic peat soil microbial communities from Barrow, Alaska - NGEE Surface sample F53-3 deep-092012 (SPAdes) | ecosystem: Environmental > Terrestrial > Soil > Wetlands > Peat ... | reverse complement strand
CCGCTACCCGAGAAGATGGCACGGCCCATTAGCCGTACACGCGCCCGGGCGAACCATCCGGCATACGCACCGAAAGAGATCAGTTCGTCGAGATGGAGGACGGTAGCTCGCTGGGCATAGCCGGCCTGCAGATATGGCAATTGCCAATGGATGGTGTTCCTCTTTACGGTAATCGGCGAATCGACGATGGTGATGCCGCGCAAGATGGCGGAGGGCGATTTTTCAAAGACGAATTGACGGAGAGCATTGGTCTGATCTGAATTTTCTTTGGAGGGTGGCACGGCGGGCTCTAATGTGACGATGAAGTTGGCGCCGTTGATAGGGCCGGATGGAGAGCCGTCGAGCGTGATCGTGAGCCCATCCGCGACGAGTTGATCGAGCGTAATTACGTCGTCGTTCATCCAGCTGATGGTGGAGACATGCATGGCCCGGGGAGTTACCGGGGCGGTGAGCGCAGTAAGCGGCGAGAAGAGGCGTCGGCAGTCTTCCGGATTGGCTTCCTTCTTTTTGGCGTCCCAGTGAATGCAGGCTAGAGGCGCATAGTAGACCGGCATGGATTGCGGAGGTTGCGCCGCTGCACCATCGCTGCCGCATGGGGGCCACTCGATCTGTCCGGACGCGGTGCGTGCCGGGATGGTCCAGTAGTCGCCATACTGATAGTCGCCGGCAGAGAAGCTTACCTGAATGCCGTTCTCGAGCTCGAGCCATGTGCCGGCGGAAATTGGAATACCGTCGGTGGACGCGGATGCGCCGCTCTGATCCCAACGGCGCACGCGTGCGTTGCGAGACGCGTCGATGGAGACGACCGGCGTGTAGAGGGTGATGGAATTCGATTCGGGGTGGGTTTCCTGGATCTGGTAAAGCTTGCCGGGACGATTGGGCCTGGGCGCGAAGATATAGGAGTCGTCGTATATCTCGACCCATTGATTTGCCTGGAAGCCGAGATTGGCGTCGGGGCCCAGAGAGTCGACCCAGATGTTGGAGCCGGAGAGCTTCTGAATGGCGGAGACCACGGAACCGTTCTCTCGCGACCACTTGAAGGTGGCTCTTGATTCGTTTCCTCCTCGCTGAATTTCGACGCGATAGAGCTGATTCTCCAGACCACGAAAGCCGGCGGCGGGAATGGGCTGGCAGGAGCAACTGTTGTCTCCACCGCTGGTCTGCGCACTGAGTGCGCCTGTGCTGACAGGCTGCGTGACGGCATACATTTCCGCGCAGCAGTCGAGAAATCGGATCGGCGCAAGAGCGGAGCCAGACGCAGCCGTGCCGCTGGTTGGCAGCTTCTTCGGAGGCGTGGGAGCGAAGGTGACAGGCTGCTGGTCTACCTTAGCGACCGTCTGTTTGGTCAAACGTTCGGTGACCGTAGAGGAGGACGAATTGCTTTCGTCCATGGCTTTGACGATGCCGCCGGTGAGCGTGGAAAGCCCAGCCGTGCTGCCGGTGCTATTGCTGCTGGTGGAAGGGTCCACGAGTTGGGCGACCACCCGCCATACGGTCTGTACGCGCGCGGTGGTGTCAGCCTGACCGAGCGCAGGCTCGCGCAGGCAAGGATCGTCGAGCGCTGTGACCAAACGCTGCCAGACTTCGAGCCAAACGCGAATGGCTGCTTGGCCTCCGGAGCGGATCAGCTCGGTCAACATTTCCGCATCGGAGCCGGACGGATTCAGGAGATGGGGCTGGCTGCCGTAGGCGAGGCTAGCGGCGTTTTCGCACATCAGGCCTTCGACATAATAGCGGCCTTTGCCAATGACGATCTCGCTTCCTTCGACAGTGATGCCGAAGCCCGCGTCGTCAATGGGCGCCCCAAACTCGCCGATTACGTCGACGGTTTCGGTTCTCCGCAGATAGTCGTCAATAGCGCATTGTTCGTTGGCATCGGCATCGAGGGCGACACGTCCCTGCTGTTCGAGAACCGCTGTGTACTGCTTCGCTGGAGTAAACCGAATTCGGCTGAAATCGCCTTTCATTACGCACCTGACCGTTTCTCTGGATAGAACCAACTACATGAGATCTGCACCAATGCCTGTAAAGCCCTGTTCATCCCCGCCGTCGTCACAGCAGATCCGTGCGCGCCGCAGGCCGTAGTATCCCTGAGTTATCGGTGGCGGCAGGCCTGGAATCGTCTGGGAGGGGACGAGGAAAATTCCGCTTTCAAGACCGAAAGGGAGGTATTCGGGCGCGCGCAACTGCACGTTGCGAACCGCTTCCGTCTCCTGAATCTGGTTGTAGACCCCCATCTGTGAACCGTTATCAGCCCCCCGCCAAATGGCCATGGGGACAAGGCCGCTGAGCAACGCATACGAGGGATTTCCATAGCGCAGTGTGATGAATTGCGGCTTCAGCGCGTCTTCGCCGGCGCCGTCGGTCGGCAAACATTTGTAAGTACGGGGCGTGATGGAGTCTGAGGGAACGAAACAGAAGCGCATGCAGCCGGCCTGACGCCGTGCACACCAGATGGCGGCGGGCCAGGGGTCGCGGCGTCCGCGACGCGCATGGAATATGCTGTTCGACGCCATGCACATGGTTCGCGTGTGTACCTTGCCGGTGATGGTGCTGTCTTCGATGTGCAAATCAGCCCCGGGCGAAGAGAGATCAGCGGCGGCATAGGCGACGCAGCAAGGGGAGGTGGCATCGATAACGCTGGAGCAGATGCGCGTACTGCCACTGACGGCTGTGGCAATGGGACCGGAGATGCAGCGGGTCAGAGAGAGAGCCGTTTCCGCGGCCGTGGCGAGGATGCTCGGCTCGCCGGGCGCGGCCGGATCGCCGTTGCGCAGCAGCGCGTGGCCTGGCACAAGAGTGCAGTCCATCAATTGGATGTTGGCGGAGTCTCCGACAACGGAGAGCTGGCCTGCAATGCAGAGGCCGCTGAGCACAAGCTGGCCGGCGGGAGGCGCTGCCCCATCCGGCTGAGTTTCGCCCACAATACCCCGCACTTCGATATTGCCGAAGAGCGTGACCAGGGAGTTGGTAAATGTGACATCGAGTGCGGAGACGGAGGGATGCGTTTCCGCCGCGACGATATAGAGCTGACTTTCCGATGGAAGCCGGATAGCGCCGGCTTCGGTGATGTCCACATGGAAGGATTCGAAGTTGGGCAGCGCGATGAGGCCGGCGGTTCCGGGGATTTGCTGGTTCCACAGAGCGACAGCGTCTTCGAGCGAGGGCGTTTGAGGCGAGCCAACGACGGCGTAGAACTTTAACTGCGCCGGATTGAGCATGGGCAGACTGGCGGAACGATCATAAGGTCCCCCTGCATAAGGGGCGGGGAATCCATAGCAATAATTCAGGCGCAGCGACTGCGGCAGCGGGAGGTCGGCAGCGAATTGAATGCGTCCCAGTTCTGGGTCAATGGCGATTTTTCCGGCAGGGACTGAACACCATCCGCTATCGGCGGCGCCGGCAAGATTGCAGCAACAGACCTGCTTGGCTTCGATGGGGCGCCCGTCGGCGATGAGTTGGAAGCTGCTTCCGTAAAACGCGCCGATGTTGCTGCAGAACTCGCGGCGGGTGATGGGCTGCGGAACATCCATGCGGGTGGTGAGTCCGCTGAACGAACTGTGGGCAACCTCGGTTGAGAAGAGAGGAATGTTCTGGCCAAGCGGACTGAACATATAATGGCCGGCATCGAGCGGAAATGCAGGCGCATTGGTGACGCCCCAACTGCGCCAGCGCCATAACCAGATGCCGATATCGGGGATATTGAAGCGGCCCGGCCCGTGCAGCGCGACATCGAGGGGCGCAGGATCGGGATCCGGGGCGATGCGATTCCGCGGAGCGATGCGGCGCACATCAATGGTGCGGTTTTGGGTGTCGAAGGCAGTGCTGAGTTTTTCGAGCGCGCCTTCGTGTCGCAAGCTTACAGTGGCCGCGTGATGCGGGCGTATGTGGCGCATGCTCTCAGTGGTGATGAGCCGCTTGAAGTATTCCACGGCGAGGGCCCGGCGGCCGGAGACATCCATCGCCACCTGCTCGAGCGCGATGAGTGTTCCTTTGCGGCGGCGGTATCCAATGGTGTTGGCCACCTCGGCGCGGCTGTCGACGGTGGCCGAAGCAACCTCATAAATCGAGTTATAGCCGATCAGATCGCCGATGTAGGGAATTGCCCATGGAGAACAGGTCTCGATGAACTGGTCGTCGTAGAGCTGCTCGATGTTGTCTTCGATGACCGCTGCTTGTTCCGCGATGATGCCGAAGAGCGACTGCAGGGGGCCTCCCTCAGCGGCGTCGCGCGCGCGGTAGACGGCAGGAAGCAGTGCATAGAGTTGATCTGCGCTGAGGCTCATGACCACACTCCGAGGTTGCCAATCGTTGCCGGATCGAGCAGCAGCATCTGCGCCGGCTGCGGAGGTTGCGGAATCCGGCGGAACGGAAGCAGAGGCGGGAATTTGAATCTCTGGAGCTGGATTGCGGACGACATCCTGGGAGTTGTCGACCCGGGCGCGGGCGAGGAGGCGCAGAGCAAGGTCGGCACCGAGGCGGCTGGTGCTTCACCGCTGAGGTTCAGCGACTGCAACTGGACGGCGATCACGCCGGGAGTTTGCTGGATCATCGCGATGATTTCACTGGCAACTACATTCTGACCGAGCAGGCGCACGCTGAAGGCGAAGGCGTCGGTCAGATTCTGCCATACCTGCGCGAGGACCTGCGGCGGTGCGTAATCGGCGCCATCGATGAGAACCTTTGCAGAGAACTGAAAGAGAACCGGGGAATACGATGCGACGGTGAGCGGCACATAGGGATTGCCGAAAGACCGCAACGCCTGCACAAGATTGACGATGATGGTGTCGTCGGACTGAAGGACCGCTCCGCCTTCTCCGGCGACGGTAAGGAAGACGCCGCGCGTGCTGCCGAACCATGTCCAGGTAGCCAGAGCTTTGGCGATGCCCGGGAAGGCCAGCGCATAATTCTGGTAATCCTCAAGCGAGACGATGCGGCTGAGCGTGAGCGTGGGCAGCGGAGCGCTGGCGCGGGCTGCGGCGGCAGAGGCGGGATCGGCTGCGCCGGAAGCAGGGCTGGGATTGGTGGCGGATTTTAATCCTTGCGGGCGATCGAGCGGCTGTGAAAGCTGGCCTGCTGAGACCATGCCTGCGACTCCGATTCCTTTGCGATAGACGGCGCGAATGTTGGCTTGGCCGGTAGGCGTGCGCGAACCATTGATGCCGTTGCCAAATTGCACGATGACATTGCCGGAAGCATTCACATCGGTGACGAAGACGCGATCGGCGGGGCCCGACGACAGGAAATTCGGCACTTCGCGCCAGCGGAGATTGTTTACCCAGACCTGCAAGGTGGACTGCACGCCGCTGCTCACGGGCGCAGAAACATAGGTGAGCGGCGACTGTTTGAGGGTGAATGTGAGGTCGGCATTCGTGGCGTCGCCATTGCCGAGAATTTCCTGCATGGTTTCGCCGTTTGTGGCACCGACGGCGTTCGCGTTGATGGCGACGGTGGGGCGGTCGTATATGCGGCTGAGAGGCTGCGTCAGGGTTAGCGTTGTGATGTCGCCTTGGACGGTGGGACTCTGCACGACATTGGCTTCACCCACCGTTGCATCGGCGGTGTCGGAGGGGAGCAGGGTGAGATTGCCGGTGGCGGCGACGAGCGAGCCGGGCACTCCACTGAGAGTGAGCACAGTCCAGAGAGGATTACCGGTAGAGGAATCAATCGAAGGCGGGAAGCTATCGACGAGAAAGATCTGACCGTCGGAGACGCCAAGCGTACCGGTAGCATTGGCGGGAACAAAGGCGGCATTGCTGCCGGCGATGACCTGGAGCCGGACTCGCTTCCCGGATACTCCGATGGGCTGGTTCGGGGCGATCTTCTGGCCGCCAATGATGGTGAGGGTTGTGCCTTCTACGGGCGCGAGCATCCCGTCTTGTTTTGCATAGCTACCGTCGAGGCTCCACGCGGTGAGAGGAAGGTCGGCGGGAGTAAGCGGGGCGCTTTGCACATATGCGGTAACGTTGCGCGTCTCTCGCACAAACTCCCACAGCACCTCATTGAGATTGAGAGCCGTGTCGCCGGTAAGGATCTGTCCCAAGGCAAGCGTTAGCCGTGTGGTCTTCGAGGTCAGAGCGAAGAGGTTGGGATTGGATTCACCGGCGGCCATAACTTGGAAGAATGACGTGTATCCGAGGCCGGTGAGAACGATCCATTGCGCAGGACCGCCCTGCTGCGGAACGAGTCCGGCGTATGAGGCATCGAGATTGATCTGATTGCTGTAGTCCGTGTAAGCGAAGGTGAAGTCCCAATCGGTGGCGCCCGCCGGCGGATAGCCGGGCAGAGTGGCCGCTGTTGAAGCGAGCGTCAACGGATTCGGCGCTTGCACGCCATAAAGAGCCGCCTTTTTGCGGAAGATATAAATGTTGAGATCGCTCGATCCAACGGCGAAGGCGCCAGAGAGCGGGCTGTCCCACGTGATCTCCGTGGTTTTTGAATCGGGATCGATGGAGACGGCGGTCACGTAGTGGACGTCTCCGGGACCGTTGACGGTGGGCTGTCCCTGGGGCCCGCTGACGAACAGCAGCAGGTCGCCAATGCTGATGTTGTTGGCGGCGCCTTTGATCCGGGTGCTGGTGCTCGGCGTGGTCAGTTGCCAGGGGATGACCGTCTGCGCAGGCAGCGCATTCCAATCGATCATGGCAGTCAGGTCGGAGGAGGTTTCGAAGACCTGTGGCGTTTGTCCAGGGCCGGGGATGCTTTGCACGCGGCTGCCTGCAGCGATCAGAACATTGTCTGGCGAGCCGGGAGCACTGCTCAGCGTGAAGGCCAGCACGTCGGAAGCCGCGACGCCCCGCGACGGGACATAGCCGACGAGTCGCGCCAGCTCAAAGACAGAACGCCGGTCGACGGCGGTGCGCAGATAGGCTTCATTGGCGAAGCGCTCCTGATAGAAGGTGAGGATGTCGCAGACGACGGACCAAGCATCGAGCAGTGCAATGGTGAAGTCGGAACTATCTCGAGTGCGCAGGAGGGCCAGAGCGGGATAGTCCGGGTTGGAGAGTGATGCGAGAAGGCTCGACTTGAAGGTGCCGTACGTTCCAGCGCGATAGACGATCGCCGAGAGTGAGGGGCGATTGTCGATGACCTGAGGGCTCTGGCTGCCGATGCCCGCGCAACAATCGCACAGAACTTCAGGGGGAATGATGCAGGCGCCGCTCATTTGCCACCATCCATGCGGAGAAGGAAGATGCCGTGGTCGAGACGATTGGGATCGTTGTCGCAACGCGCGATCTCAAGCCGGCCCATGGTCAGATGGCCCTGCGCCACGCTGCGGAGCGATGGATCATCCATGCGCTCAAAAACGGTCAAAGTGGCCGACACCACGCCTTCGACAGCTTGGGCGGCGGCGATCAGCGGGCTTGCATAAACTGTTTGTCCGAAGGTGAAGTTGTCTGGATTGAGCAGGCCCCGCCGGCCGCTGCACTGATCGCCAGTGATAAACAGGTGCATTAGCGCCCCTTCCACATCACTCCGGAAGTGGCCGGGAGCGACGCAGATCTCCATCTTGATGCGCAGGCCGACATCGTGCGCATCTTCGACTTCGAGATCTACGCCCGTCATGCGTTCCAGGCTGAGAGTGTTTTTTACGGTAGTTATCAGCAGCGGTGTGAACGCGGCTGCCGGATCGACAGAGGTAAAGGCTGTGTACCAACTGCCCGTCCAGCGAAATGTGCCGCGCGCCTCGCGGACGCCGGCGATGGTTTCGGCTCGCGCACCGTAATCGTCCTCGGTCACGGCGCGGAGCTGCGTCTGGAAAGAGAAGGGCGCGTACTGGCGGATGTGCTCCATGTCTTCGGGATCGACGCCGCCGGCTGCCGCCAGCGGATTGCGCACCGCTGTGATCCCGAGGGTGGGGGTAACCAGATGCGCGAGCGTGTCGCGCCCAACATTTCCCGCGCTCCCGTTGCCGATGCGATAGGTCGCCTGAAAGCTCTGGCCGGTCTCCGGAGCCATGCCGTATTGGCCATCACCAAAGCGCAGAAAGACGGTTCCATCGAACTCGATTTCGGGCACATAGACACGCTCGGTTCCATCACTGGAGAGCAGGTCTTCGAGAATCGCCCACGAAAATCCGTCGTCGCTCTGCAACTGAATCTGCGGCACCGGAGAGGCGGTCACTGAAGCTGGGGGCTGCAGGAAGGCTGAGGCGGGAGCGGCGGCATCCAGCGGCCGCGCGAAGGTGAGCGGAGACTGCTGGAGTTGGGGGTAGTAGCGGGGGCGTGGGGTCTGCAAAACCGGTTGTCCCGAGCAACTGCAACTGGCGGCAGGATTGGGCGTTGGCGGCGCGACGGGGACTTCGCCGAGATTTTCCGGGGGCTGCCAGATGCCTTGATCGGCGGGAATCATGTTTCCGTGCGCGACGCTCACTGCCGGCACGGGAATGGATTTTCCCTGGGGATCCGTGTAGGTGGACGAAATACAGAGCGGGAAGGGTAGTGCATCTTCTTGGGCCCACCAGATGCGGGTGATTGGCAGGAACGTGAGCGGATCCAGCAACGGTGTATTTTCAAATTCGTACTCGACCCAAGTGAGTCGCACCACCCAGCGACGGGCGGGATCGGCATCGGCACTGTTGCCAGTGTTCGGGCCGGCGACTTCTTCGAAGACGAGTACCGTGCCGGGTCGCAGGCTGGTGAGATTGCCACTAAGGGTAGCCTCGGTTGCGCCTGGAGGCAGGCAGCAGTCCGAGTCTGACCAGGTATAGAAGTACATTTCGTTCTGTTCAGCAAAGAGGGTCGCATCTGCCATGCTGGCGAAGACCGGCTGTGTCGTTTTTTCAAGTCGCTGCGCCGTGGTGCTGCCGGGCAGGGACGATGAAGCCAAGCCGGGGACGCGCACATAAAAAAGCGTTCCGGAGGCCAGCACGATGCCGGTGACGGGAATACTCTGAGCAACCGTGACGGCCACCCAGACACGAGCGTTGCAACCCTCACTTAATTGGTAGTCGACCAGGCGCGCGTGCCGGCGCAGAGAGATACGGCTGCGCGCCGTGCCCAGGTAGGCTTCGGTGCTCACGGCGTCTTGTTGATAGCTGAGGTGGTCGGCAGCATAGGCGAGCGTCTCGACCATGGCGATGCCGATGTCGGGAACGTGGGTTTCAGCCCATGAGGGAACCAATGTGGCGAGCCGGTCGAGCATCACCTGGCGAAAACCGTCGTAGTCCTTGGCTAGATAGTTGATGTCGGGCGCCGCTGTGACGGCGGGCGCGCAGCAGTTGTCGGGAGCACAGTCGGCGGCGGCGATACAGCCGGCCTTGAAGGAGAAAGTCACCGAGGAGAGTTGCGGATCGAAACCGGTGGGCGGCTCGGCCGCTCCGGGAAATGCGACCAGCGAGAGCGTGTAGGTGGAGAAATCGCCAGTCTGGCTAAGCGTAATGGTGACCACATTCGGCTGTTCGTCAGTTCCCGACGCGATGGAGACGGCGCTTACCTGCGCCGTGGAAGAGCCGCCGGCGATGGAGATCTGCGCGGGCGCAAGAGGAAGATTGCGCGCGTCTTTGAGCAGGGTGAGCGCGAGCAGCTTGCCGCAGGGCGTGCTGCCAACTACCTCGAGATAGTCGATACCGTTCAGCGATGGATTTTGCAGCACCAGCGCGCGGCGATTCTTCTGTGAGCAGAAATAGATCATGTCAAGGACCCTCTCCCCGCGCCCCCATAGACGAACAACTGCGTTTGCTGCTGCTGCGATTGAATGAGCGTGTACTTCACGACGACCTGCAGAGTGGCGTCCTCTGCGGTGACGGTGACGGACTGCACCCGGATGAGATCAGAGAGCCACTGCTGGAGCGAAGCCTGAATGACCTGCTGCTGGGCCGCGGCCAGCACATCGCTGTTGGGGGCAAACACCAATTGCGCAGTACCTGTTCCAAATGTGGGCCGATTGACACGTTCACCTGGCGAGGTGAATAAGAGCTGCTCGATCATGTCGTAGATATGGCTCGACAAGCCGGTCTGGCTCGTGCGTCCGCTGCTGTCGAATTGATAGGGAAATGCCAGGTGCATAATCGCCTCAGATCGCGGACACACGTGTTTGCGTGGTAATGGGAACAAGGGGAGTACCCGGAGGGATGCAGATGGAGACGCCACTCTGCACCAGCAACGGTTGTCCGAACGAGGTGACGCGAGTGGTGCCGGTGAGCCATTGAGCTGTGACGCAGGGCGGAATCGGTGGAGGGACCAGCGGACATCCACTGACTACCCATGGACTGGACAGCAGCAGTGAGGGCATGCTGCTCAGCGTGACAGATGGATTGGGGACGGTCGGCTGCGCTTGACCGCCATGGCTGCAGAGCACGGTCGCGCCCTGCTGAATAAGAAATCCCGGCATGTTGGACCTCCTCTCAACTCATTGCGTTAAACAACTTGGAGCGCGCCATTATTGATCGTGACCGAAGGACCTGTCAGAGCAACGGTGGCTCCCTGTCCGTTGCTGATGGTGATGCCCACGTCGGAAATTGAAATCATGGCTCCGGAGGCGGACTTGAGTAGAATGCCGCCGGTGGGGCCGGGAACGTCGCTTATCAGCAGTGTGTTCTGGCCCGTAGTCTGGATGACGATCTGCTGCAAGGCCGGCGCCCCCGCGAGGGCAAGTGCGGGCACTTCCGACGCCGAGCCCCAGAAGCAGCCGACCCAGACGGGATAGTCGGAATCGCCTTGCTCGAACTCGACCCAAACGCCTGAGCCGATGATGGGCACGGCATACATGCCGGACTGGATGCCCGCGAAGGGCAGGCACGGCATCGCCCACGTGGATGGCAAGATGTTCGATACATCGGGCACCTGTACCAACAAGCGCCCCATCTGAAGCGGATCGATGTTGTCGAGCACCGTGCCGCGATATTTGCCGTAATACTTTGCCACCCTCTTCCTCTCTGTTCTCACCCTGCTGGGGTTGATGCCCCGTGCTTCTACCACAAGACCATCGGTGCAAATGCGCTTCTAGCCATGGATAGCTGGTTCAATCCCTCCGTTAGAACGGCATGCTGGGTACCATCGGAAGATTGGAAATGAGCGCATTCCTGCGCAGCGTGAAGTCCTGCTTGTACTCGCCAGCCTTGATGTGGTGTTTGGTGGTGTCGACGTAATGCAGCCCATCGAAAGCCAAGCCCGCTCCGCGCACGCCGACGAGGGTTCGCGCATTCAGAATTTGTCCATAGCGAAGAACATTGATCGATCCCTCTCCGGTGACGACGTCGGCGGAGTTCGACGCTTTCGCCATGCCGATCATCAGCGCCCGTGCAGGCGAGAACTTGGCGGTATCGGGAAGAGGCTCAATCCTCTGCGGCGTGGGGACAGCCAACCCCAAAGGCGGATTGAGCGGCGTGACAGGTGGGATGGGGATCGGAATGGAAACCTTTGTAGTGGTGTCCTGAATGTAGACAATGGGCAACACCGACGTCTTGGGATTGTAGTGAAAGTTCAGGCTCTCAACGTTGGTCCATGCATCGAGGTTGACGTTGAGCGCGGGCTGCGGGATGCCGACCTTTATCTGCGGGCCCCAGTAAGCCTGGCTGGTGCCGGGCGCCGGACCCGGCTGCACGTAGAACACATATCCGACCTCTTCCGCGAGCTGGTTGATATAGGCGAAGTCTGTCCCTTTCTGCGTGGGGATTTTGTCGATCGGCACCTCGATGTCGGGGGCGACTACGGGAATGACTTCCGGGATGATGCCAAAGGCGGCATATTTGCCCAGGATAGTGAGGACGCGCAGATCGGGCGTGAGGCCGGGGAAGGGGAGCCCGGAAAAATCCACCAGATCCATCAATACGGAAAGGTCGTGACCGCTGACGACCAGCTTGGACGAACCCTGCATGGCGCCGGGAACTACTTCGTTGTGCTCGACGATGCCGTCCATGATCACCTGCGGCAGCCCGCCGAAGGTGACCATGAGGACCATGCGCAGCAGAGGGATTGGCCCCGACGCAGACAGCAGGAAAAAGGTCTGCAGGATCGAGTCGTCGGCAAGGGTAAAGGAGAGCTGGAACCCGCTCCGGCCCGTTGCCGACACTTCGATTTCCACCGACGTCAGCGAGTCAATGAGGGGCTTGGGCACCGGCAAGGGAACCATCGGTCCGGCCAGCAAAGTGAGATACAGGCCGCTAGCCATTGCGCGCCCCCGGCGGAATACCCGACGCTACGGGGATAAGAATCGTGCGGCCGGCCTGCGCGGTTAGCTCATCGGGATCGGTCGCGCCGTTCGCATCGCAGATCATCCAGTAGAGCGTGGGGTCCCCAAGAAACTTTGCGGCTAGATTGTCGAGACGGTCACCGTCGACGACGACATAGTTCTGCAGGGAGGTGTAGATACCCGGCTGAGGAATGATGCGCCGTGCAAGATACATCACCTGCGTACCGTCTGCTAAATTGACGCTCTCGGTGGCTGCGCCATAGTAGCGGCTATTGGCATTGGCGGTTGCGCCATTGCCGGCTGCGGATTGTATGAGTGATCCAAGCGCGCGATCCATATGCTTAGCCTTTTCTCAGGACAATTGCGCCATAGCTTCCTTGCCGATCTGGTAGGCCATATAGAGCGAGCCTGCAGGTGTGAGGAAGCCGACATCGTTGACGTTGAGCACCCGCATGCCAAGCGAAACTCTGGCGCGAATAGGATTCAGTTGTGGATCAAAAGCCTGCTCCGTGACCTCCAGGTCGGTGATTCGAACGGGCATGATGCGTGTCTTGCTCCATGCGAACAGCGTGAGCGCGGACTCCATGGGAAGGATTTCGACAGTACCAAGAAGCGACAACACCTCATTGGCGATGAGGACGCCGCTCGACGGGTACACGAGCAATTCGAGCGCGGAGAGTTGCGGCTGAATGCCGTAGGTGAGCGTGTTTGGATCGCCGGCCGCGAGGAGATCGGTGGCGTCGATTTCCGCCTCGCATTTAATCGTTTCGACAGGCGGACCCTTGAGGCGGAGAATCTCAGTGCGGTCCGGCTCGTCTCCTACACTCTGCGGTTTGAGTGAGCGCGTGATGGAGTCAGGGTTGTATTGCAGCAGAATTTTGCCCAGCGGCACGCCGGTTTTGGGGTCGACGGAGAGAATAGCGCCCTTCAGGAGAACGGGAGAAATGTCAGGCATTGGCGGACTCCTTGGTGTGGCGGCGCTGGCGCTGCAGGTTCAGGAAAATCTGCCGGGCGGTGTGCCGCGCTGCCAGTTCGGGTGTCGTCCCCGAAAGAAGCGTGCCGGCGTCGATGCGGTCCGCGCCTGTCGCCGCCGCCCAGTCAAAACGGGGAGCCGCGGTTACAAGGTCTCTCAACGTCTTCTCAAGGGTGCGTGTGAATCGCGCCTGATCGGCGCGTGTGTACCCTTCCAAGGTGAGCCGCTCGATGCGGAAATTGATCTTCCGGGCCTGCGGTGCTATCTGCGCCGGGCGAGGCTGAGTTGCGGGCGTAGTCTGCCGCTGGTACCGCTGCGTCACTATATGCCGCGTTTCTTGGCGTGTTGTCATGCCCAGCCTCGGACTTCCACTGTGGTCAAGGGCTTATCCATTTTTTGATACTCGGTTCGCGCGGCAGCCAGGGCATGCCGCATTTCGATTGGCGATTTGTCTTCGGCGGCGAGGAAGGCTGCATGCACGGCGATGTTGCGAATAACGCCGCCGGAAATGTTCAACTGCGCAAGTTGATCGACCTTCAGATTGCCCGCGGGTGCAGCGGCGGGGAAGACGCGCTGCCAGATCTGCCGCCGCGCCACCATATCGGGGAACGGGAACTGCACGATAAAGCGAATGCGCCGCAGAAATGCGGGGTCGAGCGCCTGCTGCATGTTCGTGGTAAGGATAGCGACGCCACGGTAGGATTCCATGCGCTGCAAGAGATAGCTGATTTCGAGATTGGCGTAGCGATCGTGGCTGTCTCGAACCTCGCTGCGCTTTCCAAAGAGGGCGTCGGCTTCATCGAAGAGCAAGACCGCGCCGCTTTCCTCGGCGGAGGCGAAGATCTTGCGCAGATTCTTTTCCGTCTCTCCGATGTACTTGCTGACGACCGCGGAGAGGTCGATCTGATAGAGATCGAGGTCAAGCTCGCCGGCAAGAATTTCGGCGGCCATGGTTTTTCCTGTGCCGCTGGCCCCGGCGAAGAGGACGCTGAGACCGAGCCCGCGGGCATGCTTTTGTGCGAATCCCCATTCTTCATTGACGACGGCGCGCTGGCGCACATGCGTGGTCAGTTGCCGCAGAGTTTCCATTTGCGAAGCGGGAAGGACGAGGTCTTGCCATCGCGCTCGCGGCTCAACGCGCAGCGCAAGCATATCGAGCGATCGGCATGCGTGCTCGCGGCAAATGTGCCAGGTAAGCTGCGCAGGATCGGCGTCCGGATGGGAGAGGATTGCATCGCGCGCAAGCGCGCCTGAAGTATGAATGTCGCGTTCGTCGAACTGGAAATACTCGGCGAGTCGGTCCAGGCTGCCATTCATGCGCGCTGCCAGGGCCCCGAGGGCCTCCATCCACAACTCTCTACGCTGGCGAGTGGCGATGGTAGGCGCATGCACGCGCAACCCTTCGATGTGTTCCAGAGATGATGAGGGCGCGACTTCGAGCGCGACCGGAGCTCTGAGCAGATCGAGGAAGGCGGTGAGACCGCGCGTGTTTTCAAGCGATGCTGTTTTTATGTAAACAGCTGCGCCGGTAAGGACGGATTCGCGCGTCCAGAGACGTGCAATCTGCTCGCATTCAACGGGCGTGACGGGGATGTCGGCGGCGTTGAGAACATACGGGAGCAGATCAACTTCCTGACAGATACCCTCAAAGACCGCCTGACGGCCCGAAGCATGGCTCCCCATTAGCAAGAGCGGTTGGAGGTTGCCGGTTTGCGTTTCGTTCCAGTGGCGGACGGCAAGGCGGGTTGCTGCGGCGTCGGCTTGGCGGGCGACTCCCGCCGGGCTCGGAGGCAACAGATGAAAGAGCGGCTCGAGGCGCTCATCTATTGCCGACACACCGATCAGGTATTGCAGGATGCGCTCATCGATGCGCAGCGGTGCGGTAAGCAAGGGGCTATTGGCGACCGTCTCGATCAAACGCCAATAGCGGAGTGGACGGGCGCGGCTGATGGCGCTCCAATGCGGCTCCTCGAGCAGTGCGAGGGCCATTCCAAAAGTGGGCCAAGTGGCGTGCGGATCGCCGTGAATAGCAGCGCAGGCTTTTGCGAAGCGGCTTTCCAGGCTAGCTCCTGCGCATAGCAGCAAGACATCGCGTTCGAACGGCGTGAGCTGAAGCGCCGTTTCCAGCCGTTGAAGAGCAGCGCATGGCTCGACGTAAGTTGACGCGGCGGCAGGCATCTCGTCTTCAGGAAATGAAGCTTCGGGCGTGTCGCGCAGACCACGCGCGATGGTCTGATAGATGCGGTCGAGACAGCCGGGCAGGGAAGCAGCCTGGACTTCTGCAGGGATCGTGCCGGTGAGGGTTTCAGGCGTCATGGTGTCACCGTGATCTGCGGCAGAAAGTGGCCGAACGTTGAGCTCCCTTGGTTGGTGTCGAGCGTGATTTTGCTTTGCGCTCCGTCGATGGCAATGCGCATTGGAAAGCTTCCAGTTGCAACTGTGGAAGGGATGGGAAAGTTGAAGGTGGATGAGGTTGCCGGGTCGGTCGTTGGGCGCTCGTCAATGGGGATCGAAGCGTCGCCCAGATAAAGGATTGCCTCCTGCGTCCTGCCTACGGATGGGACGAGGCTCAGCGTGAGCGTACCTCCGGCAGCGACGGTTGCAGTTGGCGCTGTGATGGCGGGAATGAGCTGGAAGGGAACCGGGCTCGATGAAAATCCCTTGTGGGGATCGGTGGAAACGCCAAAGCTGATTTTGCGCTGGACGCGAACAGTGCGGACACCGGCTTGGAGCGTGTTCGGAAGTTTTACACGAATGACGTTGCCCTGAATCGTGTCCGGCGCGACGGGATCGCCCTGATCGAAGGCCACGAATGTATCGGCAGGGACATCGCCGAGGAAGTTGCTTCCGTTGATAGTGAGCATGTCGCCAGTGGCGACGATATTGGGCGAGAGGTTGTCGATCATCGGAGTCTGCCAAGGTAGAACCGTCACGGTGCGGGTCTGGACGGGGAGATTAGCTTTCACGGATTTCGTCTCTTGGACGAGCGCAACGGTGACGAGATAGGAGGCGGTGGGCCGATAGTTGGTCTGAAAGGCCATCCATAGGCGGCTGATGTCGTCGTTGGAGAGAGCTTCCGGGGTAATCTTCAGCAGCGCCACCTGATTGGCCAGAGTGCTTGCGGAGATCAGCTTGCTCTCCGCGGTGGCGGCGCCCAGATCGGTCAGAGCGTCCTGCACGACTTCTCGCGGCACGACGGGCGTTTCATGAAAGACCTGCATGGCCCAACCCAGAAGAATCTCCGGATCGAACTGATTGCTGCCGTATGCGGAGATCAGATAGTGCAGATCGAGGGCAAGCGGAGGATTGCTGATGCGGCGTCCTGCGGAGTCATATGCGGGAAGGTCGGAGTTGCGATAGGCCGCGTTGGCGCTGGCATAGTACATAAAGAGGTTAAGCCGCGCCGCTTCGTTGGTTCCGGTGGCAACCAGATCGGGAGAGGTGGCAGTGATGCCGAGCGGAGCACCAAGAATGGACGAGGGTCCGCTCACAGTTAGAGCGGTGGTCAGCAGCGACCGCAAGACCGCGCTTACGCCCGCGACGGCAAGATAGTCGCTCATCGCGAAGCTCCCGATTTGCCGTGGAGGAAGTCATCCAGGGAGAGTTGCGGACGAAAAGCCGGCTTGCGGGGAGACTCGGCCACGCGCGCGGCGCGCAGCTCGATGTGGCCGATGGAAATGTTTATTTCCGGGGCGTACTCGGTCTGCGACGGCTGCTCGCGCACCTGAGCCGCCGGTGGAGTGGCTCTCGCAAGCAGCGGTTGCGCAACGGGCACAGCATCTCGCCTGGCTGGATCAGCGGCGTCGAGCGGAGTCTTGGGGGCGGGGACTTCGTCAGCAGAATGCACGAGCGAGCCTGTGACTGCGGCTGCCTTGCGGGGCAGCATATTGAGAGCGTCTTGTGCCTGCTCGGCTGCCGCACTGAATTCTTCTTGCAGATTTTCAATCGAACGGATGGTCGCGGTCTCGGCGGGATGCATTGAAGACGGAGTCGGACGTCTGCCCTGGTCTGTCCCGAGCGGGCCGATGGGGTTTGTCGTGGAGGCAGTGCTTGCCTCCCCGGCATCTGTCATGACGGGACGACGCGATGGCGTCCTGGATTTGGTCTGGCCGAGGCTGCGATCCTGTCCCTTGATCCCGTGCGGCGTAGCAGCGTGAGAGTCGCTTTGCGCTTCGCTTTCAAGTCCGCGAGCCGCGGCCGCACCCATTCCAGGCGCGTCAGGCGCATAACGGGACAGCGGCGCCGGCTCGATGGCCGGCTGCGGCGTCCGGGTTCGCTGAATCATGCGTTGGAGCAGGTCGCTCATGCGTTCAGCATCTCCCTATACGCATTGCGGCGCGATGGGCTCATAGAGACGATGGCTTTTTCGCTCCATCCGTAGGCGCAAGCCAATTCGTGGATTTCGCCAAGCAGACGACGCGCTGCGCGCTGCACTTCTGTCCAAAGAAAGCGGACGATATCGAAATCGAGCGTCTCGTGCGCTGAACAGCCAGGACAATCGAGGGCGCAGACGATTTCGGCGGCGCCGTTCACCTGTTCGAATTGGCCGCGAATCGATGGCGAGATGCGCATCGGGGATTTCCGGGGTTCGGAGAGGGTCAAGCAGCGCGACACCAACAACTCTTCCGCCACTGTTCCGTCGGGCGCGGACAGCGTGGCCAGGAGGTCATTGCTGTTGACCGGGCGCAGGCGGAAGGTTTGTGCGTCTTCCGTCCATTCCCGGCCACCTGCAGGCAGTTGCTGCTGCGTGCGCGAGAGTAACGCCTCCACAGGAAGCGTGAACTCCAGTGGCGCTCCACACGCCGAGCAATTTGCATAACCGCCTAATACAGGGCCGAATGTAATGGCGCGAAGCCGTAATAGCAGCGCATTGCGCTCGGCAATGGAGAGTTCGGCAAGTTGTTCGCGATCGAGCTCCGGCGTCGAAAGTTCCAGCAGGGTCAGAGCGCGATCGACGTCGTGCTCGGCATCGCAGCGGTCCCAGGCCGACAGCAATAGCTCACCGGTAAGTGCGCGCATGGTTGATGCCTCCGTGGCTGTTTCACCGAGGGAGAAGCAATTCCCGCGGCGACTACGCCCGCGTAGAAGTGAAGCTGGGTTCAGTCGGCTCGGTCACCGCCGTATCACGTTCCCAGCCTTCGTTTTCCAGCTTGATGTGCTGAATGGCCACCGCGTTCGCATTGGCGTCCAGATCGGGCAGCGCCTGATATTCGGAGACCCAGGCGCGATAGATTTTATAGCTGATGGCGAGTTGGCCGGCTTCGTTATAGAAGTCCAGAATGATGTCCTTGCGGAAGTCTTTCAGCGAGACTTCCGAGCCCAGCGTAGCGCCCAGCTGCCATACTTTTGCGGCCCACGCTTCGAAGGCCAGATCGTGTGTGACACCACGCTCCAGCGTAATGGCGTCGTACTCGGTGCGGCCAGGCGATTTGCGGCTGGTACTGGGATCGCCGCCCTCGCGGTGCTTGACGACCTCGGTGGTTCGTTTGAGTCCCGACACTTTACTGACGCCGGCCACATACTGCCCGTCCCACTTCAGGCGGAATTTGAAATTCTTGTATGGATCGAAACGTTGCGCGTTTACTACGAACTCTGCCATAGATCCCTCGCTTGGGGTGGTGGACGCTGTGCGACTGCTTTGTGGTCACCACATTTTGGATTGTGTCTGCTATCCCGCCACTGCCGGCCGGAAGCGCATAGTTGATGGCCTTCGACGCCGGTTTCGCAGCCTCAGGATTGTGTTTGTCCGGTCAATTGCTCAATCTGGATGACCACGAATTCGGCCGGCTTCAGGGGTGCGAATCCCACCAGGATATTCACGACACCGTTGTCGATATCGGATTGCGTGGTGGTGTCACTGTCGCACTTCACAAAATAAGCCTGATCGGGCGTTTGTCCCTGGAACGCGCCCTTGCGGAAGTAATCTTGCATGAATGAACCAACGTTGAGCCGAATGGCCGCCCACAACGGTTCATCATTGGGCTCAAAGACCACCCATTGCGTGCCCCGGTACAGACTCTCTTCGAGGAAGAGCGCCATGCGCCGCACCGGCACGTACTTCCATTGACTTGTGAGCGCGTCGGCGCCGGCCAGCGTGCGCGCTCCCCAGAGAACGGAACCATAGACGGGGAAGGTGCGGAAACAATTGAGGCCCAGAGGGTTCAGCACTCCATTTTCCGGATCGCTGAGCTTGTACACCATACTCTGCACGCCATTGAGCGTGGCCTCGGTACCGGCAGGCGCCTTCCAAACGCCGCGCGAGCCGTCGATGGTGGCGTAGACGCCTGCGACGACGCCGGAAGGCGCGAATGTCCGCAACTGATAATTGTTCAGCGGGTCGGATAGCCGCAGCCGCGGAAAGAAAGCAGCGCCGTTTGCGTCCACAATCCCGAGTTGGCTCGTCTTCCAATCCACCGCGGATTGCACAGTCTTTACATTGGGCGGAGGATCGACGAGCAGAAATGCGCGCCGTCGATCGCAGAGGGCAATGGCGGCCGAATAGATCGCGTTGGTGTTGATGTTGGTATCGAGAGATGAAGGATCGCCACCCATGGCGCGGGTTGCATCAGGAATACTCAGCAGATTAAACAGGTCGACCTTGTTAAGGGCGTAAATACCCTTAAATGTCAGCTCATCGCCAATGATGTCGCCTGTTTCCGGAAGTCCCGTTCCGTCGCTGCCGGCGGTTGAGCTGGTCTGTGAACCGAAGTTGTTTCCCGTGCCCAGAGCGTAATGCGCCACGTTGGCAGTACTGGGCAAATCGAGCAGCGATGCGCCACTGCCGCCGGAGATCACCACCACAGCATCGGGCGTCTCCGGCAGCATGGTGCTGATCCGAATCGCCTGGCCCGTTCCGCTCGTGATAGCAGAGCACTGCACGGAGGCCCCCGGGATCTGGAGCGCTAGCGCTGCGTTCATTTTTTGCTGGATCACAGCGGCGAGTCCCGCAACCGTCTGGGGAATCGTGCTGTTTTTGGAAATGACGGGAATGGTAAGGGGAAAGGGCGCGGCCGCCGCTGGGCTTGTGGTGGTAAGCTCAAGGCTGAAATCAGCATTCGCAACGCCATTGAGCACGCTGGCGGTGGCTGCAGCCTCTGTGGTTTGCGTATAGGGAGCCGCCAATGTGAATGTCCCCGCAGAGAGGGCAATTCCCGTCACTTGATAAGGCGTGTTTGTGGCATCGGTAGCGAAGATCACGTATTGTCCCACGCGTAGGGCCTGAAGATTGCTGGGGGCGGAAGCTGTCACCACGGCGTTGCTGTTCTGGACATCCACCGTTCCGGGAAGCGCTACCTGCACGCTCGCTGTCTTCAGGATGGTGGCATTGGTGACCGCGGTTCCTACAATTCCGGTGACGGCGGGCGGTGTGGCGGGCGCCGGATTTACGACGGAGACATTCACGATCTGCGAGCCGTTGTCCGGATCGTTGACCACCGCGGCTACGAAGTTGCTCCGCGCGGTATTCAGCGAGAGATTGGGAAACGACTCTACCGTATCCGTCGTCAGGTCGGTGATGGTCAGATTGAATGCTGTCGCGTCGGCAACCTGATTCACTCCCTGGTAGTCCACGTCAAGCAGAAGCTCCCCGTTTGCCCAGGATCCGCTGCTGAGAGCGGTAAAGGTCATGCCGTCGAAAACCACCTGAGCGCCGGCGGCGCCGTGCCGCGGCACACGCACGACGTAAGCCTGCGCACCGCCGTTTTGGAAAAATTGCTGCACCGCGTAACTTAGCTCACTGTCCGATGCCAACCCCCCGAACAGCCGCTCGTAATCGGAGAAGCTAAAGAGCTCTTCGGCGCGGTCATCGATGCCGCGCGCGGTGTAGCCGACGAATGCCGCAATCGACGTTGCCACAGCGCTGATCGCGTGGACAGGGCTCTGAAGCTCCTGAATATAGACTCCTGGATAGGTGTATGTCGAAGACATATACGCCGACCTTTCCTTCTGCGATGGAGGTGTGATTTCGGCAGCCCGCTGGAGGATGAGGAGCGGAGCTCGGGACGATTCGGAGATGAGGGCCCTGGAGAGCCGTCATTCCATTCCTGTCCCGGAGCAGGGTGCCGGGCCCTTCACGAATGTCCCAAACTAGCCCTCCGCAGTTACCGCGTCAAGACAAAAATTGTGAAAGCCGCAGTTGCATATCCAGGCTCGGCGACGACGTGTCCGCATATTTTGGATGATATGGAAGCGAGTCGAAGCCGCGACGAAGCGTGCCATCAAGGGCCCGAGGGACCCTCGCGGGCCGTAGAGAGCTGACCGCACAGCACTTGCTGGCGCCACAGGAAGTACAACAGCGACAGTCCGCCGTATCGGGAGGCGCTGCAGGCGGCAAAAAGGCTTTCCACACCTTCCACATCGCAGCCGATGTTTCCATACGGAATATTCAGTTTCAGCCCTTGCGTTTGTTTGCGGAAGAAGGCACTGTACAAAGCAACGGAAGAGAAATCTTCCAGAAGAAGAGAGCAAGCAGGTGCTGTCAGGGAACCGGAGACGGATTTCCTATGGCGATCGGGAAACTGAGAGCTAGAGCGGATACACGATGGGTGTACCGCGAAGCGAACGCGCGATACGCGGCTTTTCCGTTAAGAAAAGCCGCACTTCTCGAACCGTGGTGGCGCATAGCAATTGTGAATCCGCTCTTAAGCTGCGTTTGGTTAACTGAACGCGGCGGGACAGACCGGAGAAGCTCTTGCGTTGAACGACGCATTGAAAGTATCAAGGAATCCCGGGTGCATACCTGCGCGCTTCCGAAATACTTGGATCGGCAAGTAGATGCGATCCGAAGCCGATTCTGGATCTTCGATAAATCGGCCAGAAGGGGCGATCTTCCGCAAGGGAAATCGCCCCATTCTATTTGCTCCGGCGCAGCTCTTCTAAGCGCAGCGCTGCTATGGCTCGATTTTCGAAAACAAGTATGCGCCGCCGCTCAAGAAGGCCGCGGTTAGCGCCACCAGCACTACCACGTCAATCGCTGCGCTGAACTGCCAGGTTTGGATAAATGCTCCGCGCAACCCATCCACTCCATATGTAAGCGGATCGATTCTGGTGATGAAGGTCATGGCTGGAGGCAGCCCGGTTAGCGGAAAGAGAGCCCCCGAGAGGAAGAAAATGGGCAGCACAAGAAAGTTCATCACCAACTGAAAACCTTGCATGTCCTTGAGCACCGAGCCAATCCCCATGCCCAACGCGGCGAAGACCACGGCGATCAGGATCACAAAGAGAAAGGCCAACGGGAGGGCAAACCACGAGTGAGGCCGAAAGCCCGCGATCAAGCAGATGAAAAGAATCAGAATGCCCTGCAGGACGGCGACGGTGGCTCCGCCCAGGGTTCGGCCCACCATAATCTGCATGCGTGAAACCGGCGCGACCAGAGTCTCCTTCAGAAATCCGAACTGCCGATCCCAAAGCATGGCAATTCCGGAGAAGACGGAACTGAACAGCACCGTCATTCCAACTACGCCCGGAGCCATGAACTGCAGGTAGCTTCCATGGCCGGCCTGCTTGAACACGGGGCCCAAGCCGAAGCCGAGGGCCAGCAGATAGAGGCACGGCTGGCCTAGGGACACCACGATCTGCACGCGCGAACGCATGTAGCGCTTCAACTCGCGCAGCCACAAGATATAGATTGTTCCCATTTACCGTCTCCACATCTGAGCGACCTGCCGCATCGACGCCTTTGCGTCCGCACCTTCATCGCGCAGAGACGTCCCGGTGAGCGATAGAAACGCTCCTTCGAGCGAGTCGCTGTTGGTCTGCTGCTTGAGTTCCGCCGATGACCCCTGCGCCACAATCGTTCCGTGGTCGATGATCGCGATGCGGTGCGCCACCCGGTCTGCCTCATCCATATAATGAGTGGTCAGGAACACGGTGGTCTTCTCTGTCTCATTCATGTTCTTGACGTGCGTCCAGAGCTGGTTGCGGCTCTGCGGGTCCAGCCCTAGCGTCGGCTCGTCGAGGAAGAGAATTTTGGGCGTGTGCAGAAAGCCGCGGGCAATCTCCAGCCGCCTGCGCATGCCGCCGGAGAATGTCTTCACATAACTGTCCTTGCGTTCCCACAGCTCAAACAGCTTGAGAAGATGCTCCGTGCGCTCAGCGCGCTTCTTGCGTGGCACGTGGTACAGGATGCCGTGCAGTTCCATGTTCTCCCATGCCGTCTGCTCCTGATCCAGGCTGGGGTCCTGAAATACAATCCCAAACCGCCGGCGGGCCTCCTTGGCGTTCACCGTGGGGTCGATGCCATCGAGCGTAATCGTGCCGCTGGTAGGGCGAAGCAGGGTGGTGAGCATTTTGATCGTCGTCGTCTTGCCGGCGCCATTCGGTCCGAGAAACGCGAAGATCTCCCCCCGGCCTACGTCAAAAGAAATGTCCTTGACGGCTGTAAAATCTCCAAAGTTCCTTACCAGGTTCTTAACCTGAATCACTGATGTCTCCGCGGAACGTCTGCGCTATCCTGAACGGTTCGGCCTTTCCTGTCAAGAACATGCGCTGTAAATGGCTGGGCGTCGGCGCGGCAACAGGACTCTTGCACGGGCGGCGAGTCTGCGCTTGACCCGCACCGAGCCCCTAGCCCTCCGGTAAGGGTTTGATTCACCATTCTGGCGCCCCCGTGACCGGTCGTAGCCAGGAATAGACAAATCCTCGCTGCCTGGTGGACGGCCCGAGCCCATCAAGGCGCAGCGGCGTTGCGTCATTGCTTCGCGCGGTGCGAGAATCCGGATGGAGAGGGAAGTGAAGCGGCCTGGGTTTCCGAGGGTAATCAGTGCGTCATGGCTCGTGCCATGGCTTATTCTAGTGACCGCGGCCGGTTGTCTCGGTCAACAGGCGTCCTCGCGCGCGAGTCAAAGACAGTCCGCGCTCGCCTTTGAAAATGAAGGCAATATCGTGGAGGCGGAAGCCGCCTGGCGATCGCTTATACGCAG